>Ga0209773_10000094_pt1 | contig 24476 bp, 25 predicted proteins | sample BogFormECP14_OM1_FD_188244 | JGI IMG/M metagenome (GOLD analysis project Ga0209773, IMG submission 188244) | Bog forest soil microbial communities from Calvert Island, British Columbia, Canada - ECP14_OM1 (SPAdes) (version 2) | ecosystem: Environmental > Aquatic > Freshwater > Wetlands > Bog ... | reverse complement strand
ATCGCAGGCGAATTCGCGCGCTTGCAGCGCTCGTAATAGGCGGCGTAGCGGTCGCGATAATCCGCGAGCTGCTCGTCCAGCCCCGCGAGCGCGTCGGCGAAATTGTTGGCGTCGGGACCGAAGGGCAGGACGAGTGGACGGATTTTCGTCCGCAGGAAATGGTCGGGGCAGGACGTGCCGAGCGGGGCGAGATCGCTCAGCGCGTTCGAATTGACGAATTCCAGCACTTCGGGCGCATCCGAGAAATGCCCGACCTTGCGCTCGTGCGAGGATATCTTTCCCCGAATCGCGGGCAGCAGCCGAGCCGCGGCTTCGCGGCGCGCCTCTGGCGACAGCGGGGCATGGCGCGCGCCGAAAAAAGCGGGTTCCCGCTCGTGCGCGGCGAGCCAGCCGGCCGCCTTCTGGACGATGCGCAGCGTCGTCTCGTAGCAGCTCTTCGAAGTCGGCCCCCAGGTGAACAGGCCGTGTCCGCCGAGCACCACGCCGACATATTCGGGATGATTGGTCGCCATTTCGCCGAGCTTCAGGCCGAGATCGAAGCCGGGACGCTGCCACGGCAGAAAGCCGATCTCGTCGCCGTAAATCTCCTTCGTCAGTTTTTCGGCGTTGGACGAGGCCGCGATCGCGATCACCGCGTCGGCGTGGACGTGATCGACGTGACGCGCGGGAACAAAGGCGTGCAGCGGCGTATCGATCGAGGTCGCGCGCGGATTGAGATTGAAGGTGCAATGGTCGAACAGCGCGACCATTTCGTCTTCATGCGCGAGGCCGCGATACAGCCCCTTCAGCGACTCGAGCTTGTCGAGATAGAGGGTGGCGAAGCCGTCGCGCTTCATCGAGCCGATGTCGCCGCCCGAGCCCTTCACCCAGAGCACGCGCACCGGATGCTTGGTCAGCGGATCGCTCGCCTCCACCTTCGCCGAAGTGTTGCCGCCGCCGAAATTGGTGATCCTGAGGTCGCTGCCGAGCAGGTTGGAGCGGTAGAGCAACTGGCCGGGCTCGTCGAGGCGCGCCGCATGCGCCTCGTCCCAGAGATTTGCCAGGGGAGACAGGGACGCCCTTGTCATGAATGCGCTTTCCTAGACCTACGGATGCCCACGCACTCTTACGGGCGCGATCGGTCACGGTCAATCATGAATGACCGATGGTGCGGAGCAAAACGATTGCTGCAATGCGAGATGGATAGAAGAAATAGATCGAAAATGAGTAAAGTCCTTGACCGGTATTGGAGTTGTGACTACTTTTGAGCGATTGGGAACGGGAACGCCATGCACGAGCGCGAGCGCTGGCAGGTCATCAAGGCGATGCTGAGAGAGCGCGCGGTCGTGCGGATCGCCGACGTTCTCAAGGCGACCGGCGCGTCGGAAGCCTCGGTGCGCCGCGACTTCACGAAGTTGGCGGAGACGGGCGTCGCGATGCGTGTGCGCGGCGGGCTGGAGGCGGCCTCGAGCGGTGGCGGCGAGGGCGGTTATGTCCCCCGCACTTTCGAGGCGAGCAGCGTTCTCAACATCGAGGCCAAGCGGTCGATCGCCCGCGCCGCGGTCGATCTCAACGAGGACGGCGAGTCGATCATCATCAACGGCGGCACCACGACGTTCGAGATGGGTCCCTTCCTGCGCGACCGCCGGTTGAAGGTCTTGACCAACTCCTATCCGCTCGCGGAAGTCCTGATCCGCGACAGCCAGTGCCGCGTCGCGCTGCCGGGGGGCGAGGTCTATCGCGAAGAAAGGTTGATCGTCTCTCCGTTCGACGACGACGCGACGCAGCACTATTCCGCCGCGCGCATGTTCATGAGCGCGATCTCGGTCGGCGAGCTGGGAATCATCGAAGGACATCCCCTGGTCGCACGCGCCGAACGCAAGCTGCTGGCCCGGGCGCGCGAACTCGTCGTGCTCGCCGATTCCTCCAAATTCGTCGCACGCGGCAGTCTCGTCGTCTGCCCGCTTTCGCGCGTCGCCCGGCTAATCACGGATTCGCGCGCTCCGCCGGCGGCGCTCGAAATGCTGCGCGAGGCAGGGATAGCGGTGGACATCGTCGAAATCGGCGCCGACGTGACGGCGGCCGCATGAGCGCGGCTGCTCCTCCCCTGCTCGAGGTACGCGACCTAGAGAAGACGTTTCCGGGCGTGCGCGCGCTCTACGACGTATCCTTCTCGGTCGCACGGGGCGAGGTTCACGCGCTGCTCGGCGAGAACGGCGCGGGCAAGTCGACGCTGATCAAGATCGTATCGGGCGTGTTTCCGCCCAACCGCGGCCGGATCTTGATCGATGGCGTCGAGCGAAAGTTCAATCTGCCGGAGGACGCGAGACGCGCCGGCGTGGCGACGATCTATCAGGAGCTGCTGCTGTTTCCCGAGCTGACCGTCGCGGAAAACATCTTCATGGGCCACGCCCCGCGCAGACTCGGCGGCCGCCTCGACTGGCGCACGATGCGCGAGCGCGCCGAAGCCCTGCTCGCGTCGCTCGAGATCCATGACCTCGCGCCCGATCGCATCGTCGGTTCGCTCAGCGTCGGCAATCGGCAGCGGGTCGAAATCCTGCGCGCCCTGTCCTATGATGCGCGGCTGCTGATCATGGACGAGCCGACCGCCGCGCTCACCGAGCCCGATGTCGTCAGGCTGTTCAAGATCGTTCGGCTGCTGAAGGCGCGCGGCGTCGGCATCATCTACATCAGCCATCGCATGGACGAGATTTTCATGCTCGGCGATCGCGTCACGGTGCTGCGCGACGGCGCCTACGTCGGCACCCGCAACGTCGCCGAGACCAACGCGGGCGAACTGGTTCAGATGATGGTCGGGCGCACGATCGAGAGCCTGTTTCCCAAGGTCGAGGCGCCGATCGGCCCGCCTGTGCTCGAGGTCAGCGATCTCGTGCGAAGACCGACCACGCGCGGCGTCAGCCTCACGGTGCGCGCTGGCGAAATCGTAGGGCTCGCCGGGCTCGTCGGCTCGGGCCGCAGCGAGCTCGCGCAGACGATTTTCGGCGTCACTCCGGCTGACTCCGGGGAGATCCGGATCGGCGGCGAAGCGGTGGTCGTCCGCTCGCCCGGCCAGGCGCGCGACCTCGGCATCGCCTATGTGCCAGAGGATCGCGGGACGCAGGGTCTGGTTCGCCCGATGAGCGTCTTACACAATTTCTCGCTCGCTGCGTTGGGGTCGCTCGCCAAGTTCGGTTTCATCGACCGCGCGGCGGAGCGTCGGCTGGCTTTCGACGGGGTCGAACGGTTCAGCGTCAGGACGAGTTCCCTGGAGCAGGTCGCGGGCCGGCTCTCCGGCGGCAATCAGCAGAAGATCGTGCTGGGGAAGTGGCTCGCCAACCATCCGCGCCTCTTGATCCTCGACGAGCCGACGCGCGGCATCGATGTCGGCGCGAAGGCCGAAATTCATCGCCTGATGTGCGATCTCGCACGCCAGGGCGTCGCAATCCTGCTGATTTCGAGCGAATTGCCGGAAGTGCTCGGCATGAGCGATCGCATCCTCGTGATGCGGGAAGGGCGCTTCGTCGCCGAATTCACCCGCGCGGAGGCCAAGCCCGAAGCGGTGGGCGCGGCGATGATGGGCGGCGACAGCGCGACGATGGAGGCGGCGGCGTGAGCGCGGTCGCGATAGGATCGAGCGTCGCGTCGCGCGCGAGTTGGCTGCGGCGGCTCTCCTCCCAGGAGGTGCTGCTGGCGCTGGCGATCGTCATTCTGGCGATCGTCGTGGGCGCGATCAACCCGCGTTTTCTGCTGGCGCGCAACCTCTCCGACATTTTTCTCGGCAACGCCTATGTCGCGGTCGCTGCGATCGGCATGTCGATGGTGATCATCTCGGGGAACATCGACATTTCGGTCGGGGCGCTGATCGGCGTTCTCGCGACGATCAGCGGCACGATGGCGGTCGCGGGCTATCCGATCGCCCTCTCCTGGTTCGTTCCGATCGTGGTCGGCGTCGCGGTGATGGCGTTGCAGGGCGCGGTCGTGGCGTACTTGCGCATTCCGGCGATCGTCGTGACGCTGGGCATGTTGTCGATCCTGAAGGGCGGCCTCATCAGCGTCACAGGCGGCAGATGGATCTCCGATCTGCCCGACAGTTTCCATCTATCGAACATCGAGCTGTTTGGCATTCTGCCGATGCCGGTGCTGATCATGATCGGAGCGACGATCCTGGCTGCGATCTGGATGCGCAATTTCGCGCCCGGTCGCGCGATCTATGCGACCGGCGGCAATTCCGAAGCGGCGCGTCTGTGCGGCATCTCGCCGCGCGCCACGATCGTGATGGTGTTCGCGCTGCACGGCTTTTTCACAGGCATCGCAGCGATTCTGTTCGCCACCGAGCTGAGGGTCATTCAATCCACCGTCCCGCCCAATCTCGAACTGACGATCATCACCGCGGCGGTCGTCGGCGGCGTCAGCATCCTGGGCGGCGTCGGGACGGTCGTCGGATCGACCTTCGCCGCGATCCTGATCGCCGAAATCGCGAGCGCGCTCGTGTTCGTGAGCATCTCGCCCTATTGGATTCGCGCGGTGCAGGGCGGCCTCATTCTGCTGACGGTCGTCGCCGACATCCTGCGGCGCCGTCGGCGTGTCGCGGGAGACTCGCGATGACTGTTCTGGCCGCCGCCCCGCCCGAGCGCCGCGTTGCCCGCTGGCTCACCCGGCACGAGACGTTGCTGGCGGCGGTGCTGATCGTCGCGCTCGCGATTCTGGGCGCCTACAACGACCGCTTCCTCACCCTCGACAACCTGCTCAACCAAGGCCGGCTGATGGCCGAGGTCGGGCTGATCGCGATGCCGATGACCTTCGTCATCATCACCGGCGGCATCGATCTTTCCGTCGGCTCGGTCGTCGGGCTTTGCGCGATCGCGCTCGGCTACAGCTGGAAGAACCTCGGCGTTCCGCTGCCCGGGGCGATCGTGATCGCGCTCGCCCTCGGCGCGCTCGCCGGCTTCGTCAACGGCCTTTTCATCACGCGCGTAAAAGTGCCGCCGCTGATCATGACGATCGCCAGCCTCGCGCTGTACCGCGGATTCGCCGAGGGCGTGAGCCAGGGTCGCTCGGTGCGCGGCTATCCCGAATGGTTCTACTTCATGGGACAGGGCGATTGGTTCGGCGCACCGACCCAGCTATGGCTGTTGGGCGTCGCGATCGTGATCGCGGGCGTCGCGCTCGACCGCACGACCTTCGGCCGCTCGCTGTACGCGATCGGCTCCAACGAGACGGCGGCGCGCTTTTCCGGTCTTCCGGTCGATCGCATCAAGCTCGCGGTCTATACGCTCTCCGGCCTGATGGCGGGCATTTCGGCGTGGGTGCTCGTCTCGCGCGTGACGACGACGCGCTCCGACATGGGCATCGGCTATGAGCTCGACGTGATAGCGGCCGTGGTGCTGGGCGGGACCAGCATCTTCGGCGGCTCCGGCACGATCTGGGGCACGGTGATCGGCCTCGTGATGATCCAGTTGCTGAAAGACGGGCTGGCGCTCACAGGCGTCAAGGGCGACGCGACGATCATCGTCATCGGCACGGTGCTGATCGCGTCGACGTTGTTGGCGAGTTCTCTGCAAAAGCGCCGTGAATTCGGCGGTTGACGGAGTAAGGGCCGCGGAGCGGCGAACAAGGAGGAAATGATGACGAAGCTCTTGATGACTGGTGTTGCGGCGGCGGCTCTCGCCCTGAGTTTCGGGCTGAGCGCCCGCGCGGCGGAGAAATGGGACGGCGCGGACGATCTGCCGACCAACCCGCTCGCCTGCGGCGCCGGAGGCGGCGGTGGGACGGTGGCGGCCAAGCCTTATGACGGCGGCAAGGCGGTAGGCGCGCCCGACAAGGCCGGCAAGGAAATCAGTTTGGTCGACGTGCCGAAACTGATCGGCATCGGCTATTTCAATGCGACCTCGAAAGGCATGCAGGACGCGGCCAAGGAACTCGGCAACGTCAAGGTTTCGACCGACGGCCCGACCGAGGCCAAGATCGACGAACAGATAAAGTTCATCGACAATTACATCACGCGCGGCGTGGACGGCGTACTGTTCGCGGCCAACGATCCGGTCGCGATCGCGCCGGTGCTGAAGAAGGCGCTTTCGAAGGGCATCCATGTCGTCGGCTACGACGCCAATTCGACGCCGGACGCGCGCGAGTGGTTCGTCAACCAGGCCGAGTTCAACGGCATCGGCAAGGCGATGATCGACTCGATGGCCAAGGAGATCGGCGAAGACAAGGGCTTCGCGATCGTCACCTCCACGTTCACGACGCCGAACCAGGCCCGTTGGATCGCGGAGATGTCGGCCTACGCCGCCAAGTGCCATCCGAAGATGAAGTGGCTCGAGACGGTCGAGGCGCAGGAGGACAACGTCCTGTCGTTCAACCAGGCGACGACGCTGATCAACAAATATGGCGACAAGCTCGCGGGCCTGTTCGGCATGACCTCAGTCGCAACCCCGGCTTCGGCCGAAGCCGTCACCAAGGCGAAGCTATGTGGCAAGGTCGCGGTCGTCGGGCTCGCGACGCCGAACGCGATGAAACCCTATGTCAACGCCGATTGCGTGAAGTCGGTCGTGCTGTGGAACCCGGTGGATCTCGGCTATGCCGCCACCTACGTCATGCGCGCCGTCGTCGACGGCAAGCTGAAGCCGGGCGATGCGTCGGTCGAGGCCGGCAAGCTCGGCAAACTCAGCGTCGTCAACGGCAGCGAAATCCTGCTCGGCGCGCCGTTCATCTTCACCAAGGCCAACGTCAAGGACTTCAACTTCTGAGGTGACGCGTCATGCACTGGCTTGACCCGTGCATCCAGGGTCGACGTCCGCGAATAGTCATCGTCGGCGCCGCCTGGATGCTCGGCTCGAGGCCGGGCATGACGGGCGGCGGCGGAGCGCTGGATTGAAATGTACCAGGGCGTCGTCTAGCTCTACGGCCCCTCTCACAAAGAACGTGAAGGGAGAAGAGCCAGCGCCGCTCTTTTTCCCCTCCCCTTACTTACGGGGAGGGGTTAGGTGTGGGGTCACGAAATGCTAAGGAGGCCCCCATGCCCCGTGAACGCGTCGGTTTCGCCATGCAGCTCAATCCAGGCGCGGCCGAAGAATATCGTCGCCGTCACGACGCGATCTGGCCGGAGCTCAGCGAACTGCTGCGCAACAGCGGCATCTCCAACTATTCCATTTTTCTCGACGAGGGGACGCACACGCTGTTCGCCTATCTCGAGCGGGCGGAGGACCATAAGATGGACGCGCTGGCGGAGCAGCCGATCATGCGCAAGTGGTGGGCCTACATGAGTGACGTCATGGCTACCAACCCCGACGGTTCTCCCGTCGTTACGCCGCTCGTCGAACTGTTTCATCGGCACTAGCCCCCTCTCCCGCTCTTGCGGGAGAGGGTTGGGTTGAGGGTCGTTGCAGTTACGACGGACCCTCATCCGTCGGCACAGGGCATTAGAAGAACGCCCGTCTTTCGACGGGCTATGCCGCCACCTTCTCCCGCAAGATCGGGAGAAGGGTATGAAACGTGAGGAAGCGAGCCATGAGCGGCGCCGTCGCAGTGCTGGATGTGGGCAAGACCAACGTCAAGCTGGCCTTGTTCGACCCTGCCGGCGCTGTGCTCTGGGAGCGTTCGACTCCCAACCGCCCGCTGCCGCGCCCGCCGTATCTGCATGCGAACGTCGAGGCGATCTGGGCATTCTTCATCGCTTCACTCGCCGAGGCGGCCAGGATCCATCCGGTCGAGACGATCGTCCCGACCACCCACGGCGCCGCCGCTGCTCTGGTCGACGATCACGGCCTCGCGTTGCCCGCGATCGACTACGAGGAGCCCCGCGTCGAGGAGATCGAGCCGACCTATGCAAAAATTCGCCCGCCATTTACGCGCAGCTATTCCCCGAGCCTCGCGTATGGGCTGAATGTGGGACGCCAGCTGGCGTGGCAGCGGGCGATCGACCCCGACGGTTTCGCCCGCGCGCGCCATCTGCTGTTCTATCCGCAATATTGGGCCTGGCGAATGACCGGGGTCGTCGCAACAGAGGCGACGTCGATCGCCTGTCACACCGATCTCTGGGCGCCCGGCGAAGGCCGCGCCTCGGATCTCGTCGCCGCGCTCGGTCTGGAAGGCCGCGTGCCGCCGCTCGTATCAGCTTGGGCGTCGCTCGGGCCGCCAAGCGCGGAGTTCGCCGCGGCGGCGGGCCTCGGGTCCGATGTCCGAGTTCTGTGCGGCGTGCACGATTCCAACGCCTCGATCATCCCCTATCTCGCCCATTGGCCGGCGCCGTTCACGGTCGTCTCGACGGGAACCTGGGTCATTCTGCTCGGCGTCGGCCTGCCGATCGACGGTCTGGATGCGAAAGCCGACATGCTCGCCAATCTCGACATCACGGGACGGCCGACGGCCACCGGGCGATTCATGGGCGGGCGCGAATATGCCGAGATCGCGGGAACCGATCTCGCGGCGCCCGCGCGCGAAGCCGTGCAGGGGCTGATCGACCGGCGAATCCTCGCTCTGCCGGCGTTCAGCCCGCAGGGCGGTCCGTTCGCGCATGTGCGCGGCCGCATCGTCGGCGATCTCGCGCCGGGCCAACGCGGCGCATTGGCGACGCTCTATGTCGCGCTGATGACCGACCACATGCTGACCCGGCTCGGCGTCCGCGAGGGCGCCGTCGTCGTCGATGGCAACCTCGGCGCCAACGCCGCCTTCGGCGCCGTGCTCGCGCAATTGCGCCGAGGCCAGAACGTCATCTCGACCCGCCGCTCGATCGGCGCCACCTATGGCGCGGCGATGCTTGCGTCGTGGCCGAATTGTCCGCCTTTGCCGGAACTGTTCGCGCATGCGAGTTGGGCGCTCGGTTCGCTCGAGGCGTACCGCGAGGAGTGGCTAAGGCGGGCGCTGGCGAACCGCTGAGAAGCTGGGAGTTTGCCCCTTCCCCCCTTGCGGGGGAAGGTGGCCCCATAGCCCGTCGAAAGACGGGCGTTCTGACGAACGCCCTATGGGGCCGGATGATGCAAGGGGTTGGCGCGCAAGCGCCGGCTCCGAGCGAATGCGAGAAAGTCCTGCTGATCAGTGCGCGATCGATAGTCTTCTTGATAACACGCGTGACGGCCCGACCCCTCATCCCCCCTTCGGGGACCTTCTCTCGCAAGGGGAGAAGGGTTCCCCGCCCTCCGAATACCGTTCCGAACTTCTGCAAACCATGATACGGGCCGCGCAAATTCCTCTTCACTCTGCGAGCCCCGTAAAATGAGCATCGATTTGGCGCCGATCGGGCGCGCTCTGATCTCCGTTTCCGACAAGTCCGGCCTCGTGGAACTCGGCCGCGCGCTGGCGGTGCGGGGCGTCGAGATCGTCTCCACCGGCGGCACCGCGACGGCGCTCGCGCGAAGCGGCGTCGCGGTGGTGGACGTCGGAACGCTGACCGGCTTCCCCGAGATGATGGACGGGCGGCTGAAGACGCTGCATCCGCGCGTACATGGCGGCCTGCTCGCGATCCGCAACGATCCCGCGCATCTGGCCGCGATGATCGCCCACGGCATCGCGCCGATCGACCTGCTCGTCGTCAATCTCTATCCGTTCGAGGATGCGCTGCGCCGCAGCGCGCCGTTCGACGAAATGCTCGAGAATATCGACATCGGCGGTCCCGCGATGATCCGCGCCGCGGCCAAGAACCACCGCGACGTCCTCGCGATCGTCGATGTCGCGGATTATGCCGCGCTCATCGCGGAGCTGGACGCGCAAGGCGGCTCGACCCGGCGCAGCTTCCGCCGGGGGATGGCGCAAAAGGCTTTTGCGCGCACGGCCGCCTACGATTCCGCAATTTCCAACTGGCTCGCGCGCGAGACGCACGAGGCCGCGCCGGATTGGCGCGCGTTCGGCGGCAAACTCGCGAGCGCGCTGCGCTATGGCGAGAATCCGCACCAGGCCGCTGCCTTCTATCTCGGTCCCGAGGCGCGTCCGGGCGTGGCGACGGCGCTCCAGGCGCAGGGAAAGGAGCTCTCCTACAACAACATCGCCGACACCGACGCCGCCTACGAGCTCGTCGGCGAATTCGACGCTGAGGTCAGCGCGGCGGTGGCGATCATCAAGCACGCCAACCCCTGCGGCGTCGCGATCGGTGCGACATTGCTCGAAGCTTACGAGAAGGCCCTCGCATGCGATCCCGTCTCCGCGTTCGGCGGCGTCGTCGCGCTCAACCGCCGGCTCGACGAAAATGCGGCGTGGAAAATCGTCGAGATATTCACCGAGGCGATCATCGCGCCGGATGTCGACGACGAGGCGCTGGCGATCCTCGCCGCGAAGAAGAACCTGCGGCTGCTGATCGCGGGCGCCCTGCCCGATCCGCGCGCCCCATCGCTGACGGTGCGCTCGGTCGCCGGCGGACTGCTGGTGCAGGATCGCGACAACGGCGTGCTCGATCCCGCGGCGCTCAAGGTCGTCACCCGGCGCGCGCCGACCGCGACGGAATTGGCCGATCTCGAATTTGCCTGGCGCGTTTGCAAGTACGTCAAATCCAACGCGATCGTCTACGCCAAGGACGGCGCCACCGTTGGCATCGGCGCGGGCCAGATGTCGCGCGTCGATTCCGCGCGCATCGCGGCGCAAAAGGCGAAGGACACGGCCGGAGAGGGGGCGCCTGCGACCGTCGGCTCGGTCGTAGCCTCCGACGCGTTCTTCCCCTTCGCCGACGGGCTCGTCGCGGCGATCGAGGCGGGCGCGACCGCCGTGATCCAACCCGGCGGCTCGCTGCGCGACGCCGAAGTGATCGCCGCCGCCGACGCGGCCGGGGTCGCGATGGTCTTCACGGGCACGCGACATTTTCGGCATTGAACGAACACCTGAAGGCGGATCGCGTTGGGCAGCACTCGATTCGTATCAACGATCAGTGGCGCATCTGTTTTGTCTGGCGCGAAGGAGGCGCCGCGAATGTCGAAATCGTCGACTACCATGCCTGACGCTGAAGACCTGCCGAATCCGACGCCTGGCGACGTTTTGCTTCAAGATTTCTTGAAGCCGATGGGCCTCAGTCAGAATGAGCTTGCCCGGGCGATCCGGGTGCGGCCTCGTCGAATCAACGAAATCGTCCTGGGTAAACGCGCCGTCAGCGCGGATACGGATTTGCGTCTCGCCCGTTATTTCGGCATTTCGGAAGGGCTATTCTTGGGCCTTCAGGCGGACTTCGACCTTATGGAGCGACGGCGGCAAATCGGAGCTATTCTAGACTCGATCGAACCCCACGCGGAGGAGCGTGGCGAAGAATGGCTTCGTTGTTCAACACGAGGGCGCGCCTTTACGGCAAACCGTGAAGCGCTTACAAATCAGCAGAGCCATCTCGCTCCGCTCGACGGCCCTTCGGGCCACCTTCCCCCGCGAGGGGGGAAGGGCCCGCCCTGCGAGGAGAAAACACCGTGACCATCAATCAGCCGGTTCGCGAGCTGCTCGCCAATGTGAGCAGGCCTTTCGAGAGCGCTCGGGCGATGCCCCCCAGCGTCTATACCAGCGAAGAATTCCTGAAGACCGAGCTCGACGAGATATTCTCCCGCGAATGGGTCTGCGTCGGACGAGCGAGCGCCCTGGCCGAGCCGGGCGATTACCTCACCTACCAATTGGCGGGCGAGCCTATCGTGGTCCTGCGTGACGGCGAGGGCCGATTGCGCGCGATGTCCAACGTCTGCCGGCATCGCATGTCCACGATCCTGGAAGGCGCCGGCAACAAGCGCACCATCGTCTGTCCCTATCACGGCTGGAGCTACAATCTCGACGGATCGCTGCGCGCCGCGCCGGCGATGGATTTCAATCGCGGATTTTGCAAGGAGGACTATCGGCTCCCGCAGATCCGCTGCGAGGAATGGCTCGGCTGGGTCATGGTGACGCTCAACCGGGAGGCGCCGCCCGTGTCCGAGCGGCTCGCCGAAGTCCACGAATTGATAGACGACTTCCAGATGGAAAATTACGTCGAGACGTTCCGCGAGGTCCTCGTCTGGGACACCAACTGGAAAGTCCTCGCCGAGAATTTCATGGAAAGCTATCACTTGCCGGTGTGTCACGCCCCCACGATCGGCGGCCTTTCCAAGCTCAGCGAGATGGTCTGCCCGCCGGGCCGCCGCGCCTTCAACTATCACACGATCCTGAAGGACGACACGCTGAAGATCGCGCTCGCGCATCCCGACAACACGCGCCTCAAGGGCGATCGCCGCCGCACGACGTTTCTGCTGGCGGTCTATCCGAGCCTGCTGGTGACGATTACGCCGGGGTATTTCTGGTATCTGTCGCTGCATCCGCGCGGACCGGGCAAAGTGAATATCCTGTACGGCGGCGGCATGTCGGCGGATTTCGCGCATTCGCGGGAAGCCCAGAGCTATTTCGCTCAGGTCAAGACGCTGCTCGACAAGGTCAATGAGGAGGATCGCGGCTGCACGGAAAGGGTGTTTCGCGGGCTTTGCTCCCGAGCCGCCGAGCCCGGCCATATCAGCCATCTCGAGCGTCCCAACTTCGATTTCGCGCAATATCTCGCGGAGCGCACGGGAGGATTCGAGCGGCGCTTCGCCTAGGCGCTCCCCTTCTCCCGTTTGCGGGAAAAAGGTGGCGCCATAGGGTGTGGTAATGCCCACGACCCTCCCCCCAACCCTCTCCCGCGAACGGGAGAGCGGGCATCCCCGGTGGCTCTTGCCGCAATGCAACATGGCCCCTATGTCAGGCGCTCTGTTGAGCCACTGTGAGGACCTTTCTGCATGCCGACCCTTCTCGAACCCGTCACTATCGGCGATCTTCGCCTTCCGAACCGCATCGTCATGGCGCCGCTGACGCGGAACCGGTCGAGCGGACCGGGGCGGGTTCCGAACGCTTTGATGCGCGCCTATTACGCGCAACGCGCCGGTGCGGGCGTGATCATTTCGGAGGCGACCTCGGTGACGCCGCTGGGGGTCGGGTATCCCCATACTCCAGGCGTCTGGTCGCAGGAGCAAGTCGACGGCTGGCGGCAAATCACCGACGCCGTGCACACGGCAGGCGGCCGGATCCTGCTGCAACTGTGGCATGTCGGACGCATCTCCGACCCGAGCTACCACGGCGGCGCGCTTCCCGTCGCGCCCAGCGCGATCGCGGCGAAGGGACACGTGAGCCTGTTGCGCCCGGAGCGTCCCTACCCGGCGCCGCGAGCGCTGGAGACCGGGGAGTTGCCGGCCGTGGTGGAGGCGTTTCGTAAGGGCGCGGAGAACGCGAAGGCGGCCGGTTTCGACGGCGTCGAGATTCACGGCGCCAACGGCTATCTGCTCGATCAATTCCTGCAGGACGGCAGCAACAAGCGAACGGACCGCTACGGCGGCTCGATTGAGAATCGCGCGCGCTTGATGCTCGAGGTGACAGATGCGATCGTTTCGGTCTGGGGCGCCGGCCGCGTCGGCGTGCATCTGGCTCCCCGCGGCGACGCGCACGACATGGGCGATTCGAATTTGCCCGCGACATTCGGCTATGTCGCCAGTGAACTCGGCAAGCGGAAGATCGCCTTCCTCTGTGCGCGGGAATCGTTGAAGGAACCTAGGCTGGGGCCCGCGCTGAAGAAGGCGTTCGGCGGCGTCTACATCGCGAACGAGGGCTTTACGCCGGAGACCGCGGCGAATGCCGTCGCAGCCGGCGATGCGGACGCGGTCTGCTTCGGCAAATTGTTCCTCGCCAACCCCGACCTGCCGCACCGTATCGCGCTGAACGCCCCGCTCAACCCGTGGAACACCACGACGTTTTATTCGGAGGGCGCCGAGGGATACACCGACTATCCCGCGCTCGCCAAGGCCGCCGAGTAGCTGCGGGCCGGCGCCGCGAGCGGCGCCCCGCAACAATGGTTTCGCGATGCCTCGAACGCGCGTCGCGAAATCACCTCGTCCCGAACATCCGGTCGCCGGCGTCGCCCAGGCCCGGCACGATATAGCCATGCTCGTTGAGCTTCTCGTCGATGGCCGCGGTCCAGATTTCCACGTCGGGATGCGCCTTGCCGAGTCGCTCGACGCCCTCGGGCGCGGCGAGCAGGCAGACGAAGCGGATTTCCTTCACGCCTCGCTGCTTGAGCCGATCGATCGCCGCGACCGCCGAATTGGCGGTGGCGAGCATCGGGTCCATCACGATGACGAGCCGTTCGGCGACGTCGGCCGGCGCCTTGAAATAATATTCGACCGCCTCGAGGGTGTTCGGATCGCGGTAGAGACCGATATGGGCGACGCGAGCGCTCGGCACGAGGTTGAGCATGCCGTCGAGAAATCCGACGCCGGCGCGCAAGATCGGTGCGAATACGAGCTTCTTGCCGGAGATCGTCGGTTGCATCGTCTTGGCGAGCGGCGTTTCGACCTCGACCATCTCCATCGGCAGGTCGCGGGTCACCTCGTAGGCCAGCAGCATGCCGATTTCGTTCAAGAGCTGGCGGAAACCCTTGGTGGAAACCGTCTTGTCGCGCATCAGCGTGAGCTTGTGCTGCACCAGCGGATGATCGACGACGTGAACGTTGGACATTTCGGGCTCCTCGAGCGAGGTTAGACGAAGTTCGCGCGCCGACGGCGGCCTGATGGGGCTCATCCCCAGCTTTTCCGTTGCCCGGCGCCGGCAACGTACTATTGACGGGAGGGGAGCGAAACTGTCACTTGGCGCTCGCATGGCCGATCTTCCCGTCCGCAAAGCCAACCGAAATTGGAACCTGCCCAATTTCCTGACCTATGCTCGGGTGGTCGCGGTTCCGATCGTCGTGGGTTTTCTGTTCTGGCCGGCGCTCGCCTGGGCGCGCTGGACTGCGCTGGGGATATACTCCGCCGCGGCGATCACCGACTTCTTCGACGGCTACCTCGCCCGCGCCTGGTCGCAGCAATCCTCGCTCGGCCGCATGCTCGACCCGATCGCCGACAAGCTGCTGGTCGCCGCGGTACTGCTCGTGCTTTCGGCCGATCACACGATCGCGGGTCCTTCGCTCTGGGCGGCGATCGTGATCCTCTGCCGCGAGATACTGGTCTCGGGTCTGCGCGAGTATCTCGCCGAATTGCGCGTGCCGGTTCCGGTGACGGCGGTCGCGAAATGGAAGACTGCGGCGCAATTGCTCGCCCTCGGGTTTCTCATCGCGGGCCCAGCGGGCGAGGCGGTGCTGCCGGGTTCCATCTTCGTCGGAACCGTGCTGCTCTGGGTCGCGGCGATCCTTACGCTCTACACCGGCTGGGACTATATGAAGGCTAGCTACGATCACGTCGGAGGCTAGCTTGAAAGCGGTTTATTTCGCCTGGGTGCGCGAGCGCATCGGCAAGGCGGAGGAGGAACTCGATCCGCCCGCCGCCGTCGACACTGTCGGGGATCTCATGGGGTGGCTGCGCGGGCGAGGGGAGGGCTATGCCTACGCGTTCGAAAAGGCTTCTGTCATCCGGGCCGCGCTCGATCGATCGCATGTCAAGCACGATGCGAAGATCGCGGGCGCACGCGAGGTGGCCTTCTTCCCGCCGATGACCGGCGGCTGAGGCGATGCGAACCGTCCGCGTCCAGGCCGAGGATTTCGACGCCGCCGCCGAGGCTCGTGCGCTCACGGCGGGACGCGCGGACGTCGGCGCGCTCGTGAGTTTCGTCGGCCTGTGCCGCGACGAAGGCGGCCGGCTCGCCGCGCTCGAGATCGAACACTACCCCGGCATGGCCGAAGCCGAAATCGCGCGCGTCGTCGACGAGGCGTCCGAGCGCTGGCCGCTGATCGGCGTGACGGCGATCCACCGTTTCGGAACCATTGCGCCGGGCCAGCCGATCGTGCTCGTGGTCGCGGCGGCCGCGCATCGCGGCGAGGCGTTCGCCGCGGCCGAGATGCTGATGGACTATCTGAAAACGCGCGCGCCGTTCTGGAAACGCGCACGCCGCATCGATGGCTCTGTGGATGACTGGATCGAGCCGAAGAGCGCGGACGATCGGTCGGCGGCGCGATGGGAAGCGGGGCCGGCGCACCAAGCAACATAAAAGACGGCGCGCCCGGAACGCGCCGTCACGCCCGTGAGGCGACCGCGCGATAGACAAGCAGCACGATGACCGCGCCGAGCACCGATAGAAGGATGCTCCAGAGGCTGAAGCCCTGGAGCCCGCCAAGGCCGAGCTTATCGCCGATGAAGCCGCCGACGACCGCTCCGACGATGCCGATGACGATATCCATCAGGATACCGGCCCCCTGCTTGTTGACGATCTTGCTGGCGATGAAACCGGCGATCAAGCCGAGAACGATCCAAGTGATCCAATGCATGGCGCGATCTCCCCTAGCGAACCCCCGAAAGGGCGCAGCCCAATGCTGTCGCCGCCCTCGCCCAGCCGCGAGTGTTGCGGGATGGACGCGGAAAAGGCAAGCGGCTAAGGTTGCTTCCCTTCTCCCGCCCTTGCGGGAGAAGTTGGCGCGAAGCGCCGGATGAGGGTCGTCGTAATTTCCACGCCCCTCACCCCAACCCCCTCCTGCGAAGAGCGGGAGAGGGGGGGTCTCGCGTTCGACTGGAGGAGACAGACATGAGCTACTTCGACGATGCCCTGAAGGGCGCAGTTCCCGGCGGCGATCTCGCGACGCCAATCGCAATCGCGGCGGGCGCCCTGCTGCTACATCATTTCTTCGGCCAGAGCTCGACGCCCGCGCCGACGGCGCCGGCCGCGCCTCCCCCGCAGGCCGGTCCGACGGGCGGCCTTCTGGGCGGCGGATTGTTCGGGGGACTGACCGAGATCGTCAGCAAACTTGGCGCCGGCGGCAATGCCGCGCAGGTCAATTCCTGGATCGGCCATGGCGCCAACCAGCCAATCCAGCCGGGGCAGCTCGGGTCCGCGCTCGGCCAGCAGACGATAAGCGATCTCGCCGCCAAGAGTGGCCTCAGCGAGCAGGAATTGCTCGCACAGCTCTCTGCGGTGCTGCCGCAGCTCATCAACAATCTGACCCCGGCCGGCCGGCTACCGACCGCCGCCGAACTGGCCGCGCAGGGGCACTGAGGCGTCTTTCCCACCTCCGGCTAGCGGGAGATGGCGCGATGGGGCATCGAAAGACGCCTGTCTTGCGACGGGCTATGGCGCCGGATGAGGGGCGCCGTAATTTCCACGACCCTCTCCCGACCCTCACCCCAGCACTCTCCCGCAAGAGCGGGAGAGTGGGGCCCTACTCCGCCGCGCGCCGCGGGCTCGCCCGCAGCTGGTCGAGCGCCTGCCCGAGGTCCTCGATCAGGTCTTCGACGTCCTCGAGCCCGACCGAAAGCCTGAGCAGGCCGGGCCCGATTCCGAGCGCCGCGCGCTGGTCGGGCTTGAGGCGCTGATGCGTCGTCGTCTCGGGATGGGTGATCAGGCTCTTCGCGTCGCCCAGATTGTTCGAAATGCCGATGATCGAGAGCGCGTTGGCCGCCGCGAACGTGGCTGCCTTGTCGCCGTCGACCTCGAATGAGACGAGCGTGCCGCCGCCGGACATCTGGCGGCGCGCGAGCGCAGCTTGCGGATGGTCGGCGCGGCCGGGATAGAGGACGCGAATCACGCTCGCGTGGCCCGCCAGATAGTCGGCGATCCGCGCCGCCGAGCGCACCTGCGCCTCCACCCGCACCGGCAAAGTCTCCAGCGATTTCAGCATCACCCAGGCGTTGAACGGGGACAGACAGGGTCCGGTCTGGCGCAGAAAATTGTGGACATGCTCGTTGATGAACGCTTCGGAGGCGAGGATGACCCCACCCAATGCGCGGCCCTGTCCGTCGATATGCTTGGTCGCGGAATAGACGACGCAATCGGCGCCGAGCGCGAGCGGCTTCTGCAACAGCGGGGTCGCGAAGACGTTGTCGACGACCAGGGTGGCGCCGTGCGCGTGCGCGATTTCGGCGACGCCGGAGATGTCGATGACTTCCATCGTCGGATTGGTTGGAGTCTCCAGGAACGTCGTTTTGGTGTTCGGACGCATCGCGGCGCGCCAAGCGGCGAGATCGACGCCGTCGACCAATGTCGAGGCGACGCCGAAGCGCGGAAGCAGATCCTCGACGACATAGAGACACGAGCCGAACAGCGCCTTGGCCGCGACGATGTGGTCGCCCGCCCGCAATTGGCCCATCAGCGCAGCGGTCACGGCAGACATGCCGCTCGCGGTCGCGCGCGCGGCCCCTGCGCGTTCCAGCAGCGCCATCCGGCGCTCGAACATCGCCACCGTCGGATTGGCGAAACGCGAATAGATGAAGCCGCTGTCCTCGCCCTTGAAGCGGGCCTCGGCCTGCTCCATCGTATCGTAGAGATAGCCCTGCGTGAGAAACAGCGCCTCCGAAGTCTCCTCGAACTGCGAGCGCATAGTGCCGCCGTGGACCAGCTGTGTGGCGGGACGCAAAGTATGGGGACTGCGGGACTTGCGGGGACTGACCATGACGCGCTCCTGAACGCGCGCGCCGAGGCGCGCGAGCGGGCGAAAAACAGGAGATTTCTGCGAAATCCCCGATCTTTTAGCCCTATGTTTAACGTGGCGGCAAGCCGACCGGCTCAAATGACCACGGAACATCCTCATATTCTGCTTGGCTCAGCGCGTCAACCGCGAGCGACGTAAGGATCTCCCCTCCCAGTTCTTCACGGGGCGGGGCTCTTCGGGGCGGAGGACCATGGTGTTCGAGGGTTCCGGAGGCGGCGGGCGCCCTACCCCCTCCCCGCAAGAGGCGGGGAGGGGAACCGACCCCGAATCAGCGCGAGTAGAATTCGACGACCAGGTTCGGCTCCATGTGCGTCGGATACGGCACTTCCGACAGGCCCGGAATGCGGGTCATCTTCGCAGTGCCCTTGGCATGATCGACTTCGATGTAATCGGGAACGTCGCGTTCGGCGAGCGCGGCGGCCTCCAGCACCATCGCCAGCTGGCGCGAGGATTCCTTGATCTGGACGAGATCCCCGACCTTGATCTGGTAGGAGGGGATGTTGACGCGGCGGCCATTGACGCTGACATGGCCATGATTGACGAACTGACGCGCGGCGAAGACGGTCGGCACGAATTTGGCGCGGTACACCAGCGCATCGAGGCGGCGCTCCAACAGGCCGATCAGATGGGCGCTGGAATCGCCCCTGAGGCGCAGCGCCTCCACGTAGTACTTGTGGAACTGACGCTCGGAGATATTGCCGTAATAGCCCTTGACCTTCTGCTTGGCCTTGAGCTGGGTGCCGAAGTCGGTGGCTTTGCCCTTGCGGCGCTGGCCGTGCTGGCCGGGACCGTATTCACGCTTGTTGAACGGGCTCCGGGGACGGCCCCAGATATTCTCGCCCATCCGGCGGTCTATCTTATATTTCGCTTCTGCGCGCTTCGTCATCGCGGTTCCTCTGAGGAAAGACTTGAGTTCAGGGAACGCGCCCTCCTCTGCGTCGACTTCGCGCCTTCGCGCGAGTTCTGCGCCGACAGGCTTCCACCGAGCTCGAGCGGAGGCCACGGGTGCGTCAAACGACGAACGCGCCCTCGGAGGAGAGCGCGCTCGGCGCGCCTCTCCTACGCTCGTCGCCGCCCGGCTGTCAAATCGAAATTTCCGACGGCCGGATGCGTCGCCACGCCGGCGGGCTTGGCAGCCATGCGAAGAACGCACTTGAAGCCGCAAATATTATCCCGATTTAGGGATCCATGTCGGAACAATGTTCTGGTGCGACGAAAATTGTCCTCTAGATGGGCGAGTTGTCAAGATTTTGCCATGCAAATTTCACATGACTTGTTGCGTTGCAGCATTGACTTGTGCGCTGCGATAGACTAGGTTCGATTCGTCAGGGAGGGAAACGCTCGAACATCATTGCGCCGGCCTTTGGAGGGTCACAGGAGTCGGCGCCCACAAGATGGAGACGGCGATGAGCCTTTCTTTCGTAGGTCGTTACTTTCGCGCCCGCCAAGTCTACTGGGGCGTAGTGCGCGAGCTGTCCGCCTACACGGACCGCGAGTTGCATGATATCGGCATCGACCGCGCCGACATCTACCACATCGCCCGCGAGGCCTCACGAGGGTGACCTGCGGCGTCAGCCCCTTCTCCCGCTCGCGGGAGAAGGCGGCGTCCGGGCGCCGAAAAGCGCCCGACTCAATGCGGCACCCGCAACTCAAACCGTAATCCTCAGGCGATCTTGCGCGTCTCCGCTTCGCGCATTTCGATTCGCACGAGGACGACGCGCGAATCCGAGACCCGCGAGCTGTTCGAGGGTCGCCGCCTCCTCCGCGCCGTCGAGAGCGACGATCGCGTTGGCGTATTCAAACACGCTCGCGGCTTCGACCTCGCTGGCGCCGGGACCATCGCACACGATCAGGTCCAACGCATCGTCCCGCGAGTCCAGGAAATTTCGCAGTATCGCCTCCGGACGCTGCCGTCCCCGCTCCGGGTCCAACGCCTTGGGCATCCCCACCGCGAAGACCAGGTTCGCCGATGGTGAGCCAGCGGGTCGAGGCGCCGCCGTGTCGACCTGCCTGGCCTCGGCCGTCCTGCCAAAAATGAACATTGCGGCTTCCGGTTGCCATCTGGACCGGGAGGCGTCGCCCCACGTCCCGCTTTGCTTCTCGGCGCTCAATTATTGACGAATATGGTTAATGAATTGCTGCCGGCCAGCGAGAGGCCGAGCGTGGGTTTGAGGGGGATCGTCGGGACGGCCAAGGAAACCCCGGACGCGCCGTCGATCGACCTGGGCCTCAATCCTCGCTGCGGAAACCCGGAGCGCCGCCTTCCCCCAGACCCCCGATGTGAGCTTGCGAGTAACGCTCGACTCCGATCCGCTTGATGAGGTCGATCTGGGTCTCGAGGAAGTCGACATGACCTTCTTCGTCGGTCATCAGCGCCTCGAACAAATCACGGCTCGGATAGTCCTTTACGCTGAGGCAATATTCGGCCGCCTCCTGATAGAGCGCCCGGGCAAAAAGCTCGGCGTCGAGGTCGGCAGCCATGATCTCATCGACATTTTGACCGATTTGCAGCGGATTGAGCACTTGCAAGTTCGGGAAGCCTTCGAGGAAGATGATGCGATCGATGAAGCGATCGGCATGGCGCATTTCTTCGATCGATTCCTCGCGCCACTTCTTCGCCAGGCTGTTGAGCCCCCAATTATCGAGCAACCTATAGTGCAGCCAGAACTGACTGACTGCGGTCAGTTCGCTCCGCAGGCCGCGGTTGAGATATTCGATGACTTTCACGTCGCCCTTCATGTCGCCTCCGAGCTGCTGCGGCTATTGGTGAGAATCATCCTACGGGCCGAGGTCCCGCGGCACAACAGCGCGACCCGTCTCGACCATCACTCGGCGGCGATCAGAAACACCGGTTCTTCGGGCCGAACCTCGTCGGCGTTGTTCGCCTCCTGGCCCGGACAGGTCCCGCAGCCGACTTCGCAATTGGCGACGTGGGCTTTGAGGAGAAGAGCGCGAACCGTGACGATGCATCGCCCGCAGCGAGGCGCGCAGCCGAGGCATCGGTAAGCCCGACCGGGTGAACAGGGATCCGCGCCGCCCAGAGTCTGGAGCGTGGCGAGAATTTGAGTGTCGGACAGGACATTGCAAGAACAGACGATCAAGTAGGCTCGCAGTTTAGAAGCGTTCTAATGTAGGGATATCAATGTGTTATATAGCTCCTGTTGCGCAGATGGCAAGTCCGCGCGCGGTCGGCAGCAGATCCTCCGGGCGTGCAATCTGCACATTCCCGCCCTTACAGTCTGTCAACGAACGGTCCGGATCTCATTGACATAGAACGGCAGGTGGCGGCGGAGCGAAACTTTGCTCAGCCTTGCGCGAGCCGTCCAACCCCCTGCGGGGGGATGCCCGCCTGAATCTCGGCGCGAATCGGCTTCAGCGCGTTTTCGTCCAACGTCTCCTGTTCGAGCAGAAGTTTCGCGCCACGGTCGAGCACGGCTTCATGCGCCTTCAGAATGCCCAACGTGCGTTCGAAGCTGGCGGCAACGATCTGTTGTACCGCATGATCGATCGCATGCGCCGTTTCGTCGCTGTAGCGTTTCTCGCGCATTCCTCCGAGCTCCGGCGGCCCGCTCAGGAAAGGCGAGGGTGCGCTTTCGTAGGAGACCGGCCCGAGCGACGGGTCCATGCCGAAACGGGTCGTCATGTCGCGCGCGATATGGGTGACTTTGGCGAGGTCGTCGGCGGCGCCGGTCGACAGTTGCTGGAAGACCACCCATTCGGCGGCGCGGCCGCCCAGCAGGACCGCCATCTTGTCCAAGAGTTCGTCGCGGGTGATTACGAAACGGTCCTCCGTCGGCCGTTGGAGGGTGTAGCCGAGCGCGCCCACACCGCGCGGGATGATGGAAATCTTGTGCACGGGATCGGCGCTCGGCAACGACATCGCAACCAGGGCGTGGCCCATTTCGTGATAGGCGACGACTTGCCGCTCCTTCGGCGTGAGGACGCGCTTCTTCTTCTCGAGGCCCGCGATGATTCGTTCGACGGCCTCGGTGAAGTCGTTCATGCCGATCTCATTCGCGTTGCGCCGCGTCGCGACGAGAGCCGCCTCGTTGACGAGGTTCTCGAGGTCCGCGCCGGTGAACCCGGGCGTCAGCTCGGCGATCTTCTGCGCCGAGACGTCGGCGGCGAGCTGATGCCCTTTCAGATAGAGATTCACGATCTCGATCCGCCCGAGCTTGTCTGGCCTGTCCACCAGCACCTGGCGGTCGAAACGGCCGGCGCGCAGCAGCGCGGGATCGAGGATTTCCGGCCGGTTGGTGGCGGCGAGCAGCACCAGGCCGCTCTTGGAATCGAAGCCGTCGAGTTCGACCAGCAACTGATTGAGCGTCTGCTCCTTCTCGTCGTGGCCCATATAGGGATAGGCGCCGCGGGCGCGGCCCATCGCGTCGAGTTCGTCGATGAAAATGATCGCCGGCGCCTTTTCGCGCGCCTGCACGAAGAGATCGCGCACCCGCGCCGCGCCGACGCCGACGAACATTTCGACGAACTCCGAGCCGTTGATCGAGAAGAACGGCACGCCGGCCTCGCCCGCTACCGCGCGCGCGAGCAGAGTCTTGCCGGTGCCCGGCGGCCCGACCAGCAGGATGCCCTTCGGCATTCGCGCTCCCAGCCGGCCATATTCGCCGGGATGCTTCAGAAACTCGACGACTTCCTCGAGTTCCGCCTTGGCTTCGTCCTCCCCCGCCACGTCCTTGAACGTCGTCTTGGTGTCGGTCTCGACATAGACCTTCGCCTTGCTGCGCCCGATCGACATCAGCCCGCCAATGCCGCCGCCCTGGCTCTGCGCTACGCGCCGGAACCAGAAGTACCAAATGCCGAAGAACATCAATGTGGGAACGATCCACGACAACAGCGTGCTGACGAAGGTGTTCTGCACCTGGCCGCTGAACCGCACGTGGTTCTGTTCGAGTTCGTCGGCAAGCTGCGGCGCGACGCGCGTGGTCACGAAGCTCTTGGCGCCGCTCTTCTGCGCTTCCTTCCAGTCGCCCTCGATATAGTCGCCCGAAACGCGGACCTCGGCGATCTTCCCGCCTTTCAGGTCGTCGAGAAATTGGCTGTAGGGAATCGTGACGACGTTGTGGCTGAAGCTCCACAATTGCGCCAAAAACGTCACGCCCAAGAAGGCGGCGAGGAAATACCAAGCGTGCCACTTCTGCTGTTTGTCCACGGGCCGCTCCCCGTTCGATCGCAACGACCCTCGCGACAGAACGACGCGATGGTAGGCAGTCATCCGACGCGCGCGGACCGGGCCGGCGCAAAGTCCAAGTATCATACCTCTGCTGGCCTCGCACGCGGGCTTGAGGGCGGCGCCGAGATCGTCCGGCGCCTGATCGCCAGCGTAAGGAATACGCGGCGAGGTTCGGCCTGACCGACACTCTCGCCAACGTTGAGAAAGCGTAACGTGCTGGCCAACTCGCGGACATGTCGGCGAGCGTAACGTGACCCCCGGAGTTGGCATGGCGGAAGGGGCGACTTTCGCCGAGCCGGCGGGAGCGGCGGGTTGGAGGGAGGAGCCGATCCGCTGCTTCTCCCCGCGGCGGCCCCGGCACTCCGCGGAGCGCGGGAAATGGCGAGCGTGAAACTGACTCCTAAGGACATCGTCGAAAGGCTTCAGATCGTCGAAGCGCTCACGGCGGAGGGTCGGCCGGTCGCGGAGGCGCTCCGATGGGCCGGGATGACCGAAGTCGCCTACGCCCGATGGCGGACCGAGTACGCCGGGTTGCTGCGCACTCTCGGCCCGCTGCGATCCTCGTCGTCGGCGCTTCGAAAAAGGAAGCGCCGCCCCGGTCCTCTCCGACCCATCGAGCCGCCCGAATAATTTCCGAAAAGCGGCTGCGGCGCGGCCGTCGGAGCAGGAGTTTGCCTTGCCGCGATCAGGCCGGAAACGCCGCCGGCGGCTGGAAACCACCGAATTCGCGCTCGATCAAGCGGGCGAGCTGGATCGGCGTCCGATCCTCCAGCCAGGGGCCGATGATTTGCGCGCCGATCGGCAGACCCCCGGGTGAGCGGCCGATCGGCAGCGCGGTCGCCGGCAGGCCAGGCAGGGTAGCCAGGCTCGCCCAGAGCAGGTTGTCGGAATAGGGATGCGGCGCGCCGTTGACCATCAATTTGCGCGCATCCTGATCGGGCAAATGATCGT
>Ga0209773_10000093_pt1 | contig 24549 bp, 21 predicted proteins | sample BogFormECP14_OM1_FD_188244 | JGI IMG/M metagenome (GOLD analysis project Ga0209773, IMG submission 188244) | Bog forest soil microbial communities from Calvert Island, British Columbia, Canada - ECP14_OM1 (SPAdes) (version 2) | ecosystem: Environmental > Aquatic > Freshwater > Wetlands > Bog ... | reverse complement strand
GAACGCGCGTTGGCCCCCGGCGGCCGGCTCGTCGTCGTCACGTTTCATTCGCTCGAGGACCGTATTGTCAAGCAGTTCCTCGCGCGCCGTTCCGGACGCGGTCGGGCAGCCTCGCGGCAGTTGCCGGGCGAGCCGCCGATCGCGCCGCCGAGCTTCCTGGTCAGGGCCGGACAGCCGATCCTGCCGAGCGCGGCGGAACTGGCCGTCAACCCGCGCGCGCGCTCGGCAAAGCTGCGTTGGGCCGAGCGCACGGACGCGCCGCCGGTCGTCATCGACGGGGCCAGCGTCGCCTCGACGCGGCTGCCGCTGAATTTCGCGAGGAAAAGCTGATGATGTGGCGCATCCTGCATATTCTCGCCATCGGGGCGGTGATCGCCTCGGCGGCATATGTCTACAGCGTGAAATATCAGGCGATCTATGCGTCGGAGCAGGTCGTCAAGACGCGCCACGCGATCGCCAAGGAGCGGGACGCGGTCAATGTATTGCGCGCCGAATACGCGCATCTGATCCGGCCCGACCGCCTCCAGGCCCTCGCCGACAAGTTGTTGGACACGCAGCCGCTTGCGCTAAATCAAATCGTCAAGGCCGGAGATCTGCCCTTGCCTGCGGCCAAGGTGGATTCGATCGGCCGGAAGCTGGAGGCGCTGGGATTGGGCCAATCGTCCACGCCGAGCGCCGGCGTCACCGGCGCGACGCCAGCGTTGAGGTGAGCCATGTCCGAGTCGCCAGAGCCCCGCCAGCCGTCTGTAAACGCTGCTTCGCCGCCGCCCCCGCCTTCGCGGCCGAGCCTACTCCTGCGACTGAAGGCGTTCCTCGGCGCCCTCGTCTCGACGCGCCTCGACAAGAGCGGGGGGCGCATTCGGCAGCTCGCGCTCATTTTATGTCTCGCCTATGCCGGCATCGGGGCCAAGCTGATCAAGCTGGGCCTCTCCAGCGAGCCGCCGCAAACGCTGAAGGTCGCGGTCGACCAGGCTGCTTCGGGCGCGCGCCCCGATCTTCTCGATCGCAACGGCCAGGTTTTGGCCACCGACGTCAGAACCCTGTCCGTCTTCGCAGAGCCGCGCCGCATCATCGACAAGGACGAGGCGGTCGAACTGATCACCGCGGTACTCCCCGATGTCGACGCCAAGGAGCTGCGCGAACGCCTGAGCTCCAAAAAAGGCTTCGTCTGGGTGAAGCGACAAGTCACGCCGAAAGAGCAGCAGGAGATATTCCATCTCGGCCTACCGGGCGTCGGCTTCGTCCCCGAGAATAAGCGGGTCTACCCCAACGGGCCCATCGGGGCGCATGTCATCGGCTTTGTCGACAAGGACAATATCGGCATCGCGGGCATGGAGAAATACCTGGATCAACAGAGCCTGACCGATCCGCACGTGGCGGGCTTCACGGTCGATCCGGATTCACTCAAACCCGTGCGGCTTTCGCTGGATCTGAAGGCGACGCACGCGCTTCGCGACGAGCTCAAGGCGGGTCTCGAGAAATATCAGGCCAAGGCGGGCGCGGGAGCGATCATCGACGTCAATACCGGCGAAATCATCGCGCTGGAGTCCTTGCCCGATTACGATCCCAATGATCCCCCCGACATGACCAAGGAGAGCAGCAAAGACAAGATCAATCGGATCAACGTCGGCGTCTATGAGATGGGATCGACCTTCAAGGCGATCTCCATATCGATGGCGCTGGAATCGGGCAAGGTAAACCTCGGCTCGCGCATCGACGCGCGCGACAGCTTGCGTTACGGACGCTTCACCATTCATGACTTTCACGCCACGCATCGTGTCTTGACCGTGCCCGAGGTGTTCACGCATTCGTCGAACATCGGCACCGCGCGCATGGCGCTGATGGTCGGCGTCCAGGGCCATCAGGCCTTTTTGAAGAAGATGGGTCAACTCGATCGGTTGCGCACCGAACTGCCGGAGAGCGCGGAACCCTTGGTGCCCAAACGCTGGACCGAATTGAACACGATGACGATCGCCTTCGGCCAGGGTCTCAACGTCGCGCCGATTCAAGCGTTGATGGCGGTCGCCGCATTGGTCAACGGCGGCCATATGATCGTCCCGACTTTCCTGACGCGCAACGAGGCGGACGCGATGGCGTCGAGCCATCGCGTGGTCAGCGAGCAAACCTCCGAGTCGATGCGTTATCTCATGCGCTCCAACGCGACGCATGGGTCGGCGAGCTTCGCCAACATCGAGGGTTATTATGTCGGTGGCAAGACGGGAACGGCGGACAAGATCATCCACGGCCATTATTCGCAAGACAAGGTTTTTACGACCTTCATGGCGATAACGCCCGCCGACAAGCCGAAATATCTCTACATGGTGCTCTATGACCAGCCGCAAGCGGTGGCCGGCGACGGAGGCTATCATACCGCCGCCCACAATGCCGGTCGCGTCGCCGGTCTGCTGATAAGGCGCGTCCAGCCGTTGGAAGGCGTCCCTCCGGCGAGCCAGTTCCCGACGCAGCCATTCCCGCTGCTGGCGAAACTCGGCTACGGCTATGACGCGGACAAGGTGGGCAAGGAGTGAGGCGCCTCGGCGAGATCCTCGATCTCAGCGGATCCGACATCGCGTTGGCGGATCGTGAAATCGCGGGACTTTGCGTCGATAGCCGCAAGGCCGAACCGGGCGACGTCTTCTTCGCGCTGGCCGGTGACAAGGCCGACGGCGTCGCCTACGCAGAGCAGGCGGCGGCCAAGGGCGCGAGCGTCATCGTCGCGGAGCGCGCGCCTTCCTTCGAAGCTCCGGCCTTCGTGCGCGTCGGCGACGCGCGGGCGACGCTGGCGCGGGCCGCGGCGCGCTTCTATCCGCGCCAGCCCGCGACGATCGTCGCTGTCACCGGCACGAGCGGCAAGACCTCCGTCACCGCCTTCGTCCGCCAGATCTGGAGCCAGCTCGGCCTCGAGGCAGCTTCGCTCGGGACGATCGGGGTAGTCTCGCGGCCGCTCGAGTTTTATGGCTCGCTGACGACCCCTGACCCGATTACGCTACACCAGACGCTCGATCGGTTGGCCAGGGCTGGCGTCACGCATCTGGCGCTCGAGGCCTCTTCGCACGGGCTCGACCAGAAGCGCCTCGACGGTGTGCGTTTGACCGCCGCCGCCTTCACCAACTTGTCGCGCGACCACATGGACTATCACGCGACGACGGAGGATTACCTTGCCGCGAAGCTGCGGCTCTTCCGCGATCTGTTGCCGACGGGCGCGGCGGCGGTAATTGACGCAGACAGCGAGATGGCGCCGCGCATCGAGGCGGCGGCGCGCGAGAGCGGTCGGCGACCGTTCACGGTCGGAACGAAAGGCGAAGCGATCCGTCTGGTCGGCGCCAGCCGTGAGGGTTTCGCGACGCGGATCGAGGTCGTCCACGGCGGTCGCGCCTTTGCCATCGTCTTGCCTCTGCCGGGCGACTTTCAGATCTCGAACGCGCTTGTCGCCGCCGGGCTCTGCCTCGCCTGCGGCGGGGCGCCGTCCGAGGTCTTTTCTGCCCTGCCGATGTTGGAAGGAGCGCCGGGACGCCTGGAGCGGGTCGGGGAGAGGCGCGGGGCGCCGATCTTCGTCGATTACGCGCATAAGCCCGACGCGCTGGAAAAGACGCTCGTCGCGCTGCGTCCCTTCGTTCCTGGACGCCTCGTCGTGGTCTTCGGCTGCGGCGGCGACCGCGACCCCGGCAAGCGCCCGATGATGGGGGCGATCGCCGCTCGCAGCGCCGACATCGTCATCGTCACCGACGACAACCCTCGCACCGAGGAACCCGCCGCGATTCGCGCCGCGATTCTGGCCGCCGCGCGGGGCGCGCGCGAAATCGGCGATCGCGCGGAGGCGATCCGCGCGGCCATCGGCATGCTGGGCGACGGCGACGCGCTGGTGATCGCCGGCAAGGGTCATGAAACCGGCCAAATCGTCGGCGACCGGATTCTGCCGTTCTCCGACGCCGATTCGGTGCGCGCGGCGCTGGGGGAGGGGGCATGAGCGCCGACCTGTGGACCGAGGCCGAGCTGGTCGGCGTGCTGGGTCGGCCGAGCGCTTCGCTCGCGAGCGCCGTCACGGGCGTGTCAATCGACACCCGCACGCTAGAGGCGGGCGATCTCTTTTTCGCCATCCGCGGCGACACGCACGACGGCCACGATCATGTCGAGCGCGCGCTCGCCGCCGGCGCGGCGGCGGCCGTGGTCGTTCGCGCTCGTGCGAACGAATTGCAGTCTCATGGGCCCGTCTTCGGCGTCGACGACACCTTGTGCGCGATGGAGCGATTGGGGCAGGCAGCTCGGGCGCGCAGTTCGGCGCGCATCGCTGCGGTCACAGGATCCGTCGGCAAGACCAGCGCGAAGGAAATGCTGCGTCTGGCCCTTGCGAAGAGCGGGCCCACCCACGCCTCGGCGGCGTCCTATAACAACCATTGGGGAGTGCCGCTCACGCTCTCGCGCCTGAGCGCGGGAGCCGCCTTCGCCGTCTTCGAGATCGGCATGAACCACGCGGGCGAGATCGAGCCGCTCGCGGATCTGGTGCGTCCTCACGTCGCACTGATCACATCGATCGCGCCTGTCCATATCCAATATCTCGGCTCGCTCGAGGCGATCGCGGACGCCAAGGCGGAGATCTTCACCGGGCTCGAGCCGGACGGCGTCGCCGTGCTGAATCACGACGCGCCGCTATTCGCCAGGCTCGAGCGAAGCGCGCTCATGCGCGCCTCGAGCGTCCGGAGGTTCGGCGTGGACGAGGATTGCGACGCGCAACTGGTCGATGTCGAGCCGCACAGAGAAGGATCGTTCGTGCGAGCGCGCCTCTACGGCCGCGAGATCGATTTCACGCTCGGCGCGCCCGGCCGGCATATGGCCGAAAACGCGATGGGCGTTCTCCTCGTCGTCGAGTCTCTCGGCGCTTCGGTCGAAAGAGCCGCCGCGGCGCTCGCCGAATTCGCGCCTTCGAAGGGGCGGGGCGAGCGTTTCGTGCTCGGGGGTCCGAGCGGTCCCTTCACCGTCATTGACGAGAGCTACAATGCGAACCCGGTATCGATGCGGGCGGCGCTCGCGCTGCTCGGCGCGACGGAGCCAGGGCCGGGCGGCCGTCGCATCGCGGTCATCGGCGACATGTTGGAGCTGGGAGCCGAGGGCGCGGACCTCCACGCCGCCCTCGCGCCCGAACTCACGGTGAGGCATGTCGATTTGCTGTTCGGCGCCGGGCCGCTGACACGAGCGCTCTTCGATGCGGCGTCCCCTACGATCCGCGGCGCCTGGGGGAGAGCCTCGTCGGATATCCAGGGCGAACTCATCCGCGGTGTGCGCGCCGGCGACGTGGTGATGATCAAGGGCTCGAACGGAAGCCGCATGGGGCCGATCGTCTCGGCCTTGCGGGAACATTTCCCAGCGATGCGGTCATAGGAAACCCAGATGCTGACCTGGCTGACCGACTTCTCGCACATATTCGGGGTCTTCAATCTTTTCCGCTATCTGACGTTCCGCACACTCGGCGCGGCGACGACCGGATTGCTCCTGGTCTTCTTCTTCGGCCCCACGATCATCTCGGCGTTGCGCCTCAAACAGGGCAAGGGCCAGCCGATCCGCCTCGACGGACCGGCGTCCCACGTGCTGACCAAGAAAGGTACGCCGACGATGGGGGGGCTGATGATCCTGTTCGGATTGTTCGCCTCGTCGCTGCTTTGGGCGAATCTGCTGAGTCCCTACGTCTGGATCGTATTGTTCGTCACCGCCGGCTTCGCGGTGATCGGATTTTATGACGACTATCTCAAGGTGACGAAGCAATCCCATCTCGGCTTCTCCGGCCGCGCGCGACTGGCGGGAGAGTTCCTGATCGCGTTGATCGCGTGTTTCGCGCTGACGAAAACCGGCCACCCAGGAGCGACTTCGCTGGCGGTGCCCTTCTTCAACGGCTACGTCGGCGATCTCAGTTGGGGGTTTCTGCTGTTCGGCCCGTTCGTCATCGTCGCCTTCGGCAACGCGGTGAACCTGACGGACGGTCTCGACGGGCTCGCGATCGTGCCGGTCATGATCGCGGCGGCGACGCTGGGACTGATCTCGTATTTCGCCGGCAACGTGCTCTACTCCAGATACCTCCTGCTCAATCACGTTCCCTTTGCCGGCGACCTCATGGTCGTATGCGGCGCGATGATCGGCGCAGGGGTCGGATTCCTCTGGTTCAATGCGCCGCCGGCGCAGATTTTCATGGGCGACACGGGTTCCCTCGCCCTTGGAGGCCTGCTGGGCACTACGGCGGTCGCCATCAAGCACGAGATCGTGCTGGCGATCGTCGGCGGACTTTTCGTCATGGAGGCGCTTTCCGTCGTGGTGCAAGTGACCTCGTTCAAGCTGACGGGCAGGCGGGTCTTCCGCATGGCGCCAATTCATCATCATTTCGAGCAGCTCGGCTGGTCCGAGCCGCAAATCGTCATGCGGTTCTGGATCGTCGCTTTCGTGCTGGCGATGGTCGGCCTCTCCACCCTGAAGCTGAGGTGAGCATGACGCCGGTCGCCACATCAGCCGGTAGGCGCGTCGCTCTGTTCGGGCTCGGCGGTTCGGGCCTCTCGACGTTGCGTGCGCTCGTCGCGGGCGGCGCAGAGGTTGCCGGCTGGGACGATAACGAAGCCGCGCGGGCGAAGGCGGCGGCGGCGGGCTTCGCGCCGGTCGATCTTGCCGCGGCGGACTGGTCGAAATTCCAACTCTTCGTCCTGGCGCCCGGCGTGCCGCTGACCCACCCCAAACCGCACTGGACCGTGGAATGCGCCAAGGCGGCCGGCCTCGCGATCGTCGGCGACATCGAACTCTTCGCCCGCGAGCGCGCGGCGCGCGCGCCGGCCGCGCCCTTCGTCGCGATCACCGGCACGAACGGCAAATCGACCACGACCGCCCTGATAGCCCATGTCTTGCGGCAGGCGGGTCGCGAGGTCGCGATGGGCGGCAATATCGGCGTGCCGATCCTCGATCTGCCGCCGCCGTCGGACGATCGAGTGCATGTGATCGAATGCTCGTCGTTCCAGATCGACCTCGCGCCGTCGCTGGCGCCGAGTGTGGGCTTGCTGATCAACATCACCCCCGACCACCTCGACCGCCACGGAACATTGGAGGCCTACGCGGCCCTTAAAGAAAGGCTCGTCGCGAGGGCGGGGATCGCGATCGTCGGCATCGACGACGAACCGTGCCGTGCGATCGCGGCGCGTATCGGAGCCCGCCGGAGGAATTGGCGGATCACGATTTCGGCGCGCCCCTCGCCGCTCGCGGATATCTTCGTAGAGGATCATAGCGTGACGATGCGAGGGGTGGCGGAGCCTCTGATCGATCTTCGCAACTCGCGCGCGTTGCGCGGCGAGCACAATGGCCAGAATGCGGCTTGCGCCGTCGCGGCCGCCGCGACGCTCGGCGTGGACGCGGAGGCCGTGGCCCGGGGCTTCGCCTCGTTCCCGGGACTCGCCCACCGCATGGAGCAGGTCGGGCGGCAGGGGCGGGTACTGTTCGTCAACGATTCCAAGGCGACCAACGCCGACGCCGCCGAGAAGGCGCTGCTGTCGTTTCGCGACATTTTCTGGATCCTGGGCGGCAAGCCGAAAGAGGGCGGAATCGAACCGCTGCGTCCGCTGTTCCCGCGCGTCGCCAAGGCCTATCTGATCGGGACGGCCAGCGAATCCTTTGCGGCGACTCTCGGCGACGCCGTCCCCTTCGAAAGATGCGTGACGCTCGAGGCGGCTACATCGGCCGCCGCGCGCGACGCCGCCCTGAGCGAGGCGCCCGAACCGGTGGTGCTGCTGTCGCCGGCTTGCGCGTCTTATGACCAGTTTCCCAATTTCGAGGCGCGCGGCGATCGCTTTCGCGCACTCGTCTCCGAGCATCTCGCGGTCTCGGAGGCTTCCCCGCAGATAGAAGGCGCCCCAGCATGATTTCGAGAGCCGAGCGTGGCCCGGTGGCCGATTGGTTGCGTAGCGTCGATCGCTGGCTTTTGGGCTCGTTCGGGGCGCTGATGATCGTCGGCGTCGTGATGGCGCTGGCGGCGAGCCCCGCTGTCGCCGAACGCCTCGGCCTCCCGACCTTTCATTTCGTCAATCGCCAGGCCGAGCTGCTGCTCCCCTGCGCGATTCTGCTGGTGGCGACGTCGTTTCTTTCGCCGCGCCATGTCCGCCGCGCCGCCTTGATTCTGTTCGCGGTCAGCATGGCGCTGATCGTCGCTGCGTTGCTGTTCGGCGCCGAAGTGAAGGGATCGCGCCGCTGGATTTTCGGTCTGCAGCCGTCCGAGTTCATCAAGCCGGCCTTCGTCATTCTCGCCGCCTGGGCTTTCACCGAGGGCGGGCGGCCCTCGGCGCCCAGGCTTCCCGCCAAGCTGCTCGCCCTCGCGCTGCTGCCGGTGACGATCGTGCCTCTTATCCTGCAACCGGATTTCGGTCAGACGATGCTCATTGCCCTCGTCTGGGCGTCGCTGTTCTTCATGGCGGGCCTGCACTGGTTCTGGGTCGTGGGCCTGGGCGGCGCCGGCGTGGTCGGCGGCTTCGCTGCGTTCAAATTCTCGCCGCACGTGCACGAACGCGTGCTGCGCTTCATCGATCCCGATTCCGTTGGCGGCATGGTCGATACATTCCAGGTCGATACCGCATTGCAGAGCCTGCTTTCCGGCGGCTGGCTCGGCCGAGGCCCCGGCGAAGGCGTCTACAAGCGCATTCTCCCCGACGCCCACACCGACTTCGTCTTCGCCGTGACGGGCGAAGAATTCGGCATGGCGGCGTGTCTGGCGCTGATCGCGTTCTTCGGGTTCATCGTCTTGCGCGGACTCTGGCTCGCGGCCCGCAATCAGGACCCGTTCAGCCGCTTCGCCGCGGCGGGGCTGACGATCATGTTCGGCGTGCAGAGCTGGATCAACATGGCGGTGAACCTGCGCGCGATCCCGGCCAAGGGCATGACGCTGCCGTTCATTTCCTATGGCGGCTCGTCCCTGCTCGCGCTCGGCCTCGGCATGGGTTTTCTCGTCGCTTTGACCCGGCGAAACCTGACTATCACATCTTCTGCCCATCTCCCGGACCCAGCGTGAGCGCGCCTGCCGGCGTTCTCCTGGCGGCGGGCGGAACCGGCGGGCATTTGTTTCCGGCGGCCGCCCTCGCGGCGGCGCTCGCCCGGCGCGGCGTTGTCGTGGATCTCGTCACCGACGACCGTGCGCTGAAATACGGCGCCGATTTTCCCGCCCGCGCGATCCATGCCGTGCCCTCGGCGACGCCGACCGGCGCCGGCTTGCCGAGCAAGGCGCTCGCCGCGGCGACGCTGGCGCGCGGCGTCCTCTCCGCGCTGTTGCTGATCCGACGGCTGCGGCCCCGCGCCGTGGTCGGGTTCGGCGGCTATCCCACCGTTCCCCCGCTGGTCGCGGCCTCGCTCGTCGGAGCGCCGAGCGTGTTGCACGAGCAGAACGCCGTGATGGGCCGAGCCAACCGGTTTCTCGCCTCGCGAGTATCGCTGATCGCGACCGGTTTTCCCGACATCAAAGGCCTCAGTGAAGTGCTGCACGCCAGGACGCGCTACACTGGCAACCCGGTCCGCCCCGAGGTTCTCGAAGCCGCCAAGACGCCCTATCCGGATTTCGAGGCGGGACGGCTCAACGTGTTGGTCACGGGGGGGTCGCAGGGCGCGCGGGTGATGGCGGACATCGTTCCGGCCGCGCTCGCGCTGCTTTCGTCCGGCGCGCTCGCGCGAATTCGTCTGACCCAGCAGGCGCGCGGCGAGGACAAAATCCGCGTCGCCGCCGCGTGCGCGCGGCTCGAATTTCCGATCGAGATCGAGGAATTCTTCACCGATCTGCCCGCGCGGATCGCCGCCTCGCATCTCGTCGTCGGGCGCGCCGGCGCCTCGACGGTGAGCGAGCTCGCGGTGATCGGCCGCCCCTCGATCCTCGTGCCGTTCCCGCATGCGCTCGATCAGGACCAGGCCGCCAACGCTGCCGTGCTCGCCGCCAGCGACGCTGCGACGGTAGTCCCGCAACCGGAGTTCACGCCGGAGCGGCTCGCGCAATTGCTGCGCGCGTCGCTGAACGAACCCGGCAGGCTCATCGCCGCCGCGCGCGCGGCCAAGGCGGCCGGCGTCCCGGACGCAGCGGAACGGCTGGCGGATTTGGTGATGGGGATCGCGCGGCCGGCGGTCTGAGCTTTGGCGCGGTCGACGGGGGGTTCGTTGTCCCTGCGACTTATGCGAAGGCCTTGGTCACCTGCTCGATTGCTGCGGCGATCGTAGAAATGGCCTTTTCCGTGATGATTTGGGTTCCAAAGACACTCGCGCCCGCTCTCACGGCTATGCCTGCCACCCCCAAACTGTCAGTCTCCCTACGTAGGTCGACGTCGACCAACGTCGTGACCACGCTGTTTGCCCGCGAGTGGATTTTGGCTTTCAGCTCGTGAATTCCGACGTCCTGTGGTCTCGGCATATCCGCCGGCGCTAGTTCGATTGGAACGCAAAGCCGGTCGACGAGCGGAATGATCGGAAATCCGACCTCTGCCTTCGCTCCCCCCACCATCGTCGCGAAAGATTTTTTCGGCAACGTCTGATCAGCATTCGCTGCAATCGACTGAGACTTCCCTTCCGCATCGCGCACATGCCAGCGCTCCTTGTCGATGGGGACGCCGGCGAACAGCGGGTTTGACTCGGGTAGGGCAAAATTCCAGCGCAGAAACGCCTGCGCGTTCCGGCGTCCGAGCAAGTAGTCATGATGCCGAAAAGACTCATGCAGAAAGCCACCAAAGCCGCCGAGAACTCCACAGGCGATCGGGAACGCAACCGCCTCCGGCGTGCCGTTGCCCTCGCGAGTCGGCGAGATCATGAAGCGGGAGAAGTAGGTCTCGTTCGCGGCCTTCTCCAGTTCGTCGGGTTTGAAGCGCGCTTGATCGACGAACGTTCCCGCCAGCTTCATCACGACGTGGATAAGCCGATCGTCTACGTCGGCCGCCGGCGCCTGCGTGAAGTTTGGAAACGGCGCCACGAGCAGCACGGCCTTGCTTGCGCTTTCGCCGTTCGGATCATTATGAACCGCCGACCCGGCGAGAAAGCGCCTCGCCAATTCGAGCGGCGCGTTGTCGATCACCCCTCCGTCGACCGAGATGAAATCATACGGCGCCTCCGTCCCAAAGCCGCCGTCCGGTTTTATTGTCACGAAACGACGGCTCGATGGATCCTCGTACCCGACCGTTCCCGCGTCCCTGTAATATGCCGCTGAAGGCCTTCTCACCTTTCGTGGCATGAGGCCAACAGGAAAAGCGCCCGTCGCCAGCGCCGTCGTTCTGTAGAGGTCCCAATCGGGCTGCGTGGTATCGCGGATATCGAGAGGGCATGACTCGCTCGGCGGCGCGGGAGCGACCCCGACCGCGTAATCGTAGTAGTCGCCGTGATTGAGCATACCAAACGTTTCGGCCGACTGGCTGCCAAACAGCGGGAACGAATAGGGCACGCCGCGAAGATTTGTCAGCGTGACCATCACCCGAAGAAACTTGTCGTCGCCTCGTCCAATCCAGTTTCTCTGACGCAAGCCCGGACTGAGATCAAACGCATCCTTGACGATCCGATCAAGAACGTCACAGCACAAAGCTGATTTGAGCCCCGCAGCGTCGCGACCATTGTCGAGATCGGAAGTTTCCAGAAGCGCATCGAGCGAGATATCGCGAACCCAACTGGAATAGAGCCGATTCTCTTGCGGCTCCGGAAGCGGCTTATCGGGCCACACATGCGCCAAGTCATGAAAGGCATGCAGCGCGCAGATCGAGGCCGTCATTCCACCGGCCGACGCTCCGGCCATCACAGGCACTCGGACATCGTGCGTCGGACCGGTCCACCCCGACTGCCCTTTCGCTTCTTCGTATGCGTCCAGAGCCTCAAATAGGAAGTCGAGAACGCCAGCCGAATAAGCTCCCGCAGAGATGGCGCCCGCCATTACAAGGCCTAGTTCAAAGGTCCGATCTGACGCCATGATCGCTCGCTCCAATCAACCTCGATTTTGGCCGTGAGTTCGCGACTAACTCATAAATTGGACGGATTAGCGACAAACTCCGGCCGTCTACGATCGGACCCGTCCAGACCCCCTGGAAAGTTGACGACACCGTAGCGTCTCCCCCGCGAAGGGCGGCGCATCGCGCGTCGGGCCTTCAGCGGGATCGTCAGGATTGAGGCCCGGCTCGCGCCAGCAGGCGACCACGAGCCGGCCCATCGGCTTCACCGCCATGCGCAGGTTGGCGCGCGAAAGCGATTTTTGCGCCCTGACGCCATTCGACTGCGTTGAAATGTCTCTCCAGCTGGATCGGAAAATAATCAACGCGCATTCATGTATTTATACTTTAAGGCCTCCGAATTCCGGCTTCCGGGCCATCGACGAATCAGCCTAAACTGGAGGCTGCCGATCGCCGTACCGTCAACGGCGGTCTCCGCTCACGGGCTTTGGAGCTGTTCATGAACGCCGCCGCCGCGCTCCGTAGCGAAATTGAGGTCGACCCTCGAGCGCCGTCGCCGGACAACGGCGCCGTGCGCCGTGAAGATTTCGAGAACGCTCTGGATTTGGGGTTGCCGAGCCGCGACCAAATTCTCGCCCTTTACCTCCGACTTCGCGCGCTCGGGAAGCCGCATCACGACAACGTCTGGGATTTTCTTTCGTCCGATTGGATTTGGCAGAATGCTCGCCGTGTAGGTCTCGCGAGTGGGAGGACTCTGGTTTTCGAAAATCCTGATGAAATGGAGCTGGCGGCGGACCTCGCCATCCACACCGCGCCGCCAGGTCGTTCTCGTGCGATCGAGCGCTATGCGCAAAGGGCGCGCTTTGCGCCGGATTCCCCGGAGGCGTTCATGCTCGATCTGATGCGCGCCGCGCGATTCGGTGTTTTCTCGGTGCTGGGTCGCCATCCCGCCGCCGGGCTCGTCGTGACGGATGCCTTCGAGGACACGGATCACTGGTTGGTGGATATCGGCATGGAATCCACGATGCCTGAAGGAGCGTGGTTCGCGACTCGATACTATTCGCCGGGTCCGTTCATTATGACTGCAGGCTTCCACGTGCCTGTCGATCGGCTCAAGATCAAGATAGCGATCGAGTCGACGCCCCAGTTGGCGCGCAAATCGACAGAGGAGGCGATTCAGGATCGCCGCTTCGCCGAAGCCGTCTATCGCGGCGCCATCGCGGACGGAGCGATGGAAGGGGTGCAATTACGCGACCCGCTCGATGATGAAGCCGGCCACGACGAAGGCCGCTAGGCGTTCATTTTCATGGTTGCGCGTCCGCGGTGGCGCCCGAAGCCGGCGCCAAAGCCCGTCGAAGACGGGCGTCTTTCGACGCCCTACGGCGCTACCATCAATCCGCAACCCGATTCGGTCGTTCTCGGACGGTTCCTATGTGGCGAAAGCGTCTCTCGCGCGCTCTCGGCGACCGCCGACCCCGCGAAGCCAAGCCACGCCACCAGCACCGCGATCCAGACGCGCATGATCGGCTCCCGTGTTCGCGCTGAAGTTAAGACGTCCCGCCCGCCGCGGGCAAGAGCAGAGGCCTCCCAGCGGATGGGAACCGGCGGTTACGAGTCGGAAAAGCCTTCTCAAAACCCTCCGAACGCGCCGTCGGCGAGCCGCGGCGAAATTCTCGCCCTTCTCCTCAGGCTTCGTGCGCTGGGGGAAGCCGCGCCAGCGCGATTGCACGGCTGGCGGCGTTCAAGACAAAACAGTGAATTTTGGAAAATCCGTGCTATCGGTCGAGTCTCGAATCAGCCACGCTACAGCCAGCCGAGACTGGCCGCGTCGTTCCCACGCGGCTCGTCTGCGCAGACAACTTCGAGTTTCTGATGAATTCCATCGCCGCGCTCCGCAAAGAGACCGACTTCGACACGCAAGAGCCGCCGCAATCCCGTGACGAGGTGCTCGCGCGCTATCGTCGCCTGCGCCAAATCGGCAAGCGGCATCATGAAGATGTATTGGCCTTCCTGTCCAAGGACGCGATGTTCGAGCACGCTCGCCGGTTGGGTCTGACCCGAGGCAAGATACTTGTCGCCGACAGCATCGATCAGATGACGATGGCGATGGATCTTGCGATCTACACCGCAGCCCCCGGTCGCTCCAGGGCGATCGACCGCTACGCCAATTCGGGACGGTGGGCGCCGGGCTCCGAAGAGGCGATCATGCTCGAGGTCATGCGCAACGCGAGGTTCGGGGTGCTTCAGGTGAAGGGTCGACACCCCACGGCTGGGCTGATCGTGACCGAAGTGTTCCGGCAGATCGAGCTCTGGTTGGTCGACGAGAACATGGAGGCTACCATGCCGGTGGGCCTCGCGTTCGCGGGTCGGTTTTTCACGCCGGGCCCCTTCGTGATGAATGCCGGCGTTGGTGTTCCCCTGACTCAGGAAGCTCTCAGGAGAGTGTTGTTTTCGTTGCCGAAAGTGATGCGCAAGCCGCGCCCCGAATTGGTCCAGGATCGGCGCTTCGCCGAAGCGGCCTACCGAAACGCGATCGAAGACGGATCGTCGGAGACCATGGCGTTCCGCGATCCGAGCGGCGGCGACGAGGACTGACGGCGCGCGTGCGCCGCGGACGCCGAAGCTCGCCGACTTCGAGGGGTTATTTCGAGCCCGGAATTGCCAGCCTGGCTCGCGTTACGCCCTCGCGCTGACGATCCAGATCGCACCCCCCATCGGCACTCGGTTCCCGCGCTGAAACGGCGCCAGCGCCGCGCGAATTTCCGCGATCGCGGCTGAGCGCACTTCGTCGGGATGACCCTCCAGCGCGCGACTGGCGGGGCCGATCTCGAGCGCGGAGGCGATGGCATTCTCGAAACCGAGGCCAACCGCGGTGTCGAGTTCGAGATCGACCGGTTCGAGCGCGACATCGGCGAACCCCGCCGAGGACAGAATCCGCCGCACGCGCGCCTCGTCCGCGAACGAGAACGGACCGGGGTCCTCCGGGCCAAGTTTGGGCAGGGGCGGCGCATGGCGCGTCGCGGCCTTCAGCGGGATCATCAGCCAGGGATTGAGGCGCGGCTCGCGCCAGCAGGCGAACACGAGCCTGCCGGTCGGCTTCAGCGCCTTGCGCATATTGGCGAAACTGAGGGCGGGATCGGCGAAGAACATCACGCCGAAGCGCGATATGATGAGGTCCGCGCGCTCGCTGGCGAGATCATGGATCGTCGCGTCGGCGACGAGAAATTGCGCCGTCGAGGATTCCGCCGCGGCGCGTTCGCGCGCGCGCTCGACCATCGGCGCCGAAATATCGACGCCGAGCCCGCGGCCCGAGGCGCCGGTCACGCGCGCGATCGCCAGCGTCGTCGCGCCGCAGCCGCAACCGACGTCGATGACACGATCGCCGGGCGCGGCGCCCGCCGCCTTCAGCAGCGACGCCGCGACTGGCGCCAGGACGCCGTCCTGCATTTCCTGCCGGTCGATCCAGTGACGCCCGCCTGGACCGTTCCAATAGGTCGCCTGATCGACGTTGCTCGCATGCGCGACAGGGATGTTCACTGCGCTTCCACTCCTTACGACCGCGTCAGGCCGGCGAGGCCAGCGGCTTGCCCTTTTCGACGACATAGGTCCCCGCCACGACTGTCGGCGCGGCGCCGTTCTTGCCACCGTGCGGCACGCCGGCCGCCACTTGGAACGCGTCGCCCGCGTTATATGTCTTGGCGCCCTCACCTTCGATGGTCAGCTCCGTCGAGCCGGAGACGATATAGCTCGATTCGATCCCCGGATGGGTGTGGCGCGCGATCGTCGCGCCGGGCTCGATTTCGATGCGGGCGCTGACGGTCTCGTAGCCGGCCGTTGGGCCATCGATGCGCTTCAGGATAGTACGCTTGAGACCGCCGGGCGCGTTCTCCGCCTCGGCGTCCGTCGCCGGGAATCCCGTAACCGCGCAAAGCGCGCAGGCGGCAAAACCACGTCGCGTCAACATGCAATCCTCCCTCGCTGTTTGCGCCGCAGTTCGAACCCGGGAGGGGCGCATGTCAAGCGGGATTTCGCACGCGACTGTAGGCGCGGTCGCTGACCGCGCTGGTTCTGCCGCTCCGAGCTTGCGGGAGACGAGGCGCTTCGCGCCGGACGCGGTCGGCGACCGCCTCTATAGCGCCGTCGTCCCGCTACGGCATCACGTAAGTCGCGCGTCCCTGTCCCAGCAACGCCGCGCGGATTGCGCCTGGTTCGTTCACCGAGAAGACCACGATCGGAATGCTATTGTCGCGCGCGAGCGCGAACGCCGCCGTGTCCATCACTTGCAGATTGAGGCGGATCGCGTCGTCGTGGGTCAGGCGCTCGAATCGGGTGGCGGTCCGGTCCTTCTTGGGATCGGCGGTGTAGATGCCGTCGACCTGGGTCGCCTTCATGACGGCGTCGCAGGAAAGCTCGGCGGCGCGCAGCGCCGCGCCCGTGTCGGTGGTGAAGAATGGATTGCCTGTGCCGCCCGCCAACAGGATGACGCGACGCTTGACGAGATGGGCGAGCGCCGCCTGGCGGGAATAGGGCTGGCATTGCGAGGGCATCGCGACGGCCGACAGGACGCGCGCCGGCTGGCCGAGTTGCTCCAGCGCGCCCTCCATCGCCAGCGCGTTCATGACGGTTGCGAGCATGCCGATGGAATCGGCGCGGGCGCGTTCGATGCCCTTGTCCGCGCCCTCGAGGCCGCGAAAGAAATTGCCGCCGCCGACGACGACCGCGACCTGGACGCCGAGTTCGGCCGCGGCCTTGAGGTCGCCGGCCATCCTCTTCAAGGTCTCAGAGTGCAATCCATGGGTGTCCGGCCCCATAAGGGCCTCGCCCGATAGTTTGACGACGACGCGGCGGAACAGGGGTTGCGCGGAATCGGGCAAGGCGGGCTCCTCGTCGCGGCGTGGCCGGAAATGAAACGGGCGGCCCACGGGCCGCCCGAAGACTTATGCCTGCTCGGCGGGTTTTTCGATGCCTTCGCCGAGCGCGTAGCGAACGAAGCCCTTCACCGATATCGGGGCGCCGACGGTCGCTTCGGCCTCCTTGACCGCCTGCGCGACCGACTTCGTCGAATCGATCACGAAGGACTGATCCAGCAGGGTGACTTCCTTGTAATAGGTTTTCAGTCCGGATTCGACGATCTTCGCCAGCACATGCGGGGGTTTGCCCGCGTTCTTGTCCGCGAGCACGGATTTCTCCCGCGCGACAATCGCGGGGTCGATTGAGGCGGCGTCGACGGCGATCGGGCTGGAGGCGGCGATGTGCATCGCGATCTGGCGGCCGAGCGTGACGAGCGCATCATGTTTGCCTTTCGACTCCAGGGCGACGATCACCGCGATGCGGCCGAGGCCGTCGACGATCTGGCCGTGCACGTATTGGCCGATCGCGCCGTGTTCCACATGCAGCCCTCCAGCGCGCCGCAACGTGATGTTTTCGCCGATGGTGGCGATCGCGTTGGCGATAGCGTCCTCGACCGTGCCGCCGCCCGGGAAATGCGCGCCCCTGACGGCCTCGGCGTCGACGCTCGCGCCCTTGTCGATGGCGACCGCGAGAATGCCGCGGACCAGCGCCTGGAAGTCGTCGTTGCGCGCGACGAAGTCGGTCTCGGAATTGACTTCGACGACGACGCCGAAATTGGCTTCAACGGCGGCGCCGACGAGGCCGTCGGCGGCGATGCGTCCGCTCTTCTTGGCCGCCTTGGCGAGGCCCTTCTTGCGCAGCCAGTCGACCGCCGCCTCGATTTCACCGTTCGTTTCGCTGAGCGCGGTCTTGCAATCCATCATGCCGGAACCGGTCTTCTCGCGCAGTTCCTTCACGAGCGCGGCGGTGATCGTGGCCATGGCTTGTCTCTCGTCCCTCGGTGGTTGTAGGCGCCCGCGGGGCGGATCGCCGTTGTGGGAAGCTTGCACGCTCGAGGCCGGCCTTGCCTGAACCGGCCGAACCGCGCCGATCAGGCGGCGGTGATGAGCGCGCGCGCCTGATCGACCCAATGGTCGCGGGAAATGCGCCCGCTGAACCGGAGGTCGGCGTCGAGCTTCTCGGCTTCGGCCGGCGTCATCGCGGCGAGCTGCCAGTAGTGGAATACGCCATGCTCGTTGAGCTTCTTGATGATCTGCGGGCCGACGCCGGTCAGCTTGGCCAGATCGTCCGGCGCGCCGCGCGGCGCGGTGAGCAGTTCGAACTGCTCAGCGGGGAAGGGCTCGGGCTCCGCAGCCTCCGGCAGCGGCTCGGCGATCGGCGCCTCGGCCTCGCCGATGTCGACGCCCGCGGCGCCCTGGCTGCGCGAAATGCCGTCGATCGCCGCGCGCGAGACCAGATCGCAATAGAGCTGGATCGCGCGGCTCGCGTCGTCGTTGCCCGGAATCGGATGGGCGATGCCGTCGGGATCGCTGTTGGTGTCGATGATCGCGATCACGGGAATTTTCAGGCGGTTGGCTTCCTTGATCGCCAGCGCCTCCTTGTTGGTGTCGATCACGAACACCAGATCGGGGACGCCTCCCATGTCCTTGATGCCGCCGAGCGCCTTCTCGAGCTTCTCGCGCTCGCGCGTCAGCATCAAGCGCTCCTTCTTGGTGAGGCCCTTGGCGCCCTCGCCGAGCTGCTCGTCCAACTTGCGCAGCCGCGAGATCGACGCCGAAATGGTCTTCCAGTTGGTGAGTGTGCCGCCCAGCCAGCGCGAGTTGACGAAATATTGCGCGCACCGCTTGGCCGCGGCCGCGACTTCCTCCGCCGCCTGACGCTTGGTGCCGACGAACAGCACGCGTCCGCCCTTCGCGACCGAATCGGAAACCAGTTTCAGCGCCTGATGCAGCAGCGGCACCGTCTGGGCGAGGTCGATGATGTGGATCGAGTTGCGGGCGCCATAGATATAAGGCGCCATCTTCGGGTTCCAGCGGTGCGACTGGTGGCCGAAATGCGCCCCTGCTTCCAGGAGTTGGCGCATGGAGAAATCTGGCAGCGACACTGCGTTTTCCTTTCCGGTTGGGCCTCGGCGGATCATTGCGGCGAGAGCGAAGCTCCCGTCACCGGAGCGGACCCTTGAAGCAGGGCGCGCGAAAATCCGCCTGTGGAATGAGCGGGCATATAGAGGAGGGCAGGGGGGAAGGCAAGGGTCGGTTGTCGGGCAACGAGACCCAGCCAAACGAAGCAATCCGCGGCAAGCCCCACGGCACGGCTTAGGGTCACTTTAAGAAGTTTGTGTTGTTTGTACCGGCGGCCTGTGCCTTTGAATGACCCCAGAGTTGTTTCTCGATGACGTTCGACATTTCAACTTTGGCCATTGCACGGGCGATTGTCGCCTTCCTGGGCGGATGCGTCTTGTTGATGAATTGGTGGCACGACCGCGCCGTTTGGGCGGCTTTCTGGTGGGCGGTGGTAAGTTGTGGAATGGGCGTCGGCATCGCGATGCTCGCGATGCATGACATTGCGCCGGCTTGGATCTCCACCGCGCTCGGCCCGCTGATCCTGGACCTGTGCGGGGCGTTGGCGTGGGTCGCTGCGAGAATTTTCACCCGCGGGTCTGTCAAACCTCTCGTCGCAATCGCTGCGACAGGTAGCTGGATCGCGCTGTTGGGCGTTGAAGCGGTCTCCGACAGCCTGCAGCACGCCGTCGCTATCGGGGTGGCCATTACGGCTTGTCTCTATTGCGCGGCCGCAAGGGAATTCTGGCTCGGTCGCACTGAGAAGCTTCGCGGACGCTGGCCGATGATTTGCTTGCTCGTCTTGCAGGCGATCGCGCTTTTCCTGGCCTCGATCCAATACGCCGGTTCGAGGTTGACGTTGCCGACGGTCGGCTGGTTCGGAATAATTCACTTCGTCGGACTGGCCTACGCGGGAGGCAGCGTGATATTTCTCACGATGATGCTCAACGAGCGCAGAGAAATAAGATACAGGGCTGCCGCGCTCACCGATCCGTTGACGGGTCTCGCGAACCGTCGTGCGCTTTTGGATCGCGCCCAGCAAATGCTCGACCGAAGCCTGCGAGAGGGCGTTCCGATTTCGTTGATCGCGGTCGACCTCGACCGGTTCAAGAATGTCAACGACGCTTTCGGTCATCACGTCGGCGACCATGTGCTGCGCATCTTCGCGGACGTGCTTTCCAAGGTATTGAAGCCAACAGACATGGCGGGTCGGATGGGCGGCGAGGAATTTGTGGCAATCGTGCCCGGCTGCGACATCGATGCGGCCCTGGCGGTCGCCAGAAGGATTCGCAGCAGCTTTCAGGACGGCGCCCGGTTCGTCGATGGGCATCGGGTCGAGGCGACCTTGAGCGCGGGCGTTGCGACCGCTCCAGAACACGGGGGCGACCTCGCCGAAATCATGGCGCGCGCTGACAAGGCGATGTACGCCGCCAAGGACTGCGGCCGCAATCGCGTGCTGCCCGCCGAGCCCTATTCTCGCGATCCGGAGACCGCGGCGGTCATCCGCATCGCTTAGGCGACGCGCGCGGGGAATCCCTTCCCCGCAAGGGACCGCAAGGGAGGAAGGAGCGCGACGGCCTATATCTGATGCGACTCGAGCGTCGCGGGATGAAACAAACCCTCCGGCGCGAGCCGACGAGCGGAAAGGCCTTCCTCGTGGTGCTGGCGCAGGAACCGCTCCAGCACATGGCGATTTGCCGGCAGTCCATAAGACCAGAAGTCGTCGCCCATCAGCGCCCGCGCGCTTCGAAGCTGCTCCTCGACGAAGGGCAATGTCACCTTCAAGGCGGCGGCGTCCTCGAGTCGCGCAAGCGCGATCGCCTTCGAGCGTTCGAAGGCCTTGAATATGGCGAACGGCAGCCAGGGATGCGCATCGGCGAGGCTGCGACGGACTCCGAGCACGTGCATGATTGGAAAAATCCGCGTCCGTTGGAACCACTCCACGCTGACGGCCTCAGGATCGGCAAACAGACGGCGAACCTTCGGATGGCCATTTTGGAAGCAGGAGGGCGCTCGAGGGCCGATGATCGCGTCGAGGTCGCCGGAGGCGAGCATATGGGAAATGGTCTCGCCTTCGGGCGCGTCTTCGAGCCGCACATCGGCTGGCAGCCGGAGCGGTATTTTCTCGACCCGTCGGGAATCCTCGTATCCGCCGCGCACCCAAAAGACGTCCGACGGGGCGACGCCATGATCTTCCTCTAGAAACAGCCGAACCCAGACGTTCGCAGTCAGCTGATATTCCGGCAGGCCGACCCGCTTTCCCTCGAGATCGGCGGGACCTGCGATGCCCCGGTCGTCGCGGACGTAGATGGAGGCGTGGCGAAACGCCCGCGATGGAAAGACCGGGACTGCGACATAGGGCGAACCGCCGCCAGCGACCTGCACGCAATAACTGCTCAGCGACAATTCACAAATGTCGAACTCGGCCCGGCGGAAGGCTCGAAAGAATATTTCCTCCGGCTCCAAGAGCATGAACTGGGGATCGACGGAGTCGATCTGGACGGCGCCGTCGACCAGCGGCCGCACGCGGTCGTAATCGCCAATCGCAATCGACAGTTGAAGTTTTCCCAATGGTCGTCCCTTCTGGCGGTTCAGAAAAATAGGCTGCGAGGCGCGCGGCTAGCCTGCGCCCGCGCTCTCGAGCGGCGGCCGGCGCAGGGCCAGCCCGAGCGTGGCGATCGCTCCTATCATCACCATCGCGCCCATCAGGAGGAATATGTTTTGCGCTGGCCAACTGACGCTGGCGAGACCGCCGACGACGAGTGGGCCGACGACGGAGCCGCAGCGCCCTGTCGCCATCGCATAGCCTATGCCGGTGGCGCGGAACGCCGCGGGATATAGCGTCGCCGCGAAGGCGATGAGGCCGGAACTCGCGCAACCCGCGAACAACCCGAACAGGCCCTGGCAGATCATGACCGCCGCGAACGAAGGCGCCCCGTAGCCGACCAGAGCGTAGGCGAGCGCGCTGCCGGCGACGGCCCCTGGCAGAACTGCGAGAATTCCGAAGCGCGTCAGCAACAGCCCCGCCGAGCTCGATCCGACCAGCGCACAGAAGTTGAAAGTCGCCAACACCAAGCCAATGTGTTCAATCGGCAATCCCAGAGCGCGCAGCAGCGTCGGAGTCCAGGCCGAATTGGTGACCAGGATCATGAAGGTGAAGAAGAAGCTCGACCAGAGCAGGATCGTGCTTCCCGCGCGATCGACGGAAAACAATCGCATCGGGCCCCCATCAACTCGAGCCAGGCCGGTCGCGACGGAGTCGATATATGCGGGAATGGACGTCTCGGGAGAGCCCTCGAGGGAAGCGAAGGACCTGGGCAGGACCCACATCAGGGCGACGGCAATCAGAAGCGGCGGCGCGCCGCCCGCAAAGAAGATCGACCGCCAGCCGAACGCAGGAATCAAAAGGGAAGCGACCAGGCCGCCGACGACGCCTCCGAACGGAAACCCCGCCCAAACCAGGCTGACCACGGTGGCGCGCATGCGAGGCGGCGCATGTTCCGAGCAAAGACTGATGAAGCAGGGGACGGCGCCGCCGAGGCCGACACCGGTCAGGAACCTGAAGGCCAGCAGTTGGCCGAAGTCGCTTGCGAACGCAGTCGCCAAGGTGAAGACGGCGAAGCAGATGGTAGCCGCGATCAGCACGCGGTCCCGACCGCTTCGGTCGGCCAATCGTCCGAGCGCGAAGGAACCGAGCGCCATGCCTACCAGCGCGATGCTGAAGACGAGACCGAACGCCGACGGCGCCACATGCAGCGCTTCCGCCATGAAAGGCGCGGCAAGACCGATCGATTGCAGATCCATGCCATCCAGCAGGGCGACTAGAGCGCATAAAATGATAATCGTCCGACGGCGTTGGCCGCGCTTGCGCCGCTCCGCCGTTCGCGTTTGCAACGTTGCGTCGGGTTTCGACATCGATCCTACAGTCGCTCGGGTGCGGCCGGAGAGGTTACGTAGCACGGGAGACGCGATTCCACGACGGCCGATGGCGTATCGCGAGAGGGACCGCCGCAGCGGAAGGCGCCCGATCCGCAACGGCGCATGTCGACGGCGTTCTTGCGTCGAGCAGTCCCCGGGCGATACAATCGCAGGGGCGGGGCTTGGCGCCGCTTGGCCGAGGAGCGCGGGAATTGACCGATTCCACGGAGGCGCGGAAGATCGAGGTCGAATCGCTGATCGAGGATCTCGTCGACGCCAATCGTATCCTGTTCCATCAGAACGTGCTCGACGGCTTCGGTCATGTGAGCGCCCGCCACCCCGAACGTCCGGACCGCTTTCTCCTCTCCCGCAACATGGCGCCGGCGTTGGTGCAGGCGGCGGATGTCCTGGAATTCGATTCCGATGGCGCGGTCGTGCGGCCGGATGGGCGATCCGTCTATCTCGAACGCTTCATCCATAGCGAAATCTATCGCGCCCGGCCTGACGTCGCCGCCATCGTTCATGCGCACTCCGCGTCCGTGATCCCGTTCGGGGTGGTGCGCGGCGTCCGATTGGGAGCGGTGTGCCACATGTGCGGATTCCTCGGGGCTGGCGCGCCGATCTTTGAAATCCGCGATTTCGCCGGCGACGGCAGCGACCTTCTGATTCGCGACCGCGGCCTCGGCGCCGCCCTCGCGAGCTCGCTCGAGGATGCTCCCGTGGTGCTGATGCGCGGCCACGGCGTGACCGTGGTCGGGAGTACGCTGCGGCAAGCAGTCTTCCGAGCGGTCTATACCGAAGTCGGCGCCCGTTTGCAGGCCGAGGCGTCGCGACTGGGTCCGGTCACGTTTCTCACGCCCGCGGAGGCCGCCGCCACGGCTCGGACCAACGACACGCAGATCAATCGGGCGTGGGATCTCTGGCGAGCGATGGCAGGTGCGGCGACACCGACGGGCGCATAGAGCCACGTTTCGTCATAGTCGCGAAAATCCCCGGAACTCGGGCCGGCGACGTCGAGTAACTCTGCCGCGCGGGGGAATCGCAAGGTCGTCAAAACGAGCTTCATCGGATAGTAGCAAATCTTTGAGGGTTGGCCGGGCGTCGGCCGATAAGCGTCGCCACTCCTCGAAGGGAACCAGCACCACCGCCTCGACGCCGCGCTTGGTGACGAGCTGTGGTCCCTCGCGTTCGCAAGCGACGAGCAATTCACTGAATCTGGCTTTTGCGTCCTGTACGGGCCAAGCCCTCATGGCGATTCTCCCTTGGTTGTCACCAGTCATGTAACCGGTTTCACCCGATGCTCAAGGTCAGTCGAAGCGCTCGGGGACCGGCTCGCGGCACCCTCACGGGCAGATATACCTTCCCCCGTCCGGCGCCTTGAAGCAGCCGACCGACTCGGGAAACAGCGTCTTCGGCAGCCACAGCACGACCTCGGGGAAAAAGATCGCGAAGGCGATCGTCGCGAAGAAGATCACGTAGATCGGAAGCGATGCCCTGAGCGCGTGGGAGAAGCGGGCGCCGACGAACTTAGAGGCCATCAGCAGCGAAAGCCCGTAGGGCGGGGTGATCAGGCCGAAGGCGAGCGTGATGATAAGCACGATGCCCATGTGGACGCCATTGATCGAAGCCTGGTCCGTGAGCTGGTTCACCACCGGCATGAAGATGATAATCGCGGGGATCGGCTCGATGAAGTCGCCGACGATGGTGAACACCAGCACCAACAAGAACATGATCGCGCGCGGATCGCTGCCGGCGACGTCGCCGATCCAGCCAGCGACCACGATCGGGCCGCGCAGATAGGCCAGCAGCCA
>Ga0209773_10000090_pt1 | contig 24639 bp, 22 predicted proteins | sample BogFormECP14_OM1_FD_188244 | JGI IMG/M metagenome (GOLD analysis project Ga0209773, IMG submission 188244) | Bog forest soil microbial communities from Calvert Island, British Columbia, Canada - ECP14_OM1 (SPAdes) (version 2) | ecosystem: Environmental > Aquatic > Freshwater > Wetlands > Bog ... | reverse complement strand
TTTACCAAACATATCTCACTGGCATTCGAGGCCGGCTTTGACCACACCGAAGGATTTGTTCCTACACAAAACGGTGAACCTTATTTAGATGGGTGGCTGCGCAAATTTACGATCGCGCCACAAATCGGAGCTGGCAGAAAATACTTCAGCCGCCCGGTGCTACGCGCCTTCCTGACCTATGCAAGCTGGTCTGACGGGTTCCGAGGCTATGTCGGTGGGGTGCCATTTGCGAACAGAACGGACGGCCTGACGTACGGCGTACAGGCCGAAACGTGGTGGTAGCTAGCCGATTACGAGGAAACATGGCTATGTCAAGGACACTATCAAAGGGCACCACTAGCAAATCTAGCTGCAGCGCAGGCAACGGCTTGGGAATTTAAGGAGAAAGGACATGGCAACTCCAGAAATTACGACTCGTCCTAGCCCGGCGCAAACGATCCCGGCTGTTGCGGCTACTCCCAATTACTCACGCCCTCTGGCCGTCGTTACTACGCTGTTCTTTATGTGGGGTTTTCTGACTTGCCTGAACGACATTCTGGTGCCGCACCTGAAGTCGATTTTTGATCTGAGTTACGCGCAGGTCATGCTGGTCCAGTTTGCGTTCTTTTCGGCCTACTTCCTGTTCTCGGTGCCCTGGTCGAAGATCGTGAATACGGTCGGCTACCAGAGGACCATGGTCGTTGGTTTGCTAACCATGGCTGTTGGAGCACTGCTGTTCATACCTGCGGCAACCGCTGCTTCCTACCCGCTGTTCTTAACCGCGCTCCTCATTCTGGCCACAGGGATTACGGGTCTCCAGGTGGCTGCAAATCCTTATGTGGATCTGCTGGGCAAACCTGAAACGGCATCGAGCCGCTTGGATCTGACGCAGGCTTTCAATTCGCTGGGAACCACGATCGCCCCGAAAGTCGGAGGACTGCTCATTCTGAGTGCTGCACCGTTGGCGATCGAACAGTTAAGACAGCTCGCGCCGCAAGCTCTGCATGCCTACCGCGTGCAACAAGCGGCTTCGGTCAAGCTCCCTTACACCGTTATCAGTGTCGCATTGGTCTTGTTGGCCGTCCTGATCGGCACGTTCAAGCTTCCAAAGATCGAAACGGCGGCGTCCCGTCCAGGTGACAAAGCGAACGATTCCATCTGGAAGCATCGCAATCTCCTCCTCGGCGCGATCGGAATTTTCGCTTACGTTGGAGCAGAGGTTTCCATTGGAAGTTTTCTCGTGAACTATTTCGGTTTGCCCGAGATTGCGGGCCTCTCCGCGAAGACGGCGGCAGGTTTTGTCTCGTTCTACTGGGGCGGCGCCATGATTGGGCGCTTTCTTGGTGCACCACTTCTGCGGCGTTTCAAGGCCGGATATCTGCTTGGCCTATGCGCGGTCTTTGCAGCGACGCTCGTAACTACTTCCATGGCTCTACGTGGCCATGCGGCGATGTGGACAATTCTCGCTGTCGGGCTATTCAACTCGATCATGTTCCCCGCAATTTTCAGCTTGGGAGTGGCAGAACTTGGTCCTCTAACGGGAACCGGATCCGGCGTCCTGAACATGGCCATCGTGGGCGCCGCAATCCTGCCCGTAATACAGGGTGGTATCGCTGACACTGTCGGGCTTCACCATGCGTTCGTTCTTCCCGTGATCTGCTACTTGTACATTCTGTTCTACGGGTTTAGCGGATCGAGGTCGAACAGCGAACGGTTCGCGAAAGCGTAAAGGACGTCCAGAGGGAGGAGTGGCAATGCTAATTGCAGGAGACATTGGCGGTACGAAAACGGACCTGGCGATTTTCTCGAGCGAAGCAGGTCCGCATGCTCCCCTAGCGAAAGAGAACGTGCATAGCGCGAGTTACCCCAGTCTGCAGGCCATCGTGAAGGAATTCTTGACCAAGACCAAATTGCGCGTGGATCGAGCCTGCTTTGCGGTGGCCGGGCCGGTTATCAGCGGGCGAGTGAAGACCACCAATTTGCCTTGGGTGATTGAAGACGGGGCACTCGCACAGGAACTGAATCTGAATGTCAAGTCGGTTCGTCTCATCAACGACTTGGAGGCAATTGCGCGTGCGGTCCCGATCCTACGGCCGAGCGATGTAAGCACGATTAATACCGGCGAGCCTGTTTCCAAGGGCGCCATCGCCGTGATTGCGCCGGGTACCGGCCTGGGCGAGTCCTTCCTGGCCTGGGATGGATTCCATTACCTGGCTCACAGCTCTGAAGGCGGTCATTCCGATTTCGCGCCTACCGACGAGCGGCAGATCCGTTTGCTCGAGTACATGCTGAAACTATTCGATCATGTGAGCTTCGAGCACGTGTGTTCTGGAATCGGGATTCCGCATCTCTATCGGTTCCTTCGCGATGTCGAGCATCTGCCGGAAGAGCCGGAAGTAGGCAAGTTGGTCGATTCGGCAGGCGATCCCTCCGTCGTGATTATTGAACAGGCGTTCGATCCTAAGCGTCCAAGCAAGTTGTGCGCGGCAACCGTAGACCTGTTTGTTTCGATTTTGGGCAGCGAGGCCGGCAATCTTGCAGTGAAGTTTCTGGCGACGGGCGGTGTCTATCTGGCGGGGGGTGTCGCTGTGCACACGCTGCGAGTGATTAAGGAGCCCGCCTTTCTGCAGCGATTCAAGCGCAAAGGACGTTTTGCGGAACTCATGGGGCGCATCCCGATCCACGTAGTGGTTAGTCCCGCAGGACTGGCGGGCGCGGCGGCGTGCGGACTCGAGAGCTCCACGAACGATTTCTCGGTCACTCGGTAACCTGGCTGGACGATTGATGGTTTGTCAACACCCGCAGGAGTTGGTGCGAGAGGAACGCATGAAAGTACTGGTCATTGATGTGGGTGGCACGCATGTCAAGGTCCTCGTCAGCGGTGAGCGCGAGCCGCGGAAATTTGCATCGGGCTCGACGCTGACTGCCAAGCAAATGGTTGCGAGAGTGCAGAAAATTACGGGAGATTGGAAATACGACGTTATCTCAATCGGCTTCCCAGGGTCCGTGTTGCGACATCGACCCGTTGCCGAACCATGCAACCTGGGAGGGGGCTGGGTATGTTTTGACTTCCGGAGTGCGTTCGGCCGTCCCGTAAAACTTGTCAATGATGCGGCAATGCAGGGTGTGGGTAGCTACAAAAACGGAAAGATGCTCTTCCTGGGCTTGGGCACCGGCCTCGGATCGACCCTGATCGTGGACGGCATCGTGGAGCCCATGGAATTAGGTCATCTCCCTTATAAGAAGGGAACGTATGAGAGCTATGTCGGAAATCAGGCATTGCTGACGAAAGGGAAGAAGCGATGGCGCCGGCATGTCGCGGAAGTGGTCGCCCAGCTGGTCGCGGCTCTTGAACCCGACGAAGTGGTGCTGGGAGGCGGCAACGCGAAAGAATTGAAAGAGCTGCCTCCAAAGTGCCGGGTTGGCGACAATCGCAATGCGTTTCTGGGTGGCTTTCGCTTGTGGGAACAAACAAGCGGGCCGAAAAACGTGGCTCGTACAGGATTCATTCCGAATGAGCAACTTACAGGAAAGGAGAACCAAGGTGGCAGCACGCGCACAAGCAATCTCGGGGCGCCCGGCCGGAAAACGCCTGACGTGGAAGGGCCTCGCAGATCACTATAAAAGGATAGCGAAATTACATCTTCGACAGATCTTTGCGGACGATCCAAAGCGTGGAGAGCGCTTGAATGTCGAAGCTCTGGGTCTTTTTCTCGACTACTCGAAGAATCGCATTACAGAGGAAACGCTCAAGCTACTGATCCAGCTCGCCGAGGAATCTCATCTTCAAAAACGAATCGAGGCCATGTTTCGCGGCGAAAGAATTAACCTCACGGAGAACCGGGCGGTTTTGCACACCGCTCTGCGGGCTCCCCGAGACGCCTCCGTCGTGGTGGATGGCGAGAACGTGGTACCCAAGGTGCATGCCGTGCTCGACCGCATGGCGGACTTCGCCAATCGAGTGCGGAGTGGCGAGTGGAAAGGCCACACCGGCAAGCGGATTCGCAATGTGATCAACGTCGGTATCGGCGGTTCCGACCTGGGACCCGTCATGGTCTACGAGGCGCTGAAGTTCTACGCCGATAGATCCATGACGTTCCGTTTTGTCTCGAACGTCGACGGCACGGATTTAGCGGAAGCCGTCCGTGATCTCGACCCCGCGGAGACGCTCTTCATCATCTCTTCAAAAACATTCACAACGCTCGAGACCATGACCAATGCCCACAGCGCTCGCGCCTGGTCGCTTGCCGGCCTGGGGGGCTACGAGACCTCAATCGCGAAACACTTTGTGGCGGTTTCGACGAACGCTTCGGAGGTTGCGAAGTTCGGAATTGACACCGCCAACATGTTCGAGTTCTGGGATTGGGTCGGCGGCCGTTACTCTATGTCATCTGCTATCGGTCTCTCGACGATGGTCGCCATCGGCCCGGATCATTTTAACGCCATGCTCAGTGGGCTCCACCAGATGGACGAGCACTTCCGCACCGCTCCATTCGAGCAAAACCTGCCGGTGCTAATGGGTCTTCTGGCGGTTTGGTACAACGATTTCTTTGGGGCGCAGACCGTGGCGGTCTTGCCTTACGAGCAATACCTCAAACGGTTCCCGGCCTACCTCCAGCAACTGACGATGGAGAGCAATGGCAAGCACGTTACGGTCGATGGGAAGCGGGTCGCTCAAGAGACATCTCCCATTTACTGGGGGGAGCCGGGAACCAACGGGCAGCATTCGTTTTACCAGCTGATCCATCAGGGGACTCGGCTCATCCCGTGCGACTTCATCGCTTTTGCCCAGTCTCTTAATCCCACGGGCCGGCACCACGACATCCTGATTGCCAACGTCTGTGCGCAGACCGAGGCCCTGGCATTCGGCAAGACGGCCGAGCTGGTCGAGGCGGAAGGCACCCCGAAGTGGCTGGTTCCTCACCGGGTATTCGAGGGAAACCGTCCATCGAACACAATCCTCGCTGAACGACTAACACCGGAAACCTTGGGAAAACTCGTGGCGCTGTACGAGCACTCCGTGTTCACCCAGGGCGCAATTTGGAACATCGACTCGTTCGATCAATGGGGTGTCGAGCTCGGCAAGGTCCTGGCGCAGCGCATTATCCCCGAACTCGAGAGCCAAGCAGAACCTGAGCTCTCGCACGACAGCTCGACGAACAACCTGGTTAGACATTACCGAAAATCAAAGGAGACCGTATGACGACTCTTGGCTTTGACAAACAACTGTACATTCTGCCGTTTGACCACCGCGGCTCGTTCCAGGAAAAGATGTTCGGATGGGAAGGAGAGCTAAGCCCGCAACAGACGGCCGAAATCGCTGCTGCTAAGCGAGTGATTTACGACGCTTTCCAGTCCGCCGTCCACGCCGGTGCGCCCAAAGATAAGGCTGGAATTCTGGTCGACGAGCAGTTTGGCTCGGCGATTCTCCGCGATGCTGCTGCGGAAGGTTACGCAACATCATGCCCGGCCGAGAAGAGCGGGCAGGACGAATTCGACTTTGAATATGGTGATGATTTTGCGAAACACATCGAAGCTTTTCGCCCAACGTTTTGCAAGGTCCTCGTCCGGTACAACCCGGAAGGAGATCAAAATCTGAACCGGCGGCAGTTGGCACGTCTGAAGCTCTTGTCCAAATATCTGCACAGCGACAAGAGCCGAAGCAGGTTCATGTTCGAATTGCTGGTCCCGGCCGAGAAGGCCCAGCTCGACCAAGTCAAGGGAGCGAAGAAGGCCTACGACTTGGTGCTTCGTCCGCGGCTGATGGTTCAGGCCATTCAACAACTTCAGGGTGCGGACGTGGAGCCGGACGTGTGGAAAATTGAAGGGCTCGACCGGCACGAAGATTGCGAAAAAGTTGTGGCCGCCGCCCGGCGGGGAGGCCGCAACCGAGTGGGCTGCATCATTCTCGGTCGGGGTGAGGACGACAGGAAAGTGCGCGAGTGGCTTACGATCGCGGCCGCGGTCCCAGGCTTCACTGGATTTGCCGTCGGCCGGACCAGTTTCTGGGATCCGCTGGTTGCCTGGCGCGGAAAGAAAATAACGCGGGATGCCGCAGTCGCCGAGATTGCTCGTCGATATCAGGAGTTTGTCGAAATCTTCGAGACCCGCGGGAAGGTCGTTACTGCCTAAGGAATAAGGAAGAGACAAGGAGATGGATAGAGACACTGTAAAAATAGCCCCGTCGATCCTGGCATCTGACTTCGCCGGCCTGGGTGAACTGGTGGCCGAGGCGGAAAAGGCTGGGGCCAACAGGATCCACGTCGACGTGATGGATGGGCACTTCGTGCCCAACCTGTCCATGGGAGCCCTGATTGTGCAGTCACTCAGGCGCGTCACCCGACTTCCCTCGGAGACCCGCCTGATGATCTCGGATCCGGACTTTTTCCTCGAAGAATTTGTCGAGGCCGGCTCAGATTCGTTTCTTGTTCATTGGGAGGGCAACAACAACTTGGATCGCACGGTTCGGCGGATCAAAGAGCTCGGAAAACGCGTGGGGTGGTCATCAACCCTGCGACCCCCGCCTCGCTGCTGGAAGAGATCCTTCCGGCAGTCGATCTGATCGTGGTCATGACTGTCAATCCGGGCTTCGGACACCAGCATTTCCTCGCGGACACTCTGCCCAAGATCGGACGCGTCCGTAAGATGGTCGAGCACGTCAATCCGCGTTGTGAAGTCGAAGTAGACGGCGGCATTGATGAGGCTACTGCGCCATTGACTGGCGCGGCGGGAGCAGACGTCTTTGTCGCTGGATCGTCGATTTTTGGAGATAGTGCGGGAGTGGCCGTGGCCATCAACCGCCTGCGTGCCGCCATTGCGCATAGCAACAGCCCTTTAGTCACTGAATAGTCTGTATTCACAAAGGAGAAAAATATGCAGCTCGGAATGGTAGGTCTTGGAAGGATGGGCGCCAATATGGTGCGCCGGCTCATGAAAAATGGTCACAGCTGCGTCGTCTTCGACATGTCGCCAAAAACAGTGAACGAGTTGGTCAACGAAAAGGCGCAAGGTGCCGCCTCGCTCCTAGAGTTAGTGCAGAAACTCGAGACACCCCGGGCTGTCTGGCTGATGGTCCCAGCCGCAGTTGTTGATAAGACCATCGCTACCCTTCTTCCCCACCTCGAGGTGGGGGACATCCTCATCGACGGCGGCAACTCCTACTACGTGGACGACATCCGGCGCGCCAAAGAACTCGCTCCACAAAAGATCCATTATGTGGATGTGGGCACGAGCGGAGGTGTGTGGGGTCTGGAGCGAGGTTACTGCATGATGATTGGCGGCGAGCCCGAGGTCATCAAGCGGCTCGCTCCAATCTTTGCCACCTTGGCGCCTGGAATGGGCGACGTTCCGCGCACGCCTGGTCGAGACAAGATCAACGGCACCGCCGAGCAGGGTTACCTACATTGCGGTCCAAACGGCGCCGGCCACTTCGTCAAGATGGTCCACAACGGGATCGAGTACGGCATCATGGCGGCATACGCCGAGGGTTTGGGGATTTTGCGCGGCGCCAACGTTGGCAAGCAGTCAAACGGCACAGTCGATGCGGAAACCACGCCTTTCCGTGATCCCGAGCAGTACCAATACGACCTGGACCTGCGTGACATAGCTGAGGTATGGCGCCGGGGCAGCGTGATCGCCTCTTGGCTGCTGGACTTGACAGCCAGCGCTTTACTCCAGGACCCAAATCTTTCGAAGTTCGCCGGCCGTGTCTCCGACTCTGGCGAAGGACGCTGGACGATCAAAGCGGCGATCGACGAAGCGGTACCCGTGCCCGTTCTGACCAGCGCTCTTTACGAGCGGTTCAGCTCGCGGGGCGAGGCGGACTTCGCCAACAAGCTCTTGTCCGCAATGCGGTACCAATTCGGCGGACACCTGGAAAAATCCGATGCCAAATCCAATGTTGGTTAAGGAGAGAATTGTGACCAACTCCGATTCGGACGCGCTGGTCTTCTTTGGTGCAACCGGCGACCTGGCCTACAAGAAAATCCCGCCACGCCGGGGGAATCGCCAAACCTCGAAGCCGCGGTCAGGGGATATACCTCGACTCTTTGCGAGATCGCTGGCAGGCCGCCTACGCTGGACTTGGTCCACTTGGGCCGGACGGATACACCGCCTCTTTAGTGTCTGGTGAGCCGGTGCTCAACGCCACCGACGCTGGTGTGGCCATGACAGGTAACTACCAGGGAAGGCGCTGAATGACGATGACGTATCCGGTCAACAATCGCGCGCGGCGCGTTCTGTGGTTGGTTACGGGTAGTAAGAAAGTTGGCATGCTGGACCGCCTGCGTAAGGGCGATTTGTCGATCCCGGCCGGCCGGATCCGTCAGGATCGGACCGTGATTTTCGCTGATCGTGCCGCGGCAGGAGATCCGGCAAGCTAAGCCACCCGAGAAATCGTGCGCCTCGTGAGCTTTCATGCCGCGCGTGCATCGCAATAAGGCCTATTTTCAAGAAGAATTTAGTCGCTGACGGCAACGGGATTCAGAGAGGGATAGTGAAAAATCCAACCCCTGTGGTAATTGGTGGTGGGGATCGCCCTGCCGGCGCAGCCCAGCCCGCGGCGGTCGCACTTAGGAAACGCCCTTCATGGGCTCAGATTGAGGGCAGTCCATTGCCGCTTGGTGTTACGTGGATCGAAGAGGAGCAGGCGTTCAACTTCGCTGTCTATTCTGAACACGCAGAGAATGTCACTCTGTTGTTCTACTCCTCTGCCGATTTGGTGAACCCTCTCCTGACGTTTCGCTTCGATTTTCTGCGAAACAAGTCAGGGCGGATTTGGCACTGCCGGCTGCCAATCACAGAAATTGGTGAAGCCAGTTATTACGCATACTCTGTGTCGGGACCGACCGTTCCTCAACTTCACAGCTTCGACCCGCAGAAGGTTCTTCTCGACCCGTATGCGAGATGCATTTACTTTCCACCCGGTTTCGACCGCGAACTGGCCATGCGCGAGGGACCAAACGCGGGCCGGGCACCTTTAGGAGCGCTGACGGGTCGCCACCCAACGTTTGACTGGGCAGGAGACCGGTCACCGCATCACGATTTTGATGCGATCGTCTACGAACTTCACGTGAAAGGATTCACGAAGAACCCTAACTCCGGCGTAGAGCCATCTCGTTCCGGCACGTATGCGGGTCTGGTGGAAAAGATCCCATATCTGAAGGAGCTCGGGATAACGATTGTCGAGTTGATGCCGATTTTTCAGCGCGATCCCCACGACGGCGACTACTGGGGCTATATGCCTTTGAACTTCTTCGCACCCCATGCGCAGTACGCGAGCACCCGCGACGATGATGAGCAGCATCTCGAATTCAGAAACATGGTGAAGGCTTTTCACCAGGCCGGTATCGGCGTAGTGCTTGACGTTGTGTATAACCACACATGCGAGGGTGACCACAGGGGACCAATCTACAGCTTCAAAGGGTTTGACGCCGCCGGCTATTACATGCTGTCCTCCGACCCGGCGAACCCCTGCGTCAATTACTCCGGTACCGGCAATACCTTAAACTTCGGGCAATCGCACGTGCGTAAGATGGTGATGGACAGCTTGCGTTATTGGAAACGAGAAATGCATATCGACGGATTCCGGTTCGATCTGGCGTCGGTGTTCAGCCGCAACGCGGACGGATCTCTCAATTGGCGAGACGCTCCGATCTTCAGTGAAATTGCAGCTGATCCGGAGTTGGGTCGGCTACGTTTGATCGCGGAACCCTGGGACACAGGCGCTTATCAACTCGGTCGCGGATTCCCAGGTCTGACTTGGCTCCAATGGAACGGACGGTTTCGCGACGATGTTCGCCGTTTCGTGAAGGGTGACCCAGGGATGGTTTCCGACGTCATGCGGCGCATCTATGGAAGCGATGACCTCTTTCCCGACAGCCGTGGCGACGCTTATCACGCCTATCAGAGCTTGAACTATGTAACCTCCCACGATGGCTTCACCCTCTACGATCTCGTTTCCTACGATCGCAAGCGCAACTGGATGAACGGAAATAACAATCAGGACGGCATGAACGACGACTACAGTTGGAACTGTGGCCATGAGGGGGAGGAAGGCGTGCCATCGGCGGTGCTGGCACTGCGCCGCAAGCAAGTCAAGAACTTCTGCTGCTTGCTGTTGCTGTCCAATGGGATCCCCATGTTTCGCGCAGGTGATGAATTCCTGAACACGCAATTCGGCAACAACAACCCCTACAATCAGGACAACGAAATTGGGTGGTTGGACTGGAGCCAACTCCAGACGAATCAGGACATCTTTCGTTTTTTCAAAAGCATGATTGCGTTCCGGAGAGCACATCCGAGCCTCAGCCGCAGCAGGTTTTGGCGGGAGGATGTCTCCTGGTACGGAACGGGGTCTACAGCCGATTTGTCCCAGGAGTCTCGCAGCCTGGCATTCTGTCTCCACGGCGACTCTCAAGATGACGATGATATCTACGTGATGATCAACGCGTACTGGGAAGAGTTGGACTTTCGGATCCAGGAAGGTCCGCCACAGGAGTGGGCGAGAATCGTGGACACGGCTTTGGCGAGTCCAGACGATTTCTCCGACCAAGGTTTGCATCTCGAGCGAGCGAATTACGTAGTGGCTCCCAGATCGATCGTTGTCTTACTTCGACCCCGGAGAAAGGACAGTAGAACGTCACGCTGATCGATCTGCACGACGATCACGTGTTCGAGCTCCTCTTGTGTCAAGTCGCCTGCGGTTCGCTTTCACCTGATGAGATCGCGGCACTGCTGCCGAGGGTCCTGAGCCGCCAGACAAATACTCGGCCGCTGCGGGGCGACGTCCAGGATGCTGATCAGGTATTGAAGTGCGTGCTGGTAGCGGACAAGGCAATTTTCGAATATGACCCAGCTTGAGCGACGCAGCTACCCATTCTTGGCGGTACAGCTATTGCCCGGCAACAGTTTTTCGAAGGTGTTCGAGTCCAGGAGTTCAAGAGACTGCACTACTACATCAGCTGCCAGATGCTTACCGTTGTGACTAACCCCAATGTTCCGCATACCAGCGCGGCGTGCTCCTTCGATCCCTGCGGCGGCGTCCTCGACAACAATACACCTCTCGGGCGGGACGCCGACCCGCGATGCCGCAGTGAGATACACTTCCGGATCCGGTTTTCCATTGTGCACATCTTCGGCGGAGGCGATGCCCTGAAAACAGTGGGCCGCCCCTAGAGCCTCAAGCACTACTTCGATGTTCTGACGCGGCGCTGCCGAGGCGATAGCTTGCAGCCATCCTTGTTCGTGAAGCCGGTGAACCCAGCTCGCAACTCCTGGCTGTGGTGAGATTCCGTTCTTGCGAATCAGTTGACGATATAGTTCCTCTTTGGCATTTCCGATTCTATCGATGCGTTCGAGGGTCGTTGCAGGGCCCAGCCATTGGGAAATAATAGAATCGTTGCGCGTACCGAACGAGGAGAGAAACTGCTCGTGCGTGATCGCACTGCCCTCATTCGCCATTGTGTCCCGCCAGGAAATCCAGTGGAATTCCTCTGAGTCAATCAAGGTTCCATCCATGTCCCAAAGTACTGCTCGAGCCTCGTTCATCTTTAAGACCTCTATCGAAAGTTCTGTATTGGTGAAGTGCGGCACTACATCTGTTTCTCGAAGGAGACGGCCAGCGCTGCACCCTACAATGCCGCTCGGCATGAACCCGGAGCACCGCTCGTGAGCGAAGCAGGAGCCAGACCGCAGCTATCCGACTTTCTGGGTAACCTTGGAGAGCGCGTACTCTTCCAAGTGGCGGGCGTCACTGTTGAATTTACGTATTCCCTCGGCCAGTTTCTCCGTCGCCATGGCATCCTCGTTGTGCATCCAACGGAACGTCTTCTCGTCCAGATGGATTCGTTCTTCCTTGATCGCCTTCGCTTTCACCGGATCGAGTTTACGATCCAGAACGCCCTCGGTTTTTTCCAATTGGTCAAGAAGGTCTGGACTAATGGTGAGCAAATCTGATCCGGCGAGCCGGACGATCTGATTCACATTCCGGAAACTTGCCCCCATTACCTGGGTCTCGTAACCGTATTTCTTGTAATAGTTGTAGATGCGAGTGACGGACGCAACGCCGGGGTCTTTGTCCGGTGGAATCTCTGCCCCGCCCTGCTCCTTCTTATACCAATCGTAAATGCGGCCGACGAAAGGAGAAATCAAGGTGACTCGAGCTTCGGCGCACCCGATCGCTTGAGCGAAGCTAAAGAGGAGTGTCAGATTGCAGTGGATCCCTTCCTTCTCAAGAAGCTCGGCTGCCCGAATGCCCTCCCAGGTACTCGCGATCTTGACGAGGATGCGTTCGCGCGCCACGCCCTTCGTCTCATATAGCGAGATGAGCTTCTGCGCTTTGGCGATCGTCGCCGCGGTATCGAAGCTCAAGCGAGCAGCAACCTCAGTCGAGACGCGGCCGGGAACCACCTTGAGAATCTCGCATCCGAACAGGACGAAAAGGCGATCAATGAATTCTTCCGCCATGTCTGTGTGGCCGCCACTGCGCTCGAGCGCAAGTTCGGCAGCCTCTTCCACTAGGTGCCGGTAGGCCGGCATCTGGGCGGCGTGGAAAAGAAGCGAAGGATTGGTGGTAGCGTCCTGCGGCCGGTGCCGGGCAATGGCCTCAATATCACCCGTGTCCGCTACAACGGTCGTGTAGTTCTCTAAGGATTCAAGTAATGTCATGGTGATCTCCTATGATTCAGACTCAATAATCTGTTGCTACTCGCCGCCGTGCGCGAAAGCCATCGTGCTATCTTCAAGCTGAGTTACCTTGGCCAGCCTACGACGATGTCGGTCTGCACCGCTGAATCGAGCGTCGAGGAAACTCTTCGCGCAATCCCAGGCAACCGCGATGCCCATAGTCCGGCCCCCGAAGCAGAGTATATTCAGATCATCATCCTCCACTCCTTGGCGGGCCGAAAAGTCATCGTGACAGAGCGCCGCTCGCGCTCCGCGCACCTTATTTGCAGCCACGGAGGCGCCCACGCCACTGCCGCACAAGAGAACGCCACGCTCGACGGCTCCACTTGCCACAGCGCGGGCAAGGGGGATCGCAAAATCGGGGTAGTCATCGTCGGCATCATATACTTTGTTGCCAAAATCGAGGACCTCATGGCCTGCCGCGGCCAACAACTTGACGAGTTGCTGCTTCATTTCGAAACCGCCGTGATCTGCGCCTACGCCCACTTTCATCCCTTGATGCCCCGTTAGCTCCGAGTTAGGTGCTGCGCGATCTGGCTCTTCGCCGCAGATACAATGTTTTCCACACTAAAGCCGAACTTTTTCAACAGCTGCTTAAGAGGAGCCGAGGCTCCAAAGGTTTCAATGCAAACATTGTGCCCCTCGGAGCCGGTGTATTTGCTCCAGCCAAAATCAGATGCCTCCTCCACCGACACTCGTGCTTTCACCTCTGGAGGCAAAACAGATTCCCGGTACGTCCTGTCCTGATCGTCAAACAATTCCCACGACGGCATGCTGACCACTCGTGCTCGCACGCCTTCCTTGTTTAGTTGTTCGTAGGCCTCGAGACAGGGGGCGACCTCACTGCCGGTGCCGATGAGGACAACCTCCGGCTTTCCGCCCGGGGAATCCGCGAGAATGTAGGCCCCGCGGGCCAGGCCCGAGGCCGGGGCATACTTCGTCCGATCGATTGTCGGCACGGCTTGACGAGTCAGCACAAGCACCGCCGGCTCGTGATGCAGCTGGAGTATTACTTTCCAAGCTTCCCTCACCTCATTCGCGTCCGCGGGCCGGATCAAAATCAGGCCGGGCATGGCACGCATGTGGGCAAGCTGTTCAATGGGCTGATGGGTGGGCCCGTCCTCGCCAACTCCAATCGAGTCGTGCGTGAACACGTAAATCACGGGGAGCTCCATCAAGGCACTCAGGCGGAGAGAGCCCCGCATGTAGTCGACGAAAATGAAAAATCCCGCGCCAAAGGGCCGGACCTTTACCAGACTCAGTCCGTTCAGGATGGCGCCCATGGCATGTTCGCGGATACCGAAGTGAAAATTGCGTCCGGCATAATTCTCCGCTGAGAAATCGCCGGCACCCTCCTGCGTAATGCGGGTCTTGGTGGATGGCGCGAGGTCTGCTGCTCCTCCGACCAACCAGGGAATGTTCTTGGCGGCTGTGTTCAGCACCTTGGCCGAGGACTCGCGAGTCGCCAAACCTCTCGGGTCGGCCGGGAATTCCGGCAGGTCGCGGTCCCAACCCTCCGGGAGCTGGCGGTGCTGCATGCGGAATAGCTCTTCGGCGAGCTCGGGGTGCTGTTTGCGATACTCGCCGATTCGCGCGAACCAGGCGTCGCGCAGCTGCTTACCGCGCTTTCCGATACCTTGCCTGAAGTGATCATAGACGCCCTCCGGTACATAGAATTTCTTGTCTTCCGGCCAGCCGTAATTGCGCTTGGCGAGCCTGATCTCTTCCTCGCCCAAGGGTTCGCCGTGGGCCCCGCTAGTATCTTGTTTGTGAGGCGCGCCGTATCCGATGTGGCTGTCTACGATGATCAACGTCGGCCGATCCTTGGTGTTCTGAAAGGTGCGGAATGCGCGGGTCAGCATATCTAGGTCGTTTGCGTCGCCCACACGAGTCACGTTCCAGCCGTAGCCGATGAAGCGTGTGGCCACGTCCTCAGTAAAGGCCAAGGAAGTGTTGCCTTCGATCGTGATGTGGTTGTTGTCGTAAATCCAGCAGAGATTGGAAAGTTGCAGGTGCCCCGCGAGCGAGGCAGCCTCGCTGGAGATGCCTTCCATCATGCATCCATCCCCGCAAAGTGCGTAGACGTTGAAGTCAAACAGGTCCTCGAAGCCTGGTTTGTGGTAACGCGCAGCCAGCCATTGCCGGGCGATGGCGATGCCGACGCTGGTGGCGACGCCTTGGCCGAGCGGCCCCGTCGTGGTCTCCACCCCCGACGTCCAGCGGTACTCCGGATGTCCCGGACAGCGGCTGTCCAGCTGCCGGAACGCCTTGATGGCGTCCAGAGGCACCGATACTTCGCCGAGAGTTTCATAGTCTTTACTGACAGCTCGGACTTCGGTCAAGTGAAGCAGAGAATAGAGCAGCATGGACGCGTGCCCGATGGACAGAACGAAGCGGTCGCGGTTCGGCCATACGGGATCTTGCGGATCGAAGCGAAGGAACTGCTGCCAGAGACAGTAAGCCACCGGCGCCATCGCCATCGGAGTTCCAGGATGCCCTGAATTGGCTGCCTGAACCCCATCCATGGCGAGTGTCCGGATGGTGTTGATGCAGGTCAGATCCATGGTTTGCGGCGCCAAAGAAATATGCGAATCGGTTGCTAAGCCCATTTCAAGATCCTTTCGCGCCAGCCTTCGCTGGCGACTCATTCTGCATAAAGCATGTCGCGAGGTTCTTTCCGCTGTTTGAACGGCACGTGTAATTGCCTACGCTCCTTGACGATAACAGCCAGTGAAGTGCAACGTGGAGGCCATTCACAAGCGCCTGAAAACGGGACGGATACCAGGTGCGCGGCGCGTCAAAACCCTAGCAAATGACAAACCATTGGCAGAGCGGGCAAGGCGTCAGCGTTAAGAGCATAACTAACGCGCGCATTTTGGCCTTTCTACTGCGGCTCATTTCCCCTGGTCGATCACATCAAGACGCGAGGATCGACCGGCAGTGCAGGGCTGAATTCGCAGCGTAGGCGTGGCGTTGGATTTCCTCCGCAGGAGCCCCCGACACATCTTCACTTCTCTGGTGCTGAACTTGGGATAACCCTCCTCCCGAAAATCATCAGTAAACACTACGCGACTTTTCGCGGGTAAATGTATTCTCGCCCTCGTTTCGCATGCGTTTCCTAGCATCTATCCGGTCGCTGGGCGAATCCCTAATCTGCCTGGTAACCGGAGAACAACCCTAGTTTCCGGTGGTGCGACGCCCGTATTGATTCCGGAAGAGAAGGGGATCCATTCACGATTGTCGAAGCCGTGTTGGGCAGCAGCTATTTTCCGGTTGAGGGACAAGCAGGAGGGCCCGCGCGCCCAAGGGCGCCGAGGGCACTGACAAGCAATGGCTCGCCTGTTGGACTCTATGCGCTGACCGCCGACGACCTACGCGCCATTGTTGAATCTTGTGCTGCCCGCGACCTCGACGAGCTGTACGCATGGATCAGCGCTGCGTGCCCCGTCGTGTCGATCAACGTAAACCAAGACCTGTGGCAGCGAGTGCGTTCGGAAAATGAACGGCGATTGGCGGAAAAAAAACTCGATCGCTGGCTCGTCAAGCCCACGGACGGCATCTTTGCGCGATTGAATCGTCGCATTTCCATCCCGATTAGCCGGCAACTCATCGAGTTCCCGATTTCGGCAAACATGGTGAGTATCTTCACGCTGGGCGTGGGAATTGAATCTGCTGCATTCTTCGCGCTGCGCGGTTACTGGCACACGGTGCTCGGCGCATTGCTGTGTTTGTTCGCCAGTATCCTGGATGGATGCGACGGCGAAGTCGCGCGGTTGAAATTGCTGGAATCGGATTTCGGATGCTGGCTGGAGACGGTCTGCGACTATGTGTTCTATTTTTTTCTGCTAATTGGAATGACCATCGGGCAGTGGCGGACTTCGGGATCGAAGGCTTACTTGCTGTGGGGCGGGGTTTTGCTTTTCGGTGCGCTGGCGAGCTTCCTCGCGGTTGGATGGCAACGCCGGCGTCTTGCAACGGGACGTCCGGAGCAGCTATTGGGCATTTGGCAAGGGCATGTCGAGAAGCGATCCTCCAATCCCTTGCTCTACGCAGCGCGGCATCTGGAATTCATCGTGCGCCGCTGTTTTTTTCCGTATGCACTGGTGGTCTTTGCGCTGCTGGGCATTATGAATGTTGCTTTCCTGTTGAGCGTGCTGGGAGCGAATCTGGTATGGCCAGTAGCTTTGTATTCCGCATGGGCATTTGCCGGAGGTCCTGCTGCAACCGCAACACCGCATACCGCCTCCGCCGAGGCGTGACACAGTGTGGCGAATGATCCCATTCTTGCCCGCGTTGAGGTGCACTCCGGGTAGCTTGCAGGTTCCTGGGGACCGCGGTTTCCGCAGGCGAGAGAAACCTCAAAGCATTTTCGCGGGTCGCGGCGCGAGCCGCACGGGAGCTTCCTGCAACACTCGATTACTGCTCTCTGTCGCGTGGGCGTTTGCGAAAAGATTGGTGAGCAGGATGACGGCGAAAAACAGCATGGCAATGAAGAAAAACGCGATCGTGAAGAGCACCAGCGCGGCAGCAAGCTCCTGAACGAAATACGAATGCAAAGCCACGGCCGCGACAAGCGACCAACAGAACCATTTTCCGAACTTCTTTGCCACGGCGATTCACCCCGTGCTTTAACCGGATCACTTGTGCAACTCATCACGAAAGCGTTGGAGTGCTTTGTGTTGCAGGGAATGGACCAAATCGATAACTGGACTGGGCCTCTCTATCTGCTTGATGCACAACGAACTAGGGGAACGGCCCGCATCGCATGCCGTTTCGCTGAGTAGAGAGGCGTCACGACCTAGACGCGAGCGTCAAAGGCTCGGCCTTTAGGCTGTGGAGCGGGATGTTCCTGCCAACGCTGTATGGTGCGGAGTGCTCTCTGCTGCATTGAAAACAGTGCAGATCCGTAATTTGTGACGCAGCAACTCCTTTGGAAATCCAGATGCTTCACGCACGAAGTGAAGAATGGAGAGCGACTGTGACCTATCGAAACGGAAGTGCGCCGCTAGACAAGCCCGCCACGGCTGCGGTTGTGGATAGCCGGCAGCATTTCATCGCAAGACGAAGCAACAGCACGAACGCATTGACCCGCAAGTTCGGCGAACGACGGGCAAAAAGGCTTAGCTGCTCGCGGTCGCACGCGCAGGCGCTCGAAGCGTTCGATCAAGTGCTTCTGACGTCGCGTACGAAGTTTGTGACGATGGCCTGCGCGATCCTGCGGAACACAGAGGACGCGGAAGACGCTGTCCAAAGCGCTTCTCTCTCCGCGTATCGGCACCTGCGCAGCTTCGAAGGCCGCGCTGCCCTGAAGACCTGGTTCACGCGCATCGTCATGAACACCGCCCTCATGATCCGGCGAAAACGGATGCGATCCCGCTGTGTTCCAGTCGCGGATTGCGAACCCGCCGATGAGCCCGCATTCTGGGAGCAGATTCCGGCTGCGGGACCTAACCCCGAGAAAAATTACTGCCACGCCGAGGCGCTGCAGCAAATCGACGCGCAACTCGCGAAAATGTCGCCGATACTGCGGCAGGCATTCGAGGTGACCTACTACGACGAACTATCCAATGAAGAAGCGTGCCAGGTGCTTAACATTCCGCTGAGTACTTTTAAGACGCGCCTGTGCCGAGCGCGACGACTCGTCTGCAACCGCGTGTCAGCGCCAAAAATAAAGCTCATTGCGAGTCCGCCTGCGCCGAACGATGGTCGGTTGGGAGGGTTGCGGCTCGAAACCACCACTGCTGTGGGACCGACACTGTGATGAAACCCGCGACGAAGCGTTGAAAACTCTCGGGGTCGCCGCGAGCGTACGTCGGGATTCGCCGAGCCTGTCAGCCTGGCAAGCCGATGACCCGGGCAACCTTCCACGAAGCGTCTGGCTGACGAGAGAACACCGCGACGATCCCAGAATGCGTCTGGATTCCTATACCTCGCTTAACGCCGCTCACCATTTGGTCCACGTTGCAAAACTCAATCGCCCACTTGTCGTGAACGACGATCTCGGCTGACGAGTCTCGCGGCTCAACATCGAATAATCCAAAGTCGTGCTTCAGATCTCCCCTCACGGCATCGACGCCGATGGCGATTCTGCCATTCGTATGGACAACCACAATATCGTCGGTGGCCAGAGCGATCAAACCGTTGATGTCGCTTGCTTCCACGGCACGGATCCATGCCGCTCGGACTGCGGCGATCTTGGAGATCTCCAAGTCATGATTCGGGTTCGCCCCACGATTCACAGTTGCCTCCTAAGGAGGTGCCGCGGGTCGGCGGTCAACGTTTGGAGCGCTCAAGCCCGCACAAAACACTTAATCAGATGCTTGACTTTTATGCCGCCCACTTCCGCGAGGACCTGCCGGGTAGGCAGTGGCCCTCGTTCCCTGAAGCATCTCGATCTCCAACCAAGAGGCGTGACCAATTCATCCGCCATCTCTCCCGTTTTCAGTAGCTACGAGGCCTCGTGGCGGGGAGTCTTGAATCAATGAGCTCGTCTGGGCTGCTGCTCATGACATGCCTTTGACGGAAACGTCGAGGTCGTCACACACGAACGGGCACGGGTTCGGCCGGCGACTCGCGATTCTTTGTAACACCTTGAATTTGAATCAATAGTCGCACAGCTGACGGCTTGCGTGATTGGCAGGCAAGTTGCAACTCAGGGTGGCGAACAATAACTCGATTCAAGGAGTCGAATCAAGCGCCTGTGAACGCCGATAAAGTGATCAAGAAAGCTCGCAAGTTTGCCAAGCCATTCCGCATCACTCATGGGGAAGAGTTTCGGATGAAAGACGTGGATCCGGGTGACACCTTGGCCTTCAAGTCAGAGAACAAACCGCGCGCCAAGGAGGCGCTAGCTATCGGCGTTCAAGCCCTCGCCGAGTTGCAGGACAAGCTTTACGCGCAGGGTAAATGGGGTGTGCTGTTGATTTTTCAAGCGATGGATGCCGCGGGCAAAGATGGCACCATCAAGCATGTGATGTCGGGCATTAACCCACAGGGCTGCCAGGTATATTCCTTTAAGTCGCCTTCCGCGGAGGACCTTGATCACGATTATCTCTGGCGCTGCATGAAATCCCTTCCGAATCGCGGGCACATCGGTATTTTCAACCGAAGCTATTACGAGGAAACGCTGGTGGTCCGCGTGCATCCGGAATTTCTGGCAAAGCAAAAAATTCCTGCTGCGCTGGTAACCAAACGCATTTGGAAGGAGCGCTTCCAGGATATTCGCTCGTTCGAACGATATCTCGCACGCAATGGCGTCGCCGTGGTTAAGTTTTTCCTCCACGTCTCGAAGAAGGAACAGAAGCGACGCTTTTTGGAAAGAGCGCGAGAACCCGACAAAAATTGGAAGTTCTCCAGCTCGGACATGACAGAACGCAACCACTGGGATGAATACCTAGACGCTTACGAGGACATGATCCGGAACACCGCTACCAAGCACAGCCCGTGGTATGTTGTGCCAGCCGACAACAAGTGGTTCACTCGATTGGCGGTTGGCGCCGCGATCGTGGACACCCTGGCCTCTCTCGATCTGGCGTATCCCCAGGTTGACGAGGCCAAGCTCGCGGAAATCGCCAGCGCAAAAAAGGCCCTGTTGGAAGCGAAATAGAACGACTGCCTTCGGACCCTCCCAAAAGCAGGGCTACTCTCTCAGTACGGCCCGGTCGACCTCTGGCGGCCCGGACTTCAATCTCAGATCACGGAATACGCTTTCGCAAACGAAGGCATGACAAACCGTCTGCGCCCCTTGCCAAGACCGGGCGAGCGTTCGGTTCACCGCTATACGTCGTAACCTGGATTCGCACGAATCGTCGCCACTGAAGCCAACCACGCCCAGGACAAGAATCTCGAAAGGAGTCTCGATTGCATATTAACTTTAATTAGCCACATGATTACGAAACTATTCAAGAGATGTCGGTACGATGAATTGCGTGGAATGCGTCAGTCCACATCGGAGGCGCATCTTTCCCCGTGGTTATCGCAAATGTGTGAGGCCTCCGATGCGGTTCGATGAGAGTTACGAAGCAGGTCGCAGCCGCGCTGAGCGTCGCTTGACGTCTAGTTGTGCCAGCGAGCGAAGTAACGCGCCGTTGACGGAAGCCACCTCTTCGGCGGAAAGCTTCTCGCGAAGTCGCGCGGCAGCCCGCTGCCGCGCTTCTTCGGCTTTGGCTTCGTCTATGCTGTCGGCCGCGACGGCCATGTCCGATAGTATGGCCACGCAATCAGCGGTTACTTCCACCAGCCCTTCACCGACGGCCCAAAACTCGTCGTGTCCGTCGCTCCGCACAATTAACTCGCCCGGCTGCATTTGCGTCATCAACCGGACGTGATCGGGGCCGATCCCGATCTGACCTTCGATCCCGGGCAGCGTGACCATTTCTACTTCCTTGGAATAAGCGGTGGCATCCGGTGTGACGATTTGCAATTTCAGGATTGTGGCCATGGTTCCCTCATCATGGGTTAATAGTTCTTGCGTTTAGCCCTGTTTGATTTCCTCGATAGCGCCCTTCATGTAGAAATTGCCTTCCGGCACTTCATCGTGCTTACCTTGCAAAATTTCTTTGAAGCCCCGAACGGTTTCTGCTACAGGCACCTGTTTACCCTCTCGCCCGGAGAACACCTGGGCGACGCTGAATGGCTGACTCAGAAAACGCTGAATCTTGCGCGCCCGGAACACAGTCTGCTTGTCTTCCGGCGAAAGCTCATCCATGCCCAAAATCGCGATGATGTCCTGCAGGTCCTTATAGCGTTGAAGTACCTTCTGAACTCCACGCGCAACCTCATAGTGCTCTGGGCCTACGATTTCGGGCGCGAGAGCGCGAGAGGTCGAAGCCAGCGGATCCACCGCCGGATAGATTCCCAACTCAGCGATCGCGCGGTCCAGCACGACCGTTGCATCCAAGTGTGCGAAGGTTGTGGCCGGCGCTGGATCGGTCAGGTCGTCGGCAGGAACGTATACTGCCTGAAAAGATGTGATCGAGCCTTTCTTGGTCGAAGTAATCCGCTCTTGTAAGGCGCCCATCTCAGCGCTGAGGGTTGGCTGATAGCCGACGGCGCTAGCAGTGCGACCTAGCAAGGCCGAGACCTCAGAACCAGCCTGGGAAAAACGGAAGATGTTGTCAATGAAGAGCAACACATCTTGATTTTTCTCGTCGCGGAAGTATTCCGTCATTGCTAATGCGGAAAGAGCCACACGGAGACGAGCGCCGGGCGGTTCGTTCATCTGGCCGTAAACCAGAGCGATTTTGGACTCGCCTAGATTGTCTTGTTTGAGGACACCAGCGTCGGACATGTCGTGGTAAAGATCATTGCCTTCTCGCGTGCGCTCGCCAACTCCGGCGAACACCGATACACCACCGTGGAGTTTCGCAATGTTGTGTATCAGCTCCATGATCACAACCGTCTTGCCCACCCCGGCGCCGCCGAACGCGCCCACCTTGCCGCCCTTTAGGAATGGGCAAATCAGATCGAGGACTTTGATACCGGTCGGGAGCACCTGAGGAGAAGTGGATAGATCCACCAGCGGTGGGGGCGGGCGATGGATGGGATAATACTTTTCCGCATGAACGGGGCCGCGTTCATCAACCGGATTTCCGGTGACATCAAATATTCGACCCATGACACCATCACCGACGGGTACGGATATGGGCCCACCGCTATCCGTGACCTCGTAGCCCCGTTTGAGTCCCTCGGTGGTGGCCATGGAGATTGCTCGGACCAACCTGTCCCCAAGGTGCTGCTGCACTTCCAGTGTCACCTTGGCAGGCTGTTCCCCAACCTTGTATTCGACGGTCAACGCGTGATAGATCCCGGGCAGTGTTTCCGGAAACTCCACATCCACAACGGGACCCGCAACTTTTACGATCTTGCCTTTGTTCATATTCGTGCCCTTCCGCAACGGCCCGCGAGTTTCCTCACTCAGACTGACCGCCGGCGATTTCCAATAACTCCTTTGTGATATTGCCTTGGCGCTGGTTGTTATATTCAAGCGATAAATCCTTAATCAAATGTTCCGCACTATCCGTGGCATTCTTCATTGAGACCATCCGCGCGCTCTGCTCACTGGCTTTGGCATTGAGCAAGACCTGATAGACATAAAAATTGAGATAGTGCGGGAGCAGATAACCGAGAACAGCCTCAGGATCCGGCTCAAATAGCGTCTCGTTATTGTCCTTGGCCAACTCGACTGCGGATTCCACACCGGGAATATTCAGCGCCTTGATGTCTCCTATCGGAAGAAATTCCATAGCGAGAGGATGCTGAGTAAGAGTATTGACGAACTGCGTCGCGACAATATGGACACGGTCTACCTCCCGTTTCAGGAATAGATCACGGGCGAAGGCAGCAATCGCCCTGGCCTCGTCGAACCGTGGAGTGTCATGGTAAGCAAACTCGGCGACAAGTTGCCGGCGGGTGACGGCCACAAACTGGCTTGCTTTCTTCCCGGCGGTTATGAACACGGTGGACAGCGGGTCGAATTGGGCGGCAAGGCGAAACACGTTACTGTTGAGCGCCCCACACAGACCTTTGTCCGCGCCAATCAGTATGACGGCGCGTTTGCGGACGTCACGCACCTCCAGCAACGGATGTCTAAACTCGCCCATCCGCGTTGTAGCTTCCCGCTGAATGCGGTACAGCAGGTAGGCAAAGGGGCGCCCGGCCAACGCCGCCTGCTGCGCCCTGCGCATTTTTGATCCCGCCACCATCTGCATCGCTTTGGTGATTTGCGCAGTACTGCTGATGGAACGGATGCGTCGGCGTAAGTCGCGTATGCTGTGCATATTTAGAAGTCCAAGTTTCCTGTTCTCATCTCCGCACGAAATCTTGCCGACCGAATTTCGGCCTCCATCATCCGGAGCGCTGGCAACCGCAACATTTGTGACGTGGCGCTCACTTCCATATCTGCTTGAACTCGGCGGCTGCAGCCTTTAATTCCGTCACCAATGCGTCGCTAAGGGCTTTTTCACTCCCGATTTTCCGAAGCAGCTCCGCCTTACGGGTGCTTAAATATTCCGAAAGCCTATCTTGGAATTCTTTGATCCGGCCTACCGGCACATCCTCCACGTACCCGTTTTGGGTTGTCCAAATGACGGCGACCTGAAGCTCAATGGGAATCGGGCTGTATTGACCCTGCTTAAAGATCTCTAGGATGCGCTTGCCTGCCTCGATCTTCGCCTGCGTCTTCGCGTCCAATTCTGAGCCGAACTGCGCGAAGGCCGCGAGTTCGCGAAATTGAGCAAGATCACCTTTGAGTTGCCCGGCAACCTGCTTCATTGCTTTAAGCTGTGCGGCGGAACCGACGCGAGACACCGAGAGACCCACTGAAATGGCTGGACGAACACCCTGGTAGAACAAATCCGTTTCCAAGTAGATTTGGCCGTCGGTGATCGAGATGACGTTGGTAGGGATGTAAGCGGATACATCGCCTGCCTGCGTTTCGATAATGGGCAAGGCCGTTAGCGATCCATTGCCATACTTCTCGCCGACGCGGGCGGCACGCTCAAGCAGTCGGCTGTGGAGATAGAACACGTCGCCCGGATACGCCTCGCGGCCCGAGGGCCGCTTCAACACCAGAGACACCTGTCGGTAAGCCACTGCGTGCTTGGACAAATCATCGAAGACGATCAGGGCATCCATCCCGTTGTCCATGAACCACTCGCCGATCGCAGCGCCGGCGAACGGAGCCAAATACTGATTCGTGGCTGAATCGGAAGCAGGAGACGCGACGACGATCGTATAGGGCATGGCCCCGGCTCCCTCAAGCACGGAAATGACCCGGGCAATGCTTGATTGCTTCTGGCCAATCGCCACGTAGATGGAGTACAGCGGGCGGTACGTCTTGTCACCAGCCGCTTCTGCGGCTTTGTTCAGGCGCGCCTGGCTGATGATCGTGTCAATACAGATGGTAGTCTTGCCCGTTGACCGATCCCCGATGATCAATTCGCGTTGACCGCGACCGATCGGAATCATCGAGTCGAT
>Ga0209773_10000089_pt1 | contig 24646 bp, 19 predicted proteins | sample BogFormECP14_OM1_FD_188244 | JGI IMG/M metagenome (GOLD analysis project Ga0209773, IMG submission 188244) | Bog forest soil microbial communities from Calvert Island, British Columbia, Canada - ECP14_OM1 (SPAdes) (version 2) | ecosystem: Environmental > Aquatic > Freshwater > Wetlands > Bog ... | reverse complement strand
CTGAAGCGGCGCTCACTGAAGACGTGGCGTTGAACACGCGGCTGTCTGATTAAAAACGGGCGGCGTCCGGGGAGGACTGGTTCTCGGTCCTTTGCCAACAGGAGGATTTCTAATGCTTCGCAAACTCGCGCTTTCGCTTTCGCTTGTCGCTTGTGCCGCAATGCCACTCTGGGACGTCGCTGAGGCGTCGATCGCAGACAGCCCGTTCGCCACGGCGAGCCCAATGAAGCGTATCGCGCCCGTCGAGGACGCGAATTTCATTCACGGTGGCCTCGCCTACTGCTGGTATCCCAACGGCTGGCGAGGCCCCGGCTTTTATCGGTGCGGGTGGGCATGGCGCAGCGGGCTCGGTTGGGGCGGCGGTTGGGGCTGGAACAACTGGGGCGGCGGCTGGAACTCAGGCTGGAACGGTCGCGGCTGGCACCGCGGCATGCGGCCCGGCAATCGACCCGGCGGCGGCGGCGGCGGCCGTCCGGGCAATCGTCCCGGCGGCGGCGGCGGCCGTCCGGGTCAGGGCAATCGTCCCGGCCATGGCAACAACCGTCCGGGTCAGGGCAATCGACCCGGCGGCGGCGGCGGCCGTCCGGGTCAGGGCAATCGTCCTGGCGGCGGCGGCGGAAACAGAGGCGGCGGGAACCGAGGGGGTGGCGGCGGGAACAGGCGACGTTCGGACATACCGAGCATCCAGCCAAACGTAGCGGCTGCAACTTTCGACTACGCATCGATCGGTGCGCCGGCCTACACTATCGTCGTTAGGTTTTGATCAGCGTCGCGTGTAGGTCCTCTCGGCGGTGGCCAGGCGCCGCCGCCGAAGCAATCCTGACTTCCGACGTCGAGGTGCAAGAGGTCGAAGGCGTAAAAGACTCATCTGTGCCGGCCGGGTCGGCACTGGCATGCCCGACAAGATGCTTGGCGATCTACGCCGCCGGCTGGAACCCCTTGCGAGCGGAAGCACGCCACTGAGCGCACCGCCGCCGGGCGCCACCCGCTTCGGATCGCCGCGCGTGCATTGGGTCGAGCCGAAGCTCGTGGCCGAAATCACCTATCTGTCCTGGACCAACGATGGGCTCTTGCGCCAGACGGTTTTCATCGGGCTTCGATCCGATAAACCGGCCGACCAGGTGCGGTGCGAACTTCCACGGACAAGCTAGGGAGCCGAGGTGAACGATGATAGAGAGACTAGCCGCTCGGAGCTTTACTTAGGGTTAACCGGGGGCTGCTACTGTCGGCTTGCGCATTCCTGTTCCTGAGTTCCTGCGCGGGTGGCGAGTGATCGGCCCCGGGGCGTCCGAAGCTAGCTTCACTCAGGCGGACGTCGCGCGCGCGATCCGCGCCGCGCAACAAGCGCGGCCTGGCGTCAAGTTCGCGATCGAGATCGCACCAGGCGGAATCGTACGCATCGTTCCCGTTGAGCCGAAGGTATCCCCGCTTTCCCCAAAGGAAGATGCCTACGATCCCATTGAACCGCCAGGAGGATGGCGCCTTTAAATACGAGGCGCTCGCCGTAGGTCTCCGGGATATTGTCTCGATGCCCAGTATCGACCGCCATCTGACTATAGGAAGCGACGAACCTCCTGATGAAAGGCGCCCGCCATGCCGGCGAAAGATAAGGACAACGTTGATCGACGAGACTTCATGACCGGCTCGATCGCCGCTGTCGGCGCATCCGTCATCGTCGTCGGCGAAGCTGGCGCCGCGAATGCTCAGCAGAATACGGAGACGCACACACGGACATCGGGAACCGTCTACACGGGTGACGTCATCCAGGGGAGGAAGGTCGTCAGCCGAGTTGACGTCGCAGACCTCGAACCCGGCAAGAAGCATCTTCTTTATTTCCAGGGCGTGCAGATGCCCGGAGGTCAGCAATGGTATGTTTCGGTCATCGTCGCGAAGGGCATTCGGCCTGGCAAGCGTTTCACCCTGACGAGCGGTGTGCATGGTGACGAGATAAGCTCGATCCGGACGGTCCAGACCGTGATGGATCAGCTCGATCCAGTGCAAATGTCAGGCACAGTCATGGCAGTGCTCGACGTGGCGCGACCGGCTGTGGAAAGTATGCAGCGCCGATGGCCCAACTCGGGGCGAGGCGCGGGTCTCATCGACATGAATCGGGAGTGGCCAGGTGACGAAAACGGCGCGAGCGCCACAAGTCGTCACGCCGGTCTCCTGTTCAACAGACTCTTGCGGCCGAACTCCGATCTCGCGATTGACTTTCATACCGGGACGACCGGCCTGGAGATCGCCGCTTTCAACATCGGGGATCGTAGTCGACCCGACGTCAAGGCTATGATGGACCTCTATCCCATCGGTCAGATGTGGGACAACGCAGCTTATCCGGGAGTCCTGCACAATGCTTTCGTCGATGTCGGAATCCCGTGCTTCACGACCGAGATCGGCGCCGCCCGCATTCTTGACCGCGAGATGATCGCCCTGTTTGTGGAGGGCACGATGAACGTGCTGAAGCATTATGGGGTCGTCAGCGGGCCGATCGGCCGCACAGCGACGGACGCGGGCGCCTTCATCGGGAACAACGCGTTTCCGATCATCGCGACTGAGGCCGGCCTCGTCGAGTTTCTGGTGAAGCTCGACGATGAGGTCAAAGCGGGTCAGAAGATTGCAGTTCAGCGCAACATGTTCGGCGAGGTTGTCGCGGAATACACCACGGCAGTGGATGGTAAGATGGCCGGGTGTCGTAGCGACGCCACATCGGATCCCGGCAATGTGTTGGCGTTCATTCTGTTCAGCCAGCCAGGGCCGGCCGGTCAGCATGGAAGCGCGCATGCTGATAGCGAAAGCTCTTACCCCGAGTGATCAATCTCGTCAGCGCGTCCATCCGTCCAAAGCCGAAGTTCGCCCCGCTTACTTGGGGGATGGGATCGCGTCGCCGTGGACGACGTCGTGGGACTCCACATCCGACCCGCTGCCCAGAATGCAAGGAACCGGTCAAGGTCTATCAAAGGGGTCGCAAGGGCATGCGTCCAGATTTCGAGCATCGCGTTGCCGATCCAGCTTGTTCGCTAAGTTATAGAGCCAAATGACCAAAGCCCCAAAACGCCCCGCGCGATCTAAACCAGCGGGCCACGCAACGCGAAGGCGAGCGCCTCGGCGAGGTCTTCCGGCGCGGCGGGTTTCAGGTCGGGCTCGGGCATGCCCTGGACGATAGCCCGGGCCAGTCAACAAAGAAAGAACGATTCAGCGACGCCGGCTCGCCATCCGCGTCGCCGTGTCGAGGCCTACTTGTCGGCCGGTCGCCTTCGCGACTAAGGCGACGCGCGCCGCCCGCCGCGCCGTGCATCCTGCACACACTAGCCCCCCGCACCGCAGGCGACCGGCGCCTTAGGCCGCTCCGCTTCGACGTCGCCGAGCACCGACAAGCTAGGTGCATTGGCAATTTGCTTTCGCGCAGCACGAGTTCGACGTCCTTGTCGGGAGTGGCGAACACGTCGAGAAAGGCGCGCGTGAACGGGCTGAACATCATGTCGGAAGGCTCCAGGACAGGTGCGCGCGTTGTACCAAATTCAAATATCTTCTAGGAAAGGGTATGGCTAGAATTAGCATCGTACACTCCACGGAATACACATACCGCAACGCGGTCGGCCTGCTTCGTCACCGCTTGATGTTGCGGCCCGACGACAGCCATGATCTGCGGCTTCACCGCGCTTCCTTCGACATCGATCCGAAGCCATCTCTCATTCAATGGACTCACGACGCTTTCGACAATTCGATTTGCTTTCTGGACTGGCCGGAGACCCTGAGGACAGATCGCCTCAGCATCGTCGCGACCCTTGATTTGACCCATCATCCGGACGGACCCCCCTTGCCGGTCTACAGCCTTCACCCGGGCGCCGAAGCATTCCCGTTCTCGTACGGTCCGCAAGAAATTCCCGACCTCGCCAGACTCACAGAACGGCAGTTGCCCGATCCGGATCAATCCGTGGATCGATGGGCGCGGCGTTTTGTCGGCGATGTGGGCGAGGTTCGGACGCTCGCCGTCATGGAAGCGATGACGCATGCGATCAAGGCGGACTTCCGCTATGAGGCCCGGTACGCGGAAGGGACACAGACCGCGGCGGACACGATTGCGCTGGGATCCGGCACTTGCCGCGATTTTGCAGTGCTCATGATGGAGGCCCTTCGATGCTTTGGCGTCGCCACTCGCTTCGTGACGGGATATCTCTACGACGACACGTCCGGAACAACGCGGGGCGGCGGCAGCACACATGCGTGGTGCAATGTCTATTTGCCGGGAGCAGGATGGATGGAATACGATCCGACGAACGGGTTGGTCGCTGGCTCCAACCTCGTCCGCGTCGGGGTCGCAAGGTCGGCCGCGCAAGCCATTCCCGTCTCAGGAGGATATGTCGGCGGCGCCGATGATTCGCTCGGCCTGAACGTGGACGTCGCGGTCAGCGCCGTGCCGATCTGACACCCAAGGCGTGATTGGCGAGCGCCAGGCATTTCGGGACTTGGGGAGCGAGGCGTGACGAGCGATCGGCCTGGTGACGCATCCTTTGATTCGCGCCATGTCTCGACCGGGCGCCTGCCGCCGCCGGAAAGTGTCGAAGCCCTGGTGGCCGAAGCTCATGCGCGATTCCGGACGAACAGGGACGGCAGGAACTCCGATGTCTACCCGGCTCTTGCCGAGGCTCCGCAGGATCTGTTTGGTCTCTGCGTGGTTGGCGTGGACGGCGCCGTCCACGCGAGCGGCGATTGGGATCGTCCGTTCTCCATCATGAGCGTGTCGAAACCGTTCGTGTTCGCGCTGGTTTGCCAGGTTCTCGGCGCGGACGTCGCGCGCCAAAGGCTCGGCGTCAACGCGACCGGCCTGCCGTTCAACGCTCTGGCGGCGGTCGAGCACAGCGAGGACGGCCGAACGAACCCGATGGTGAATCCGGGCGCTATTGCTGCGACCAGCCTCGTCCCCGGTTCGACGCCCGACGAAAAATGGGCATTCATCCGCGAGCGCCTGTCGCGATTCGCGGGGCGCGCGCTCTCGATGAACGATGAGGTATTCGCGTCTGCGACACAGAGCAATTTTCGCAATCAGGCTATCGGCCGATTGCTTCAGAGTTATGGACTGATCGTCGGCGAGCCTGTCGACGCGGTTGACCTCTATACAAGGCAATGCTCGCTGAGCGTTACGGCCAGGGATCTCGCCGTAATGGGCGCGACGCTCGCTGACGGCGGAGTCAATCCGCTGACGAAGAACCGCGTGGTCGACGAGGTGAGTTGCGAACGCACGCTGGCGGTCATGGCGACGGCAGGACTCTACGAAACCTCCGGAGACTGGCTTTACGAAGTCGGTCTTCCGGGCAAAAGCGGGATTAGTGGAGGAATCGTGACGGTTTCACCTGGCAAGGGCGGGTTCGGCGCCTTCGCTCCGCGCCTGGACGACGTCGGCAACAGCGTCAAGGGGCGGCTCGCCGCGCGCTTCCTTTCGGAACGCCTCGGCCTCAGCCTGTTTGCCTCGAAGGCGGAAGCATGAAACCCGTCGGAGTCTCTCGCGTCCGTCATTCCCTGGCGTCCGATCGCGCGAGAACGGACTCTCCATGACAGCGATACACGCGCCCGGGCTTCTGACATTCACAATCGCAACCGTGGTGTTTTTCATAGGCGTCGGCCTCAATCGTCTCATCACGCCTTTGCATCGCTGGAACATTCCCGAGGCGGTGACGGGTGGCCTGCTCGCGGCCATCGTGACGCTCATCGCTTACGCCGCGCTCGGGATCGAGATCAGCTTCTCGCTCGAGGCGCGAGACATGCTCCTGCTCTATTTCTTTACCGGCATCGGCCTCAACGCTAAGCTCGACGACCTCGTTTCGGGCGGCCGCCCACTTATCGTGCTCCTGGCGCTGACCTTGGCCTATCTCGTCATCCAGAATCTCATCGCCGCAGGGGCTGTCGCCGCGCTGGGTCTGCCGAAGGGCCTCACGGCTCTCGTCGGCTCGGCCTCGCTGATAGGCGGGCACGGCACTACGATCGCCTGGGCGCCTATCATCACTCAGCGCTTCGGGATACCCAATGCGCTCGAAGTCGGCATTGCGACAGCGACGCTCGGATTGGTGGTCGCGAGTCTGATCGGCGGCCCTATCGCCGGCTTCCTCATCGCGCGCCACAATCTCAGTGGGCCATCGAAGCCCGACCCGGTCGTCGGCTTGCCTGACGACCCCGGCGGTGAGCCCATCGACGATCTGAGCCATGTCGGGCTTCTGCGCACGCTGATGGTCCTCAATGTAGTCATCCTGATTGGCTATGCGTTGGAAGAAGTGGTTGAGGAAACGGGAATCAAGTTGCCGTTGTTCGTGGTCTGCCTGCTGGTCGGAATCGTTGCCACCAATACGGTTCCGCGGATGCTTCCCGGGATCGTGTGGCCGAGGAGAACGCGCGCGTTGGCGCTGATTTCCGATTTGTCGCTCAATGTCTTCCTCGCGATGTCCTTGATGAGCATGCAGCTCTGGACGCTCGGCGGCCTTGGGCCGGCGCTCGTCGTCGTCCTCGCGGCGCAAACGATTTTCGCGGTCGCCTACATCCTCTTCGTCGTCTTCCCGGCGATGGGCAGAAACTACGAAGCCGCCGTGATCTCGGCCGGGTTCACCGGCATCAGCCTAGGGGCGACTCCGACGGCCATCGCCAATATGACGTCGGTAACGAAGCTGCACGGAGCCTGTGCGCGGGCATTCATTATTCTGCCGTTGGTCTCAGCCTTCTTCATCGACATCGCAAACGCTGTGGTGATCGGCTTTATGGTGCGGTAAGTGAGCGCTTGATCGACACGAAGATCGACACGGGACCGGAATATGGCGGATCACCCGCGCACGGTTACGCATTCCAACCTCGACGCCGACTGTGGTCCGGCGCGGAAAGGCGCTCGAAGTCCAGTGCTCGGGCGCTACCGAACGCGCGCCGCGCCTGCTAAGCCTGCTCGATGGACCACGAGCGCGCGCCATGACAGTCCCTGCCGTCGAGACAGAGCGCGGCCGCCATCTGCCGAAAAGAGCGGGGCCGATTCTCGATCCGCGCCTCGGCGACATGGAGAACGATCACTCCGCCACGAAGCAGCGTTCGCTTCTCGCCATAGCGGGCAGCCTGCTCGCGGAAATCAGCCTGCCGAAGCTTCTCTTCGCCTTGGCGACGTCGATCCTGCTGCCCGCCGTTCTGCTCGGCCTCGCGCCACTAGCGCTCACCGCCTGGGTCGGCAAGGCCTCGGACCGGGTCACTGAGGGGACGGGGATCGGCGCCGTGATCGCCGTGCTGGCCCTCCTGGCGGTCGCATGGATCGGTTGGCGCCCGCTGTTCCGGCTTGCCGAAACAAATTTCTGGGCGCTCAACGCGCTCGCCGTTCAGCCTGGTTACGCGCTCTGGCGGGAGGCGCTGAGGCACTTGGCCGAACGAGCGCTCGGAAGCCGCAGTGGGCCGGCGCTGGCGCGCGTCCGGGCGAGGAGCTGCGCCGGCGCCGGGCTACTTCTCTTTGCCGTCGCGGCACTGGTCGCGCTCGCCGCGTGGCCGGCGACGCGCTGGGCCGGTTCGGCTTCCGATCTGGCGGTCCCCCATCAACTCATTCTGCCGACGCTCGCCAACGCCATCGTGATCATGTCGGCCTATCTGGCCGTGGCGTCGCTCGTGTGGGGCTTCGCCGATGCGACAATGGATCAGCCGCTCGATCTCGAAGCGTTCGACGCGGCGGGTCTGGGCGAGCGGATCTGGCGAGTCGCCCATCTTTCCGACATCCATGTCGTCGGCGAACGCTACGGCTTTCGCATCGAGAGCGGGCGGGGCGGCCCGCGCGGCAACGTTCGGTTGGAACGTGCCATGGCCCGCCTCGACGTCCTGAACGCCGACAGGCCCCTGGACCTCGTCCTCATCACCGGGGACATGACGGACGCGGGCAGTTCGGCCGAGTGGGCGGAATTCTTCGACATTGTCGCGGCCCATCCCGATCTCGCCGCCCGCATCTTGATCCTGCCCGGGAATCATGACGTCAACATCGTCGATCGGGCGAATCCCGCGCGCCTCGATCTGCCTTTCAGTCCGGCAAAGAGCCTGCGCAAGATGCGGGCTCTCTCGGCGGTCGCGGCCGTACAAGGCAACAACGTGCGCGTGATGAGCGCAGGGGGCGGAGAGCTTGGGCCGACGCTCGCCGAAACGCTCGGCCCGCAGCGGCGAGAGATTGAATTGTTCGCGGACACGGGCGGCTTTCGGCGGTCCGCGCGGCTCGGGCGCTTGTGGGATGAGATTTTCCCACTGATTCTCCCGCCTCGCCAGAATGATGGCCTAGGGGTCGCGATTCTGAATTCGAACGCCGACACGAATTTCTCGTTCACCAATGCGCTCGGGATGATTTCCGCCGGACAGGCGCGCCGTCTCGCCACGGCGCTCGACCTATATCCGCAAGGCCGATGGATCGTGGCGTTGCATCATCACCTGACCGAGTACCCGATGCCGGTCACGGCTTTCTCCGAGCGAGTCGGGACGGCTCTCGTCAACGGCAGCTGGTTTCAGCGCCTGCTCCAGCCTTACGGCGACCGGGTCGTCGTCATGCACGGTCATCGTCACGTCGACTGGATGGGAGCCTGCGGCGCACTCAAGATCATTTCCGCCCCCTCGCCTGTGATGGGGCCGAGCGACCAGACGACCCATTTCTACGTTCACGCCTTCGCCGCCGGCGACGACGGAAGCATCCGCGTTCTCGCTCCAGAACGGATCGACATTCCTGCGATTGAACCCGAGACGCCTGGGCGCCTAGCCGCGCCTCCGGGCCTTCAATTGGCCTGACACGCATGTCTCGCGCCCTCGAGACCGTTGGCACATTGGTGGACGGCGGCGACGTCCTGTGCGCGACATATCTTCAACAACCATTCCCCTCGCGCCTCGTCGACTTGGTCGGCGCCGGCGCGCCGAGGAGATCGGCGATCCATCGGGTCGAGGGGTAGTGGCCACAAAACGTCAGAGCGGCGATGGCGATAGGCACGCCGATGAAGGCCCCGTACAGGCCCCAGAGAAAGGTCCAGAAGAAGACGGCCAACAGAACGACCATGGGCGAGATCGAGAGAATGTTGCCCGACACCCGCGGCTCGACATAGCTGCCGATGACGAATTGGATGATGTTGAGGCAGGCGAAAACGCCCAGAACGGCCTGCCACGAAGCGAATTGCGCCATTGCGAGCAGAGTTGGGAAGAGGGTCGCGACGAAGGGTCCGATGAAGGGAACATAGTTCAGCGCGAAGGCGATAACGCCCCACTCCACCGCGAAGTCGAGCCCCGCGCCCCAGGCGAAAAGGCCGACGAAGACGCCGGTCGCAAGGCTCATCAGCGTTCGCACGACCATATACTGGCGGAACTTGCGCGCCGTATCGGCGGTCGCCGACAGCAGCATGTGCGCCGCCTCGGGCCGGATGAGGGCCTGCGTCTTTTGGCGCAGGTCGCCGACCTCCATTAGGCCCAAGATCACATAGAGGAGCGTGATCAGCCAAAAGCTCAGCGTAGCATTGACGCGCCCGGTGAGCTGCTGCGCCCAGCGCAGCACCCAGCCCACGTTGAAGTGCTCCGCCCACAGGCCGGCGATCGATATGTCGCGCTCATCGAGCCAGGCGACCGCGGCGTCGAAGATCGCCTGATAGCGGCCAGAGTCGGCGATGACCGCGTGACCAACGTGGCCAAAACCCCACACGACGAGCGAGGCGAACGCCAGCATGACGGCGACGGTGACCGTCATCGTGATCGCGAGCGCGACGAACGCGGGCGCCCGCCGCTGCAGGGCATCCTGCAAGGGCCAGACGAGCGCAATGACCAAAAGCCCAAGCGTCAGCGGCGCGAAGACGACGGCAGCCTGATAGGCGGCCACGGAAACAGCGACCGCCGCAATCAGCCCGACCGCAATGTTCGGGGTCGAGTCGCGAGCCATTGATGCACTTCCCCGCGGAAGTTCGAGTGTCGAATGCGCCATCCCACCTGGCGAGGAACTGATCCACAAGGCGGAGCGTGCCCAATTTCAACGCGAGAGTCGAGTCAGTAACCATCCCCCGGCAAAGCCTGGGGCCTTCAGGATGTGAGCAGCTCCAAGCGGCCGACCGGGTCGCTAACGCGACCCCGGTTTATTGGCCACCTAAAGGCGGCACACTTACGCCACAGGTTCAATTGTTCCAACTTTTGGTCCTCGTTTTCTTGGTTCTTGACATAGTCTCTGATGGCTGTTTCCGCGTGCGCAGAAGCTATGACCCACAAACCCGCGCCTCCGCTCGACAAGCGCAACAGATCGTTGATCTACTTACTACGTGCAACAAATATAGTTGTTTGCACGCGCGCCTTCAGGAATTCGACCTCATGCCTAAAACGAGCCGAGAGCCGATCCGAGCACGATGACCGCGACGAGCGCGATGATGGCGCCGAGAACCGCGACTACGAAAATGTCGAGGTAGCTTTCCTTGTGCGTCGTGCCGCACACCGCAAGCAGCGTGACCACGGCGCCGTTGTGGGGCAGGCTGTCGAGCGTTCCCGAACCGATGACCGCAACGCGGTGGAGAAGCGCCGGGTCGAGACCAATCTGGGCGGCTCGTTGCAGATAGGTCGCGCCGAGGGCGTCAAGCGCGATCGTCAGTCCCCCAGAGGCTGAGCCGGTCAGGGCCGCCAGGATGTTGGTGGCGACCGCAAGCGATACGAGAGGGCCTCCGCCGATGCCGAGCACCGCCTCGCGAACGACCGCGAACGCGGGCATCGCGGCGACCACGGCGCCGAATCCGACCAGACTCGCAACGCTGATGGCCGGTAGCGCCGAAGCGTTGACGCCCGCGTCCATGGTCAACCGTAAGTCCGGTATGCGCCGGACGTTGAGAGCGAGGGCCGTTACGATCGCGCAGGAGAGCGCAGCGATTACCGACCATACGCCGCTGACCGCCGCAGCCGAGGTCCCGCCCCATTGAGGTTCCGAGAGGAAACTCAGATCCAGCCTAGGCAGAACGAGCAGTGAGAGGACGAGGTTGACCAGAATTACGACAACGATCGGCGCCGCCGCGACCACGATCGACGGAAGGGCCGAAGCCGATTTCCCGTGTGCGATTTCGGCCGGATCGAATTCACGGGCCGTCGTCGCGCGCTCGCGGAGCATCTCGTCCTGGGCAAGTCGTTCGGCCGGCGCGGGCGCGCCCTCTCCGAAGCCTTCGCCCTTCGCTTTCGCCGCGGCCTCCTGCCGCCCGAGCCACCAGAGGCCGAAGCCCAGCATGATCACCGAGGCCAACACGCCGAGACCCGGCGCGGCGAAGGGCGTCGTTCCGAAGAACGGCATAGGGATGGTGTTCTGTATCGATGGCGTACCCGGCATGGCCGACATCGTGAAGGTGGAGGTGCCCAGCATGATGGCCGCCGGCATCAGACGGCGAGGGATCGCCGCCGCACGGAAGAGATCTTGCGCCATCGGCGCGATCACGAAGAAGGCGACAAACAGACTGACCCCGCCGTAGGTGACGAGCGCCCCGCCGAGAACGACCGCGAGAATGGCGCGCTTGGCGCCGAGTGTCCGCGTCATGAAATCCGCGATCGCGGCAACCGAGCCGCTGTCCTCCATCAGCTTGCCGAACAGCGCGCCCAGCAGAAAGAGCGGGAAGAACTGAGCAAAAAACCCGGCTGCGCTGCGCATGAACGTCTGTGTCCAGTGCGCCAGCAGCGGCTCCCTTGCAAAAATCGCCGCCGCCATTGCGGCGATCGGTGCGAGTAGGAGGACGCTCCAGCCCTTGAATGCAAGCCAAATCAGGAGGCCGAGCCCAATCAGAATTCCTACCATGCCAATGAGATCGGGCAGACTCATTCCTCACGACTCCGCCAGCAGCACATCGAGATCGACCGTCGAGCGCTTGCCGATATCATCGCCGTGCGACGCCAGGAATGCATCGGCGCTGCGCCGACCCTCCTCCTTCAGCAGCGCGAGGAAATCCCCTTCCGCGTTGAGCTTCGACGAGGCCCCGAGCTCCGCAAGCTTGTCGGTCATGATCCTGTGGATGCGCATGTTGGCCCATCGCGCGCCTTCGCCGGTCCCCGGATCGGCTACATGGCGCAGCAGCGCGATCATTCGCAACTCCTTCATCAGCGGCGAATTGAATGAAATCTCGTTGAGGCGGTTCAGGATGTCGCTCGCCGTGCGCGGCGTGTCCAACCGTTCGCGTGGGTTGATCTGGACGAGTATGGTGTCGGGCGCGTCGCTTTCGCGCACCAGCGGCGTGAGGGTCGGGTTGCCGACGAAGCCGCCGTCCCAGTAGGGGTCGCCGTCGATCTCGATCGCCTGGAACATCGTCGGCAGGCACGCCGATGCGAGAAGCACGTCGGGGGTGATCTCCTTGTTGCGGAATATTCGCCCGCGCCCGGTTCGCACGTTGGTCGCGGTAATGAAGAGCTTGATCGACGCCTCTTCAAGATGGGCGAAATCGACGCTTTCGGACAGTAAGCCGCTCAGCGGATTGAGTCCGAAAGGATTCAGGTCATACGGCGAGAGGACCCGGCTCATCAGATCCATCGCGACATAAGCCGGAGATGTGTCGAGCGTCCAGCGGTTCATGAGCCGATCTAGCGGCGAGCGCTGGAGCGGGCTGAATTTCGCTGCTTTCGCGACGCGCCCCCAATAGGCGTCGAGCGCCGCGCGTGCGCTTTCGGCCCCACCCTGCATCCAGCCGCTGACCAGCACCGCCGCATTCATCGCTCCGGCGGACGTGCCGGAAATTGCGTCGATCTTTAGCCACGGCTCTTCGAGAAGCCTGTCGAGTACGCCCCATGTGAACGCCCCGTGCGAGCCGCCGCCCTGCAGGGCGAGGTCGATGAGGACGGGGCTGCGCACGCTCGGCGCTGGTGTATTTGCCGGCATGTCATGTCCTGCAGTTGTCTTAGTGGCATTGTACTTGTGGCCATATTGGCGCCATTCGGATTAGGCCGCAATTGTGCAGACCAAGTGACGGCTCACCGAAAGCCAGCTGTGGCCGAAACCGTGGTGAAGCGCGGGTTGGCGACGCGGGCTTTTAGGGCGTGATTCTTGAGTTTGCCGCGCTATTCACTCGTTAACCACGGCCAATAGCAAAGACAGGAGCCGATTCTAGTTCCAATCGAGCCGCTTAGGCGCTTGACTCAGGAGCAGCCGGCACAATAGTCTAAAGTCGTAGTGCAAGCTAGATTTGCATTCATGGCGTGGTCTCAACGCACGTGAGCAGTATGCCTTCATCTGTTTGAAGTTATTGCATTCAGTTGTGCGACGACCGCCCGGGTAGGGAAGGGATTTGCCCCAAATGGAACGTCGAACTTTTCTGACGGGCGCCGGAATGGCCGCCTTATTACCCATGACAACTCAAGCTAACTCGGCGGAAGAGGGGAAGCTTTACGATGATGTCACCACGGCGCTTGCGCGGTTTCGAAGTTCGATTCCGAGCAATTTCAATCATGAGTACGTCGAGCGTGTGATCGTCCCGTTCTTTCTGTCGAGCATCTATCAAGGTGAACGCCCGACGCTGCCCATGATCGACGTCACACTTACCAAGGAGAACGCCCTTCCTTCCGACCTTTGGGGACTAATCAGTAAGGAGTGGCAGCCCGCTCCCGAGGATGGCGTCACCGTCTTCCTTCAGGGATTGGAGAACCGCGGCCCGGATAATCTCCGCAAAAGGATCTATTTTTCCGCCATGACGCCGGACCTGTACGGGCCGAAGTATCAGAAGAAGGTGGTGGCCTTCTTTGACCACCTTCTCGACCCAAAGTTCGCCGGCAAACCGTTCATGCGGCACTATCTCGACTATTATTTCGACATCTACTGGGATCTGCATCTCGGCGTGAAGAGGGAAGCTATCCCCGCCGGAGTGCGGCAGATTGGCGAAAGCTTCAACACGGTGCTGGCTTATCGCAACCCGACCCGCCAGATCGTATACGAAAATTACATGAAAACGCGCGAACTACTGGACCCGCTCAAAGAGTGGATCGACGAGAAGGTCAAGGATCTCGAGAGCGGGCGGACCCCAGACCCTGACAAGACCATCGCCTGGTATTGGCTCAAGAACGCCGGGAATGGAGAGCACTTCAGCCGCAAGGACATTGTTTTCGAAGTATTCCACAACTTCGTCGCACTGAGCCAGTGGGGCAATACGATTTTTGGCATCATGTCGCGCCTGACCCCGCACGGCGGCGACGCCGATGTCCGCGCGTCCTTCGTGAAGACGATGAGCGGCGATTACGATAACGCGAATGGCGGCGCGTTCACGCCGCTTCAACTGCTCGTGATGGAGATGTTCAGAACGATATCTCCGAACGGCGGCAGCATCTCGGCGATCAAGGACGCGCCGCGATCGTTTTATGGACAATCGCCTCACACGCTTTTGGACGCCCGATTCAATCGTTACGGCTACATGAACACGCCGCATACTACGACCAGTTTCGACCCCATCCACTGGCATGATCCGGAGCAGTTCGATCCGGAGCGGTACAAGACAGTGCCGACGAGCGATCAGATCGACGAAGCCAAATGCAAGCAAATCGGTTTCGCCAAGTGCCCCTTCGACCTCACGAATATCGCTGTTGCCGACGGCCGGAATGCGAAGATCGCCAACAGCGGTTTTGGCACGGTGTTCGGTGTCGTCGACGGCAAGCCACTGCCTGTCACCGACTACGCGGGATTTGCTCCGTTTGGCTTCGGTTACCGGCGCTGCCCAGGCGAGCAACTCACCATCCAGGTCTTCGAGGACTTCCTGCGCAAGGTATGGAAGGACAAGATTGGGTTCGTGAAGCTGAACCTGCCCACTCCAGGGGAGGTTCCCATCGGGCCGGGCGCCGTAATCGAAGACGATATCGCGTTCACCAGGAACGCCTGAAGGCCACCTTTGATAGAGGATTGAGCTAAAAGCGGAGGGGGCAAATGACGAAAGCGATCGATCGCCGTGGAATGCTGGGCGTCATTCTGTTCGGCGGGGTAGCCGCCACGGGCTTGGCTTTGACGCCGGGGGCGATTCAAGCGATGCCGCTCGACGACACCTTAGCGCGCGGGCTAATTGAACCGATCGAAAAGGCGCAAGTTGTTGTCGTCGGCGGCGGTCGCCGTCGCCGTCGCTGGGTCTGCTGGTGGAACAGGGGTCGTCGCGTCTGCGGTTGGCGTTGGCGGTGAACGATAGGCAGGCAGCCAAGCGGTTTAGATTACTGGCGCCGTTGCTTTGGACTGCGGGCATCCTAGCCCAGACGGTAGTCGCGCGCGCCGGCTCCGCGCGCGACTACCTCAACGCACCGATCGATACCTGGCTGACATTCTACAATTCCGGCTATTTCACATCGGTGACGCCCGAGGACGGCTTGGACGTGACGTCGCCCATTCGCACCAACGTCCTTGCGGAGTCGGCCGTCATTACGCGCACCATGGACTTTGGCGGCCGCACTGGGGGCTTCTCGGTCATCCTGCCCTATGCCGACATCCAGTCGAGCTCCGACACGTTTCGAGCGTCGAACCAGGGCGTTTCGGATGTCGGCTTTCTCTGGCAGACGAACATATTCGGCGGGCCGGCATTGACGAGGGAACAGTTCCGTTCCTTCGTTCCCGAGACGTTCGCGAGCTTTCACCTTGCCGTGACCACGCCACTTGGGCAATACGACCCGGTCAATCCGCTGAACCCCAGCGCCAACCGCTGGATGGTCAACCCGACCGTCAACTATAGCTACACGCCCGACCAGGGCTCGACATGGCTCGAAGTCTATCTTTCGACCAGAGTGTTCACGACCAATGACGATTATCGCGTGGGCGGCGCCTCGAGCCTCAGCCAGAATCCTTTGTTCATCGTCGAGGGACATGCCAGTCGCAATCTCACGCCCGCCCTTTGGGTCTCTGCCGACGCCTATTACAACGTCGGCGGCGAGACCAGCATCGATGGCCTTGCCCAACATAACGCCGCCAACACGTTGCGGCTCGGTCTGGGCCTGGGACTTTCGGTCTGGGCCGGCGGCGACGTCGGCCTCAATTACGAACGGGTGGTTGCCAAACCCGCCGGCCAACCGGATGCGCAAGCCATCCGTTTGTCGGTAAGACAAGCCTGGTGACCCGGGACAGCCATCGTGCTTCCCCCATGTCGCAAACGGTATTGCGCCGGCGACGGACCGCGCTGGCGGACGGCAAGCCCATGGGGCCTCGATCGCCCAAGCGGTTTGGATTCCTGACCCCATTGCACTGGATTCCGGCCCTCCCAACCAGGGCTCGAGTTGGCTCGAAGAAATACACAAAAGATCGCCAGCGCGTGTGCGCCTTCTCAGGCCCGACTGTCGACTTTGGCGTTCGGCCGACCTCGGAACGCCAGGTTCGGCCAGACGGCGATGCCAATTCCGACGATTAGGAGCAGAGCAAGTACAAGGAAGAGAAACGACTGCGTGAGCCATGCGATCGCAGGCACGCCGAGCGCCATGGCGAACCCGAGAAAGCAGATCTGCACGGACAGGAAGCCCACGCCCGCGAGAAACGTGCCGAGCGCCAGCAGCGTCAGGAGAACCAGGCTGAGGGCCGGCTCCGGCATCATGCTCTGCACACGGTCCAGCACGATGATGTTCATCGCGACCAGCACGGCCACCCAATGCAGCGTCTGCGTCCCGATCAATCGAAAGCGGGAGCTTCTGTCCGGCGCATTCTCCCATTCGACGACGACGCACATGATCGCCATCGCCAGAGCCAGAAACTCCCAGTAACCCGTCAGAGGTCGGCGTGCGACGTTCGAATAGGCGACCCCGGCGAGCGCAAGAAACAGCGCGACGAAATAAGGGACCTGCCGCAACAGGAATCTCGTCAGCTCGCCGGACTGCTCCACCGCGGAATCGATCTTTTTCGGTTCAACCTCGCTCATGATGAACTCATTCCAGCCACATATTGCTCGGCGCGGTGCGAGCCGGTACCGGCAATTTTGTGGGAGACCGTCCTCAGGGAATCTAACCGCTTATAAGGCGGGCCCTCAAACCAGCGTACTCTTGTTCTGAGATCTTTCCCGCAGACTTCAGTCGATCCAGCTTCTCGATCTCGTCGGCAGGGCTGAAACCGACGATCTGGCGCAAATCGTCGCGGGCATGCTTCGCTCGGGCTTGATCGCGCTCCGCCATGCCCCTGCCCTGAGTGAGAAGGTAAGCAAAGATTCCGATATAGGAAAACAAGACCAGCACAATCACCCAGAGAACTTTCGCCCAACCGGAGACGTCATGGCGGCGAAACAGATCGCTGGCTACGCTGACGAACAGCCAAAACCATATCACGAACATAAATATGGCAAAGGCGTCGGCGACGAAATTCCTGAAAGTGAAGCCACCGTCGAAAAGCATCGTATACTCCCCCCAGCTCTCTTCGCGAAGTTGACAGGCGGTCCGTTCAGTCGCCGTCGCGCCAGCCAGCGGGCTGAGCAAGCGCGTCAATATAGCCGACATCGCGACGGAATCCTAGCCCGCCGCCGCCTCCCCCAGCTGCGCGCGGCAAGCTCGTCTCACCCACAAGGTCCGTGGCCAGATTACGGCGACAGTGCACTTTTCTGTCCGACGAATGACGAAGGCGTCAACAACTCAATGTTGTCTAAATTAGGTGCACTGTCATCGTAAATGGTTAGGAGCTCATTTCGTGGAGTCCATAATGCTGTCATGTTCGCGGCGCATAGCTGCCCTGCTTGGAGCCGCGGCGGGGTCTCGAGGGCCGTGAGCAGGGCGCGCGTGCGTTTGATTGGAATAATCGAATTTATTTGCGCGAGATAGACCCCCGGGCAGGCGAAGGGGCCTGCAGAAAATGGAACGTCGAACCTTTCTGACGGGCGCCGGAACGGCCGCCTTATTGCCCATGACGACGCAAGCTTACTCAGCAGATGAGGCGCCTGATGTCGGCGCCGCTCTCGCCCAGTTCCGCAAGTCCATCCCGGGCAACTTAGAGCAGGATTACGTCGAGCATCTTCTCATCCCGTTCTTTCTGACAAGCGTCTTCGAAGGGGAGCCGCCTTTGCTTCCCCTGATCGATGCGAGGTTGTCCAAGGAAAACGCCTTCCCGGCAGAATTCCTGAGCCTCGGGCGCCTAGACCATGTTCAGGGTCGCCTCCGCGAAGCACACATCGGCTGGGTTCCGTGTATGGGCGATTCACGGAGGGGTTCGAGACACCTGATCTTCAGACCGCGAGACGACGTCGGTCCGGCGGAATATCCGCGATCGCGTGATCAGTGAATACCCCAACGCCTAAAGGCGTCACGAGATCAGGTCGGCATGACAAAGCCATGTGCTCTGCTATACCATGGACCATCAACGTGTCCATATACGCGACGGAATTGTAACAATACCCCGATTTGAAAAATGGGTGGGGGCCGGAGGATGTTTCAACGTAGCGTCAACGTTCCCAACGTCTGTGGAGCGATTACCGGGCTTGGCGTAATCCTCGCGATCGTCGTGGGGATTGTCGATGCGCCGAAGTCCCGGTCGGAAGAAGCGCAAAATCGATACGGCGCGAATATCAAAATCATTCCCCAGAACTGGTCGGATGACGAGCGGCTCGCCTATTACTTCACGTCGCAGGGCTCCGCGGCGCTCCACTACGGCATATTTCTCAATGTCGAGCGAGCAGACAGCACGGAGTTGCTCCGCTCAGACGCCAGCATGTCGAGCTATGGCTTCGTTACCCAGCCTGCGGATCCCGTCTATAATCCTGATGGCCTTCCCATCGGCATCGCCAAGACCTCGATCGCCCGCGGCCGCTATAAGGGCCAGTGGGCAGGCCTGACCTGCGCCGCCTGCCACAATGGCGAGATCCAGTATCGAGGCGCCAAGATCCGCATCACCGGTGGCAATAACGGCGCTCTCGACATGCTGGCGTTCCTTGCGGCGCTCGATGACGCACTTCAGGCAACGGTCCAGGCTCCCGAAAAATTCGATCGGCTCGCAGCGCGTCTCGGGCGGCAGAATGGCGCTGAGCGCGACGAACTGCGTCGGGAAGTGCTGACGGACGCGGAGAGCGTTCATGTCTATCGCACGCGCACGGCGCTGACGCCCTCCGTCGTCGGACCTGGCCGGGTCGATGCGTTGGCGCTCATCCACAACCAGGTCATGGCCACGCAACTCGGGTTGCCGGAGAACTGGCGGCCTTCGCTGGCGCCCGTGAAATATTCATTCACCTGGAACCTGCCGCAGTCCGCCTGGGCGCAGTGGAGCGGCGTGCTGCCCGATCCCGTGTTGCGGAACGGCGGCGAGTCGATCGGCGTATTCGTGCGCTCGGATTTTCAATCGCAAACTCCCGCTCAGGGCCTTTTCGATTCCACGATCGATTTCCCAGGCCAGATCCGTATCGAGGAATTACTGCGCAAGCTGGCGCCGCCGCAATGGCCGGAAGATCTGTTGGGGCAAATCGATCGCACGAAGGCCGCCGCGGGCAAGGAGCTCTTTGTCGAGAATTGCTCGGCATGCCATTCGACTTGGCCGCATCGCTGGAGCGAACCGCGCCGCGAGGGGCGCCGGTTCATCGAGAATGCGATTGTCAGCCAAAGTGTGGTTGGCACCGATCCGACCCAATTCGGCAACCCGCAATTCAACATGAACCCTGGTTTCCGACCGGGCGCCCTCGGCCAGTTCCTGCCGCCGGAACGGGCCGGGGCGACGCTCGCCACCGCTGACGAACTGTTCAGCATCATTCGCACGCAGTTTTTCCCGCGCAAGCTCGACGAATTGCACTTGAGCCCGGAAGAGCGTCTCAGCGCGCACGGCTTTGGCCCTTTCTATCCGGACCCAGTCGAAACGCCCCCCGCGTTGCCCGCCTTCAAGGCCAATCCGGCCGAAGGCATGTGGGCGAACGCTCCCTATCTCCACAATGGCTCGGTCCCGAACCTGTATGAATTGCTGTCGCCCGCGGCGCAGCGCTCCAAGCGCTTCTTCATAGGCCGCGAGTTCGATCCGGTGCACGTCGGTTTCGACACCTCGAACCGCGGCGGCGCCTTCGAATTCGACACGAGGCTGCTCGGGAATTCGAATGCCGGACACTCGTTCGAAAACGGGACCGGTCCAGGCATTATCGGCCGTCTGCTCTCCGACAAAGAGCGTTGGGAATTGATCGAATATCTCAAATCCATCCCGGAGGTTCCGGCGCAGGCCACGCCCTTTGGCGGCCCCCCAAACCCGGTGCGGGCGTGGCTCGATCCCACTTTCTACCACGTGCGCAATCCCGGCACGTTCAATGGCGCGCCGAAGTGAGGCGAACGAGGTCATGATCAGGGCCGGGCGACGGTAGTTACGTTCATTCGAACGTGAAAAACGTTAGATACCGAGTTTGTAAGGATGCAAAAGCTTTCAGGGAGTTGGAGGATATGAAAAGACGCAGTTTCCTTGCGGCGACGGCTGCGGCCGTCACGGGCCTGTTTGTGAAGAAAACCCCGGTCTCGGCCGATGAGGCGGCCCAGCCCTCGGATGTGGGAGCTGCTTTGGCTCGCTTCCGACAATCGATTCCTAAAGATTTCGACCACGACTATGTCGAGCACGCCCTTATTCCCTTTTTCCTGACCAGCGTGTTCAGGGGGGAGCCGCCGACGCTCCCCATGATCGATCCCGCGCTCTCGAAGGAAAATGCCTTTCCGGCGGAATTCCTGGGTTTGGTCTACAAAGGTTGGACGCCGTCGCGCGAGGAGGGCGTCACGGTCTTCCTGCAAGGACTCGAATATCGCGGCGAAAACAATCTCCGCAAGCGCATCTATATGACGGCTCTCACGCCCGACCTCTACAAAGCAAAGTATTACGATAAGGTCTCAGGGTTTTTTGACAATTTGCTCCACCAGAACTTCGCCGGGAAACCGGTCATGCGGAACTATCTCGACTATTATCCAGATATATATTGGGATTTACACCTGGGAGTGAAGGGCGACGAAATTCCGGCCCACGTTCGAGCGACCGGCGAAGCCTTCAACACTGTTCTGGCCCTCCTCAACCCCATGCAGCCCGTCGTCTACGAAAATTATATGAAGGTGCGGGCGGGTCTGGACCCGCTGAAATCCTGGATTGATGACCGCGTCGGCGACATCGAGAGCCAGCGCAGACCCGGGTTCGACAAGACCTTCGTTCATTACTGGCTCAAGAACGCCGGAGACGGGGAACATTTCAGCAAGCGCGACATCGTCTTCGAATGTTTTCACAATTTTGTCGCCATCAGCCAATGGGGCAACATGCTCTACCAGATCATGTCGCGCCTCAGTGAGGAGGGCGGCAACCCGGCGGTGCGGGCCTCGTTCGTCAAGACGATGAGCGGCGCCTATGACGATGCGAATAATACGCCTTACACCCCGCTGCAGTTGTTCGTGATGGAGCTGTTCCGCAGCATCTCAGCGAACGCCGGAAGTATTTCATCTCTCTCCGACACGAGAGAGTCGATCGACGGGCCCTCGCCGTTTCAGTCGCTGGGACTTCCTTATGAGCGGCACAGCTATATCAACACGCCGCACCGCGCCGCCAACTTGAGCCCCGTCCTCTGGAGCAACCCTCAGGAGTTCGAACCCGAACGCTTCCGGCGCGTTCCGACCAGCGATCAGATCGATGACGCCTACGCCCAGAAGATGGGCTTGGCAAAATGCCCATTCGATCATACCAAGTTCGATGTCGCCGATGGACGCAAAGCGAGTCTCCACAACAGCGGATTTGGGGCCGTATTCGGCGTCGTCGACGACAAGCCGCTCCCCGTTTGCGATTACGCGGGATTCGTCCCGTTCGGCATGGGCTATCGGCGCTGCGCGGGAGAGCAACTTACTATCTCGGTGATTTCCGCTTTCTTGCGCAAAGTATGGGTCGATAAGATCGAATTCACGAGGATGGACTTGGCCAGTCCAGGCCGAGTGCCGATAGGACCGGGGTCAGTCATCGACGACGTCATCACCTTCAGAAGGCGCGCCTGAAGGGCGTTTGGGAACTGTCTGACGTCGCCTTACGCCAATTTACACGACCGATGAATGAGAGCGTCCCATGGTGCTCTCCAGGGCGTAATAAAAAGAGGATGAACTGGGGCTGGAGAAGAGCTGCCATTCGATTGAAGGGAGCGACGAATGAACAAGCGGAAGCTCGGCGTCCTTTTGGCCGGGACCTGTGCGGGGTTTGTGCTGGCTTCGACGCTTGGCTCCCTTGCTCAATACACAAGGGAAGCAGGGGTCGTGTTCCTGGATCAGGGCTGGTCCGACGAGGATCGACTACGCTATTATTACACGTCGCAAGGTTCCGCGGCGATCCCTTACGATATCTTCCTGAACCTCGAGACCGCGGACGGCCGGGAGTTGTTCCGTTCTGACGAGAACGTTGCTTCATATGGACTCGTTCCTCATCCCGCCGATCCGAAATACAATCCGGACGGTCTGGCAATTGGCCTGACCAAAACGGTACTGACTGAAGGCCCCTGGAAAGGCGAGTGGGTCGGACTTGGATGTGCCGCGTGCCATAACGGGCAACTCGAATACAAGGGAACCAAGGTCAGAATTTCAGGCGGCAACGCCAATAGGGCGGACGTCCTCGCCTTCGTCGCGGGCTTAGACGATGCGCTAGCGACGACAGTCACCGGCCCGGAGAAGTTTGATCGATTGGCGGAAAAGCTAGGCCAAAAGGGTAGCGCCGACAAGGAAGCCTTGCGAAAGCGCGTAGAGCAGAACGCGGCGGCGATCCACAGATACCGGACCCGGACTGCCTTGACGTCGGTCATTGTCGGACCCGGTCGCATGGATGCGCTTGGCTTGATCCACAACCAGGTGCTGTCAAACGCGCTGGGCATTCCGGAGAATTGGCGATCGGCGGTCGCACCGGTCAAGCCATCGTTCGTGTGGAACATACCGCAGTCGGCCTGGGCGCAGTGGGTCCCTGCTCTGAACGACCCGGTGCTTCGCAACGCGGGCGAGGTCATGGGCGTGTTTGCCAGGATGGACCTCACTTCGAAGACACCCGCGGATGGGCTGTTCGGCTCCACGATGGACCTCAAAGGCCAGTTGGTCAGCGAGGAACTCTTGCGGCGCCTTGCTCCGCCGAAATGGCCCGAAGAAATCCTCGGCAAGATCGACGGGGAGAAGGCCGCTGAGGGAAAACAGCTTTTCCTGACGAACTGCTCTGGATGTCACTCGACCTGGCCGCACCGGTGGAGCGAACCCAAGAAACAGGGCAAGCAATTCATCGAGAATGCTGTTGTCCCGATTGGCGTTATCGGGACCGATGCGAGTGTATTGGGCAGCTGGCGATTCGTCGACTTGACAAGGCCTACTACGATGGCAGGCTCGCTGAGCGACCATCTGATGCCGCCGTTTACGGGGGCAGCAGTAGCGCCATCCCCTGTCCTGTTCGCCAACGCCCAACGGGATGTCTTCGACAAAGCCATGGACAAATTGAATCTGAGCGAAGAGGAACGCCTTGCCGCTCACGGCTATCAGCCCTACTACCCAGAGCCGCTAGACCCGCCGCCGTCGCTGTCTTCCTACAAGGCGAATCCTGCCGAAGGCATGTGGGCCTCGCCGCCCTACTTGCACAACGGCTCGGTGCCAAATCTCTACGAACTGCTCAGTCCGGCCAAGGAGCGTTCCAAGACGTTCTTCATCGGGCGTGACTTCGACCCGGTGAAGGTCGGTGTGGATACCTCGGGAGCGTCGGGAAAGTTCCTGTTCGACACCTCGCTGTTCGCAAACTCCAATATCGGACATTCTTTTGAGAACGGCTCTGGACCAGGAATCATCGGTCCGTTGCTGACCGAGAAAGAGCGCTGGGCGCTCATTGAATATATGAAGTCCATCCCCGACATGCCGAGACAGATCACGCCCTTCGGCAATCCGGAACACCCTATCTCGGCTTGGAAGGACAAGACGTTCTTTAATGTCAGAAATCCAGGTACCTACAATGGCGCCCCCTAGCTATAGTACCACGCCCTCGATTTAACTGATGTAAGATAGGAATTACGGAAATTTACGTGATATGCCCTATTTACTCTATAGTCGCCCGAGCGCTCCGGCAGGCCGGCGTGACCACCCAGCCGCGTAGGCGGCCAATCGCAACCTGAAAGTCCAGGGGGCAAGCGGGTAATGCTGGAAAGGGTAAATGGCCGAAATCAGCCGGGTCGGACGGAGCGCCGCGAGCTGGCCCACGGCGACGCCCACGTGGCCCGCGGTAAAGTAGCTCGAGACATCGCGGTCCGTCCTTTGGGAGCTCCCGCCGAAAACCACATCGAATTAACCGACGAGAGTTCGCACCAGCGATGACGCGGCACGGGCACAGGCGGCGTTGGCCGCCGGGCCGAAGCGTGTATTGGTCATCGGGGCCGGCTTTATTGGGTCGGAGACGGCTTCGATCTGCCGCGACCTCGGCCTTGAGGTGACGGTCGCGGAACTCGCCGCCACGCCGCTCGCCGGCGCGCTCGAGTTGGCGGCCTTGTGTCTGGCCGTTCTGGAGCATCGCTCGGAACTCCGGGACCTGCCTGTCGCGCTACAGTTAATCGTGAGAATGCGGCGGATGTGCGCGATCGCTCCAGTTTATTATGAGACCCCGGAACGAGGAGTGGTGGGCGCCGATCGTTCTTGCCTGCAAGTTGGCGATGATTTCGGGACCTGCGCGCTCGGCGAGCGCGACCCCGGCGAGCAGCGCGGGCCTGAGGGCAAGCGGCAAACTCACCTTGCTCGCTGTGGGCAGCTCGATCCTCTGCTTGCGGATTCCGAC
>Ga0209773_10000088_pt1 | contig 24648 bp, 16 predicted proteins | sample BogFormECP14_OM1_FD_188244 | JGI IMG/M metagenome (GOLD analysis project Ga0209773, IMG submission 188244) | Bog forest soil microbial communities from Calvert Island, British Columbia, Canada - ECP14_OM1 (SPAdes) (version 2) | ecosystem: Environmental > Aquatic > Freshwater > Wetlands > Bog ... | reverse complement strand
CGGCTGCGGCTGCCCGTGGCGTCACGCCTCTGCTCGACCGCGCGCGAATACCCGACCATCGTGCTGACGACGCCGGCGGCTTCGATCGAAAGCGAGGCCCTGTTGAGAGCGCGGGGCGTCGAGGTCGCGCGCCTGGACGCCGGCCCCGAGGCGCAAGTCGATCTCCAACAGGCGCTACGCTGGCTGGGCGCGCGCGGGGTCACCCGCGTCTTCAGCGAGGGAGGCCCGACCGTCGCGGCGCGGCTGATCCGTGCGGGGCTGGCGGACGAGGTCGCATTGCTGACGGCGACCAAGCCGTTGGCGCGGCCCGGCCTGCCGGCGCTCCCTCCGGAAGCCTACGCCGCGCTGGAGGACGCCTCGCATTGGGCAGAAGGCGAGACGGCCGTTTATGGGTCCGACGAGATGCGGCGATGGGAGCGGGTCGACGGATGGGAGCCGGCTTCATGAAGTGCCGCGGCGCCCGTTCGGGTGTTGCTAAAATACGAACAAGCCCTTCCAACTCATTCGAGCGTTTAAGGATCGGGGGTTTGCTCGGCGCTCGAGTTTAAAAGCGGCGTTCCGTTGGCGAGCCGAGCGAATCCTGCTTAATGTTTAAATCGAACTCAGCGCGGCGAAGAGGCGGCGATGTTTACGGGAATTATCAGCGACGTCGGCGAAGTCATTGAGATCGCCAAGCAAGGCGAGCGCAGCCGGCTGGCGCTGGCCAGCGCCTACGACCCCGGTTCGGTCGCTCTCGGCGCTTCGATCGCGATATCGGGCGTGTGTCTGACGGTCGTCGAGGCGGCGCCCCGGAATTCTGGCGCGCGCCTGACGTTCGACGTCGGCGCGGAGACCCTCGCGGTGACGACGCTGGGAAGCCTGCACGCGGGCGACAAGGTCAATCTGGAGCGCGCGCTGCGAATGGGCGACGAACTGGGCGGCCATATCGTCAGCGGACATGTCGACGGCATCGCGGAGATCCACTCGCGCCGCGACTTCGACGGCATGGCGCATTTCCGATTTCATGTCCCCTCGGCGCTCGCCAGATTCATCGCGCCCAAGGGCTCGGTCGCGCTGGAGGGGACATCGCTGACGGTCAATGCCGTCGAGGGCGTGGATTTCGAGGTCCTGCTGATCCCGCACACGCTCGCGGTCACCGTTTGGGGCGGGCGGAAGACCGGCGATCGGGTCAATATCGAGGTCGATCAGATGGCGCGCTACGCTGCGCGGCTGATCGAGACCGCGAGCGTAGGAGACCCAGCCAAATAAAATCCAGGGTAAAGCACGAGCGGCTTGGCTGTCGGGAACGGGTCTGCTCGAGGAACGCGTGTCTGCCAGAATACCACGGGCCACTGAGACTTGCCCGCTTTGCGCCGGTTTCGACGCCTGGCCGGCTTACGCCGCCAATTCGTCGTGTCCCCACGGCTGGATTCCCGCTTTCGCGGGAATGACACGTGTTGGCTTGGTCATTCGCCGTCCCCTGAGCCGTGAGTTTCTGCGGCAGAGCCGACTCGATCTCGCCCCGAGAAAAGACAAAACGAGAATCCTTGACAATATTTATTTGCGCGCCTATATCGGGATATCGAAATTCGGCCGGACCCCATTCTGCCTTGAGCGATTTGCTCGCTTTAGCTGACGAGTTCCTTCCAAAAATCGTTAGTGACGACGCTTCCGCCGAAGCAGATGCGCGTCATTATTCTCGCATCTAAAAGAGATCGACATGGCTATCGGTACAGTTAAATGGTATAATGCACAGAAGGGCTTTGGGTTCATTCAGCCCGACGACGGCAGCAAGGACGCGTTCGTTCATGTCAGCGCAATCGAGCGCGCCGGAATGAATGACCTGCGCGAAGGTCAGAAGATCAGTTTCGAGCTGATCAAGGACTCTCGCACCGGCAAGGTTTCCGCCGACAAGCTCCAGGCCGTTTGAGCAGAGAGCGCAATCCAATGACCCGCGACCGCGGATGAACCGGCGCCGGACCGAGGATTGCGTTCCGCTCTGATGGCAGTGGAAGGGTCAGGATCGCTCCTGGCCCTTTTTATTCGCCCGGGCAGGGATTTGAACCATGGCTATGACGCGCCCCAAATTCGCGATCGGTCAACTCGTCGACTTCGATAACCGCAACACGTCGACCCGGAAGCCCACGGGTCCTTATGAGGTTGTCAGGGTGTTGCCGATGGAGGATGGGAGTTGGCGATCCTACCGGATCAAGAGCGTGGCCGAACCCTTCGAGCGCATCGCGAAGGAATATGAGATCGCTGCGATCGACCGGGAAAACGCTGCTGAAACCGCTTGAGCGCCGGGGCGTTCGGTTCGCGGCGCGCGAGTCGAGACCGCCTCCGAGCGCGGCGGATGCGCCGCGCGATTTCCCACCGGCGCCGAACAACAGGCGCTCCAGCCGAGCGGCGGATCGCCCGGCGAACTCGGTCTCGCCGCGCCAGGAAGCCTACCGAAGGGACTTTGTCATGCAATATCTCGGGCGCATCGCCGGCGAGGGCGTCTTGACCTGCAATGGGGAGACGGTCGCGCGCGTCGCCTATGACTTTGAAGGCTTCGCCCGCCCTGGCGGCCAGCTCATGAGTTCGGGTGAGATCGAAGCGCCCGCCGTCCACTTGCAGGCGGTGTTCGGGCGGCCAGGCATACAACTCCTCACCGACGACGGCCGACTGCTCGATTTGAAATTTTCGCAAAAAGCGCTGAGCGCCCGCAGTGGCGTCGCTCTTGTCGAGGTCTCTGGCGACCTCCCGAAGACCCGAGAAAACTGGCGCCATTGACAGGGGGCTCGCTTCGAAACGATTTCCGGTAGCCGGGGCAAATTTCTGGCCGCCTCCGAAAATGTAGCCGTCGCTCGCTGAGCACGGCCGTCGTAGAGCGCCTCACTTTCCGAGCTTCAAGGAAGCGGAACCGACGCGGTCAGCGACTGTCAGCGATCGCGTCTACTACCGCGTTCCGTCCCTGGCGTCGGTTCATCCGCGGGGGGAAGTTCGGTCGGTTTTGGGCAAGAGGTAGATGTAGCGCGCGCCGCGTTTGACCGATTCGCTCAGCTCCGGCTCGAAATCATCCGTCGGCAGGGCGAGTTCGCTGGCAACGGCCGCCAGGCCGATGTCTCGATAAATGCGCGCCATCAGCCGGCTAGGGCGCGCGGAATCAACAGTCGTTCGCGGACCCACAGGTCCCGCCATGTCGGGGAATTGCGCCATCGCTCGCTTCTCGGGGAAACTGGACGCGACGCAACGAATGACGAAACCTGCTCAATCAGCTTGATTGAGTCGGAACGCGACGTCAACTACAAAAATGTATTTCCGTAAGGGAATGCTGGGCTCACCGGGCGTTTTCGCTCGCGGCAGCGGCGTTTCATCAGATGAGCGCGACGCCGACCCACGACCCCTTGGGTAAAAGGAGTCGGCCCTGGTTCGATCGGGGCAAATCAGGACAAATCAGGAAGCGGCGCCGGCCTATCTTCGACCTTTCGCCGGCTGCGCCATTGGCTCCGACGAAGATCACACCGGCGCGCCATCATAGGGCTCTACGTCGTTCTCTGGAATCTCGGGCAGTGCGGCCTCGTCGCTCATTGCCGCGCTGTTTTTTGAAGAAGGGGCCGTCGCTTTCATTCTGACCCCGCGCTGACCGCCGTTCGTGAACTCGACGCCCGCCGCCTCGAGGGCGCGGCGAACTGCCAGCATATCGTTCGCGAGCTCCTGGGCGTCATCGCCGGTTTCCATTCGGCGCAGCGTCGGAACAGAGACGTTCGCTAGCCTCGCCATTTCTTCTTGTCCGAGCCCCGCTAGAGCTCTTCCCGCTGCGATCTGACGACCCGTGATTTGTTCGCTTTCATTCATCGTGATGGCGCCGCCTGAAATCCGATCGATGCGTCCGAAAGCTATCATCGAGGAAGGAATCGATCAAACGTGCATGAATTCCCGCGGGGGGGACCCCGTCGGTGGGGCGGCTGTCGGCCTATCAGCTGTTCAGCCGCACGCGGGAGGCTTGCAGATCAATGCGAGCGACCCCTCATGGCGCTCATCGTTATTCTTCGATGCAACGCAATGTGTGGCCTCGTCGCTCCTCGCGAGGCGGCCCCCTTGGCGCCCCCTGCCGAGGAGCAGCAGGCGGAAGACCTGCCTCGGCGATCGGCTTGACCAACGGATGCCGGCCGTGATTCCTACGTCGTCCCCTACTATCTGGCGCCCCGCCGCCCTTCATGCATTCTTTCAGTTCTGGCGTGCCGCGGCGCTGATCAGAAGGGTTCACGACGCTCCGCCCGCGTAGGCGAGCGCCGTAAATTGAAAGACGGCGCCGCGGGGCAGGTTCGCGCTTGCCCATAATCGTCCGCCATGCGCCTCGATGATCGACCGGCAGATCGACAGCCCCATTCCCATTCCGTCGGCTTTTGTGGTGTAGAACGCATCGAACAGACGCTCGGCGCTCGATGCAGGAAGGCCCGGACCCGAATCCCGCACCGCGACGACCACGCCGTCCGACTCGGAAGTCCCGGTGCTGATCAGCAACTCTCGCGCCCCCTCGTCGGCGCCGCTCATCGCTTGCAACGCGTTGACGACCAAGTTGAGGATCACCTGCTGCAGTTGCACCCGATCTCCTTGAACGAGCGGCAAGCCGTCTGCGAATTGCGTCCGCACCGAGACGTCGTTTTTCACCGCTTCGCCGCGTGTGAGTTCGATCACCTCGCGGATCGCTCCGTTGATCTCCAATCGGTCCTTCCGCAGCGGGGTCTTCTTGATGAGAGCGCGGATCCGGGCGAGGACGTCGCCCGCTCGATTACCGCTCCCGACGATCCGAGTGAGGATTTGCCGCACCTCCTCCAAATTCGGCGGCTGGGCGGCGAGCCAGAGCAAACCGGCCTCGGCGTTGAAGACCGTCGCGGTCAGCGGCTGGCTGACCTCGTGAGCGATCGAGGCGGCGAGCTGCCCCATCGTCGCGACGCGGTTGGCGTGCGCCAGCGCCGTCTGCACTTCGCGATAGCGGCGCTCGCTTTCACGCAACTCCGCCTCGGCCCGCTTGCGCTCGGTCAAGTCGAGCACGAAGGTAACGCCTTGGTTCTCAGCTTCATCGAAGCTTGCCGCACCGAGCAAGATGGGCACTCGGCTGCCGTCTTTGCGGAAGAATTCCTTCTCGTATGGTTGGATGGTTCCGGTGTCCCTCAGCTCCGTTAAAGCGCGCGCGGTACGGTCGCGCCATTCGGCTGGCGTCAGGTCGGTCCGGTGCAGGCGACCCGAGACAAGATCGTCACGGTCGTGTCCCACCATCCGGAGAAACGCATTATTGGCTTCGAGAATCCGACCTTCCAACTCCCATATGTAAATCCCGATGATGTTGGCGTCGACCAGGCGCCGGATCTTGGCTTCGCGTTGTTCGAGATCGCGGTACAAGCGGGCGTTCTCCAGCGTTATCGCCGCTTGCGACGCGAGCAGCTTCAGCACCGCGATCCGGGCCGGTGCGAAGGCTCGCGGGGTCAGGTTGTTCTCGAGGTATAGCACGCCGATTAGCTTGGCCTGATTGATCAAGGGCAGGCAGAGAATCGAGCGTGCCTCGCACCGTCGGATGTAGGGATCGTCAGCGAACGGGGATTGGTTCGCGGCATCGTCGAGGATGACGCTCTCCCGGGTGCGCAGGACATAGTGAAGGACCGAGTCCGGAAGAACGGCCGTGGTAACGGGCAGGTCGCGCAGCTGCACGCGCACGGCGTCGCCGCCGGTCGTGGCTTCCGCCTCGATCCGCGGCTCGGCGCCTCGTGGCAGGATAAACAGGCCGCGCTCGGCGCCCGCTTGCTCGATCGCTGTGCGCATGAGCGTGTTGATCAATTTCTCCAGCACCATCTCGCTCGAGATGGTCTGCGACACTTTGATCACGGTCGCGAGGTCGAGCCGTTCGACCGGCGTCGCGATCGTGCTCGTCGGCCCCGGCGCTGGCTCTTCCGTCCTAAGCTGCGGATGCATCTCCTCGAGTTGCCGCACCTTCCCATCGGCTCCCCAACGCAGGTAGCAGTGGCGGGCGTTCCGTAAATACAGCTCGGCGAATTGGTCGAACGCACGCGCCCGGTAGAAGTGGGAAGCGCACTCATAGGCGATTGCCTCATTGTGGACAAAGCCATTGTCACGCGCAGAACGGATCGCTTGCTCGTAGCAGCGCATCGCATCGACATCGCGGCCCTCCAAGCGCGCAATCTCCGCGCCCACCAGCGCGGCGCGGTTCTCGAAATTCTCCGGGCAGTTCTCCGCCCAGACCTGCAGCTGCTTGTGATGCTCAGCCAGGGCGTCTAGGTGCTGCTGTCGCTCTCCGGTCGGTATAGAGTCGCAATAGCCGGCTTCGGACAGCGCACTGTAAAAGCGATAATCCGCGGCTGTGAACATTAATCGCGAGAGAAGCGGACTTAGTTGTTTCGCTCTCGATGCGGCCTGGATGGCCGCATCATAGTCTCCTGCATGGAAGCGCGCCTGTAGCTTTCGGATCTGGTACATGCCCTCGGCCAGCGCAAAGTCCGGGTTGCTAGCCAAGCGCGTTTCGATCCGGGCCTCGTCAAATTGTTCACTATTGAAAGAGCCGAATTTTGACGTCAAGCCGCGAAGCATCCGCACCAACCCGAGGTAGGATGGGATGATGTCGATGAAGTGCCCCAACCGCAGTTTCTTCGCAAACGCGAGACCACGCTCAGCTTCGCGTTGCACCTCAATGAGCGGGTCGCCCGCCGCGAGATAATTGTCAACAAGATAAAAGCACCTGTACCACCCCATATACATTAGGTCGCCGCTCCTGTCGGCGATCTCGAAACCACGATTCAATAGATCACGTGCAGTCCGGATCCGCTTCGCATATGGCGTCACGTGATAGCCAGCTACGAGATAGGTCCGGGCCTGGAAACGTTTGAGACTGTGTCGCTCGACCAGCTCGCAGCCGAGGCGCCCCAAGCGATACGCGGACTCGCAGTCGCCGAAGTACGAGCCGACGACACAGCCAAACTGTACGTAGGTCGCGCACGAACCGTCGCTGTTGCCACGTTCGAGGCTGAGATTGACTGCCCAGCACATAGCGAGCGCGTAGAGGTTCTCTTCCTCTGCGACTGCAGCCGACACAAACTTGGTCAGAACGTCCATCGTCGCGAGGCACGCTGGATCGGTCATCAAGGGCAGCTCGATCAGATCCTCGATTGTGCGGCTCCCGAGCTGCGACCAGAACCGCTCGTATTCGCGTCGCACGACCTCGTCTGTCGGATGCGGCGACCATTCGATCTCCAAATGGCGGAGATATTCAAGACCGACCGCAACAGCGTGGCTGATCCGACCAAGCGCCGTGTACAGGTCCAGCAGCAGGCACGCGACCGAGGCCCGTTCGATGGTCGTTGCTGTGCGCGTCGAAAGCCCATTCAACCGCTCTTCTGCAGCCACCAGGGCGCCGGTGAGGAACTCGCATTCAGCCAGGTTCAGCTCCAGCGCAAAGATCAGCTCGCGTCGGCGGTCCCAGATATTCTCCGCCAGGGACGCCAGACCGGCATTGAGATAAGTGATCGCCGAGGCGTAAGCGGCAGCCCCCTTGGCGCGCTTGCCCGCGATCAGGTTGAGTTCGGCCAGTTGGTCCCGCTCCGATTGTTCGATGATCAGCGCGGCGCCGCGGTTGAGCTGATTGACGATCTCGAAGATCCCCTCCTCCCGTTTCTCGGGCGGCCTCCGGGCCACCAGCTGGCGGCCGATCCGGAGATGGACTTCAGCGCGCAATCCTTCCGGGATCAGCGAATAGGCGGCCTCCTGCACCCGGTCATGAATGAATCGGTAGCGGCCTTCCAGGCGCTCGACGAGTTCCTGCCGAACCGCCGGCCATAGCGCCGCATGAATCTGCTCCTCCGTGATCTGGAGAACGATCGAAAGCATGATCATTTCGGCAACGCTGCCGAGACAAGCGAACTGCTGCAACGCCTGCTGCGTTTTGGCGGGCAGGCGATTGAGCTTCCCCGCCATGAGGTCCACGACATTATCGGTGTAAGCCTTGGCGTGGATGCGATCGAGGTCCCAGGACCAGCGCGCCACTTCATGATCGAAAAGCAGCAAGCCCTCTTCGGCGAGCGCCTGCAGAAACTGAATCACGAAGAACGGATTGCCGGCGGTCTTCCCGTGGACGAGCACCGCCAGCGGCGCGGCGCCAACGGGTTCGCAGCGAAGCGCATCGGCGATCAACTGCCCAAGGTCGTCGCGGGCGAGCGGCGCCAGTCGGATCTCCTCCACCTGTACTCCGGCTCGGCGGATCGCATCGAGCTTGCGCATCAACGGATGCGTGGCGTCGACCTCGTTGTCGCGGTAGGCGCCGATCAACATCAGATGTTGCAGCTGCGACCGGGTCAGCAGATCCTCGAGCAGGTCGAGCGTCGCCGTGTCGAGCCATTGCAGATCGTCGAAGAACAGGACCAACGGATGTTCCGGAAGGGCGAAGACGCCGATGAATCGGCGGAACACGAAGTGGAAACGGCTTTGCGCCTGCTGCGGCTCGAGCTCTGGGACCGGCGGCTGGTCGCCGATGATGGGCTGCAGCTCGGGGATGAGGTCGGTCATGAGCCGTGCATTCGGCTCCAGCGCCTCCAAAAATGCGCCGCGCCAGGCCGCCAGTTCGGCGTCGCTCTTGCCGAGAAGAGGCCGCACAAGGCTTTGAAACGCCTGCACCACGGTCGAATAGGGGATGTCGCGCTTGTACTGGTCGAACTTGCCGGACGCGAAGAGCGTCCGCGGTAGAACGAGCGCCTTGTGCAGCTCATTGACGACGGCGGACTTGCCGATGCCGGAATAGCCGGAGACGAGCACCAGCTCCGGCGCGCCGCTCTTGATAGTGCGGTCGAAAGAGGCGAGCAGGGTCTCGACCTCGCGTCCTCTCCCATACAGCTTCTCGGGGATCGAGAGCCGGTCGGGCGCGTCGTGTTGGCCGAGCGGGAAGTCGTCGATGCGGCGCTGGCGCTCCCAATCGGCCAGACAGCGCTGCAGGTCGCGCTCGAGACCGGCGGCGGTCTGGTAGCGCTCCTCGGCTGTCTTGGCGAGCAGCTTCATGGCCAACTGAGAGAGCATGGGCGAGACAGTCTTCAGCCGCTTGCTGGGCGGCAGCGGCTGCCGCGCGGTGTGGCAGTGGACCCACTCCATCGGATCGGACGCTGTGAACGGCAGCGAGCCCGTGAGCATTTGATAGAACGTGACGCCGAGCGAATAGAGGTCGCTGCGCGAATCGATCGAGCGGTTCATCCGTCCGGTCTGTTCAGGCGACATATAGGCCAGCGTGCCGGCGATGGTTTCGGGCGGCTCGACGGTCTGTCGTTCGCGCGGAAACCGTGTGGCGATGCCGAAACCGGTGAGCCGCACCTGTCCGTCAGCGCAGTTCACCAGGATATGGGCGGGCTTCAGATCCTTGTGCACGAGGCCGCGCTGGTGAGCCTTGCCTAGGGCGCCGGCGATGCCGATCGCCTGGCGCAGGAAGCCACCCACGTCCATGGGCGCGCCGAGCAGCCGAGCGAGCGGTTCGCCGCCGGGGTCCTCGAGCACGAGCATGGTCCGATCGTGTTCGCGCACAAGCTCCGACGGCCGCGCCGCCCAGGCGCCGTCCAGTTCGTCTTTCAGTTCATATTCATGGGCGAGGCGGTCGAGGCTGGCGGGCGAAGGGCGTTCCCCAGCCGGCAGCACAATCAGCGCGGCGCGCTGTTCGCCATGGCCGTTCGGGCGCGATCCTCGGTAGAGGACGCGTTCGCCGTCCTCCCACACGACCCGGAGACTGCCATTCCCATCAGTGGCGAACCGAGAGGAGTTCATCGCCACACTCCGCTGTCAGGCTGACGGCGCCATCGGCTCAGAAGCGACCCGTCATCTGGCTTGGCGGTTTCCGGCGCGCCCGAACATAGCTTTCGCCATCCACGTGATCTCCACGCTGGCGGGCGAGATTACCCCAACCGAGGTCATCATTTCAATGGCTGCGGAGACAAACGTCCAATTGGGTTCAACCCCGCTCCAAATGACACCTAAAACTCGCAATCTGCACAATCGAGGGGTGTCCATTCCAATTGCGCGTTCCCTCATCGTCAGTGACTACTCCCCGATAGTCCTCGAGGATTTCGTCTGACCACCGAAAACAGCAACTATAGCGCAGGGAGACGACTTCTTCTTGACCGAGGCTTCGCCGCCGTCTGGGGCGACAAGCCCAACTTGTCCGACATCCTGACGAGGTCGGCGACCGAACGCGCCTGCATCTTCCCCATCGCTTAACCCCGGTGAACTTTCACAGTCGGTTCGGCCAGCCCCAGGTCATTGGCGGTTCAACCGCCTGTTGGATAGCCTCCAGCAGGTCCTGTTGGCATGCAGATGATCGAACGTTTCGAAGCCATCGATGAGGTCCAGAGATTTTACCACCGCGGCGACATAGCTGCTCAGGGTCGACAGCAACAGACCTGCGCGCCGTTCGACGAGCGCCGAGGTCTTTATCGAATTTCCTCCGCGGAGGTTCCCATCAGGCACGCGAGAATGAAGCGGTCGGAGCGCAGGCCGGTCAGCGCCTTCATCCGCTCCCGGTCAAGGTCGGACTCGACACGAACGAGCATCGTCATCGAATTCGATACGAAACATGTGCTCGACCCCGACAAAGCCTCCGGCCCGTACGCTGGGGATGCTAATTTTTTTCGTGGCGAGTGAGACTTTTCGCTTGCAAGCAGTCAGAGGGTATCGTAAAACGATTTACGTAAATCGTTTTACAGCGGGAGAGCGTGTTCGCCATGAGCGAAAAGGCGGTTTCGATCAACGATGTGGCAAAGTTGGCGGGCGTCTCGCCGGCGACGGTTTCGAACGCCCTGACCGGCCGCAAGAAGGTTAGCGCCGAGCTCGCTGGAAAAGTCGAGGCCGCCGTGAGAGCGCTGGATTATCGCGCGGACCCTCTGGCCTCGATGCTGCGCTCGGGTGACGCGAAAATTGTCGCCATGCTCGTTCCGGACCTCGATAATCCGTTCTTTACTTCCATTGTCGCGGCGGTCGAGCAGTGCGTGGGCGAAGACAGCTACGAGGTGATCGTGGCCAGCTCCCACGGCGAAGAGTCGGCGGAACGGGCCAAATTGAAGGCGATTCTCGCATGGCGTCCGGCCGGTCTCATCGTCATTCCGTGCGCCGACGAGTTTTCGGGCCGGGACATCATCGAGGCCTCGGAAACTCCCTATGTCATTGCGGATCGCGTCACCGGCCAGCCGAGCGCGGACACCGTCTCAATCGACAACGAAGAGGCTGGGGCCATCGGCGCGCGACACCTGATCGAACTGGGCCATCGACATATCTTGATCGCCGCTTCCTCGCTGGCGCTCGCCAACATCCGGCAGCGTTGCGCGGGCGCCGGCGAAGCGCTGCGCTCGTTTGGCCTGCCCGAACCGGCCGTGGTCGAGCTGGGCCTCAGCATGGACGTGGCCTCTCCGCGGCTGTCCGATTGGTTTGACCGGAATCGCGCCCCGACCGCCATTCAGGCGCTGACCAATTTCACAACTTTGAGCGTTCTGACGACGATGGCCGAGCGCGGTCTTCGCCCGCCAGACGATATCTCGCTGATCGGCTTCGACGACTATGCGTGGATGAGCGCTCGGGCCACGCCCCTGACCGCGATTCGCCAGCCGGTTCGCGAGATGGGGCAGTTGCTCTGGGAGAGGCTGAGCGCGAGGATCAGGGGTGACCGGTCGCCCGCGGTCCATGTCAAGCTTCCCTGCGAAATTTGCGTCAGGGCCTCGACCGCCCCCTCGGGCCTGCGGCCAATGAACCCTCGTCAGGGAAACGCGGCCGCCCGAGCCGGAAGGCGAGCGTCCGGATAGCGCGAGAGAACAACCGGAATGCTGGCCGTTTGTGCGGCCAGGATGACAGGGTCGCATGACCCGTAACCCACCCCAAAGGGAGGAAATGATGAGCATAGACAGAATGAAACGCGCATTTCTCGCCGGCGTTTTCAGCCTCGCCCTGACCGGCGTCGCCGGCGTCGCCCATGCCTCGCCCGACAACCCTGTCATCGGCGTTGTCGTGAAGATCGGCGGCATCCCCTGGTTCAACGCGATGGAGGCCGGCATCAAGAAGAAGTCTCAGGAGCTTGGCGTGAAAGCCTTCATGATCGGCCCGACCAGCGCAGATCCGGCGCTTCAGGTTCGCGCCATCGAGGATCTGATCGCGCAGAAGGTCGACGTCATCGGCGTCGTGCCGAACGACGCGGAAGTGCTGGAGCCGGTGCTCGAGCGCGCGCGCGCCGCGGGCATAAAGGTGATCACCCACGAGTCGCCCAAGCAGAAGAACGTCGACTATGACTTCGAGCTCGCCTCGGCCAAGGGCTTTGGCGAGGCTTATGGCAAGCGGCTGGTCGAGGCGCTCGGCGGCAAGGGCGAATATGCCGTCTTCGTCGGCTCGCTGACGGTGCCGCTCCACAACGCCTGGGCCGACGCGGCCATCGCCTATATCAAAACCAATGCGCCCGATATGAAGCTTGTCGGCGATCGCTACGGGGTGGCGGAGAACGTCGACCAGTCGCGCAGCACCGCGCTCGATCTCATGCGCGCCAACCCGGACCTCAAGGGTTTCCTCGCCTTCGGCAGCCAGGGCCCGATCGGCGCCGCGCGGGCGGTGGCGGAGAAGCACCTCGACGGCAAGGTCGTCGTCATGGGCCCGTTCTCGCCGGGCCAGGGCAAAAAGCTCGTCCACGACGGCGTGCTGACGGGAGGTTTCATGTGGAATCCCGAGCTTGCGGGTGAGATCTTCGTGACGATCGGAACCATGGTGTCCAAGGGCGAACCGATCAAGGACGGGACCGACATTCCCGGCCTCGGCGTCGTCCATCCGGACGGCCACAATCTCATCGTCAACAATCTGGTCAATCTCAACAAGGATACGATCGACGACCTCGCGAAGATGGGTCTCTGACTTCGGGTCTTTGCCGCCTGCCCGGCTCGCCGCCGGGCAGGTCCTTCTTTCCGCGCATTTGCCGAGCGTAAGACGATGTCTGATCCTCAACCAACGACGGCGAGCGATGCGCCGGCGTCCGGCGTCCCCTTGCTGCAAGTCGAGCACGTCTCCAAGCAGTTCGGTGGAGTGAGGGCGCTCGACGACGTCAAGTTCGACGTGATGACCGGCGAAGTGCTCTGTCTCGCCGGCGAAAACGGCTGCGGCAAGAGCACGCTGATCAAGATCATCACCGGCGTCTACCAGCCGGAGCCCGGCGCCGAGATGCGCTTCCTGGGTCGCCCGATCGAAGGCTTGAGCCCGGCGATCGCGCGCGATCTCGGCATTCAGGTCATCTGGCAGGATCTCGCCCTGTTCGCGGAACTGTCGGTTTCGGAAAACATCGGCTTCGAGCGCAACCTCGGGGCCCGGCCCCGGCTCGTCGACTATCGCGCCATGCGCGCCGACTCGGAGCGAATACTCGAGCGCCTCGGAGTCACGCTCGACCTCGACGCACCTTTGCGCAGCCTGCCGATCGCCCAGCGCCAGATCGTCGCGGTCGCGCGCGCTCTCGTAACAAAGGCCAGGCTCGTCTTCATGGACGAGCCGACTGCCTCGCTGAGCCAGGCGGAGACCGACGCCCTGCTCGCCATCGTGCGCCGGCTTTCGGCCGAAGGCATCGCGGTCGTATTCGTCAGCCACCGCCTCGCGGAAGTGCTCGAAGTGTGCAGCCGGGTGACGGTTCTCCGCGATGGTCAGCTCGTGGGCACGTTTCCGACCACGGGCATGACCCAGACGCGGCTGACCGAACTCATGACCGGCAAGACTTTCGACTACGCCGTCAGCCGTCGCGACCTCTCGGCCCATCGGCCCGTGCTGGAGATCGACGGCCTGTCCCGCGCCAATCAATATGAGGACGTGTCGCTGACGGTCCGCGAAGGCGAGATCGTCGGGCTCACGGGGCGGCTGGGGTCTGGGCGCACCGAGCTTGCGCTGAGCCTGTTCGGAATGACGCAGCCGGACCGCGGCGCCATCCGGCTCAACGGCAAGCCAGTCCATTTCGCGAGCAACCGCGACGCGATCCGCGCGGGGGTCGGCTACGTCTCGGAGGACCGGCTGACCCTCGGGCTCATCCAGCCGCAATCGATCGAAGACAATGCGGTGATCGCCGTTCTCGAAAGCCTGCTCGATCCGAAGCCGCTCATCTCTTTCAAGCAGAGAGATTCTCTGGTCAGCAAATGGATTGTCGATCTCGGCGTCAAGATCGGCAAGCCATCCAACGCCATCTCGACCCTGTCGGGAGGCAACCAGCAGAAAGTCGTGCTGGCCAAGTGGCTTGCGACAAAGCCGCGCTTCCTGATCCTCGACTCGCCGACCGTCGGAGTCGACGTCGGCGCGCGGGCTGGAATTTTCGCCATCGTGCGCAAGCTCGCCGAAGCCGGCATGGCGATCCTGCTGATCTCCGATGAGATCCCGGAGGTCTATTTCAACGCGGACGTCGTCCTGCACATGCGCGACGGCCGCATCGTCGGCCAGTACCGGCCGCGGGACGTCGCAATCGACGCAATCGAGGAGGCCGTCCATGCGTAGCTTGGGCATTGGCGCGACGGAGCGCTGGCTGATCGTCGTGATGCTGCTGATGGGCGTCGGCCTCAGCCTGTTCACCTCGACGTTTCTCACCCTGCCGAATCTGTTCGACCTCCTCAACGCGAGTTCGGTCAATATCATCTTCGGCGTGGGCCTGCTCGTCGTGCTGATCGCGGGCGGCATCGACATCTCGTTCGCCGTCGCCGCATCGGTCGTCCAGTACCTGACGGCGTTGACGCTCGGATGGATCGGCGGTGGAGACTGGGCGCTCGGCCTCATCCTCGCCGGCGGTTTCGGCGCGGCGCTCGGGTGCTTCAACGCCTTCTGGATCTACCAGTTCCGCATCGTCTCCATTGTCGTGACGATCGCGACCTACAATCTCTTCTTCGGCCTTCTGATGTTCTTCTCCAGCGGCGTCTCGCTCTACGACCTGCCGGACTGGCTGACCACACGCATCGCGATCGTCAGCGTCGAGACGGCGAATGGGCGCGCGGATCTCACGATTCTCGTGGTCGCGATGATCGCATGCGTCGCCGCGACGTGGCTGCTGTTGCGACGGACGAGCACCGGCCGCCAGCTCTACGCGATGGGCGACAACATGGAGGGCGCGCGCCGCATCGGCGTCAGTCTGGGCGCGATGCACTATCTCGCCTTCGGCTGGCTGGGACTCATGGCGGGCATCGCCGGGCTCATGCAGGCTCATTACGCGCAGGAGGTCGTTCCGAACGCGCTCTACGGACGCGAGCTCGACGTGCTGGCCGCGGTCGTGCTCGGCGGCGCGCGGCTCGGCGGCGGGCGCGGCTCGATCCTCGGCGTGCTGCTCGGCATCATTCTCGTAGCGATGACTCAGAACGGCCTCAACCTTCTCGGGATCTCGCCCTACGCCTTCAAGATGATCGTCGGCGTCATCATCCTCGTGGCGATAACCTTGTCGAGCGAGGGCGTCGGAAAGCTCATCGGATCCTGGCGCGGCGCGCCAATGCGGCAGAGGACAGCGCAATGACCATCCAGGCCCTCTCGCGCGACGAGGCGCGCGGCCTGAGCCGCCTGGCCGATCCTGAAATCATCGGTCTTCTGGCGCTGCTGCTATTCGTCTGCATCGTTTTCGGCGCGGCGTCCGGAAAATTCCTGAGCGCCACGACCTTCACGTCGATCGCCTTCCAGCTGCCCGAGCTTGGCCTGCTGACGCTGGCGATGCTGATGCCGATCATCTCGGGGGGCTTCAATCTCGCCATCACCTTCACGGCGAACCTTTCCGGCCTTGCGATGGCCGCGGTCCTGCATGCGTTCGGCGGCGTCGACGCCGGACCTCTGGCGATCCTGCTCGGGATCGTCGCGGCCCTGGCGACGGGCTCGGCGGTCGGTTGGCTGATGGGCGCCATCATCGCGACGACGGGGGCCCATCCGATTCTGGTGTCGCTGTCGATGATGATTTTCGTCCGGGGCTTGGGCGAGTTTCTGACGCGCGGCGGCGACATATCCGGCACGCCCGACGCAGTGCAAGCGATCGGGCAGGGAACGGTCCTCGGCGTTCCCGCGCCCATGATCGTCTTCGCTGGAGCCGTGCTGCTCTGGTATGTCGTCATGTCCCGCACGCGCCTCGGCTTCGCCACGCGGATGATCGGCTCCAATCTCGAAGCGACGCGCTATTCGGGTTTGCCGACGCGCCGCTCGTTGACGATGATCTATACGCTCTCGGGGTTCATGTGCGGTCTTGCCGGGATCGTGATGCTCGCTCGTTTCAACTCGGTGCGCGTCGGCCATGGCGAAGCCTATGTGCTCATCACGGTGCTGGCCTGCTTTCTCGGTGGCGTGGACCCGTTCGGAGGCTTCGGCCGTGTGCTGCCGGTCGCCATTGCTCTGGTGATTCTGCAGGTCATCGCATCGGGACTGAATTTGCTCGGCGCCAACCAGCATCTTGCGACCGCACTCTGGGGCGGCTTCTTGCTGCTCATCATGGTCGTGCGCTCGATCTGGGCGAGCCGTTTCCTGCAACACATGTTTGGGAAGCGCTGACGCGGCGCAGAGAAACACAGCTGTTCCATTGGCAAGAGAGGATCGACATGAATAAGCTCGGCGTTCACGCTTTCGTTTGGACGAAAGGTTGGAGCAACGAAGAATGCGCCCGCGCGATCGGGAGCTCGGCCGAGGTTGGATACGACCTTATCGAAATCACGGCTCTCGACCCCAAGACGATTGACGTCGATTTCACCCGCCGCCAGCTCGAGAAGGCGGGAATTGGCGTCACCGCCTCGCTCGGCCTTGAAGCGGATGAGGACATTTCCAGCAACGATCGCGAGAACGAGAAGCGTGGGCAGGCGAAGCTGGAGCGGGCTGTCGCCATGGCGCGCGACGTCGGCGCGACGCATATCTGCGGCATTCTGGAATCCGCGTTTCAGAAATACAAAGTTCCCACGACGCCGGAAGGCGTGAAGCGCTCAGCGGAGGTGCTGCAACGCGTCGCGGAAATCGCGGCGCGAAGCAACATCATGCTCGGTCTCGAGGTCGTGAATCGCTACGAGTCGAACGTGCTCAACACGGCGTCGCAGGCGGTTGAAATGTGCAAGCGGATCGGCGCGCCGAACGTGAAGGCTCACCTTGACGTCTATCATATGAACATTGAGGAATCCGACATCCAGCAAGCCATTCTGGAGACCGGCGACTATCTCGGCTATTTCCACACCGGCGATTCCCATCGCGGCTACATGGGCTCGGGGTCGATCGATCTCGCGGGCGTGTTCCGGGCGCTGGTGAAGTCGGGCTACAAGGGACCGATCACCTTCGAGTCCTTCTCGTCCCGCGTCGTCGGACAGCCGCTCGAAGGCATTCTCGGCATCTGGCGCAACCTCTGGGAGGACAGCCGCGACCTTGCCGAGCACGCTCTAATGTACACCAAGGCCCAACTCAAGGCGGCGCAGGAGGCGCAGAAGCAGGCCGAGCGGAGCCGCCTGCCGTGGCCCGTCGAGAGGGCAGGGGGCGACCGCGTCAAATCCGATGCGTGAAGCTCCGGTCCCGATCCCCGCCGGCGAGTCTTGATATCAGTAGAACTGGCGCCACGGTCGGAACCATGCGCGCCAACGACCCCCAGGCGAAAGAGGACATACGTTACCGCAGGGATCTGAACATAACAATCAGGGCGTGCGGGTTTGTGGTGGTGTAGCGAACGAAGAGGCGCCGCGGTTCCGCCGCGAGGCGAAATAGCCATTCAAACCCCACGTTTTGCATCCATTTTGGCGCGCGCGGTTTTTTAAGCGATAAGAAGTCCAGCAGTCCCCCCGCGGTCTTGATAATCCCGACGCCTCGGAGTCGCTCGAGATTGCGAATGCAAAACTGCTGTTCAAAAGGTATTCCTAACCCGACCCAAAGAACATCTGGTCGCAGCGCGGCTATTTCAGCGCATATGTCGGGTTTCTCCGCAAGATTGAAGTACCCATGGCGCCGACCCACGATTCGAAGCGAGGGATAGGCGCGGAGCGTAGCCTCGACCGCTTTACGGTTGACCTCTTCGCTACCGCCAAGCATATAGAAGGAAAGTCCCAATTCTTTGGCGAACCTGGCGACTTCGGGAAATAGATCCGTTGTCGCCACGCGCTCGGGGAGCGGGTTACGGGACAGCAGGCGGGAAAGAGCGACCATTGGCTGACCGTCGGCGTTGATCTGGTCCGCGCCGCGAAAAGAGCGCCTCACCGAGGCGTCGCGCGCGCAAAGTGAAATTGCGTGACCATTGAGAGAAGTCGAAAACAACGGGCGAGACGAGTTGCTCCTCGCTTCGCTGAGACAATAGTTGACAAAAAACTCCGCCGTTGCGCGTAAACCCAGTGCGCTTACGTTCAATCCGCAGACTGTCGCCGCCGGTCGCGGAGGGCGATTGAAAGGAGGTACGGCCATGAGATATTGCATCCTTTCACGACTTGTCGTCGATCTTGGCTGCAACGTGGGCGCCACCAGATGTGAAGGCAGGCGAGGTCCAATTTAACTATATCTTTTAACTACTGTCATCGGTTACAGTTGCCTATTTACAGCAACATTGTGCTTCTAAATATTTCATTTGCAGTGTTTATACTATGACCGGGGTGGGTTATATTTTCTATTAAGGACCGCGCCGCCCCGTCATCAACTGTCCAGAAAGATGCGACAAACCGACCAGGAACGCTTCAGCGTATCAAAATGGGAATATCGATCACGAAATTGGAGACCAGGACCAACATCGCGCTCCCCGAGGGCCGCTCGCCCCCAAGCGAAGGGATCGAGTGCGAGCGCGCAAAGGGGCGGCTAATTCTGGGATGTTTTGGATCGATCTACCCGAAGAAGCAGAACAGCTTGTTGGTCGACGTCGCGGCGCGGCTAACTGGGATTTCTCGGTGAATTCATACCTGGTCGCCAATCGCTGCTTCGATCGAGACGAGGAATTCGGTTTCGCGACGACGCCGAAGGGCTTGACGTCGTTCTGATCCAGCGTGCTGGCGCCTCTGATTTCCGGTCGTCAGATGTTCGTCAATGCGCCGGCAATCGAAAACGAGTTTCGTCACCATGAGGTCTTTCATCGTTTGATGGGAGCGGAGCCTTCCACGTGCTGCGGCATGAAGCCACGGCCGCCGAGTATGCATCGATGATCATTTCCGCTAATAGCCTTCAGATTAGCGCGTCAGCCGATCTATACGATTTGGCTCGGTAAGAAACGGCATCGGCTTTGCGAGAGGCGATAAAGTGTACGTAGGCGTCTGGCGCGCCCCGGCCTTCAGCCAAGGGATCCAATTGCGACGCCACGACGCGCCCGGCGCCACTTTCATCCATCTCGATCAGGATGTCGCTCAACCGCGCGATCTCGCGACCATCTAATTCATGCTGATCTGGGCCATCGCATAAGACCAGATCGATGCCAGCCATGAGCGCCGCGCTGGCCGCCAGCTTCGCCGGACTTAATTGGCCGAGGACAGGATCGATCGCTTTGGGCAACAGGAGCCAGACGCCTTCCTGGGTAGTCAATAGAGAGTCGCACTCGAGCGCGCCGTCGGGGGCCTTGGCGTCAGCGGCGGCTCGCGAAGTGACCTCGCGAACCGCCCGCGTGAGTTCACAGCTTTCGGCCGCATCGACGAGCGCGACACGCGCGCCTCGTCGCATCGCGCAAAGCGAGAGATTGATGGCCAAGGCCGAACGCAAACCGTCGATGCCCGGGCCCCTGACGGCGAACATCACGACTTTGTTCCCGATCTCGTCGCGATCGCGGGGCCCGATATCGAAATAATCGAGGATCAGGTCGAATTCGCCCGTATCTGCGCCGGGCGGCAGGACCGGAAATCCGAGCCCCCTCAGGGCGAGCCTCGTCAAGGATTGTCGCGTCCTCCTCACCTCGAGTTTCGAACGGGACGTCACAAAAAAGCGCTCCTTGCCGCGTTGTTTCTCAGAGGATTTGCCGTCGCCCGCGCCGCGAGGGCTGTCGGCGCCCCCTGGTCCGGTCGCTCTCTGTCTCGCGACCAAGCCGGCCACGCCCAAGATGAGACCGCCCAGGAGCCCCCCCGCGGACAGCACCGTCGCGCTCGGCGGGGAAATGCGGAACTTCGGCACCACCGCTGGAGAGATGATGCGCGTGCGCGATTGTTCAACCTGCTGAATTTCCCCGACTTGCTGCGAGCGCGTGACGAAAGCATCGTACAATTTTCGGGCCGATTCCGCGTCGCGTTCTAGATCTCGGAGTTCAACGAGCAGTTCTCCCCTTTCAATCGCTTGGCGCTGCAAGGCTTCGAGCTGGCGCCTTAGATTTTCCTCGAGTTCTCGATCTCGATTCACCTCTATCTTCTGGCTCCTCGCGAACCGAGCCAACTCCGCGTCGACAGCCGCGTCGGCCGCTCGCGCCTGGGATCGCGCATCGGCGACTTGCGGATGTAGCGGGCCTAGTTGCCCGAGAAGATCGGCCAAATGCTGGTGAGCCAACCCCTGCTGGGTCCTCAGCGCGGTCAGGCTCCCCGACAACGTCTGCGACGCGATCGCCGCGACATCCTCACCCGTACCGTTCCGCGCGGCCTCGATCTGTGCGAGCGTCGCGCGCGCCTCGGCCGCTTTTGTGCGCGCGGCGGTTATTTGCGCATTCGTGTCCCTCAGCTGTTGCTCACTGACATACGCGTCCCTGGTTCCGACAAGTCCCTTGGCGGCCTTGTAGTCCTCGACCCTCTTCTCGGCTTCCAGCACCCGCGCCCGATAGGTTTCGAGCGGACCTGCGAGCAGCATTTCGGTCTGACGCGAGGCGTCCAATTGCAGGGCGGACACGGTTTCGATGTATGCCTTGGCTGTAGCGTTCGCCAGCCGCGCGGCCTTGACGGCGTCTTTATCTGTGACAGAAAGTTCGATGACGAAGGTGCGCTCCGGGCGTCGTATCGTTGTGCGGGTGTCCAACACGGTGACCGCAGCGTTGGTTCGATCCGTGTCGGTGGAAATGGAAGCGGATCCCTCCGACCACCAACTGGCTTGGGCGAAATCCGGGTCCGTATCGAGTTTTTGCTCGGCGACGACGCGCTCGAGTACGGCCCGCGACTTGATGATCAGAACCTGGCTCTCCACGTAACTGATGAACCCATTTGAATCTTCGCCGGGGGCCAAGACGTCTTTATCCGCGCCGGAAAGGCTTCCGGGATGAATGTAAATTTCCGTCGTAGCAACGTATTTATGGGGCAATAATTTCGCGGCGGCGAAGCCCACCATGGCGCCGGCGATCGCGAGGGCCGCAAGGAGCCATTTATTTGCGACGACGATGGACTGGATATCCAAGGCGGCGCGCTCGAGCGAACCGTGGCCACCGCTCTTCACGCCGACAGCCCGGGGGCCGTATATGAACATTCCTTGGCGCCCATCGGTTCGGATCAAACCGCCGCAGTCGGTTCGGCCCTCTCTTCGAGGTCGCAATATTGTTGATTGTGGTTAAGGAAGTGTCATCGTCGGTGGGAGGTCTTCCAATTCAAAGCGCGGCGCGGTCCCTACTTGGGAGAGAGAATTTGGGTAGCTTATCGGAAGAAAAGGGCTCCGTCCGCAATCGCGAGATAACACGATCGTTGATTATATTTTCCTTCGTCGAGTGAGAAGCCCTTTGAGGCGATCGGATGCGTCGTGGCGAGCGGACCGGTTTTGCGCAAAATTCCCCGCTCCGGTCGAAAGCCGGAAATAATTCCCTGCGCGCGGGAAATAATTCCCTGCGCTGTCGCGTAGGGAATTCATCCCCAAGCCACTGAATTTGCAGTTGCTTTGGAGACGGATTTCGCAGAAAAGAGGCCGATTCCGCGAAATTCCCTGCGTTTTTCCTTGCCAGCAGGGAATTCTGGTCGTCAGGGACCGTGAATTAATCCGTGGCAAGCCGCCCAGGAATCGATAGTCGGGGAACGGGGCATGCTCCAAAAACACACATCATGCTCGCGGCCGCCATGCGCGTCCCCGGCTTGATCCGGGTGACGGGCGCCGGTTCTGATTCAGTTGGTTTTGGGCGTCGCCTTACGAGGCGGTGGGGCTTCGGCGGCGGGAAAAGCAGCGTAGAGCGACCGGACGATCCTCTCAGCGTTGGGAAAATGCACGTCCGACGAATCCTCGAGTACTCTGGGCGTCGATAAACACCTCATTACGAGACGCGGTCCGACCCAACGCCTGCCGCATTTGATCGAGACCGTGAACGTCCTGGAAGCCGGGGGCGTCAATTTTCGCTCTCTAACATAAGCGATCAACGCCACCACGCCCGACGGGCGCGACATCTTCCACAGAGCACCCGACCTGAAGCCGATTCATTCCGTCGAACCGACTAGCGTCGCTGTCCTCTGAAGTCATTGCGAGCGTCACACCAGGGGTCGTGGAGGCCCGGTTACTCGGGATCTGGCGCCGCCCGGGGGTTCGGAAGGGCCCAACCCATCGGCAACCTCGGGTTGGTGGTGGCGCCGTCGATGACTTCCAACCGTCCGGCGCGATTGAGCGTGTGCAGGCGCCGCCCGGGCCACGACGGTCCTGGCGCGACGCGTCCCCGCACGGTCTGCTCGAACCTCCGCGTGTCCAGCCGCTCGATCTCGGCCAGAACGAGCCCGTGGCCATAGCCGTTCGTGCAGTCTTGGATCGGCCTCCAGAGGCGGCCGTCCTTATGGACGACCCGCCCCGCCGGACGGGCGACGCCGGCGTCTACGAGAATCGGGCGCTGGTCATGTTCGGTCCATGGTCCGAAGATGTCCAGCGCATGATGGATCGACAGCGTGTCCGAGTAGCCTCCGACGCCGTCGCGCGTCGCCGACATCATCCACAACAGTCCGTCATGCCTGAACACCGTGCAATCGGACGCCTCGATCCCCTCGATGATGGATCCAACCCGCTCCCACCGGTCAGGGAAGGCAGTGCAGCGATATAGCGGCACTTCGCCCGTCAGCGACGCTTCCGGTATCATGAACAGGGCGTCGCCATGCTCCATGATGAACGGATATGACAGGTGCCAGGGTTCCTCGAGCACCCGAAGCGGTGGTCCCACCGGCCCGGAGGCGTCGAATTCGATTGCCGAAATGACGCCCCTGCCGACCCTGTATTCGAACTCCTCGAAGAAGAGGAAGGTCTTTCCGTTCCTGCAGACTGGGAACGGGTCGGCGAAGAAGCTTCGCCCGGAATCCCTGAGCACGGTCCAGCGCGGGCCACCGAGATCACCGCGTTCCAGCACGCCCGGTCCATCGTGAAGCCGCCAGCCGATGCGCCAGTGCGGCCAGTGGAAGCAGAGGTGGAAGATCGCGCGGGCACAATCGGCCGCAAGGTTGCGCAACGCGAAGGATAGGGCGTTCCGATGGGCCGGCCTGGCGCAGCCCCCGCTAGTCCCTGGGACCTGAGCCTCTGGGTTCCTCAATGCGCGCTCGATCAGCAACGTGGTGCGGGACAGGACCGCCTCGACGCCCCCGGTCAAGCCGGAGGAACCTCCGCCCGGTCTTCCACTGGCGACTACCGTACCGGAGCGCACATCCTCGATCCCAACATCCGGGATCGACCCCGACAAGATCGCCGCTACCAGGGCCTGTTCGGAGGCGAGACCTCCAAAAAGGGGACGTAACACCCGCGTGGAAGCTCCGACGGCAGTTTGATCTGCTTCGCCGCTGCAGTCGACGATCGCATCGGGAACGAAATCCGATGGGAACTGAAGCGGCGCCGGCAGCCGATCAAAGAGTCCGGCGTTGGAGCGGCGAAGAACCAGCCGCTCCAACGACAGCAGGGCCTCGACGGATCCCGGCAGGGCCGCCTCACCGTGAACCAACCGGATTAGAACCTGCCAATCGGGATCGAGGCGCAAGCGCGCCGCCAGCTTTTGATGCCAGCGCCGAAACCCCGATCGACCGACCCTAATCTCTACCCGCATGCGCACCTCGAGCCATTCGGCCTGACTGGGGCCATCCCAGAACCGCCACGTGGCCGCAAATGGATCTGTCTATAGACGCGTGGGTAAATCTTTGCTTTACCAACGGAATCTTCTCAGACTGCGTCCTTGGAACAGTTTCTACGATGATCCCTGACTGGGTCGAAACGCCAGTCATCGCGGCCCAGTATCGCACGTAGGTAAGGTCCGCAGTCGCCTCCGCTCCCAGCATTTGCATTCATGGTTAGCGTGCGAGATGCTTGGCGTTGCTGCGCAGCACTGGAACGCCGTTTCCATGTCGGGCTGAGCCAGCGCCAGTTATACCGGACCTCGCAGCCCTCGTCAGCAGTGACGGCCGGCGTTCTGCTGCTCAAACTCGGCATCGGCAGTTGGGCGCACCCGTCGGGGATCAACCGAGCGGAGCTGTGCGAGCACCGCCGCTACGGGGCCGGGGGCGGCGGGCGCCGGACGGTGACAGTCGCTCGGCTGACCAGTCTCGGGACTGTCGTCGGCTCGAGACGGCCAGCGTCATGGTCCGAACAGCACGAGTTCGGTATAGGCCAAGTCGCCGAGTTCCACCGGCCGGGGGCTGCGCACAAACTTGGCTTGCCCTCCCCCTTTGAAGAAGCGCCCGGGCAGACCGTGGATGCGGCCATCGGAGTCGATGAGGATCCAAGGTATGCGATAGCGCCGCAGAAGCAGTCTCCCAAGTGCCGAAGACACTTGGGGCAGATCATCGAGCGATCGGCAGTAGATCAGTTGGAAGATGGGCAGGCGGATCCTGGGGACCAGACGCGTGAGCCCGACAG
>Ga0209773_10000087_pt1 | contig 24726 bp, 16 predicted proteins | sample BogFormECP14_OM1_FD_188244 | JGI IMG/M metagenome (GOLD analysis project Ga0209773, IMG submission 188244) | Bog forest soil microbial communities from Calvert Island, British Columbia, Canada - ECP14_OM1 (SPAdes) (version 2) | ecosystem: Environmental > Aquatic > Freshwater > Wetlands > Bog ... | reverse complement strand
GCGCAGTTTTACGACGAGCGACGATATTGCTCTTATCCATCAGCTTGGGTTCGATCACGTCCGTCTCAGCATCGACGCAGACCCGCTACTTCCCTGGTTAAGAAATCCCGAAGTACCGACGCCGTTTGTGACAGAACTTGATCGCGTTGTGAAGACGATGCTCGATCAGCAGCTGGCGGTGATCATCGACATCCATCCTGAGGGCCATTACAAGGCTGAGTTAGTCAAAGGCACCGAGGGCGTAGAGCACTTTGCCGGGTTGTGGCGTGCTCTGGCAAAGCATTTTGCGGCAACCGACCCCACACTGGTCTTCTTCGAGATCATGAATGAGCCGGAGCAGGACGATCCCTATCGCTGGCAAGGAATCGAGAGCTTTGTAGCGGAACAGATTCGCCAGTCGGCGCCGAACCACACCATCATTGCCGCCGGGGCGCATTGGTCCGGACTCGATGACCTGATGATGCTCGAACCGATTGCAGTGCCCAACGTTATCTATACCTTTCACGATTACGAGCCGTTTCCCTTCACGCATCAGGGAGCTACCTGGACGAGCCCGCAGGTGCTGCCTCTGCGTGCTGTTCCCTACCCCTCGACACCCGATGCAGTGCAGACAAACGTGAATCAGGAACCAACTCTAGCCGGGCAGTTCTGGATTGAGCAGTACGGTCTCAACCGTTGGGACGCACAGCGCATAGACGCCACTCTGGCCTTCGCCGAAAAATGGTCGGATCTGCACCATGCTCCGGTGTATTGCGGCGAATTCGGCGTGTTGCGCGATTATGTTAACCCGGCGATGCGCGCGGAGTGGGTCCATGACATGCGCGTTGCCTTGGAGAAGCACAAGATAGGCTGGGCCATGTGGGACTACCAGGAAAATTTCGGCGTCGTGACCAAGAAGGACGGCAAGACGATTCCCGATCCCGAGATCGTAAATGCACTCGGCCTGAAGACTCAGTGAGCCGGCAACCGTGTCCGGAAGCGGACGGCTCCCTCCGCTTCCGGACAACTGCAATATCCTAGCCTCGGGCTCATTCAAGCTTTTCAATAGGTTAGGTGCCGTCCGTTTTGGCTTGAAAACTGCTCCCTGATGGGAAGAACTACTAACCTCAACTGCGGGATGGCAGATATGACGAGCCTGCTGGGCGACTTACGCTACGCACTTCGGCAACTGAGAAAGACCCCTGGATTCACCCTGGTCTGCGTTCTGACGCTGGCCCTGGGTGTCGGCGCTAACACAGCCGTCTTCAGCGTGATGAACGCCGTGCTGTTGAAATCTCTGCCGGTCGCCGATCCTCAGCGAGTCGTGAACCTGCGCACTTCCCAACCGCCGCGCCGGACTGGCACAGTTGGCTGGAATAACACATTCTCCTATCCCGTCTATGACGCTCTGCGTCGGCAGACCGGCGCCATGAGCGCAGTCATGGCATACGTGCCGCTCTCCACCGGCAAAGTCGCCGTGCGCTATGGAGCCGAGCCCGAAGAAGCGGAAGGCGACATGGTGAGCGGCAATTTCTTTTCCGGACTTGGCGTGCAATTGCTGCGCGGGCACGGTTTTACCGAACAGGACGAGGCTGCTCACGCACCACTCACCATCATCAGTTATAACTACTGGACGAGCCGCTTCTCCCGCAATCCCGATGTGCTGGGCAAGACCTTTTATGTAAACGGCGTGCCTACGACCATCATCGGCATTACAGCAGAAGGCTTCGAAGGCGCAGAAGCAGGTAACTCCACCGATTTCTGGATCCCCTTGCAGAAGCGCCAGGAACTCAATGCGCTCGGCAATCCGCCCGAAGACGGCAAGACATACATTACGAATCCCACGTGGTGGTGCATGCAACTCATCGGCCGTCTGGCTCCCGGCGTCAGCAGGGAGCAGGCCATAGCGCAACTGCAGCCGATCTTCCAATCCGCCGCATACGTTGGTCTCGGCAATCCGGAGCCAGGAGAGAAGCGGCCAGACCTCAGCTTTGAAGATGCCAAAAACTTCCCCGGATCCGACATGTCATACGGCAAGCCGCTCCGCATTCTGATGTCGATGGTTGGACTCGTTCTGTTGATCGCCTTGAGCAACGTTGTCATGCTACTGCTCTCGCGTAACGCAACCCGCCAACGCGAATTCTCTTTGCGCCTGGCATTAGGCGCAAGGCGCAAAGAGCTGTTCCGCCAGCTACTGACGGAAAGCATGCTGCTGGTAGCGCTCGGTGGTGGACTCGCGTGGCTCTTCGCCGTCATCGCCACAAAGTCACTCAGCACTTGGGCAAAGATCGAAGCCAGTCTTGCTCCGGACCGCACAGTCCTATTTTTCACTTTCGGCATTCTTATACTCGCCGCGCTCCTCTTTGGCTTGGCGCCTCTGCGCGCGGCGCTTTCTTCTGGTCCCGGTCTGGTGTTGAAAACCTCCTCAGCGACCTCGAATACCGACGCAGGCAAGTCGCGCATCGGCAAGCTCATCGTCGCGATGCAAATGGCGCTTTGCGTTGTGTTGCTGGTTGGCGCGGGATTGCTGGTCGGCACACTGCGCAATCTCAAAAATACTCCTCTGGGAATGCGCGTCGATGGACTGGTTGTCTTCGGCGTAAAGCCGAACACCCACTCAACCGCAGAGGCCATAACCTTCTACCAGACGCTGATCAGCAAATTGCGCGTGTTGCCTGGCGTCGAATCCGTAACCGTCATGGAAGAGCGCCTCGGTTCATGGTGGTCAGACAATTTCTCCATGATGGTCGACGGCAAGATGCCCGACCTGCCTGATAGCCAAAAGACCGTACGCAACAACATCGTCGGTCCGGATTTCTTCCACACACTTGGCGTGCCGATCCTCGAAGGTCGCGACTTTGCCGACTCCGACACCGCCGCCTCGCCACCGGTAGCCATCATCAACGAACTGTTCGCCCAGCGCTTCCTGCCGAATCAGAATCCCCTCGGTCATCGCATCGGTACAGACGATGGAAAGTTTCAGTTCACGGTTGTCGGCATCGTGAAGAATCACAAATACCGCGCCATTACAGAAGAGCCCATCCCCATGGCATGGGTACCGTACACGCAAGGTCCTCCAGTCGGAAAGATGCACGTTGAATTGCGCGTCCACGGCGAACCCATGGCGATTCTGCCCACAGCACGCAAAACCCTTCAGGAAATGGATCCGAATCTGCCGCTGATCGAACCCATCACACAGCGCGCACAATACGAGACCACCATTTCGCAACAGCTGTTATTCGCGCGGCTCGCCGGTTTCTTCGGATTGCTGGCAGTCGTTCTTGTCGCCACAGGCTTGTACGGAACGCTGGCGTATCGCGTGAATAATCGCACCGTCGAGATCGGCGTACGCATGGCGGTGGGCGCGCGGCGCGGGCAGGTGGTCTGGATGGTGTTGCGCGACAGCCTGATGCTGACGGCTATCGGCGTAGTGATTGGCGTCCCGCTTTCCATGCTGGTTGGCAAGGCTCTTACTTCCTCGTTGTATGGTGTGAAGCCCTTCGACGCTTTGATCTACGGCTTCGCGGTGCTTGGAGTGGCCATGGTCGCAGTTGCCGCAAGCATGGTGCCGGCACAGCGCGCAGCCAGTGTCGATCCGCTGAGCGCGTTGCGCGCCGAATGATCTTTTGACTTTGAGGTGGGTGGATGTCCGCATTTCTAAATGACCTGCGCTATGGAATTCGCCAGCTAAAAAAGACACCGGGATTTACGGCCGTCTGCATACTCACTCTCGCACTCGGCATTGGCGCCAACACTGCCGTCTTCAGCGTGATGAACGCCGTGCTGCTCAGGTCCTTGCCTGTGTCTGATCCGGAGCGCGTCGTCTACCTGAACACCTCAGGCGCGCCCCATCGCGGAAGCAATACTGGCGATTGGACCACCTCGTTCTCCTACCCGGTCTACGACACGCTGCGCCAACAGCACAACGTGTTGTCGGAAGTCATGGCCTACGTCCCCGTGAGTTCGGGCGGAAGCAAAGTTGCTGTACGCTTAGGTCCGGAACCTGAAGAAGCCGAAGGCGACATGGTGAGCGGCAATTTCTTCTCTGGCCTTGGCGTGAACATGGCCCGCGGACACGGCTTCACCTCCCAGGATGAAACGCAGCACTCTCCCATTGCCGTGATCAGTTACAACTACTGGACGCAGCGCTTCTCGCGTAATCCGGATGTTCTGGGAAAAACGCTCTTCGTAAAGGGCGTTCCCTTGACGATTGTCGGCATTGCGACTGAAGGATTCGAGGGCGTCGACGCCGGAAGTTCGACTGACTTCTGGATTCCCATGCAGAGCCGTCCTGAACTGAACGCCTGGAGCGATCCGGCGGAAGGCGGCAAAACCTATCTGCAGCGACCTAACTGGTGGTGCCTGCGCATGCTTGGACGGCTGGCCCCTGGCGTTACGAAGAAGCAGGCCATCGCACAATTGCAGCCTGTTTTTCAAACCGCCGCATACATCGGCATCGGCCAGCCTGAAGCCGGAGAAAAGCCGCCGGTCCTGAGCTTTCAGGATGCCAAAAACTTCGCCGGCTTCGATCAAGACTATGGCGAACCGCTGCAAATGCTGATGGCGATGGTGGGCCTGGTTCTGCTGATTGCATTGAGCAACGTGGTTATGCTGCTGATGGCGCGCAATACAACACGTCAGCGGGAATTCTCGCTGCGTCTCGCCCTTGGAGCAGGCCGCAAAGAGTTATTCCGGCAGTTGCTCACCGAAAGCCTGCTGCTTGTAGCGCTGGGCGGCGCCCTCGCATGGCTTTTCGCCACAGGTGCCACGCGCTCGCTTGCAGTATGGTCGCAGATCGAAGCAAGCCTGGCCCCGGATCGCGCGGTGCTGCTGTTTACCCTCGGCATTCTGGTAAGCGCGGCACTCATCTTTGGATTGGCGCCGTTGCGCGTCGCAATATCAGGCGGTCCGGGGCTGGTGCTGAAAACCTCGGCGGCCACCGGCAACACCGATACAACCAGGCGACGCATTGGCAGAATGATCGTCACCTTGCAGATGGCGTTGTGCCTCGTCTTGTTAGTCGGCGGAGGGCTGCTGATCCGCACTCTGCGCAACCTTCAAAACATTCCGCTCGGAATGCGGACCGATGGATTGGTGGTCTTCGGAGTGAATCCCCAGAATGTCCATTCCTTTGTTGAAGGCATCGCCTTCTATCAGAATCTGAGTGAAAAATTGCGTGTACTCCCAGGCGTGCAGTCGGTAGCCCTGATGAGGGAGCGTATAGGCTCTGGGTGGTCGAGCAACAACGATATGGGAAAAATCGACGGCAAAACGCCGCCGAATGCTCAGGGCGAGAACAGCTTGGTGCGAATGAACACTGTCGGACCTGATTTCTTCAATACACTGGGGGTGCCTATACTGGCTGGCCGCGAGTTTAGCGAATCGGACACAGCCGCATCCCCGAGAGTAGCCATCATTAATGAGCTGTTCGCCCAGCGCTTTCTGCCAAATGTAAACCCTCTGGGACATCACCTGTCTTCAGAAGACCCCAAAGACGATGCAGTGATCATCGGCGTGGTCAAAAATCATAAATACCGCAGCATCGAAGAAGAACCGATTCCAATGCTGTGGAGTGCCTACACCCAGGGAACAAACATTGGCGAGATGAATGTCGAAATGCGCGTGCATCGCGACCCCATGGCGATTCTGCCCGCCGTGCGTAAGGTAGTGCAGCAGATCGATCCCAATCTGCCACTCATGGAACCGATGACGCAGCGCGCTCAGTACGAAGAGGGCATCTCACGGCAGCTTCTCTTTGCACGTTTGGCAGGATTTTTCGGACTGCTGGCCGTGGTTCTGGTAGCCACAGGGCTTTATGGGACCCTGGCCTATCACGTGAGCAACCGCACAATAGAGATTGGCGTGCGCATGGCTGTTGGCGCAAAGCGTGGTCAAGTGGTCTGGATGGTGATGCGCGACAGCCTTCTCATGACGGTAATTGGAGTTGTCATCGGAGTCCCATTGGCAATGCTCGTAAGCAAAGCGTTGACCTCCGCGCTCTACGGCGTGAAACCCTACGACATAGTGAGCTATGTGCTGGCAGTCTTCGGCGTAGCTTTCGTCGCTCTCATCGCAAGTGTAGTTCCAGCACGCCGTGCGGCAAGCGTTGACCCGCTGACAGCACTGCGAACTGAATAAACGTCGGAGAGATGCCTCCTCCCTTTTCAGGTGATACATTGAAGTTCGTTGACTAATTCGCTTTACTTAAGGACTTTTCAGTGAATTTCCTTGGGATGGACGTAGGTACCGGCGGCACTCGCGCAGTGCTGATCGACGAACAGGGCCAACTAGTGGCGGCGGCGGCAAGCGAACACGCCCCGTTTCGCAGTCCTCATCCAGGATGGGCCGAGCAGGACCCTGAAGACTGGTGGCGAGCAGCGCAAGCAGCAATTCGCGAAGTGCTGGCAACAAGCAGTGTAGCCGCTTCAGAGATCGGCGCAATCGGACTCACCGGGCAGATGCATGGCGCGGTCATGCTCGATGCTGACGGCCGCGTGCTGCGGCCCTCTCTGATCTGGTGCGATCAGAGAACGGACGCACAATGCGACTGGCTGCATGAACGTATTGGACGCGAGCGACTGATCGAACTCACCTGCAATCCTGCCCTGCCAAATTTCACCCTTACCAAGCTGCTTTGGGTGCGCGATCACGAGCCGGAAGTGTTTGCTCGCATCGCACACGTTCTTTGCCCAAAGGACTATGTGCGCTTTCGCTTGACCGGCACGTATGCGATCGACGTGCAGGAGGCCTCCGGCACGCTTCTTCTCGACGTGACGCACCGGCGCTGGTCGTCGGAAGTGGCGCGGATCGCCGGGATCAATGAAGCATGGTTGCCGCAGCTCTTCGAATCGCAGGACGTCTGCGCTCACATTTCCGATGAAGCCTCCGTTGCAACCGGACTCGTCGAAGGGACACCCGTGGTCGCCGGAGCGGGCGATCAGGGAGCAGGCGCTGTAGGCATGGGCATTCTGCAGCCGGGCTCGGTGTCAGCGACGATCGGCACTTCCGGCGTCGTCTTCGCCGCGACTGCAGCTCCAACCAGAGATCCTCTGGGTCGCCTTCATACTTTTTGCCATGCGGTCCCGGAGCGCTGGCATGTGATGGGCGTGACACAGGCTGCGGGTCTGTCGTTGCGCTGGCTGCGGGATATCATCGCGCCGGGCGCAAGTTACGACGTCCTGACAGTCGAGGCAGTGCAAATTCCAGCGGGCAGCGATGGCCTGTTGTGGGCTCCGTACCTGCTCGGCGAGCGCACGCCGCATCTCGACTCGCAAGCTACAGCCGCGTTCTACGGCATCACGGCTTCGCATACCCGCGGACACCTGGTACGCGCCGTGCTCGAAGGCGTCGCCTATTCATTGAAGGACACTTTCACGCTGTTCGCCGAATTAGGAATTCCGGTGCAGGGTGTGCGACTCGGCGGCGGCGGTGCACGCGGACCGCTCTGGCGGTCAATCCAGGCCAGCATTTATGGCTATGCAAGTGATGTTCTCGTAGCGGAAGAGGGTGCAGCCTTCGGAGCTGCGTTACTCGCAGGAGTAGGCGTGGGCGCGTGGCCCGACACAGATGCAGCATGCGCTTCGGCAATTCAGGTAGCCGAGCAGATTGCACCCGATCCCGCGACTGCTCAAGGTTATGCCAATGGATATAAGGTGTACCAACGACTGTATCCGGCGCTGCGGTCCATTCGAGAAGGAGCGTGAATTCGAATAACCTCTAACTCGAGAGATGCACTTGGAATAGACCCCATGTGCCATTCGCGCGCAAAGCGTAGCAACTCCCGGTTCCGAGAGACGTAAGCGGCCTTACCTTGACCACATGAGGCCGCCCGATGACCGGACATTGCGGTATGCGGGCCTCAACGCTTTGCTGAGTCGCTATATCAGAGCTCCGGAAGTACAGCGCATTGCCGCAGTTATTGAGCATCACCTGCAGCGCTGCCCCGCCAAATCCTATGCCTCCGTCGAGCCGCACCTGCATTGATGCGATGGACTGTGTGGACAGGACTACCATCGTTCGATAGGCCCGGCACCGGTCCAGCAAGCTCTGTTCGCCGTCGCTCTCGCCTGCGGTAATAAACCTGTGCGCCTCATCTACAATGTAGGCGAATGGCCTCACCTTATTCGCTCGCGTGAAGACGAATTCCATGAATTTCGCCTTGATGCATCTTCCGACCATGTCTGCGATTGCCGAAGGGCTCACCGTTGGAATGTAGACAAGCACATCTCCCCGGTTCAGCATCTCGCGCACAGAAAAGTCGTTCTCTGGTGATTCAATGGGATTGACCGACACACAGGCAGCGAATTCTTCCGATGCTATATCGCTCAGAATGCCGTTCGCCATCCACACTACGCTGGAGCGAGTGGTGTTGTGCAGCGACATGACAGTGACAAGCCGAGCCGTCAATTCACCGGGTACTCCCATTTCGTTACATGCCCTGAGATAAAAATAGATCGGGGGGCTTCCATCATCGCCGGTCGAGTATGCGACCAATGAAGAAATGGGCTTGAAATAATTGTCGCGGTTGTATTGAAGAGTTGGGCAGATAGGCGCGAATTCCTCGTCCTTGCTCAGTTGCTCACGGACTTTAGACCATAGAGAGTGAAGCTTTTCCATCCCCCGTTTCGCGAGATACATATCTACCGCCACGAAATCCTTCAACAGGTTAGCTGCCTGGATGTTCCAGCATGGCTCTCTCGTCGTCGCCATGTCGCGCGTGTAGAAGTCGCTTTGCGAGATAATCGAATCGACAGCCTCAATCGCGCTCAGCTTCGCAAGGTCCTTACCCTCAAAGAAATACAGCACTTTACCGGGAGTGCCGTACCGCAGAGTGGTTACTCTTCTGTTTCGCGCTTCGCGGATCACCACATCGTGAAGTTCCTGCTTGGGATCAACCACGAGCGCTGCGGGGCGTAAGTGTTGCCGGGGCTCGGCATCTCTGCCAACCGTATCTTTGTATTCCTTATATTCGGCCAGCTCCGGATATCTCAGCGCGCTCTCGAGCAGCGGAATTACACCCGAAACACTCTTGCCGCTGCCCGTCTCACCCGTGATGAGTGTATGCCGCACCATCTCGGTTGAAGGAACACGCTCTTGCTGTCCTAGTAGCTCGCGCCACCCACGCACCCTGAATTTCGGATGAGCACTCGTAAAGGGATAAGGCTTTTCCGTAAGCATCTCACACCACCACGTCGATCAGAGAAAGCGCCTTCGCCTGCTCCGCATTGATGAATTTTTCCTTCTGGAATAGCCGCTTGAGCATTCGGCGATACGCTGCTCTATCCTTGCCGGCAGCGCATGCGTGCTCCGACAGCATGTCGAGAAACTTTCCGTCCCACTCTTCTAAATTCCGGCTCATCATCCGCAATTGCGACACCGTCTGGACCGTATGTTGTGTGAAAACGCTTCGTATCGGGTGATAGAGCAGACGGCTGGTAGCCATCGCGTGGCGATGACCCACCGTGCCAAAGGAAAGAAGCATCGCCGCGGCGGAACACGCCTGATTGAGAGCGACGGTTCTAAGCACGCGGCCGTTGCCTTTGCTCCAGTCACGCATGGAAAGAACAATATGATGCAGCGCATCCGCTGATCCGCCGGGACTATCGATCTGCAGCTCGATGGTGCGGAACTGATAGTAGTCGTGCAGCAGCTTCATCTCGTCAATGAGCGCGTAGCACACTTGCATGTCGATATCTCCGGTGAGCCGGATCACCGGACATGCGACATCGAGCAGGGTTGTAATGGGCATGGGCCTGGAAAAGCAAAAACCATGAAATTTGCCGCGAATGATTCATAGAAGAGCTGTTGGCATGGGGTTGATGCGCTTCCTGACTTTAGATCGGCATAGCGTAAACAGAGCGAGAATTCGCGAACGCAGGATATTTCGTACATGTCACGCACGTATTTTTGCTATGATCGTGCGATTGGAGTGGTCAATGGCTGACCTTGATCTTCGAGATCTCGACCGCTGGTGCCGGGAAGTGATGCCGGAGTTGGCGACGTTCTATGCTGCCTGTGAATACCGGACCCGGAAGAGAGCGGGCCAAAAACTGGGCAAGGAAGGCCAGAGCGTCGGAAGATCCATTTCCCGCCTGGAGGTTCTGCTTAAGGATTCCCTGGGCGGCGGCTCTCTCGTTTCTCCTGAGAAACCGCGAGAGGTAAAGGCCACCGATGCAGGCCGAGCATTGTTGGAATATTGCAAGGATGTCGCCTCGCTTCGATTAGGCCTGTTGGAAAAACTATCGACCCTCCAGCGCGGCTCGGAGATTCGCGCGGCTACGACCAACTACGCATGGCTGGCTTATGGAGACGCGCTCGAACACGCTTACAAGAAACGCCGAACGGACGGGGTGGTGAGCCCCGGGAATAAATTCTATGGCCGCGATCGGGTGTGGGAAGACGTCGAAAAGCAAGTGCTTGAGGGCAATGCTGATATCGGAATCTACAGTTTTCCTCCCTCGCGTCAGAAGGAATTCCCAAAAGATCTAGGCTGTCTGAACTGGATGGAAGAGGAAATTGTGCTGGTTTTGTCCCCGGATCTGGCCAGAAAGGCAAAAAAGGAAAAAGTCTCAGTTTATGAACTCTCGTTACGGCTCCCGTCCATGCCGCGGATTGTTCATTATGCCCGCGAGCTTGGATTCGACAGGACGGATGCGATTGAGGACTATCTCCGGAGACAAAATGTTCTTCGACGCTATGAGGAAGACTGGCTGTTAGGAGTGAACTCAATTGCTGAGATCAAGGACACGCTCATTAAAAAAGGCGGAATCAGTTTTCTACCGTGGCCGACTGTCGAGGAAGAACATCAGAAAAAAACCTTGCACGCCTATCCATTGAATTCATATATGAGACCTCGCGTTATTAAAATCATCTACCGTCTCCATGGCCTAAGGAGCGCGGTGCAGGATTTCTGCGATGCCGCCGAAACGCTCAGGGGCATCCGGAACTTTCCAATTCAAACCCCGGCCTGACCAGAATCGTTCCTTTTCACAGAAAAAAAGTAGTAACGTGCATAATCCACTCATAGATAGAAGGGAATAGTGCGTTATACGTACGTGCAGTCAATCCGAAGCCTGAGGGCCCCAAAAACTTCCCTCTGTACAAAATATTCAGCGGACGCCGACTGGATCGGCGTTTTGACACTCCCCCACACCCTACAACCCTCGACAATCCTCTAATGAAATTCAGTCAGACTATAAATATTGTTGCGGCGCGGTATAAGCTGAAACCGCTTTCAGGATTTCTTTATTGCCTTTCTAAATAATTTGGCCTACGCTTGTCCCTAACTTTTGCGGTAGACCCCGGAATGAAAATGAAAAATCCTTGTGACGGTCAGTTCGTTTAACGCTAGTTGTATAGTCAGCTGTACAGGAATACTTCATCCGCAAAATCGGGGTCTTTGGTTACGGTCTCCGGCATCTGGCTCCTTCGAGATGCGGGAATGCCGTCCGCAGAAGCCAACGAGTCAAGAGCTTGGGAGGCGAGTATGAAAAGAGTCGTCTTATGGGGCTTCACTCTGGCGGTGCTCATAGGCTGTTTGGGCATCCATCAGGCAGCGAAAGCTCAACAGATCACGGCGGCGATTACAGGCACAGTCGTAGACGCGGCTGGCGCAGTTCTCAGCGGCGCTACTGTAACGGCAACCGACGCAGATCGCGGTACCGTTTACGTCACAAAAACAAATGACAGCGGCATATTTAATTTCACACAGGTTCCGATTGGCACCTACGATGTGAAAGTGGAGGCGTCCGGCTTTGAAACAGCCGTCCAGTCCCATCTCACTCTCGTACTCAATCAGACGGCTCGCCTCGATTTCAAGATGCAGGTGGGTTCTGTAACCAATACCGTCCAGGTCACCTCTGAGGCGCCTGTTCTGCAGTCTGACACAACACAGGTCAGCACGCTCATCAATGCAAAAGCGGTCACGGAAATTCCGCTGGCCACACGCAACTATGTCGAACTGACATTGCTGGCGCCCGGCAGCATTCACCCTGACAACTCAACCTTCAACAACGGTGACAACACCGCGAGTGGTGGCCGTCCATACATCAATGGAAACCGCGAGCAGTCCAACAACTTCATCCTTGACGGGATGGATAACAACCAGACCTCGGATAACCTGTTGGCCGTTACGCCATCGCCAGACGCCATCCAGGAATTCAATCTGATCACTTCCAACGCTCCCGCTGAGTTCGGTAATTTTCAGGGGGGAATCGTTAATGCCTCAATCAAGTCGGGGACCAACCAGTTCCACGGCGATGTATGGGAATTCTTCCGCAACGACGTTCTGAATGCGAATCAGTGGGAGAACAAATTCCTCGGGCCAGGCAACGAAATCCCTCGGGCTGCGCTTCGCTGGAACATGTATGGTGGGACCATCGGCGGCCCGATCATCAAAGACAAGCTCTTCTTCTTTGCGGATTACCAGGGGCAGCGTTTCGATCACCCCGCAAGCGGCAACTTCATCACTGTCTTTACGAATGCCGAGCGCGCTGGCGATTTCAGCGCGCTTTTGCAGCAGTCGACTCCGGTACAACTTACGAACCCGGTCACAGGTCAACCCTATCCAAACAATCAGATTCCTGTGTCGCAGGAAAACATCGTTGCACAGAATCTATTTACCTCCAGCTACTATCCGCAGACAATTAACAACAACCTCGTCAACAACGCCATCAATACCACGACCCAGGCCTACAATGACGACCAAGGAGACGTTAAGGTCGACTACAACATGACGGAAAAGGATCGCTTTGATGGCCGCTACTCTCAGGCATATCAGAACGATCCCGGAAGCAGTTCACTACTGATCCTGGGCAATGGCTTCGCGCAAGCCCCCATCCACAACGTCGTGGGCACGTGGACCCACACCTTCAGCCCCAGCATCTTGAACGAAGCCCGCTTTGGCACAAGCTGGATCACCCTCTTTAATGGATCCACCTTTACCCCCAGCATTGGGAACCTTGGAACATCACTCGGGATCGCCAATGCCAATAGCGCGGGGCCCGGCCTGCTGCTCCTGGGTTTCGGTGGCGGCACAGCACCATCTCCAGGAAGCGGCACACTCACCAATCTTGGCAACAACGTCGTGCAACAGGATTTCGCAGATACAGTGATCCAGTTTAACGATGGATTGGTGATCAATCACGGCAAGCACGTCTTCAAAACAGGCTTCCAGATGTGGCGGTATAGGGTAAACACCTTCTATACCGGCAATAGCGGCGCCTATGGCTCAATTCTCTTCAGTGGACAGTTCTCCGGTGATGCTGGAGCCGACTTCTTCCTGGGTTACCCGGAAGCAACTGGCAAGGGCGTCAGCAGCGGTGGTTCATGGCACCAGTTCTCATGGACCTATGCTGGATACTTCCAGGACGATTGGCGCATTACTCCAACGCTCACGTTGAACCTTGGACTGCGTTATGAAGTGCACACCCCCTGGATCGAACTCAACAACCGCCAGGACAACATGAACCTTGACACCGGCGTGGTGGAGTATGCAGGGCAGGATGGCAACAGCCGGGCCCTCTATAACTCGGTATACGGACAAAATGCATTTCAACCCCGCTTCGGCTTTGCCTGGTCGCCGGACGCTCTACACGGCAAGGCAGTTGTTCGCGGCGCGTACACTATCTCTTCCTACCTGGAAGGCACAGGCACGAACCTGCGTCTCCCACGTAATCCTCCCTTCACCCCGGCTGAAGTTACCGCTACTTACGAGACGCCAAGTTACACAACTCAGCAAGGTCCAGGCGGAGCTTCTCCAACAGACCCGTTCGCGGGCGCTGTGATGTATGTCTGGGACAAGACCGTTCAGCCTGCGCAGGATCAGCAGTGGAACTTCACGGTGCAGGACGCAGTCGCCTCAGCGACGACAGTGCAGCTTGGCTACGTCGGCCAACATGGAACACACCTGATGGTCCCGACGCCATTCGCACAGGAACAGCTCGTCAATGGCCAACCCGAACCTGGAGTCTACTTCCAGGGCCCCAATTCAATACTGTCGGATATATCGACAGTGTCAGGAACGGCTTCGACGGGTTACATGAACTACAACGCACTTCAAGCCGTCCTGCAGCAGCGCCTTTCGAACGGTCTGGAAGGACAGGTAGCTTACACCTGGTCGCACTGCATGACCAACAACAGCGGGTATTACGGAACGTGGGGATCGGCCACACAGGCGACTCCGGCGTCACCGTACTACCAGAACCTCTATAACCCTGGCGCTGACTACGCCAGCTGCTACTACGACAGCAAGAATAACCTCGCCGCCTATGCTACTTACGAGCTGCCTTTTGGCAGAGGCAAGAAGTTTGGCAGCGATGTGCCCAGGGCCCTCAACGCTGTTGTAGGTGGTTGGCAGGCTTCAACCATCATCTCCGTCCATGCTGGTTTTCCGCTGGCCGTCTATGACGATCACGACACCTCGAACACCGGTGGTCGCGGTGCTCGTCCAAACTGCGGACAACAGCAGATCTTCGGACGGCAGAAGAGCTTCGGTTCCTCAGGTTCCTTCCAGGGCTACCAGTGGATGAGTCCGTCAGGATATTCCGAGCCTGCTGATGGAACATTCGGCAATTGTCCGGCACAGGGACCTGTCCGGGGACCTGGCTACACGAACACCGATCTCGGCCTGTCAAAGAACATTCACGTCACCGAAAGTAAGTACCTGCAATTCCGTACCGATTTCCTTAACACATTCAACAACGTGCAGCTGGGACATCCAAGTACCAGCTATGCGCCAAACCCCGGAACCTTTGGGTTGATCAACACTTCGCAACCCGCAAGAAACATACAGTTCGCCTTGAAGTTCTATTACTAGGCGCGACTGATACACTCAGGGGCAGACGCTCACCCGTCTGCCCTTTATTTTCACTATGCATAAATTGTCTGAGCTAACCCTTCTGATTTCCTCACTCCTTGCGGTTAGCGTCTCATCTGCCGCGCAGTCCCCCGCCAAAACACCTGCAACGAACCCAAATGCAACAGCCGAACATGCCACATCTCTTGCCGAGAGTGGCGCCTGTTCCGAAGCATTGCCTTTATTGGCGAAGACCGTCACGCACATCACTGACAAAGAACTGCAAAAAAGAGCCGGCCTCGACGGCGTGCGCTGCGCCACCCTGCTGCAGCAGCCAGGACCGCTCCTCGACTTCGTCCGAATCCTCAACCAACAATTTCCCCACGATCCCGAGGTCTTGTACGTCTCCGTGCACGCTTACTCCGATCTCTCCAACCGGGCCGCACAGGAATTAGCCCGCACCGCGCCCACCTCAATTCCCTCTCTCGAAATGGATGCTGAAGCGAATGAAGTGCAGGGCAAATGGGACCAGGCGGAAAAAGACTATCGGAAAATTCTCGAAGAAAATCCGCGCTATCCAGGTATTCACTTCCGCTTGGCGCGATTGTTGCTCTCCAGGCCGAATCCGCCTGCGGACTTTCAGGAACAGGCGAAGAAGGAACTATTGCTGGAGTTGGAAATCGATCCGGCCAATGCTGGCGCAGAATATGTTCTCGGCGAATTAGCGCGACAGGCAAACGACTTCCCGGAAGCAATCCAGCGCTTCACCAAAGCCACCAAGTACGACCCGAACTTCGCTGACGCCTACCTTGGATTGGGCGTGTCGCTGCTGACGGAGAAGAAGTTCGACGAAGCCGTTGCTCCGCTTGAAATGGCCGTCAAACTCCAGCCCGGCAACCCTGCTGGACACTACAGTCTCGCGACCGCGTATGCACGCACAGGAAGAAAAGAAGATGCACAGCGTGAATTAGCTCTGCAGCAGCAGACCGCAGAGCATACGGGCAATCAGGGGGCTCCGAATCCGCAGTGAGCTTTCCCCTCGAAAAAGGCGCAGCGTGGTCGCGCCGGCGTTTCCTCTACACCCTCGCTGGCGCCGCTGGATTCACCGGGCTGAAGAGCTTCCCCGAAGTAGCGCCCGCAGCTTCAACGTACCCGTTTGAAGAAGTACCAGCCGCAACAAGCCGGATCACATGGGTTCATACTGCCGGGAAATCAAATGAGAAATACCTCCCGGAAACGACCGGAGCTGGCTGCGCATTCCTCGACTACGACAATGACGGATGGATGGACATCTATCTCGTCAACAGCGGCAAGTGTGACTTCTACAATCCTACTCCCGCGCTGCGCAACGCGCTCTACCGCAACAACCGTGACGGAACCTTCACCGACGTAACTGAAAAAGCAGGCGTTGCAGGGGGCGGTTACGGGCAGGGCGTCGCAGTCGGCGACTACGATAGCGACGGCTTCCCTGACCTGTATGTGACCCAGTACGGGCGAAGTATTCTCTACCGCAACAACGGCGACGGAACCTTCACTGACGTAACCGAAAAGGCCCGCGTTGCAGCTCCCGGATGGGCCTCAAGCGCAGTCTGGTTCGACTACGATAACGACGGACGCCTCGATCTCTTCGTCTGCCAGTTCGTCGACTTCGACAAGTCGAAGAATCTTCCTTGCGTCACTTATAACAACAAGCCCGGTTACTGCGTTCCGCGCCTCTATAATCCCCTGCCCAGCTGGCTCTTCCATAACAACGGTGATGGAACATTTACCGATGTCAGCAAATCATCGGGTATCGGAAAATACCTCGGAAAAGCCTGGGGAGCCGTCGCCGCCGATCTCAACAATGACGGCAGGATGGATCTCTTCGTCGCCAACGACACCACCGCGAATTTCCTCTTCATGAATCGCGGAGCAGGAAAATTCGAGGAAATCGCGGCCCTGGCCGGCGTGGGCTTCAGCGAGAGCGGCCGGCCCCGTTCAGGGATGGGTGTCGACGCCGCCGACTTCAATCAGGACGGTTGGATGGACCTCTTCGTCGCCAACATCGATCACGAAAAGTATTCGCTCTATCAAAACAATCACGACGAAACATTCGACGATCAGGCCAATGTCACCGACGTCGGTACAGCAACGCGCCTGATGAGCGGATGGGGACTCAAGTTCTTCGATTACGACAACGACGGCAACCTCGATCTCTTCCTCGCAAACGGGAATCCCGATGACCTGATCGAGACCATGCAGAAGGACGTGACTTACCAGGAGCCGATGCTGCTCTTTCACGGCGATGGCAAGACCCTGCGCAACGTGAGTGCCGAAAGCGGCCCGATCTTCGTGAAGTCCCTCTCTGCTAGAGGACTCGCAATCGGCGACTTCAACAACGACGGCGCTGTGGATGTCCTCGTCTCCGTAAATGACGCCGCTCCGCTGCTGCTGCGCAATACCGCAACGGGCGACAACCATTGGCTGGGAATCAAACTGGTTGGCAAAAAATCGAACCGCGACGCAGTCGGCGCACGCATTACGTACCAGGCAGGAGATCTGAAGCGCACCAGAACAAAGGTCGGCGGCGGAAGCTTCCTCTCGTCACACGATCCGCGTATGGTGCTCGGTATCGGCAAACGTACAAAGATCGACTGGCTGGAAATAAAGTGGCCCGAGCCCAGCGGCGCAACAGAAAAGCTCACCGGCCTTCCAATCGACAAATACATCACAATCGTCGAAGGCGAAGGCATCAAGACTTCCTAGTCGACTTCTCCCGAAGTCGAACGAAGCAGCGGCACCAACTCTGTCAGGTTCTGCTTGAGGGAATAGCCACAGGCTCCCGCTTCCGAAGCCGCTTTGCGCAGATCGTCATCGTCATAGTCGGTTACCATTACTACCTTGGCTGCCGGATGAGCCTTTCGAATCTGCCTTGCTGCGAGCCCGTCCATAATCGGCATCCGTATATCCATCAGCACAACATCGGGCCGGTAACTGGTGTAAAAGGGGAGGCCAACGGAGTATCGAATCATGCAACTGATCGCTGGCGGTAAGTCGAGCAAAGAAATTGGTGCGGAACTCTCCATCCATTATCGAACCGTGGAGAATCACCGCACCAATATCTGCCGTAAGCTTTCTCTTGAGGGGGAGGGCGCTAACGCTCTGCTTAGATATGCGCTTCAGAATAAACAGTTATTGCTAAGTACTGATAAGTCGAGCTAATAGCATAAAGACGGTCTGTACTTCCTGGCGTCCTAAGATATTCGCAGCCATATCAGACGCCAGTTTCCCAAAATGCCTCTCAGTGGCCTTCGGCATTTGCCACATCCGCAGCTAATCTAAGCTCAGCATCCGCCTGTGTCAGCAGTTCTTTAGCCCTTTGTGCGTGACCACCCAGTTCGCCGTGATTCGCGCTCTGTGCCCTCTGAATCCGCTGATAGGCGTCAACGATATATCCCTGCGCGGCCGCCAGATTTCCATGCCGATGCGGATCGATATTCACCATCGGCTGCTGCTGTTGGTAAACAACTACCGGCGCAGGCTGCTGCTCGTAGACCACCGTCGGCTGCTGTTCATAAACTACGGTTTGTTGTTGCGCATACGCCACCCCACCACAGACAACAGCGGTACAAGCGGCGGCACTCAGAATGTAATTTCTCAATTTCATCTTCCTTCTCCTTGTGTAGTTAAGTGTCTTGTTTGAGGACGGCAACCGTTTTGCAATTACCGTCCTGATTCAACAGGTGTCGTGCCGTCAGGAAGTTACTCCGCCGGAGTCCATCCATCTGTAGGGTTGTAACTGTTTATCGAACCAACCGGGGCCGTAGTCGCAGCACCAAGATCCTTCTCGTAGACAACGCCTTCACGACTCACAATGAAGGTCATGATGCCGGAGTCCCCATAAGTCACCGGGCTGGCCAGAATGGCGAATCCGCCAGTCATTTTTCCGTTTGCCAAATAATTCTTCGTGCCGCCTTTGGCTTCGTCTCCCTGAGCTGTAAGCACGCGGAAGGAATAGCCATCAAATATCGGCGAAGTGCCAGGCTGAGTCGAAGTGACAACATCATTGGCAAACTCATTCAGCCTGCCCAGCGGACTCGACGGCGCATCCTCCGGAACTTCCCAGTAGAGGCCATCCTGTTTCCCCGAGCTGCTGAGAATCAGCTGCGCATATTGGTGCGTCTTATCGCCATCGTGATGGTGCTTATAGTAGTGTTGCTCCGCGCGCCCCATCGCAGAAATCGCATCAATCGCCAGCAGCTCGTTCTTGCCGATGCGACGCGCAAGAATTTCATCCTTGCCAGCCTCGGTATTGAAATACCACTTGGACGATGCGTTCTGCGCGAGAGGAATCGGGTAAGGATAGTTGTCCGCTCCGATGTACAGGACCCGGCTGCCATCCGTCATGGTGACCCAGCGGCTCATGTGGTCGTACTTCTTCACGAATGACTCGATTGCCGCCTTGTCTTCCTCAACGTCTCCAGAGCTCAGAATGGCTTTCGATTCCGGGCCCAGGATTTGCGCGAGAGCTTTTTCGTCGCCGGCAGCTGCAGCCGCCCGTAGCGCCTGACCCGCTTCCTCAGGCGTTGCGAAGGTCAGTTGCGCTTGCGTCTCAGCCGCCGCGACAGATTGCACTTTTCCACTGCAGCCGGCTATCACAACGATCATCAGCAACAGACCGGCCAGCAGATACCCACTTTCTTTGAATAGCGTCTTTGTATGGAATCTCATGGATTTCTTTTCCCTTCTTTTTGGGTGAAATATCTTCCTTAGCGCCGGTGTCCGCCGCCCGTATTACGAGGAGCGCTCATGTGCTGAGGACGCGACCGCGGTTGCTGGACATGCATGCTCTGCCTGCCACGATCAGCTGCAGCGCGGTCTCTGTCCCCGTTACCGTTCATGTATGAGCGGGGCTGATTCACTCTCCCGGAGTTGTCGCGGTCGCCCCCGAAATTGCTGCGATCATTGCTACGGTCATTACTAGCCTGCATTCGCTGGTTGCCATAATCCGCCGCCGGATGCTGCACGCCACCATTGCCGCCGATCAAGCCGTGGTTGCCGTTGTCGCCGCCATTCGGCTGATCATGCGGATTGGTGCCGGGCTTGTCGTTGTGCCAGCCGCCATCGGGACCGTAATAACCGTTGGGGTGATATCCGCCGTTCGGGCCATAGTGCGTGTCGGTACCCGGTTTGTAGTTTCCGTCCGGATGATACGCGCCATCGTTCCCGTACCATGCATGGTTTTCGGTGCCAGTAGCGCCCCCCGCATGGTTAACGGGGCCATCTGAGTGCCATCCACCATTCGGTCCGTAATAACCGTTGGGATGATACGCGCCGTTCGGGCCATAGTGCGTGTCAGTTCCCGGGTGATAACCATTGGGATTGTTCGGTCCCCACGGATGGTAGTTGTTGTAAGTAGTCCGGTTGATGACTGTCTTGTTGATGTAGGTGTTGTTGTTGAAGATGACGTTGCCACCTCCACCACCCCAGCCCACATTCCAGGCGTGCCAGCCCCAACCAAAGCCGCCACCCCAGCCACCGCCGCCAAAAGTAGCTCCGACAGCGATACCTGCTCCGAAAAAGACGCCAGCCGTAACCACAGGCACCGGCGGAGGCACGTAAGCAGGAACGACAATCGGCGCTCCGTAAACCACAGTCGGGTTGTACTGCGGAACGTAAACCACGTCAGGATTAGCTGGCTGAATCACAATGGTCGAAGGACTCTGCTGCACGACGGTGATCTGCGAGGACGACTGCAGAGTTCCCGCAGATTGCGCTTTCGCGCGCATGTCCTGCACCGCAGCCATCACATCCGTCTGCTGATTTGCAAACGCCTGTCCGAGGCTCGACGTCCAAGCCAGGTTACTCGCAAGATTTTTCAGAACCGACGGGAACTGACTCAGCGCCTTCAGGCTCGGGTCCCACGACTGTTGATTGACAGCCTGTGCCAGCGCCGATCCCGTCAGGCTGCTGTTCTGCCCAAGCCACAAGTCGGCCATCGCAACCTGATCGGGATACTCCGCTGCCGCCAGAACCTGCGCCACCAGCGCATCAGGATAGAGCGCAATCGGAGCAACCAGTGAATCGAGCTGATCAGGCGACAGCGGAGCGACCGCCGGAGCGGAATCTGTCGGCGCCGTCGCAGCAGGCGAAGAGCTCGTCGGAGGAGTTGAAGAACTCGGGGGAGGAGTCTGGTTTTGGAAGGCGAAGGCCGCTTCCGCCGGGATGCCCAGCGGGACAAGCGTTGCGGATACGACCAGTGAAAGTAATTGGTTCTTTGTTTTTGCGATCATTTTCTGAACTCCCTGTAAAGGCCGCTTCTAAGGACCCAACAGCCTTCTCTGAAGAGATCAGCGTTGAGGCACAGCTTAGCTTCTCTAAGCCTTTTTTTGAATTGAACCGACAGCGGTTGACTGTTTTCAGCGGGAATGATTCAGGCAATGTCCTGAGGGGCCGGTGTACTGATTTGTTTCCGCTTGAGACAGCGTTGAATAACCGAAATCAGATTAGGATGGCGTCGAGGAAAAGAGTATAGAGGCTGCTACACAAACAACCATGTGGTTCCACACAGTCGGGAGAATGGGAAATAATTCGCGGAGTTTCTGGAAATGAAGTGTAGAGATGGAAGGCGCGCTGTCTTCTCCATGAAACACAAGAACGTGCACTGCGCTCGCTCAAATATTGAAGAACAGCAGGTTATTGTGTGGAAGCACTTCAGCATCAATGCCAGTTCACCCACGCATCCTCGCAGAAGACGCGATAACTGTCAGCATTGGTCACCGTCTGCGCAGGAGCCGATTGAGCCAGCGCCCAGCATGAGTAGGGGTTGTAGCACTTGACATTTGCCTCGAATATTCTCCCCAGACGGGCGAATGTTTCTGCCGGTAGAATCTCATCGCTGGTTTGCGCGTACCGGTGAGTAAGCTCGTGAAGAATAGCGCCACCGCGTGTTGTCCCCATGCGGGTGTGCTGGTGATTGTGCAGTGTGTTCCTGCGAATCGCTGTTTCCGTCGGGATAAAGAAAGTGGTGGTGAATCCGATCGTATTGTGCGCGCACCCGTGTGGGCTGGACCATCCGACCTCGGTGCGATTCAACTTCGGTTGCAAGAGAGAGGACACATACAGTTCACGAAGTTCCTCGTAAGTGCCGTTGCCTGCGCCGGGCCCCTCGTAAGAAATGCCGACCGTGTCGTTCTGCATAGCATTTTGGATTATCGTCAGAGTGTTTCTGACACCTTCGAGATTCGGCCGGCCGAAATAGCGCGCAAGAATAGTTGAAGCGACGGTAGCCTTCGTTGTGATCTGCGGCCGCCACGTTCAGTGCATGGAGCCCGGATCCCACGAGACGCCCAGCTTCCATCCACGCCTGCTCTGTCCACTCGCGTTGACTGTGGTTGGCGAATCCCCAAAAGCTGCCCTTCAGGTAGAACCCGCGCGCAGGGTAATTTGGTTTGTCTTCGCAGGCCCGAAATACCTGTGTGAACTGGCCCATATCCCAGTTTTCCGCCTTACGCTTTAATTCAGCCGAAAGTTCAAAGACCATGGCGCCCAGCATGGCTGCCCGTCTTAAATCGGCCAGTTGCTCTCTGGTCTGTTCGTACATAAGTTGAACATTCATCATCGTCCACTTGAGCCAGCCGAAATCAAGGACGTTGTTGACGCGCCGGACAGACCCGCTCGTCATATTGCTGAGCCGGTGCGCAATCTTGTCGCACAGATAGCTGCCCTCCCGGCGCTTCGAGAGAACAGTCAGGGCTTTCGAGATGTATGTCTTTGGCATTTGAGTTTCACCGTGTGTCGATCACGATCAGGTCCTTCTGATACTTCATCCACCCAATGCAAAAGGTATAGAGGTTACTACACAACGGTCCGTGTGGTTCCTCACGGAACGGCGCATCGCATTCTCTCCGAGAACTGGATCAAGTTCAGAATTCTCGTTTTACATAGGTTCTTGTTCGTGGCAAGGACGGATCACGCGGAACCTCATGATCCGGCACCTTCGGACCTCTGGGCAAACCAGGTCAGGCCTCACACCCACGCAGGCCTCGCGCCACCTTGGATTTTGTTGAAGCGTTTTATGAAATCGCTCAATTCAATCCAGAACATACCTTGCTGTGCCAGCGAAACTACGCTCTGCGGTTCCGCTTCGGGCTTGACGAACACCTGCCGCACCACCACGTTCCTTTGTTTGGGATCGGGATTGAGTTCAACAGCGTTCAGGCTGAGACCTCCCCCATCCCTGACGTAAGCTCGCACCGTTCTCCCCCAGGGATTTCTGAGCTTGATCCAGAGCCTGTTAGGAAACAGCTGGTCCTCTGCGGCTGCCAGCAAGCTATACATATGGCTTCCAGCCAGCCCCTGGCTCACCGACTCTCCGACTGTCCCTCTCAGCTTGGATAGGCTCGTTCCTACCTGCTCATATGTGCCGGCGGTCAGAACAATCTTCTGGGCGAGCCCGCTCTTAACGTAGTTGAAAGTGACCAGGTCTTGCGCACTGTACATCCCGGTCCCTCTTTTTCCGGGAAAGATCTTATTGCGGAGCACATAACTCAGAATGCAGGCCTTCACCGCGATATCGAGTCCGTTGGTGTTTGTGTCCAGCCATTTTTCAAATTGTTCAAATCGCGCGACCTCTCGCCTGAGTTGTATGTCCGGCGCATCGGCATTCGCGCCCGGTTTCGTGATAAGCGTCCCGTATTTCTTCAGGAAATCGTCGAAGGTGGCTGCGAGCCGTCCTCTATCGTTATAGGTCATCCATGCGGTCAGGCAAGGCTGACTTGTATTGAAAACCTCGTTTCTGCACTTGGCGAGAATGTTAACTGCCCTTTGTTGGCGCTGGGCGGATATATCGCGGCCTCCGGCGGCCATCCGGGTATGCACGGTGTTATTCCCAACAGCAAACACTGTTTTCAATTCTGTTATGCCCTGGTCGCCGGAAAACGCTTCACGATCATGGAAATCGGTGTCGCTTCCTGTAAGCATCCGCAGAGTTTTGCGGGGAGATCCTCCATTGAGAGAAGCTTCGTAAGAACCCTTCCATTTCGCAATCGCATAGGCTTTTTCAAGCATGGCGATCCAAAGCGGGCCTTTGGAGTAAAGGAGTCCGGCTCCTGGAAACCACGGCACAGTCTTCTGGAATTTCAGGTAATATTCCAGGCGATCGCCGTGGTCCTCGTCACCGTGGAACCGAACTGTAATCCAGCCGTCCCTGTGGTCAATCATGGTGCGGTAAATTGTGTAGCCGTCCGGTTCGAGGTGCAGAATGGACTGCAAGCTGGACAGCAAAAAGCAATCGCCAAGACTTTGCTGGGAAATATCAGCTACCTTAGGCGTACTCGGAAAGAGCATCTCCTTTGATCGATGATTCGACCATTTGCTGAGGAAAGTAGCAATCCTGAGTTCGTTATCCGCCTTCCTTATCAAGCGGTTACCCGGCCCGGTTATGAGCGTTCCGTAGTCAAGCATTCCTTCGTTCTCCTTCTTTGCCCGTATGGGCCAAACTCGTATGATCAGTGGCTCAATAGAAGTTCTTTCAAACCAAAGAGGCTAAGTGGATTTCAGCTTCTGCTCGAGATACTCGGTAACAATCCCGTATTTCTGATACTTCAGCCATTCCATCTCGCCAACGCTGTAAAGCTCCGAAACGATGGCTTGTACCAGCACGCAATCGCAACTGATCAGGTGACAGGCCAGCCATGAAGCGGCGTTCTTGCGGTTCACACCCAGCGTGCCGCTCGCGTACTTGTAAATCTTCTTGCCGATCGCTCTCGCTGTTTCCACCGTTCCGAGAAACGGCACAACGGTCACCATCTTGCGCTTGTACTTCGCGTCCTTCTTGTGAATGATGTACGGCAACACAAGATTCCCAATCATGTCGTGCTCAACGTAGGCGTCCCGCGACTTCGGAGCCCTGTTCGCCAGCTGGCACATCTGCGGTTCGCTGAAAGACTTGCTGTCGCGGTGGTCATAGATAT
>Ga0209773_10000086_pt1 | contig 24775 bp, 20 predicted proteins | sample BogFormECP14_OM1_FD_188244 | JGI IMG/M metagenome (GOLD analysis project Ga0209773, IMG submission 188244) | Bog forest soil microbial communities from Calvert Island, British Columbia, Canada - ECP14_OM1 (SPAdes) (version 2) | ecosystem: Environmental > Aquatic > Freshwater > Wetlands > Bog ... | reverse complement strand
GGCCTGCTGACGTCTGTGACGGTAAAGCCGCCTGACATTGAAGCCGTTTATGGAAACGCGCCCAACGATGACGCTGAGCTCGCCAAGTGGCACAACTTTCTCCGCCTTGAAGGCGGCACGCTCGACTTCGGCAAGCTGACCATGCACAACGTCGATCTCACGTTGATCGACTCCTCCCAGGACCCGTGGTTTGATCTCGATCTGGTCAACTATCAGGCCCAGATCGTCAATGGCACCACCCGCATGACCGCCCAGGCAGGACTTGAGATTTTCATGCCCGACGTGGACGAGAAAGCTCCGGCGAAGGTCGCCCAGGGCATTACTCTCGAATGGTTGAAAAACCGTAACCGCGCGGTGCCGGCCGATGTTGAAGTCGCGAAGTAATTAACTCCTATTGCAGAGTGCGCCAGTCGCCGGACGCAAAGAGCCGGATGGCTGCAACCCCGGCTGCACCGGCACGGATGCAGTCGCGAGCGTTGCCCGCAGTGACGCCTCCCAGCGCGAAGACAGGCATTGGTCCTGCGATGCGGCAGGCAGCAGCGAGCGCGTCGAGTCCCTGCCCTGGAATAGTTTCTGTACCTGATTGCTTCTCAAATACCGGCGCGAACACAGACAGACTCGCGCCGTGGTCGCGGACGACTTTGATATCTGAAAGCGTGTGACAGGAGAAACTGATGACGGGATCGGCAACGGCTTCGCTCATGACTGCCCTTGCTTCTGCGATGGCTGAACTGGGCATGTCCGCCGTCAGATGGACGCCGTCACAGCCGCTGGCCGCCGCCATCTCCGCAGAGCCATTCAGAAGGACGCGTGCGCCGCTTCCGGTCAACCGCACTGCGCTGACAATTTTGGCAGCCAGCGTGGTCAGATCTGCCGAAGCTAAGTCTTTCTCGCGAATCTGCACGAAGTCGACGCCGCCTTGGGCCCACAATGCAGCCTGCTCCACCAGCGCATCGGGAGTGGCAAAAAGCGTGCGGTCGGTGATCGCGTAGAGCAGCACTGTTCAAAGTGTAACGGGCTGGGGTTACAATCATCTTCCGGGTCCGGTGGGTCCAAAAGGGCACAGGATTCACCGAATCGCAAAAACACATTTGCACAAAGTTGCCGGTTGCAGAGTTACAGTAGTGTGTTGCAGCTGAGAACCTTAAAAATATCCTGAACACCGCGGACTCCTCATGGACACATACGATTTGCTCGTCATCGGCTCTGGCCCCTCCGGACAACGCGCTGCTGTATCCGCGGTAAAGAAGGGGAAACGCGTTGGGCTGATTGAAATGCGCAGCGTGGTAGGCGGCGTCTGTATCAACACCGGCACCATTCCCAGCAAAACGATGCGCGAAGCCGTGCTGCATCTCTCGGGCTACACCTACCGCTCGATTTACGGCATGAACTACCGCGTGAAGGAGAAGATCACGATGTCCGATCTGGCCTTCCGCGTACAGCACGTCATCAAAACCGAGATCGATGTGACCGAGGCGCAGCTCTCGCGCAATGGCGTGGATGTGTTGACTGGCGTTGCCAGTTTTGTTGACCCCAATACGCTCCGCATCGACGGCGCACGCGGCACCAATACCTTCCATGCCGAAAAGATCATCATCTGTGTCGGCACCAAGCCTGCCGGCAATACCAAGGTCCCCATCAATGGAAAGACCATCATCAACAGCGACCAGGTCCTCGAGTTGCAGGATCTTCCTAAGACGCTGATTGTCGTCGGCGGCGGCGTTATTGGCGTGGAATACACCTGCATGTTCGCCGCGCTCGGTGTGCGTGTCACACTGATTGAGAAGCGCCCCAAGCTGCTTGAATTCGCCGATCAGGAGATCGTCGAAGCACTTAGTTACCACTTGCGCGACAGCCGCGTAACGATGCGCCTCGCCGAAGAAGTGGAGAGTGTGGAAGAAAGTTCGAGCGGCGGTGTGGTAGCCAACCTTGAAAGCAAGAAGCGTATCTCGGGCGACGCGCTGCTCTACGCCGTTGGCCGGCAGGGGAACATTGACGAACTCAATTTATCGGCAGCTGGCATCGAAGCCGATTCGCGCGGACGCATTCCCGTCGACAAGGATTTCCGCACCAAGGTGCCGCATATCTTCGCCGTCGGTGACGTGATCGGCTTCCCCAGCCTCGCGTCCGTTTCAATGGAGCAGGGCCGCATCGCCGTAGCGCGCGCCTATGGCGATGAAAACGAGCAGTCGAATCCTGGCTTCTATCCTTACGGGATCTATACCATCCCGGAGATTTCCTTCATTGGCAAGACAGAAGAACAGCTCACGGAAGAAGACGTTCCATACGAAGTCGGCGTAGCGTATTATCGCGAAATTGCCCGCGGGCAGATTCGCGGCGATACAACCGGGCGGCTGAAACTGATCTTTCATCGCGAAACGCGGGAGATTCTGGGCGTGCACATTATTGGCGAGGGCGCGGCGGAGCTGGTGCACATCGGTCAGGCTGTCATGGCTTTGGGCGGCAAGGTAGACTACTTCATCGATTCGGTGTTTAACTATCCCACCTTGGCTGAGTGCTACAAGGCGGCCGCCTTTAATGGCGTCAATCGCCTGGCGAAATTTGAATAGCACGCTCCAGAGGTGAAAGAGGGCAAACATGGCAAAGACCATCGGCGTTGTGATGACAGAAGCCATTCGGTCGGGCTTCGTGGAAGATCACAAGATCACGGGCAGCACACGCAGGTTCCCTGAAAACATGGACGAGTCCAGCGGACTCATTGAAGTCCCTGCCGACGCTCTCAGCGAGAGCATTTGCGATGAGATCAAGGCCATCGTTCCTGAAGGAACCAAAATCGACGCTATCGGTGTTGCCATGCCCGGTATCATCCGCAACGGAGTTGTCGAGGACTCGCCCAACCTGCCGCAGCTGAAAGGCGCGCGCGTAGCCGACATCGTGCAGGCAGGGTTAAAGTCGCGCGGCGTTGACAGCCGCGTCAGCGTCTTCAACGATGCCGACGCGGCGGCCGCAGGGCTGGCCGCAACCCGCGGCCAGCTCGACCGCCTCATCCGCGTCTGGACGATCGGCAATGGCATCGGCTTCGGGCGGTATCCCTACGCGGAAGGCCCGTGGGAAGGCGGCCACACGATCATTTCCCTCGACCCGAAAGAGAATTACTGCGGCTGCGGAGGACGCGGCCACCTGGAAGGCATCATGGGTCATCGCGCCATGCGGCTGCGCTTCCTTGACCTTGAGCCGGATGAGGTTTTTGCTGCTGCCAAGAAAGGCGACAAGCGCTGTCAGGAATTCGTCGAACGCTACCATCGCGCGCTGGCGGCTGCTACGGCCACGCAGATCCACCTGGAAGGTCCGGGCAAGTTCTACTTTACTGGCCGCGATATCCAGCGGCTCGACCTCTCCCGACTAAAGCAATATCTCTATGAAATGGTGAAGATGAGCCCGCTGCAGAGCTACACGCTGGAACTTCTGCCGGAAGACCCGAGCGTCAGCATCATTGGCGCCGCAGTCGCCGCCGAACAGGCTCAAGGCCCTTGTTAGTGATGGCTGCGCTGGGCTAGCGGTAGCTGCGCTGATAGGTGCGCGTGATGCGGTCGTGCCAGCCCAGGTGATCTTCGTCGAAGAACGCCCAGAGGAAGCCCAGGCCCAGCGGCATCGCTGAAAGCAGCAACGCCCCTACGCGAAAGCGCATTGTCTTACGCGTGGGGTTGTCGTCGTCAAAGGTGCAGAGGGCGATCCTTGCGTAGCGCATGCCCGGCGTCGCATCCAGATACGAGAAAAACAGCCACTGATAGAGCACTGACAGCCCGAACAGGACGGTGCCTGACGCGGCCAGCGCGGTTTTTCCCATTGGCGGATGCGCCGTGCAGGCGACAAAAACCAGCACAAAGAGCAGAAAGGCCGCAACCACCAGCGAAGCATCCACGATGGCTGCCATCAGGCGATCTCCGATCGTCGCCGTCTGCAGCGGCAACTCGAAAACAGGAGCCAGCGGCCTGTGGTCTTCACTCGAAGCTGCTGCGGGAGCGTAATACTCTTCCCTCGGCTTGGCATCGAGTCGGATCGAGTGCCACTCGGGCAGCACGGCATCCGATACCGGCTCCTTGGAAATTGTTTCCGGCTCAACTTCAAAGATGCGCAGCTGGGATCCGTCGGGCGCGGCGTCCGTCTCGCGCAGCGGCCCTTCGGCCAGTCGCGGACGTGCCTTGCGCGTGGCAATCAATTCGCGCGGAAATTCGATCAGCTTTGCCGGAAGCGGCTGCGTGGGAGTGACTGTCGCCTCTTCAAAAGGATCGACGATCTCGGTGATCAGAGGACGACGCGGCTCCGTGGCTCGCTCAACCCTGACTGGCTCCAGTGCGCACGCCTCGGCGATGATTGGCTCTGAAAGCTCTTCGTCCATCTCCAGACCCGCCAGAACGGCCTGGGTTGCGGCGTGCGCCTGCGCGGCTGCTTCAGCTGCAGCCTCGGCTGCACGGGCGGCTGCCGCCTGCGCAGCCAGCATCTCGCTGTAGGTCGGAGCCTTGGCATAGCGCTCGGCTACGCGCGCGGCCACGTTGGTGGCCTGGAACTCCTTGCGTCGCGTGGCGTCTTCAAAGCCCGGGAGCGACGACTGCCCGTCGGGAGTGCGCGTGCGGCGGGTGCGATGCGCGGCCAACCGGGCGTTGACTTCGTCTTTCCATGAAGCTGGTGTGCTCGCGGCAGAATCAATTTGCAGGCTTGAGGTCGATGTGCTCAATGGAGTTCCCCGTATTTCTGTGGATGTTTGCCCATCCGTATCGGATCAGGCGCATCCTTTCTGCTCTTCTTCAGGACCGGAGGCAGCGGAGACACGCACAGCTCACTTGCTGGACGATCTCCAGCAGCGGCGAGCCAACGAGTTGTCATACACCAGAGCAGCGGCGCTTTCTCCTCCCTGAAGGCCTTAACCTCGGCCCAGAGGCAGCTCCTAAATCGTGCATGGGAGCCCTGTTATGCTGAGATTGCCCCTCGTGATGAGAGCCCGCATCTTTTTATGTATCACGCTGCTCTACCTCTGTCATCCGCAGCTTTGGCCGCAGGCAGTAACGAAGCAGTTTCCTCCGGCCGCAGGGCCGCCAAATAGCGTCGCGGACGAACTTCCCGACGACCCCAGTGCCGCCGCTGACATTCCCATAGCGAAGGTCATCCCGGCGCCGCCGACCGGCGTTCCGGTTGAGATTCACGCCGACAAGCAGCGCGAGCAGGACAACGTATATACGCTGACTGGCAATGTCCTCATTGCCTACAAGAGCTACATAGTGCAAGCGGACACGGTCACTTACAACCGTGATACAGGCGAAGTAGTTGCTGAAGGCCACCTCATTGTCGACGGCAGTCCGGATAACGAGCACATCACCGCCACGCACGGCGTGATGAATCTCGATGAGGATACCGCCCACTTCTACGACGTCGTTGGCACGCTTGGAGTGGCTACGGTCGGGCCGCACAGTCGGATGGTCTTCACCTCGCCCAACCCCTTTGCCATCACTGGCCGCGAGGTGATCAAGCTCGGAACAGGCCGCTACCAGATCATTGACGGAACGATGACCTCCTGCCGCCTGCCAAAACCTGACTGGCGGCTGCTCTCGAAGCACATCAACTTGACAGACGGCAAGGCAAGCGCGCGGAATACATGGTTTGAGTTGCTCAGTGTGCCGTTGCTTTATCTGCCCTACGTAACGCATCCGGTCGGCGAGGAGACGCGTAGTGCAGGCTTCCTGCTGCCGATTGTGGGCAACAGCACCACCAAAGGATTCATTCTGGGGGAGGAAATCTACTTCCCTCTCAGCCGCAACTCCGATCTGACTGTCGGTTCGGAGTATTTTTCAAAGCGCGGCTTCTCGCCCATGGCCATGTACCGTTATCGCGGCTTCGGCGAGAACTTCTTTAACGTTCGCTACCACGCCCTGTTTGACCGGTTGCCCGGGACAGAAAATCAGGGCGGCACCGATCTGCTGGTCGACGGCCGCCGCGACTGGGGCCAGCACACACGCGCCGTCGTCGATGCCGAATACCTCAGCTCCTACGCCTATCGCCAGGCCTTTGAAGAGAGCTACGCAATCGCCATCAACTCTGAGGTGAAATCACAACTCTTTGGCGCGCACGCGCTCAACGGCTTGGCGGAGAGTCTACTCTTCGACCGCTATCAGAGCTTCCAGAACAGCACGACGAACGCTGAAATCCGCATTCTGCATCTGCCTTTCTTGCTACTTGAAGGCGAAGACCAGTACCTGGGCAACTCGCCATGGATGTGGGGCGGCATGACCTCGGTCGCGGCTCTGTCCCGCTCCGAACCCGCGAACGCCATGAATACGGCAACGTTCAAAGCCCGAGGAGTTCCCCGCGTCGACATCTATCCTCACCTGGCGCTGCCATTTTCCGTCGACGGCTGGACCTTCCGCCCTGAAGTCGCGGTGCGCGACACCTTCTATGGCAAAAGCCAGAATCCCTCGCCGCTTGGCATCGTGCCCAGCGAACGCGATGCCAGCCTGAACCGTAAAGACTTTGAAGCGGGCGTCGACATTCGTCCCCCTGCGGTGGAGCGCGACTTTTCCGCCCCCTGGCTGGTGCATCTGCTTGGCGGCGACATCCGCCATGCCATTGAGCCGGATATCCAGTATCACTACGTTACGGGCATCGACAATTTCGATTCCGTGCTGCGCTTCGATGTCGTCGATATTGCCAGCGATACCAGTGAACTCGACTATTATCTGACGCAGCGGGTTTTTCTACGACACCTCCATCCGCATCCATGCAAAGGCGACGAAGCGCTCGGCCCGGACGACCTCTGCGGCGGAGGAACCGTCGACTGGCTCTCGTGGCAGGTGGGGCAGAAATATTTCTTCAACAGCGATTTTGGCGGCGCGGTCACGCCTGGCACCCGCAACGTGCTGACGACAACGCTTGACCTCACCGGAGTAGCCTTTCTTACTGGACCCCGTACTTTTTCGCCGGTCATTTCGCGCCTGCACATGCGGACTTCATCGGCAACAGATGTGGAGTGGGACCTGGACTACGACCCGCGACTGGGACGCATCACCGCAAGCAATGTGTACGCGCAATACAAGAAGGGCGACTATGCTTTCTCGGTAGGCGATTTCCATCTGAATGCGCCCGAGGCGCCACCAACGTTGCAGTCGACGCAGACAACACCCGTCCTCAACGCCACGTCGAACTACAACCAATTGCGCTTCTCCGCCAGCTATGGCGGGTCCAGCAAGGCCGGGCTCAGCGCCGGCACCAGCATCGGATACGACTTTGTCCAGAACCAGCTGCAATATGGCGCCGGCCAGGCAGCCTATAACTGGGATTGCTGCGGACTGAGCTTTGAGGTACGCCGCTACTCGCTGGGAACAGTGCGCGATGACACACAGTATCTCTACAGCTTTACTCTGGCTGGAGTCGGCTCCGCCGGCAGCCTGCGCCGCGCCGCGCGTATCTTCTAGACAGTCTAACCGCCTGCCGGAACCCTCACGGATGAGATAATCAAAAGACAGATTTCTCCCACCGGAGAAAGGTGGCTTTCTTGTTTCGAACCCGGTTTTTCTTTGGCTGCCTGCTTGTTTTTCTAGCAGCCGGATGTAAGGCGCAGGACTCTCCTCTAAGCCCAAAAGTCGACCGCCGCATCGAGATTCTCGTGCGCTCGCAGCTCAATGTCCCGCAGGACTGGATGGTTGATGTAGGCGCCCGCAGCAAGAGCGACTTTTCCGGATTTGACACTGTGCCGATTACATTTACTTCGTCCGCCGACCCGGCGAAGAAGCAGACGCTGAGCTTTCTCCTTTCGAAAGACGGCAACACGCTCGCGCGCCTCTCGAAATGGGACATCAGCAAAGATCCGGCAACGTTGATCTCGACTGACAGCCGGCCTGTGCGCGGAAATCCGCAGGCCAAGGTCACAATTATCAACTTTGACGATCTTGAGTGCCCCTATTGCGCACGCATGCACGCACAACTGTTTCCGGACACCATCGACCGCTACAAGGACAATATCCGGATCGTCTACAAGGACTATCCGCTTATCGAGATCCACCCGTGGGCGCTGCGCGCTGCGATAGACGCCAACTGTCTTTCCGCACAAAGCCCCAATGCCTACTGGAATTATGTCGACTATCTGCATACGCACGGTGACGACATAAGTGGACCGCAGCGCGACGTGGCCAAGTCGGCGGCCATGCTCGACAAGCTGGCGCGAGACGAAGGTCAGCGCAGCAAGCTCGACGCGGCAAAGCTCGATGCCTGCCTGGCAAAGCAGGATGATTCGACGGTGCGCGCTTCTCTGAAGGAGGGCGATACGCTGGGCGTCGACGGCACGCCAACACTCTTCATCAATGGCGAGCGCCTTTCCGGCGCTCTTCCCGAATCACAGGTCTGGATGGCGATCGATCGCGCCCTGAAGGCTGAGGGGATAACGCCGCCAGAGCCGACTCCACCATCACAAGTCAAAGGCGCGGCAAAGAGTCCCGGCGACAGGTAGCGATGACTTTTCAGCGATGAACGCGAAGATTATTCTGAATAGACTGGCGAGTGCGAGCGGCGCACTCCCAAGGAGACAGCGGTTGCAACCCTTATTGAACGGCAACACCCTTTACCAGACATTGAAATTTCCCCAGAAGATGGCTTTCCTCGGAGTGGCTGCGCTCTGCCTTGTCGGCGTCGCCGGCTGCCGCCGTACCCATGGCCCGGACGTCGTGGCGACGGTCAACGGCAAGCCCATCATGCGCTCTGAAGTGGAAGATCTCTACCAGACGAACCTCGGCGAGTCCCAGCAGCAGCCTTCAAAGGAACAGGCCGATGTCGTGCGGTTGAATGTCCTTCGCACGCTCATTGACGAAGAGATTCTGATGGAGCGCGCTGCGAAGTTGAACCTGACCGCGACGGACGAGGAAGTCGACAACCAGATCAACGAATATAAGGCGCCGTATACGCAGGAAGAGTTCAACAAGCGCCTGGCGGAAAAGCATCTCACGCTGGATGACATGAAGCGCCAGATTCGTCGCGCCAAGACTGAAGAAAAGCTCTTCAACAAAGAGATCAACTCGAAGATCAACATCACCGACGCGGACATCGCCGCATATTACAACGCTCACAAATCCGAATTCAATCTCATCGAGCCGATGTATCACCTCGCGCAGATCATGGTGACTTCAGTTCCGCTGCCGCCGCAGCAGCAGTCCATCAACTTGCAGAACAGCAAGGCCACAAACGACTCTGAAGCAAAGAAGAAAATCGAAACACTCCACAATCGCCTGGAGAGCGGCGAGGACTTTGGCCTGCTGGCGCAGAACTTCTCCGAGCGCCCCGACACGGCTTCGAACGGCGGCGATATGGGCTTCGTCTCAGAAACACAATTGCATGCCAGCCTGGATGTCTACAACGCGATCGCCAAGCTCCAACCGGGACAGATCACCGAGATCATGCCGGTTTATGACAATGCGCACAAGCAGGTCGGCTATGCCATTTTCAAGCTCATCGACAAGCAGGCAGCGGGCCAGCGCGAATTGAACGACCCGCGCGTGCAGCAGACCATCCGCGGGCAGCTGCGCGATGCTCGCCAGCAGTTGCTCAGGAATGCGTACCTCGAAATGCTGCGCGACGAAGCCCGTGTCGAAAACTTCTTTGCTGAAGACGTCTTCAAAAACGGCGCGCAGTAAGGCGTATTTGAAGGTAACAACTTAAATACATTTTCACCTGTCTCTTACTGAGCGCCGTCGGATAATGGCGATATGGCGATCTCTCCGGAATCAGTCGCTCGGGCTTTTGTCCAGGCGATCAATGCACATGATGTCCATGCCCTCGTGGAATGGATGTCCGATGAGCACGTCTTCATCGACTCTTTAGGCACTGTCATTCGCGGCAGGGAAACCATGCGCGGAGGATGGGAGAACTACTTCCGCATGGTCCCGGACTATACACTGACAATCGACGAAACGTACTCATTGGAAGGTGTAGTGATTATGCTTGGCGCCGCACACGGTACATATACAACGGACGGCAGCCTGCTTCCTGAAAATGCCTGGAAAACACCTGCGGCTCTACGAGCAGTGACTGAAAGCGGCAAGGTGAAAGAGTGGCGCGTATATGCTGACAATGAGCCAATCCGTCAACTGATGTCGAAGAATCGAGCGAAACAATGATCCGTTACGGCATTCTGGGCTTCGGCCACCACGCTCGCAAACGCCTTATGCCCGCCTTTGCTGGAGCACAAGTGGCAGGAATATGGCGACGTGACCCGGCAAAGGCGCAGGCCGATGCGCGAGAATTTCATATCCCGCATGTGTTCGATTCGGCTGAGGAACTCTGCGCCTCGCCGGAGATCGACGCAGTCTTTATTGTTTCGCCCGACGCGCTGCATCTGCCGCATGTACTGCTGGCGGCGCAGCACGGCAAGCACGTCCTCTGCGAAAAACCGCTGGCTCTGAACGCTCCGGAAGTTGAGAAGATGATCTTCGCGACGCGTGCCGCAGGCGTCGTCTTTGGCGTTGCCCAGAACATGCGCTACAACGCCAGCGTGCAGCTTATCCGTGAATGGATCGCCGAAGGCCGCATCGGCCAGCCGCTGCTCGCGCACTCACAGTTCTGCTACAGCGCCGAAAAGAGTCCGCGCGCGTGGATCTATGACCCATCGCTCGCGACAGGCGGCCCCATCGGTGACGTCGCCATCCATTGTCTCGACGGTTTGCGCTACGTGCTCGCCACTGACATCACCGAGGTCAGCACGCTTGCGCGCAGAGACGAAAAATCCGGCGCCGTTGAATCGCACGCCGTCGTCAACATGGCATTCGGCAACGGCACGATGGGCGCAGTCTCCGTCACCTCGCGCGGCTCCTACCGCTCGCTTATCGAGATCACCGGCGAAACCGGCGTCATCCTCTGCGAAAACGGCCTGACCGTCGATCACCCTGTTGACGTTGTTTTATACCGGCAGGACAAAGTCGCAGCGCACCAGCGCGTGTCCAACGCCGATGCCTATACCCGCATGATCGATGCCTTCTCGGCTGCGATTGAAGGACGCGGCACCTACCTCGCGACGGGCGAAGACGGCCTGCATAACCAGCGCGTGCTCGACGCGGCCTACAATAGCTGGCGCTCCGGTACAAAGCAAATCGTGGAATAAGAGAAGAGGCGGAGCAACTGTACACTGCTCCGCCTCACGTTTAGAACGAAAAACTGATCTGTCCTGTAATGGTGCGCGGTGTCACATAGTGCGTGCCGCTGAAGGTTGAGAGGAAATTGTAGAGCGCGTATTTGTCTGTCACGTTTACAGCAGTCACGCGTGCTCCCCAGCGGTAGCGGTCGCCTTTGAAGATATTGTCTTCGCCAGCTGCAAGATCGAAGAGGCTGCGCGGTTGAATACGCGGCGGGTTCTTGTCATCGTTCTCCGTTCCCGGCGCCGGAATCTTCACCAGGTTGGAAGTCAACCCGTTTGCATCGCATTGCGTAAACCCGAACGTTGGTGTAGCTTTCACGCCGTCGCAGGCGAGTCCAGCCTGAAATTGCTGGTCAGGAGTCAGGCCACTTAGAAGGATTCCCGGCTGTCCATTCGGAAGCGTAATTGAAGTTGGGCCGCAACCGCTGTTCACATCGGTCACGTTGTAGCATGGCACCGAACCCGCAACGAGTCCGCTGTCGTAGCGCCAGTTAAAGCCGAACCATGCGCTCTTGCGCATCGGCAGTTGATATTGGATATGCGTCGTTTGGTTGAAGCGCTCGTCGTGATCGATGCGAAATGGAAAGCCGCTCTGTCCGACGGTAGCGCCGGCACCGCCGATCTGCGGAGGGAAGAAGCGCGCCGCCACCGATGACATCACCACGAATGCGCTGATGCCGTGATTTTCCGGCACATCGGCACGCAGCGTAAAGCCGGGAATCTTGGAGTTGTGCCAGCTAATGGGGAAGGTGATCGGCGTATTGCCCAGCACGCTGAAATCCCATGCGCCGTGCGTGTACTTCCAGATGTAATCGCCGCTTAACACAAGGTATTTGCCAAACGCCTGCTGCAAGCCAGCATGAAACTCATTCCGGAAGCCCGGCGGCAGTGAGCCCGACACGCCCGGCGTGCAGAGAAGCAGCGGCGAAAGCACCGGATTGACGCATCCCTCGCTCGACAACACAAGGTTTTCATTGAACGGCGTCTCAAGCGTTCTGGCGTAGGAAACGCGCAGAACCGTATTGGTCGGTTTGTTGCTGTAGGCAACTCCGAGACGAGGTTCCGCCTGGCTTGCCGTAGTCAGGCCGTTATACAGATCACCGCGGATGCCGAGATTGAAGAGCCAGTGGCCTAAAGTGATCTGGTCTTCCAGATACATGGCGAGTTCCTTCACATCCGTATGGCCGTCGTAGCCGTAGAGACTTCCGCCGCGCGTCAGGTCATACGGCAGCAGAACGGGGTTGAAAGGCGTCGCGGTTACGGCCGGATTCGAGCCATTGTTCGGAAGGAGCCCGGCGGCAGCGCACTGTGAAGGATCGGTGAAGCCATTCACCGGGTTCCCATTGGCATCGACGCAGGGCGAGTTAAAGGTCGGGCTGACGATGCCCAGCGCATCATTTTCCCGCAGGATCGTCTGTTCATAGACCGCGCCCGCCTTGAAATTATGGATTCCCTTCACGTACGAGATGTCGCCATGCAAGCCTGTATTCAGAAGCGTGCGCCTCTGCCCAATGCTCTCCTCTTGAATGGGGCCGAGGTCGGCGAAGGGATTGCCGCTCGGATAGTAGTTGTATGCGTCCTTCCGGACGAACGCGCCCAGGTTGAGAACCGAATACTGGCTGACCAGCCGCGTGTACGTCGGCGAAATATTGAAGGTTTCGATCTTGGATTTTTGATCCGTTTCACCGACATCATTGCCGTTCTGATCCTGAACGCTCAGGTTGTCATATGCGTTTGGCGTCTGGAACCACGAACGGCTGTAGTTCGTGTTGAGATGGAGCGAATCTTTGTCTGTGAGCTGGTAATCCACGCGGTCAAAGATATTCTGCTCGTTCCCTTTATCGTGAAATACAACAAACTCCGGCGGGTCGAGGAACCTGCTCGTTTTCATCCCGCTCGCAGCGATAAAGTTGCCCCAATTCTCGCCGCCATAGCCGAGATCGAATCCTCCGGTCGGCGATCCAAAGGTCCCGTAGGACGTATAGATGCTGCCCGTTGGCTTTGTAAGCCCCTGCCCGGATCGCGTTGTGACTTTGATTACGAGGCTCGTTTTGTCGCCGTACTCAGCCGGTGGAGCGCCGTCGATCACTTCCAGCGATTGAATGGATTCTGCCGGAATCTGGTTGGAGAAGACTTTACTTTGCTGATCGGTGATCGCCTGACCATCGACATTAAAAGAATTCGACGCGTGGTCCCCGAGCCCATGAAAAAGGCCGTTCGAGTCCGCAGCCACACCCGGAGACGCCAGCGTCACCAGCGAACTTACCGATGAGGATGCGCTTTCAAGCGGCAACTTATCAATTAAGTCGCGGTCAATGTCGGTGTGCATCGTCGAATCATTCTCGACGAGATCCTCGCCGCCCGTAACCACAACGGTATTCGAGTCTATGCCCACTGTCATGCTGATATTCGCGCTCACCGGAACCACAGAAACCACATCTACATCCCGTGAAGCATTGCTGAATCCGGTCATGGTGACCGTGAGGTGATAGGGATTGAGCGGAACGTTCGGGAACTGGAAGTGTCCTGCCTTATCGGTCGTTGCCGTGCGTTCATACTGGCTGACCGGGTTGTGAATTGTGACCTTGGCTCCAGGGATCAGAGCTCCGGTCGGGTCGGTAACTGTACCGCTCACCGTGCCCGAGTTGCCTGTTGCCTGCGCAAAAAGCGCTCCGCCGAGAAAGAAAATACCGCAAATCCAAAGAAAAGCGGAAAGGAAGCCACGTGAAAACGTGCGCATATAAAGACCTCCAAAAACCTGTTGTATGTCCTGATGAAAGCTGGATTAAGCAGCGATCAGAGACACAGGCGGAGGCCGATTGGCGAGCTTATGGATGAAGATGTGGCGAGGACGCTCGAGCGGTTTCTCTGAAGCAATTCGCCATACAGGCTGGATCGAGACGGCTACGCTGGCAAGTGCAACCGTCTGCACCGCATGGTGCGCCGTGTTGCAAAGCGAGCAGCCTTCATGATCTACCTGCCCGGTAGGATGCGTGTGCACGACCTGAATGAAACCGGTCAGCAGGACAAGCGCAATACAGAGAACGCCGAGCCATCGAGACCAGGAGGCACTCATCCCGGACGATCGCTGCGATTGCTCTCTGGAGTACAGTCCACGCATCTTATCTCGACTATAGGGCATAAATGCCCTGAGCGCAAAATGCGCGGCATTCAAATAATTCGGTATTTGAGCCCGATAAAAATCTTTTTTGCGCTGGATAGTTACCGCGCAGACTCATGCATGCTGCTGCAGAATCGCGGACACGGCATCGTGTTTCATCTTTCTGGCCCATGCCTGTGGTGTTGCCCAGGGCTCGGCATCCGGTTCTTGGACAGGGGAGCCGCGCTCGATCAGAAACTCGACCAACCCTGTGCGGCCCCAGCGGCAGGCCCACCCTAAAGGGGTAGACCGGAGCAGATCATCCCGCAGGTCGAGCCTGGCGCCATGATCGAGCAGCATGCCCGCAAAGCGCACTCGCGCCGCATCGCTTAAGCCGTCCTGGCGCGCCGCGGTAAAGTGCAGAACAGTCTGGCCCATGCGCCTCACGTTCGCGTCGATTCCGTGCTGCAGAAGCGCGGCCATGCTGCTGAAATGCCCTTCGTTCTCCGCGTCATTGGCGCCTGCACCGCGTGGCGGCTGCATCAGAACCCAGTGCCACCTCGGGTCATCGGCGGGCCATTTCAGATGCGGAAGCGCCAGCGTGACGATCTCGGCACATCCGTGATCGGCGGCGGACCAGACCAACTCATGCACCACATCCTCCGCTGGATCATCAACTAACAGTCGCTTCGCACCATCTACATCGTGCATCTCGGCAACCATGTACGGATGCGCTTTTGCGCCTCTTTCCAGCAGCAGAAGTTTTACCGATGGATCTTCATGCTGCCATGCGTTTCGCAGCGGCCAGCCGGAAGCGTAGACATTAGCATTTGGATCGGCCCCGCGATCGAGCAGCATCCGGGTGATATCCAACTGCCCAGCCAGCGCCGCGTACCACAAAGGCATGCCCCAGGTGAGCGTCGGTTCTTCCACCTCATCGAGCAGCTTCCTTTCATCGACATCAGCGCCGAGGTCAAGCAGGAGCCGGACAATTTCCAAATGCCCATGATTTACGGCGAGCGTCAGCAGCCCGCCACTGTTGTCGATTCGCCGCAGCAGTTCAGGCTCAGCCTGGATCAGTTGACGAATTCGTTCAGCATCCGCCAGTGCGACCGCCGCGTAGATCGTGATCTCTGCACCGTGTTCCAGAAGAACTTTTGTTACTGCACGGAATCGCTCTGCATTCTTATTTCGCGGATCTGCCGAGAGCGCGGCGCGGTCCAGAGCAGTCAAACCGCGCAGGTCAACCTTTCGGATACTTGCGCGCCTCTCAACGAGCCACGTCACCAGCTCAACATTCGTCTGTTGCGCGGCGATATGCAGGGGCGTGGCTCCGTTGCGATCGCAAGCCTGAATCAGTGAGCGATCCGCATCCAGCAGGTGTATCGCTGCAGCCGTGTCGCCGTGCAGGATCGCCGCGCTGATCTCGTCCTGCGCCGGCGTGACTGTGGCATTCGGACAGCTATTCTCTTCGCGGCGCAACCGTTCCTCTTCTTCAATGATCGCGACAATCTCGTCGTATTCGCGCTCACGAGCCAGCCCCAAAGCCGAGGTCGCATCGCGATGCGGCCAGATGCCTTTGCGGGCGTTGGAACCGGCTTCCATCAGCAGACGAACCATTGCTGCATCACGGTGCAGGACAGCATAGTGAATAGCGCGGTGCTCGTTCCCCTCGTTCAAATCCATGTCGACCAGTTCAGGCCGGGCGGCGAGCATGCTTCGCACTTGAGAGAAATTCCCAGCCTTAACAGCTTCAATGAACCTCTCGATATTCACCCCGTCCACGAAAGCCTTCAGCCTGGTCCAGCTTTCATAGCCATACGCCCGCGCCAGCACACGCTGGGCATCGTGCAGGGCGAAGGCAGCAGGATCGGGCCTGCGCTCGAAGCGTTGGATTTCAGCAATGGCCGCAGGATCGGCTGCGCGGTATTGCTCCAGTAATTCTTTAGCTTGTTTTTTCAGCTGCTCCAGACTGGGCTGCTGCGGTAGACGGCGCGAGAGCGCGGGAAGATTTTCGGACATGACGATCTCCTTTTATGTCACTGCCCGGCGTCCGCGTTACGGGCGAAAAGAAGATTCGTCTTCAAATTGTTGGCACAATTCTCATCGGCAGGCTCAGCCCTTCCCGCGGACACGGAGGCGTCCGAAATACGCCCAATTCACTATAGCGCGACGAGGCGTGAAATAAGAAAGCTTTGGTACAGTTAAGTCGAGACGCGTGCAGGACGCGTCCTGTCCGCGGAAAGGGCCGCGCCCACCTGCTCCTGTTTTGAGGCATCACGCTCTGTTGACCCTCTTTCGCCTGTCATGCGGACCAGGCATACGAAGGAGGTTGTCTTGAATCTTGAACAACAGAAGAAGCAGGCTCGCGATCTCTTGCGAGCGATCCGGTCTGGAAATGCGGAAGCGCTCTCCCGGCTGCGGCGCCACCATGCGCGCTGGGCAACCGTAGACGAGGGCGCTATACGCCAACTTGTGGCTCTGCACGACGCGCAGTTTGTCCTCGCTCGTGAACAAGGGTTCGCCAGCTGGCCCAAACTGAAGGCTTACGCCGAACCGTCTTCGCAGTCTCGCCACACTCGCTTGTTCGTCGCGGATGTTGCCTGGATTGCAGACCGCGTTCATGGTTTGCTGCGAACGCGCAATTCGGCAGGCCCGGCAGCGCTGGAACAGATCCGGGAATGGCACCCGCGTTTCTCCGATTGGACTGACGAGGAGATTCGCCAGGCTCCCTTCACCGAGGACGATGCCCGGTTGGTCTACGCCAGGGAGCACGGCTTCGAAACGTGGGACGACCTGACAAACCGCGTGAACCTCCTCGCCTCGAACCCCGCCGCAGCAACCGGCGAACCGTTCATGGCCGCCTTCGTCGCACTGCAGTCCGGCAATGTGACTGACTTCGAAGCTTTGCTCGGCACGAACCCGCGTCTGGCCCGCGAACGCGGAACAAATGGCAACACTCTGCTCAATCTCGCAGTCAGCTTCGCGGGCAAGCCGGACTGGAAAGGCGGCATCTCTGCAATCGAGGCGTTGCTCGATGCAGGTTCCGATGTCAACGAAGGGAACGATCGCGGCTCGACGCCGCTTCATCAGGCCGCATACGCTAACAAGCCGGAGATCGCGTCTTTACTGATCGAAAAAGGCGCGGCATTGGACGCGGAAGCGCACGGCGCCGGTGGCACGCCGTTAATTTTCGCGCTGTTCTGGGGACATCGCGAGGTAGCCGATTTGTTGGGTCGCCATTCGGTGGCTCCAAACAATCTTCGTGCCGCTGCCGGGCTCGGCATTCCGGAGCTGGTAGATGCCTGCTTCAAACCTGATGGCACACTCACTCCCGAAGCGTGCGCCGCCAGAGGCTTCTACCGTCCGCATAGCGGTTTCCCGGACTGGCAACCTTCGACAAACCCGCAGGAGGTTCTTGACGAAGCACTTGTGTGGGCATGCAAGAGTAACCGCTTGCTCGTGTTGGAGCGGCTCGTCAGGGCGGGTGCGCGCCTGAACGCCGATCCGTATCGAGGCACGCCTCTCATCTGGGCTGCGGTGTGCAATCGAACGGAGACCGTTGCATGGTTGTTAGACCACGGCGCAGACATCAATCAGAGGGCTACTTTTGGTGGACACACACACGGGCAGGGAATCACAGCCCTTCACATGGCGGCCCAGTCCGGGCATCTACCAGTCGTTAAGCTTTTGGTCGAGCGCGGCGCGGATCGATCCATCAAAGACGATCTCTATCAGTCGACCGCCGAGGGCGGCGCAAATTACTTTGGCCAGAACGAAGTCCGAGACTATCTGCGCTCGCTGAGCGCATAAATTGAAGACTGCGGCGATTCACTCCACGATAGCCAGCACGTCACCTGCAGCAACCGTGTCGCCCGGTTCGACGCGGAGCTTAGCCACTTTGCCGGCCTTCGGTGACTTCAGTTCGTTCTGCATCTTCATCGCCTCGATGACGATGACGCCCTGATGCGCTTCGACCGTGTCGCCGACGCTGACCAGGACGCGCACAACACGGCCCGGCATCGGCGCCGTTACCGGCTTCGGGCCTTCCGCGCCACCGTGGCGGCTGCGGCGCGACTTGAGCGAACGCGGATCGTCGACGCGATACGGCAGCCGTCTGCCACTAAGGTGAATTACGGAGCCTTCCGCGCTCTCTTCGAGCACGCAACGGTATGCATGGCCAGCGATGTGGAGCGAAAGCACGCCCGGGCGAAGCATCTGCGCCTCTACATCGACGGTGGGTTGGCCATCAATGCTCGCACGATATTGGCCGCCTTCGAGCTGCGTAAGCTCGATCTGCCGCAGTTCGCCGTTTATCTCGATCTGGAGGATCATGCGCGCAGGCTCTCCCGCCGCGCCGCCTGCTTCCATCCGCAGGCGTCAGTCTTCGCCTCATTTGCAGAAGCTCCGTTGTGGCCGTTGCCATTCGTCGGCCGCATGCACTCAAAGATCGCAGCGGCAATCAGTGCAGCCGCATCTTCACTGCCGTGCGCTTCCGATGCAGGACTGTTCGCCGCAAGCAGACGGTCCAGATAGCCTGTGTCGATGCGGGCCGTCTTGAATTCGTCATCGCTCAGTATGCGGCGAAAGAGTCCGAGGTTCGACCGGATGCCGCCAATCACATACTCATCGAGAGCACGCAGCAGCCGCGCAATCGCTGCTTCGCGCGTCGGCGCAAACGCAATCAGTTTCGAAAGCATGGGATCGTAATCGAGCGGCACCACCCAGCCTTCGTAAATCCCCGAGTCCTCGCGAATCCCCGGCCCTCCCGGCTGCAACAGCCGGGTGATCTTTCCCGGCGACGGGAAGAAGCCATTGTCTGGGTCTTCAGCGTAGACGCGGCACTCGATCGCATGTCCGCGCAGTCGAATCTCTTCCTGCTTAAACGGCAGCGGCTCGCCCTGCGCAATGCGAATCTGCAAATGAACAAGATCAAGCCCCGTCACCAGTTCCGTGACCGGGTGCTCCACCTGCAGGCGCGTGTTCATCTCAAGGAAATAAAAGTTGCGCTCTTCGTCGACGAGAAATTCAATCGTACCGGCGTTCGTGTATCCTGCAGATTTCGCCAGCCTCACCGCAACCTCGCCCATGCGGCTGCGCAGATCTTCATCAACGACTGCGGAAGGCGCTTCTTCAATCACTTTCTGATGACGCCGCTGCACAGAACACTCGCGCTCGCCCAGCGAGACACAGTTGCCGTGCTCGTCGGCCAATATCTGAATCTCAATGTGCCGCGGACGCTCGATCAGTTTTTCGAGATACACTTCGCCAGAACCAAAAGCCCTTTCCGCCTCACTGGATGCCGAGGTGAAGGCCGCGCTCAGGTCATCTTTGGAAAAGATGGCGCGCATCCCTTTGCCGCCGCCGCCAGCCGCCGCTTTGAGCATCACCGGATAGCCAATCTCTGCGGCCACGGCGTAAGCCTCGTCGAGCGAAGCCAGCCCTTTCACTGATCCGGGCGTGCGCGGCATGCCCGCAGCATCGGCCGCCTGACGCGCGCGTGTCTTCGATCCGAGAGCGCGCATCGCGCTCGCAGGTGGCCCGATGAATTTGATCCCTGCACTTTCGCAGGCTTCCGCAAAGTTTGCGTTTTCGGAGAGAAATCCATATCCCGGGTGAATTGCCTGTGCGCCCGCTTTTCTGGCAAGGTCAAGGATCAAGTCGCCGCGCAGATACGACTCCGTGGCCGGCGCTGGTCCCAGTCGATACGCCTCATCCGCTTCAAGCACATGCAGAGCAGCGCGATCTGCGTCCGAATAGACAGCGACTGTGGCAATTCCGAGTTCGCGGCAGGCACGCAGGATGCGGAGCGCGATCTCACCGCGATTCGCGATCAGAATTTTACGGATGGAGGTTTGACTGTTCGACACGGCAAGAAAGGATTCTAAATGGAAAAGCCTCCGATTGACCGGAGGCTCTCCGCTGAAACACTATCGACTACTTTGAATTGTCCATAACAACGCCGCCCGGCGTCTGGGCGTTCTTCTTCTCTTCGTTCGCCTTGCGCGTACCCATGGATTTGTGGCTCCAATCCACAGCCTGGTCGATATCTTCCTTGCGGGCCTGTTCATTGCCGCATTCGATGTTCGCCTTCTGACGATACATCAGGTTCATGTAGGACATGGCATCGTCATAGTTGGGCCGGATGTCCAGCGCCTTTTGCAGGTACTGCATTCCCTCGGCTACCAGTGACGCATTCTGGTCGGCCAGCTTCTTGCAGGCATCCTTCGGCATCTTCGGATTGCCATCGCCGGCATCCTGCATGTTCGCACTAGTAAGTGCCTGCACCTGGTTCTTATGGGCAACACCCCAGTCGATCACGCCGATAGTGTAGGCCGCTTCCGCATCCTGTGGATCGACAGCCAGCACTTTCTGCTGCCACTCTTTCGCTTTATCGAATTCATCGATCTGGAAATAAAGGCCCGCAATTCCCTTAAGACTGCTGATGTCTTTGGGGTCTTTGTCGAGGACCCCCTGAAAGCCCTGAATTGCCAGATTTGCGTTCTTGAGATTGTCTGGCGTCTTCAGATCGGGAACAACCTGCTGCGCATAGGCCGTGGCAAGATAGAGGCGCGCCATGGGAAGGGTTGGATCGAGATTCACCGCAGTCTGGAAATGGCCAATTGCCTCTTCATATTTGGCATTCTTGTAGGCAGCCACACCTTTGTTCAATTGGTCCCGGGCCTTGAGGCGGTTGCACCCGGTCACCATGGTCAGCATCGCCAGGAACGCGGCCGCCAATACCGGAAAACGTGCGATTCGATTCATTATGTCTTTGTCTCCTTTGATCGCCTGATCGCCAGCTTACGCCCGAAACAGCAAAAACAGAATCAAGGATCTTTCTCTATTTTCTCTATCTATTGTCGCAGCACAGGCTTCAGCAAAGCACTATCCTACACGACTCCAGACATGACACATGAAATTCTGTCTTGCTCCAATCGCGTATAGCACTGGGATGCCATCAAAAAATCTCTGCGCAGTGATTGTAATTGGTTTCTGCCGTATGGCAAGTTTCTGTTTGGCGGTCAATTATGCCGGAATAGACGAGAGGACCGCAAGCAGACGAGAATGGCGAGCCTATTGGCCCGCCTCAATTTTTGGTGTGATCAGGCCAATATGGTCAACGCCGACCGAGTGCGCCATATCCACCACTTCTGCCACCGTTGTGAAGTTCAGGTCAGGATCCCCCTTGATGAACATCACCTTTTCGGCGCGCGCGGCATAGATCGCATCCAGGCGATTGCGTAAATCATTTTTCGCCACGTCGTCCTGGTTGATCTTGTACGCCGGCGTGCCGCCTGGGCTGGCCAGGATCTGCACCACGATCGTGCGGTCATTCGGCTCCTGCTGATGCGGGTCCTTCGGGGGCTGGGGAACGAGCGCATCCAGGCCGTGCGGCGTAACCGGTACGATGACCATGAAGATGATCAACAGCACCAGCAGTACGTCGATCAGAGGGGTCACGTTGATATTGGCATTCAGTCCACCCGGACCACTTCCACCTGTCATACCCATAAGTCAGTTCCTCATTTCTCCGATGCGCTGCAACGTTTCGCTGCTTGCTATTCTCCACCAGCTGCGCGGGGAGGTTCAGCGACCTGACGCTGTTCGGTCAGGAGGCCGACTTCTTCTACGCCGGTTGTGCGCACAGCATCGATTGCATCCATCAACGTGCCATAATGCGCGCGCGCATCGGCACGGAAATACACCATCTTGTTTGTCTTGTTCTGCAGCATGTCGCTGACTTTTGGGCCCAGGTCGGCAAGAGAAATCTGATCCTGCCCCAGGAAGACCTTGCCATCGCGGGTCACTGCCACTACCACAGCATCTTCGTGGTCCGCATCCGGCATCGCTGTCGGGTTGTCCGTTTGCGCCAGCTCTACGTTCACCTTGTTCTGGAGCATGGGCGTGATGACCATGAAAATGATCAGCAGAACCAGCATGACGTCCACCATCGGCGTAACGTTGATGTTCGCGTTGACCTTGCTACCTTCGTCTCTCTTATTTTGTGCCATTCTTAGTGCTCCCCCCGATCGGATCCTTAGATCGGATCTAAACCGGGCTTTCTGATCGGGCTTCCTCAAATGTTGCGGGCTCGGCCTGGAAAAACCGCTGGAGTGGGTATTTCAAGTCGCCCCACTCCAAAGCGCAGGGATTCCCGCTGGTGAGTGCGCAAACGCCGTTTAGCGGCGGGCGCCCTGCTTGAGGAAGTAATCGATCAGTTCGCTCGAGGAGTTATCCATTTCGACGTCAAACGCTTCCACCTTATTGGTGAAGTAGTTGAACGTCATAACGGCCGGGATAGCGACCAGCAGCCCCATGGCGGTGGTGACCAGCGCTTCGGAAATACCGCCAGCGACTGCGCCGATACCCGAGGTCTTCTGCGTTGCGATCTGGCGGAACGCGTTCAAGATACCTACGACCGTTCCGAACAGTCCGATAAACGGAGCTGTCGAGCCAATCGTGGCCAAACCGCCAAGGCCGCGCTTCAGCTTCGCGTGAACGATCGCTTCAGCCCGTTCCAGAGCGCGCTTCGAGGATTCGATCTGATCCTCGGTCACTGCGCCGCCGCTGCCGTAGTTGCGGAACTCCTGCAGACCGGCCGTGACCACTTCTGCCAGGTGCGACTTCTTGTTGCGATCGGCGACCTTTACCGCCTCGTCCAGCTTGCCCTCTTTCAGAGCGCCGGCAACGCGCGGGGCGAACTCACGCGACTGCTTGCGTGCGGCGCCGAAATAGAGCCAGCGGTCGATAATCACAGCGAGCGACCAGATCGACATGATGAATAGGACGAGGACAACGCTCTTGGCGAGCCACCCCATGTTGTTCCACAGATCGAGCGGACTGAAGCCGACTGTCTGCTCCTGGAAAAAGGCCAGCGAAGTTGGGTGAATTGCTTGTGTCAGATGAGCGAGAATCACTTGAATCTTTCCTCCTGAGGAGTTTTCTTTTCGGAAAAAACCTGCGTGGCTACCTGCGGTTTACCTCTCCGAGCGTGTGCTGCCGGAGAAGCCGGATGATGATGAAGTACGGGCATCAACCTCCGAGGTTGAAGACCACGTTGACCTGCGTTTCCACCTCTACCGGATCGCCATTGAGCAGGTAGGGTTTATACCGCCAGGATCTCACTGCGTCCATGGCCGCTTGCTGCAGCATCGGCGGACCACTGACGACGTGAAGATTTTCGATTGTGCCGGACTTGGAAATCGTTGCCTGCAGGATGACAGTCCCTTGGATGCGGGCAGCCTTGGCAATGGCTGGATACTGCGGCATTGTTTTTACCAGCAGATTGCCCTGCATGACGCCGGACGATACAGCGATCTTCTTCGGCGCCGCAGCCTTCACGACCGGGGCCGGACCGTTGCCGATTCCGCCAAGCACGCCGCCGAGCACTCCACCCGCGGAGCCTCCGCCCATGCCTTCCATTCCGGCAACGCCGGCGGCGCTGGGGGCAGCCTCTTCCTTGACCATTTTGATGTCTTTAGGAATCTTCGTTGGCGCGGTCAGTTGGTTGTTCAACATCTCGGAAACAACTTTCTGCACGTGAACAGGCGCCTCTGGCGGGGGTGGGGGCGGTGGTGGCGGGGGTGGCGGCGGTGCAACCAGCAGGGTCGCCATAGCCGCTTTCGGCAGCGCCTCCGGATAAATCAGAGGGACAAGGATCATTGCCGCGAGTATCGATCCGTTCAGAGCGAATCCGATGATGGTGAAGTACTTGCTCTTGGTCTTAATCCTGCCGCCTGACTCCATCAAGGAATCTTCAAACATAGCCTACCTCTTCCAAGCAGAACTTGTTACCACCTATTGACACCAGAAGGGTGTTCATTTGTTCCCGGTTGCCCGGCTTTTTTGGAGCAGGTAACAAACATTGAAAAAAGCCGAGTGAAGAAGCTATATCACACTCGGCCTGTATCTGGAAACGTTACACTCGGGCTTTTTTTGCCGCCGGTAAGACCGCCGCCCTGCCGCGCCCCTGCCGCCACTCCTGGTAAGCCACCAGCATTGGCGCCGCTACGGCAATCGAGGAGTAGGTGCCGATCAGAATGCCCACCACCAGCGCAAACGAGAAGCCATGCAGCACTTCGCCGCCAAAGAGGTACAGTGAAAGCACCGTCAGAAAGGTCAGGCCCGAGGTCAGGACCGTCCGGCTCAGCGTCTGATTGATGCTGCGATTGACGATGTCGGCAAGCGGTTCGCGCCGCGTCAGCCGTAGGTTTTCGCGGATTCTGTCGAAGACGACAATTGTGTCATTCATCGAATAACCGACCAGCGTAAGAATCGCCGCGATAACCGTGAGCGAAATTTCCTGATTCGTCAGGCTGAAGGCGCCGACCGTGATGAGCGTGTCGTGGAAGACTGCGACCACCGCCGCTACGCCATAGATCAGCTCAAAGCGGAACCAGAGATAGACGAGCATTCCAGCCAGTGAATACAGGGTCGCAAGCAATGCCTGCTTCTTCAGTTGCGCGCCCACCTGCGGTCCAACGATTTCAACGTTGCGAATCGTAAAGCCCGAGAGATACGCATCCTGCTTCAGTTCCGCCAAC
>Ga0209773_10000084_pt1 | contig 24803 bp, 22 predicted proteins | sample BogFormECP14_OM1_FD_188244 | JGI IMG/M metagenome (GOLD analysis project Ga0209773, IMG submission 188244) | Bog forest soil microbial communities from Calvert Island, British Columbia, Canada - ECP14_OM1 (SPAdes) (version 2) | ecosystem: Environmental > Aquatic > Freshwater > Wetlands > Bog ... | reverse complement strand
GTGAACGAGGCGCCGCCGTCAGGCGACGCCCAAAATAAGTGCTCCGCTCTGAGCGTTGTCATACGCGGCCGACGTTCGCACGATAATCACTGAAGGCGCCGCGGGGATGCCCGGCTCGACGCCGGGCATTACGGGCAGCGCGCTGGGTAGTTATCCCGGGATTGTCGGCGATGGATGCATGCGTCAAGCGCGGACGACGACCGCGGCGGCGGAACATGAGCGCTTGCCGCAGTGTCTCCGGAAAGGGCGTGATTTCTTGGCGAATCTGATCGATCTGGTGCTCGACCCGACGGCCTGGGCCGCGCTGGCGACGCTGATCGCGATGGAGATCGTGCTCGGCGTCGACAACCTGATCTTCGTCGCGCTGCTTACCAGCCGCGTCCCCGAGTCGAGGCGGCGCCTGGTGACGAGGATCGGTCTCGGGGTCGCGTTGATCTTTCGGCTGCTGCTGCTGGGTTCGCTCGCGTTGCTGGTGGAACTCACGAGACCTGTCTTCTCGGTATTCGAGCACGGCTTTTCCTGGCGCGATCTGGTGATGGCCGGCGGCGGACTGTTTCTTGTATGGAAAGCGACGCGGGAGATTCATGAGCATGTCGAGGCCCGGCACGACGTCGCCGAGCCGGCGCCGGCGCCGGTCGGGGGCGCGTTTTGGGCGATTGTCCAGGTCATCGCGCTGGATCTGGTGTTTTCGATCGACAGCATCGTCACCGCCGTCGGCATGACCGATCACATCCCGATCATGGCGATCGCGGTGATCGTTGCTGTGGTGTTGATGCTGTTCGCCGCGGCTCCGCTGTCGCGCTTCATCGGCGCCAATCCGACGCTGGTGATGCTGGCGCTCAGCTTTCTCTTGATGATCGGCATGGTGCTGATCGCCGACGGTTTCGGCGTTCACGTGCCCAAGGGCTACATCTATGCCGCCGTTATATTTTCCGGCGCGGTGGAGGCGCTCAACATGCGCCGGAGGGGGCGGCGAGGGAAGGGGTAGCCGAGGAGGAAGCGCGAGATCGAACACCGGCTCCCAGTTCGCCGCGACGCCGGTCGATTGGGCTATGGATGGACCGCTTCTACCTGCGGCGAAGTGAACGGCTCCGTGCGATGGACGACTTCCTCTTCGTAAAGCCGGGCGATCTCCTCGTCAGAAAGCCCGAGCATCTTTGAAAGAATATCCGTCGTGTCCTCCCCGACGGCTGGCGCGCCGCGCCACAGGCGCCCCGGGGTCAGCGACATTTTCGGCACGACGCCATAGACGCGGATCGGCACGCCGGACTGGCGATCGAGCACGGGCGCCGTCATCTCGCGCGCGCGGTAGTGTTCGTCATTGTATTGGTCCGGCGTCCCGAACACCCGCGCGCATCCAATCCTGGCGTCGTTCAGCGCCGTCTCGACTTCCAGCGAAGTGCGCGCGGCGCAATACTCGCGCAGGCGGCGGTCGAGTTCCCGTCCCTTTTCAGAGTTGACCGCGGCCGCGTCTTTGGAGCACGCCTCATAGCTATACTCCTTGGGGTCGAGGCCGAGGAATACGGGCACCCGAGCATAGATGGCCCCGCCACCCGCGCCTATGAACACCCAGCCATCCCTGCACTTGAAGGTGTCGTAAGGCTGAAAGCCCGGCGCCCGGTTTCCGCTGTGGCCGTATGTCGCTCCTTCCCCGGTATAGAGCGGCATCAGGTTTCCCTGCGTCTGCGCGACCGCCTCGAATTGAGCGAGGTCGATGACCTGCCCTCTACCCGATTTCTTCACTTCCCAAAGCGCCATCATCGTGGAGGCCCAACCGGTCAACGCCGTCAGATAGTCGCCGGTATAGGTCTTGGCGCGCTGAGGCGGTCCGCTGGGGTCGCCCGTTATGTTCATCATGCCGCCATACGCCTGGGCGAGCGCGTCGTATCCGGGCCGGCCGAGATATTCCTCTTTGCCGAATTGGCCGTAGGTCGAAACCCGAACAATGACGAGGGCAGGATTCACAGCCAACGCGAGTTCGTTGCTGATCCCGCATCGGTCCAAAGTCCCCGGCGCGGAACACTCCATCCAGACGTCGGAGATCTTCCACAGCGCCATCAGCAACTCGAGCCCTTGCGCCCGCTTCAAATCGATCCCCATGGAAAGCTTGTTCTTCATGATCTCCGCTTTGTCGCAGCCATGGGGTCTGGGACCGCGGGTCAGGAGGGGCGCGATCCAGCGAAACGTGTCGCCGCCCGGCCGCTCGACATGAATTACTTCGGCGCCGAATTCGGCCAGCTTTGTGCCGATGAAGGGTTGCGCGATGAGTACGCCGGTGCCGACGGCCCGAATGCCTTCGAGCGGGCCAAAGCAGGGAGCCGCCGCCGGCGTATCCGGGCGCTGCAATCGCTTTATCCACTCAGGTAGATTCTCTCGCAGTTCCTCTATCTGGTCTTCGTTTTTGACTATCCTCGGATCGTGCGCCATGGCTCGCGCTCCCTTGTCCGCCCTTCTTACTCGAGTTGGAATCCCGATCGCCGCGAACAACGCGACGAGTTTGGCCTAGTCCCGCAGTTCCGGCAAGCCCGCGCCGCCGACGAACGGAGCGCCCGACCTGATCCTGTCATGAACAGAGGAATACTCGTCTTGATCTCACGTCGCCGACTTCTGATGCATGGCCTGCTCACCGCTCCGGCTTTCGCATGCGCGAGGGCGTTCGCGCGGGCGAATCCCGAAGATATCCGAGCGAGCCTCGCCGATCTCGAAAAGACCCATGGCGGCCGGCTCGGGGTCTGCGTGCTCGACGTCGCGACGGGCCGCCGCGTCGAGCATCGCGCGGACGAACGATTCGCGATGTGCAGCACCCACAAATTCCTCGCCGCCGCGTTTGTCCTGCAACGCGTCGACCGCGGGGAAGACAGCCTCGAGAGGCGCATCCCATATGCGAAGGACAATCTCGTCACCTACTCCCCGATCACGGAAAAACATCTCAGCGACGGAATGACGCTCGGCGAGATCTGCGAGGCGGCGCTGACGCTGAGCGACAACACCGCGGCGAACCTCATTCTCGCGACCCTCGGCGGGCCGGCGGGGTTCACGAGCCGGGCGCGCGCGCTCGGCGACGACGTGACCCGGCTCGATCGGATCGAAACGGCATTGAACGAGGCGAAGATCGGCGATCCAAGAGACACGACGACGCCGGCGGCGATGGCGGAGAACGTCCGAAAGCTCGTGCTCGGGGAGGCGCTGTCCTTGCCGTCCCGCGACCAACTGGCGAGCTGGATCGTCGCCAACAAGACCGGCGACAAGCGATTGCGCGCGGGAATTCCGAGGGAATGGCGGGTCGGCGACAAGACGGGAACGGGGGGCGCCGCGGCGACCAACGACATCGCGATCGTCTGGCCGCCCGACCGCGGCCCGCTCGTCGTGACCGCGTATTACGCGGAGTCCGCGGCGCCGGACGACGAGCGCGAACAGGTTCTGGCGGAAGTCGGCAGGCTGGCCGTTGGGGTTTGAGCCGACGCCTAAGACCCGGACGTCGGCCCTGGATACGCGGGTCAAGCCGGCGTATGACGAAGCTGAAAGTCGCCAGCGTTTGGCGCTCGAACCTCAATTCATGATACCAACGCCGCCATGAACGCTCCCGCCTTCTCCGTACTGACCATCTGCGGCCTCGAAGAACTCGACGACCACAGCGCCAACGGCGTCAGCCATATTCTGTCCATTCTCGATCCGGAGTGGCCGGAACCAGCTGCGTTCCAGGCATTCGATCCCCACTTGCGCACGACGCTGTATTTTCACGATGAGATCGAGCCGCGCCCCGGGGTCGTCCTGCCTGACAGGGCGGACATCAAGACGATCTTGGCGTTCGGCCGTGACGTAGGCACGGATCTTCGCCATCTGTTGATCCATTGCCACGCGGGCATCTCCCGCTCCACCGCGGCCATGACGATGATACTGGCGCAGGCGTTTCCGCGCGAGAGCGAGGACGCCATCGTCGATCGACTCCTGCGGATCAGACCGCAGGCGTGGCCCAATTCGCGAATGATCGGTTTCGCCGACGAGCTTCTAGGTCGCCAGGGCCGGCTCAGCGCGGCGGTGGCTGGCATCTATGCCCGACGCTTGGCGGCCCGCCCGGATCTCGCCGAGACCATGCGCCGCCTGCACCGCGCCAAAGAGGTCGAACTCGCCCTTTCCGCAAAGGATTGACAGGGCTGGGCGGCCCAATCCGATGGCCGGCTCTATTTAGTCGAGTTGGCGTAGTGGATAATTTTATTATCCACTACGAATGTCGGCACGCGCGCATCGATTTCGCGCCAAATTCCCTGCTCCGGTCGATAAGGCCGAATTAATTCCCTGCGGGCGCGAAAAAATTCCCTGCTCGTCTGCATAGGGAATTCGCTTACAAACGGCTGAATTCGCACATGTTTTCGTGACGTATTTTTGCAAAAAAGCGGCTGAATCGGGGAAATTCCCTGCATTTTTCCCTGCCAGCAGGGAGGGCGAGCCGCCAAGGAGCCGACTGTCGGGAACGAGGCATGCTCGAAATAGCGCATCATGCTCGCGACCACGGGCATCCAGGAAGTCACGACGATGCAAGGCTGGCCGGGTCGGCTCGGCCGTTCGAATCCCGCCTGCGCCGCCACTCTGATCGCCTCCACACATCGATACCCCCTAAACTCCCAGAGAGAATCGAATCACACCGGGCCTTCAGAGGGCAGCCTTGTTCCGCAGCCTGCTAGTGCGCGGCGGTGTGCGGGCGGGTTTGGTCGAGCAGATCGAAGAGCTTACCGGGGTCGAGACGGATCACGTGGCCCGAGCCGGGCACGATGGTGAGCGTATTTTGGATGCCCAGCCGGTCCAGTTCCTGGCTGGCCTCACGCGAGCCGCGCGCCCACTCGGTGTCGTCGCCGCCAACGAAGGCAGCGACCGGGATGCCCTTGAGGTCTTTGAGCGCGGCAAGGGCGCGGGCGTCGGGCGGGACCCCGGGCAGCACGGTCAGCGAGAGAAAGCGGTCAGGAAACTCGGTAATGACGCGATAGGCGGAGAGGCCGCCGTTGGAGATGCCGGCGAGATGAACCTTGCCGCCCTCGACGCGAACAGATTGCGCGACTTCGTCGAGAAGATGAGGGAGTTCCTGTTCGAGGCCGGTATAGAAGTTCTCCCCGCTCGGAGCTGCGGGGCTGATGACCACCCACCCGCGCCGTTTTGCTTCGGCCTCCCAGTAGAAATTCAGGCCCGCCTCGACCATCTGCCGCGACTGATCGCCGGGCGGAAGAGCGAGAAGAACCGGGTAAGCTTTGCTCTTGTCAAAGTGATCGGGCAGAACCAGCGCATAGTCGATCGTGTGGCCGTTGTGGATGAACTGATGGTAGCCCGCGGCATGGGCGGCGGCCGCGAGCACCTGTGAACCAAGCAGGGCAAGCCCAAGCAGCAGGCGAGCATTGCAAAAGGGGTGGCGAGTGCCCGAGGAGCGCGGAGGGAAACGGCCGGTGAGATGGGGCAAGGGAAACTCCAATGGCTGCAGCCGCTAGAGGGCTATAGCGTAGACATAGTGCTCATCTTCATCGAGCGTGGCCCTCTGCGCGGAAACCCAAACATTCTACGGCGCCTCCTCGGTCACGACGATTTCGCTTCGCCGAACCCCGATCGCAGCGGCGAGCAGCTTGAGGCGCTCGCCGACGACTTCGCTGTCGGGGGCGCGCGCGGCGGCGACGACTTCGAGCCGCACGCAATCCGCCTCGATCTGAAGACGGGCGCCCGCGAGCACGGCGGGCACGCCGCCGGAAAAGCGATAGGCCAGCAGAATCGCGCGGCCTAGAATCTGCGCGCGACTGCGCGCCGAGGGCGTCAGCAGGCCGATCGCCGGGCTGAGCCAGGGCGCGTCGGGCCGGCCGGCATAGCGGGCATGGATCGCCGTCGCGAGATAGACCCGCTCCGGATGATCGATGCCGATCAACGGAAATTGCAGCACACGGCGAAAGCTCTCCTCGGCGCGTAGATCCGGGGAATCGCGCCAGGCGATGTCGGAGAGCGCGCAAACCGTGACCCGCAAGCGGATCTCGGCCGGGGTCTCGCCGGAAAAGAGTTTGGCCGTCCAAGGCACGAGCGCGGCGGCGAAATCGGGCACGCGGGACAGCGGCAGGCCGATGAGTTGCGCGCCCTCGACCAGCGGATCGAGATATTGCTCGGATTTGTCGAGCTGCGAATATAGTAGACCCTCGCGGAGGCCGAGCGCGGAAAACACGATGCGCTCCGGCGCGAGGCGCTTCAACAAGCGATCCAGCACCATCGCCGCCGCCGGCAAAGTCCGCGCCCGGCGTTCGGCCACTCCCGGCGCCGCGGCGAGTTTGGCGGGCGAGAGCCGCAACAGCGACTTGGCGAACCCGCGGGCTTCCGAGGCGCCGAGCGTATAGCCTTGAACTACCTTCACGGGCGCATCGACGGCTTGCATGTGAGCGTTGGCGAGTGCGCGCCATCCGCCGCCGACTGCGTAGAACACTGGCCTGCCGAGCGCGGGCGGCAGGCTCTCTTGCAGGATGGCGTCGATCCGACGCTTGGCCTCCGGCGCCCCCTCGGCGAGCATCGCCTCCACCGGCAAAGCGCCGAGCGGCAGACTGACCCAACGATCGCCGACATGATCGTCCAGCGCTTCGGTGACTTCGAGGCTGCCGCCGCCCATGTCGCCGACCGTTCCGATTGGACGAAAGAAGCCGCAGATCACCCCCAGCGCGGCGAGCCGCGCCTCTTCGGCCCCGCTCAGAATACGGACCTCGAGGCCGGTCTCGGCCCGGATCGCCGCCGCGAGCGCCGGCCCGTTGGAAGCGCGTCGGATCGCTTCGGTCCCCGTGACGTCGAGTTTGGCGACCCCCATCGCATCAGAGATGGCGCGAAAGCGGCGAAGCGCCTCGACGGTCCGGCGAAAGCCGTCCGCATTGATGGCGCCGGTCTGAGCCAGGCCTTCGCCGAGGCGGCAGAGCGATTTCTCGTTGAAACGAGGCAACGGCGCGCGACCGAGTTGGTCGTAGACCACGAGCCGCACCGAGTTCGAGCCGATATCGATGATCGCGTAGGGCGCCCGTCCGGCGCGTCCCGCGCGCTCGGGGTTCAGCTCCAGCGATCGCGGAACAATCCCCGCAGGCGTGCCTTCCTCTGCCATCGCGCTCCCTCGCGTCGGCGGGATCATGGGCGAAAGGCGCCCGTTTGGCTAGATGCATCCGCGCCGACTCCTGGCCCGCCGCGGGTCAGATAGCTGTCGAGATAGCTCACCATCACGAGAAACGCGCCCGCGGCGATCGCGAGAATGACCACCCCGGCGATCATCACACGAGTCTGAGCGGTGGCGCGAGTTGCGGGTTTGACTAGGTGCTCGGGTGGGGAAGGGACCTGCGGCGGCTGCAAAGGGACGGTGTGCTCGAGCGCGACCGGCGCCGGCCGTGCGGGCGGCTCGGGGGCCGTGATCGGAGCGGCTTTTTTCACACCGAAGAGACCATGCAGCCACACGAAGGCCGCCACCAACGCCGGCGCGATGGCTACGAGCCCCGGCGCGTTGGCGTTGGCCCAGGGGGCGATCACTGGGTCCGAGATCGCCATGCCGCCCGCAATCCAGCCGAGCAACGCCGCGCCGAACGCGACCAGCGCCGGCGCGCGACGCAGCAATTCGATCAACAGCATGCCGCCAAAACCGAGGATCGGCAGGCTCAGAGCGACGCCGATCGCCAGCAGCCAGAAACTGCCGCGTGCGATCGCGGCCAACGCCACGACGTTGTCGAGGCTCATCGCCGCGTCGGCGACGACGATGACCGCCGCCGTCGACCACAGGTCCGGGGCCGCGCCACGTCTCCGGATCGGCGCCGGCGCGTCGAGACTGCCGCCGCTCGAGATGTTCATCGCGATGGCGGTCAGCGCCAGCGCGCCGACGATCTTGACGAGCGGAATCGCCAGAAGCGAGGTGGCGACAACCGTCATCACGAGCCGGAACACGATCGCCCCGGCGACGCCGATCGTGACGGCGCGACGCATGTCCTCGGGCGCCAGCGATCGGCAGGCGAGCGCGATCACCAAGGCATTGTCCGCCCCGAGCAGCAGATCGACGACGAGAATCTGCAGGGGAACGAACAGCCAATTCGAACCGTCGCCTAAGTCCATTCTCCAGCTCCCAAGGCGCGGAGAATGGACATGGGCGACACAGAATCGACGGCAACGGTCGAGACGCCCCTCCGAGTGTCAACGGTCCGCGCCGGCCAGCCCTTCATTTCGACGCGTCGGCCGGCAGGCTCGAAGCCGGCCCCGCGATCAGCAGGCGCAGGAAATCCGCGTCCGGCGAAAGCAGCAGCGTCGCCCCGGAATCGGCGAGCGATTTGCGGTAGGTCTGCACGGAGCGATAGAATCGATAGAACTTCGGATCCGTGCCGAAGGCTTCCGACAGCCGTCGGCTCGCCTCGGCGTCGCCTTCGCCGCGGCTGATCGTGGCGGCGCGTTGGGCTTCCGAGAGGATCACCGTTCGCTCGCGGTCGGCGCGCGCCTGGATCTGCTGGGCCCATTCGAACCCTTGCGCGCGCAATTCCTTCGCCTCGCGCTGTCGCTCCGATTTCATGCGGTCGTAAATCGCCTGGCTCGTCTCGAACGGCAGATCGGCGCGATGGAAGCGGACTTCGTCGATCTCCAGCCCCAGTGGGCTCGCCTTATCCGCGACTTCGTTGCGGATGACCTCGACGATCTGCGCCCGAGCGCCCGTCAGCAGTTGCGCGAGCGGAACCTGGCCGAGTTCGCGGCGCAGCGAGGAACTCACGAGCTGCGTCAGTTGCGCGCGCGCCTGATCGAGGCCGCGCAGCGCCTGGTAGAAGCGCAAGGGATCGACGATGCGATAACGCGTGTAGGATTGCACCTCGAGCCGCTTCTGGTCCCCCAGGATCACCTGCTCCGTCGGCGGCTCCAGCAGCAGCAGGCGCGTATCATAGGTGAACACGCTGTCGATGAGCGGCGCTTTCCATTTCAAGCCGGGCTCGGTCTCGACGCCGATCGGCGCGCCCAGCCGCACGATCAGCGCCTGCTCGCCCTCCGAGACGACGAACAGCGACGAAATCACGAGATAGAGAGCGAGGCCGGCGACGATCAGAATCGTCCAAACCGCGCGCGCACTCATCTGGCCTCTCCCGTCGGCCCCGCCGGCCGCGGGCCGCCCTGGACGGGCAAGGGCGGCGCGACCAAGTAGGGGAGCGCGGGGCCGTTTGGGGGCGGCGTGTACCGCGAAACGGGACGCGATTCCGTCAGCGGCATATAGGGCGTGACGCTCGCCAATCCCTTGCCCGAGGTGTCCACGATCACCCTGGTCGATTTCCGCAGCATGTCGTCGACGCTCTCGAGATAGAGCCGCCACGCCGTCACCTCGGGCGAGGCCTTGAAGCTCGCGTAGACGCCGAGGAAAGCGTTGGCCTCGCCCTCGGCGAGATTGACGACCGATGTTCGATAGGCTTCGGCGTCCTGCCGTGCATGCTCGGCCTCGCCGCGCGCCCGCGGCAGAACGTCGTTGGCGTAGGCCTCGGCCTCGTTGCGCGCGCGCTCCTGGTCGGCGCGCGCGCGCTGGACGTCGTTGAACGCGTCGATGACCGCCGCCGGCGGCTCCACCCGTTGCAATTGCACCTGGGTGATCTCGATGCCGGCCTTCTCGGAATCCAACAGCTGCTGCAGCAGTTGCTGGGTTTCGTCGGCGATCTGCTGACGCTTGTCGGACATCGCGGCCTGGATGGGCGTGCGGCCGATCACCTCACGGAGGGCTCCCTCCGCCGCGATCTTCACGGCGACCTCGGGGGCGTCGATGCGAAACAGATACTCGCCCGCGTCGCGAATCTTCCAGAACACCGCGCAATCGGCCTCGACGATGTTTTCGTCGCCCGTCAGCATCTGCCTTTCGCGCCCGGCCGCGGCGTCGCCGGGAGCTGCGCCTGCGGAATTGCCGAGCTGAATCTGATTGATCTGCGTGACCTTCGGCAGCAGGACGATCTCGATCGGGTAGGGCCAATGGAAATGCAGCCCGGGTTGCGTGGTATCGACCCATTTGCCGAACCGCAGTACAACGCCCTGCTCGTCGGGCTGAACCTTGTAGATCGAGGTCGCGACCCAGCCAACGAAGGCCAGCGCGACGATCAGCGCCACGCCGCTCCGGCCTAGCCTGGGAATTTGAAAGACGGCGCCCAGGCTTTCCCCGATCATCGTTCGAAAGCCGGGGGCGGCGTCCCTCTCGCTCAGCTCAGACATCGGCTCGCCACGTCATGTAGGCGCGGTCGCCGATCGCGCCTCTCGCAGTCTCCGCAAGGTTGGACGAACGAGGCGCTCGGCGCCGGACGCGGTCGGAGACCGCGTCTACAAGCGGTTCAATCCTGGCCAACGGCGAGGCTCTCCTCGAGCATCCGCGCGCGGGCGCGCAGCTTTTCCGTATCGCTCTTCAGCTGACCGCAAGCGGCTGATATGTCGCGCCCGCGCGGCGTGCGGACGGGGCTTGCGTAGCCCGCCTTGAAGACGATGTCGGAGAAACGTTCGATCCTGTCCCAGTCCGAGCATTCGTAGGGACTGCCCGGCCAGGGATTGAACGGGATGAGATTGATCTTGGCCGGCAGGCCCTTGAGCAGCCGCACCAGCGCGATCGCCTCGGCGGGCGAGTCGTTGACGCCCTTCAGCATGACGTATTCGAACGTGATGCGGCGCGCGTTCGACGCGCCGGGATATTCGCGGCAGGCCTGCAACAGAGTTTCGATCGGGTACTTTTTGTTGAGCGGCACCAGCTTGTCGCGCAACGCATTGTTCGTCGCGTGCAAGGAGACAGCGAGCATCGTCCCGCATTCGCGCCCGAGCTTCTCCATTTCCGGCGCGACGCCGGAGGTCGATACGGTGATGCGACGCCTGGAGAGGGAAAGGCCGTCGCCATCGGTCAGCACGCCGATTGCGTCGCGCACGTTCTCGAAATTATAGAGTGGTTCGCCCATGCCCATGAAGACGATATTGGAGACGGCTCGCACTCCCTCGCCGGAGGGCACGAGCCCGTCGTCAGGCGCAATTCCGCCGGGAAAATCGCCCAGCCGATCCCGCGCGACCATCACCTGCGCGACGATCTCGGCCGATGTCAGGTTGCGCACCAGGGCCTGCGTGCCGGTATGGCAGAAGGTGCAGTTGAGCGTGCAGCCCACCTGGCTGGAGACGCAGAGCGTCCCGCGATCGGATTCCGGGATATAGACGCACTCGATCTCGGCGCCCTTGTCGTGGCGGGCGCTCGACGGCATCCGGAGCAGCCACTTGCGCGTGCCGTCGGCCGAAACCTGCTCGCTCGTGATCCGAGGCCGCTCCAGCGTGCAACGCTCGGCGAGCTTGTCGAGCAGCGCACGCGAGATGTTGCGCATCGCTGCGAATTCGCTGACGCCGCGATGATAGATCCAATGCCAGAGCTGCCCGCCGCGCATACGCAATTCACGCTCGGGCACGCCTATTTCGGCGAGCGCCCGCGTAACCTCGGCGCGGGTGGCGCCGGCGAGACGAATGGGGGCGCCGACCGGGGACGCGACGACTTGGGACGCTAGGGCGGCGGCGGTCATGATTCGACTTCTAGCATGGCGGGCGCGGGGGGGCGAGGCGGACGAGCGGATTGAACACTCGCCGTTCTTGAGTGGTTGGCAGGGGAGCGAGGCGTGAATATGACCGTCCTGCCGACTGCGGAAATCAGGGTCCTATCGAGCTACAGCAGATGGAGGCCTTGCGCCAAGGGGCTGAGCACAATATCGAAGCGTCCGGTGCGACGGAGACAGCTGAAACCGTCGTCGCGGCGCCAGTCGAGACGTGAGCCGTGAGTCAAGAGAAAAGCGCGTTCGGAACGACCAGACGCGCAACCGAGGAGAACGCAATGAGAAAATCCGGGTGTGTAGCGTTGTTGTTGTCGGCGTGGGTGGGCAGCGCGGTCGGCGCCAGCGCGCTGACGCTGACTAGCCCCGACGTCAAAGAGGGCGGAACGATCGCCGACGAGCAGGTTTTCAACAGCTTCGGGTGTTCGGGCAAAAGTATTTCACCCGCCCTGACTTGGTCGGGCGCTCCGAAGAACACGAAGAGCTTCGCCCTGAACGTCTACGATCCCGACGCGCCGACCGGCAGCGGTTTCTGGCACTGGGTCGTCTTCAACATCCCTGCCGATACGACTTCGCTGGCGAAGGGCGCCGGGGATCCCAAGAGCGCGGCAGCGCCGAAGGGCGCGATCGAGGCCCGCACGGATTTCGGAGTTCCCGGCTACGGCGGCCCGTGTCCGCCCAAAGGCGACAAGCCCCACCACTATATCTTCACGATCTATGCGGTCGACGTCGACAAGCTCGACGCCGACGCGAACACGACGGCGGCGGTGGTCGGCTTCAACTTGCATTTTCATACGCTCGCGAAGGCAAGCCTGACGGCGCTCTACGGCCGCTGATCGGCGCGCCCTCCGACGCGCGGACCTGAAACAAGCGGCGCCCGCGCTTCTCATCAAGTTGGATATCGCCATGCGCCAAGCACCCGCCCGACGAAAGGGTCGTGCACGGCGCAACCGACGACGTGTGTCTGAACTGGCCCGATTTGGTAGGCGCGGCAAAACGAACCTATGATCATGCGCCACGTTTTTTCGAGTATTGGGGGCCGCCGATGAAACGCGCTTTCACGATCGCAGCGGTGCTCGCCTTATCGGCCGTAGCCGCCTGCGCATGGAAGCCCGATGCCGATCAGATCGCCCAATCGAAAATGATCGGACTGAGCAAGAAAGCGATTCTCGAATGCATGGGCGAACCGGTCCGGCGCAGATCGATCGGCGCGACGGACATCTGGTCCTTCGCCTCCGGCACGGTGCGGATCGAAGGCGAGAGCATCGCGACCTTCGGCTATAAAAGGCACGCGCTGTGCAATGTCGAAATCGTGCTGACCAAGGGCATGGTCAGCCAGGTCACTTACACCGGACCCGACGGCGATCCGCTGGACCTCGGCGAGCGATGCAGCTTCGACGTCGAGCGTTGCGTTCCACCTTGAACGATACGCTCGATGCCAGTGAGCGCGCGGTAGTTCAAGCGGCGTGCGCGACGACGCGCCGAGCCGAATCGGGTATCGGCAGCGGCGCGTTCGCGCTGTCGAGAAACTCGACCGTCGTATAAGCCAACACCGTGTCGCCGATGTTTTCGAGATCGTGAATCATCGACTCGCCCTCGGCGTAGTGCATATGTTTGGTGTCTCCGGCGCGATACGCCGATTCGATCGTGCGGCCGTCGCCATAATGCGAGCGCGCGCGCCCGTCGGTCAGCGCGGTCCAGAAATAATCGAGGACGTGGCGATGAAAGCCGATGCGCTCGCCGGGCGCGAGGCTGAGCGACCAGACGCGCACGCGATCCGATTCCGACAACAGCACCCGCCCGACGCAACCGTTCATTCCGTTGGCCGCGAACTCTCGCCGCAATTCCGCGGGCCAGCCTTCCATCGCTTTCGACGTTTCAGCGGCCATGGCGCGACCCCTTTTTTCTGTATTGGACGGAATCATAGATTGGCCAGAGTGGCTGTCAAGCGCGACCGCAACGCGATTCCCTTCTCCCGCTTGCGGGAGAAGGTGGCGCGATAGGGCGTCGAAAGACGCCCGTCTTTCGACGGGCTATGGCGCCGGATGAGGGCCCGGTTCAAGCTAGGAAACGCGGCCGCCCTCACCCCAACCCTCTCCCGCGAAGGGCGGCAGAGGGGGTCTCGAACCGCTCCCCTGACGGACCTGCACCCAGGATGAAGAACAACGCCTCAAAATCCCGCCGCCATCTCCTCGAGCCTCCGATGCGCCGATTGCTGAGCGGCGTCGATCAGTCCCGGTGGCCCGACGGTCGGGCCGATCAGTACGCACCGCAGGTCGCGGAGCCCGATGAAGCGCAGCACGTCGCGCAGGTAGCGCGTCGCCATGTCGGTGCGGCCTCGGTTCATGCCGGTGACGAAATCGCCGCCGCTCGCGGGGATCACGAGCGTCGGCCGGGTCCTCAACAGCGGGCTGTCGCCCCGCGAGGGATCGAAGCTGAAAGTGAGGCCGGGTTGTACGATCAGGTCGAAATATTGTTTCAGTTTGTATGGAATGCCGAAGTTCCACATCGGCGTCGAGATCAGCACGCGATCGCCTAGCGCGAGTCTGATCACCATCCGCTCGATGACGGCGAACGCGTCGCGCTGTGGGTCGTTGAAAGGACGTCCCGCGGTGCGCGCATATTTGGCCTCGAGCGCCGCGCCGTCGAATTCGGGCAGGCTTTCGCGCCAGAGATCGAGCGTATCGAAGTCCCAGCCCGTGTGGGTTTCCCGGAAGCGCGCGAGGAACGCATCGGCGCCCGCGCTCGACGCGGAGTCGCGGCGCGGCGAAGCGCTGATGTGGAACAGCTTTGGCAAGCGCCCTGGTCTCCTTGTCGCGGGGCGTTCAGCCGAGCGCCGCGATGACCGCGTCAGCGTTCGTGACGACCGAAACGTTCTGCAGCGCGAAGTTGATCGAGGCGTTGTGCCAGTCGGCGTTCATCGTCGAACAACAATCCTCCGGGACGATCATGAAATAACCCTTGTCGGCGCCGGTCCTGGCGGTGTGCTCGACCGACATGTTGGTCCAGGCGCCGGTGTTGATGATCATGTCGCGCTTGCCGCTCTTCAGCAGCGTCTCGAGCTTTGTGCCCTCCCAGGCGCTCATCCGTATCTTCTCGACGACCAGATCGCCGGCCTGAGGCTCCAATCCCGCCACTGGCGCCGCGCCCCAGCCGCCGCGCACCATCGCCTTGTTGTCGACGACGCCCTCGAACAACGGCGCGTTCAGCGTCACGCCGGGAGCGCCCGGCTCGACGACGAACCAGACATGAATGATCATCACGCCGCGCGCGCGCGCCGCGTCGGCGAGGCGGCGCACGTTCTCGACGACGCGTTGCGAACGCGCGTGCGCCGGCGCGCCAGAGGCTGCGAAAGCGCCGCCCTCTATGATGACGTCGTTCTGCATGTCCTGGATGATCATGGCGCAGCGCCGGGGATCCAGAGTGAGGCTCTGCGCCGAGGAAGCCGCGCGCTCCGCGCCGCCCGTAGACGAAGGCCCGCGTGCGTTGATATAGGGCTCGTTGCGCGGGCCGACCTTGGTCGCGACCGTGTAGACAGAATGGGTCGCGGTCATGAACAGGGTGCGAAAGTCCTCGCCGCCCCAGGCGAGGTTCGCGACCTTCTCGGGTACGCGCAGCTTGCCGATTAGATCGCCCGACGACGCGTAGACCCAGACGCCGCCGGGGCCCGTCACCCAGACGTCGCCGCGCGCGTCGCATTTCATGCCGTCGGGATTTCCGGGCTCCAGCGACGAGCGGATGCCGCTGGCGAAGATGCGGCCATTGGCGAGCGAGCCGTCGCTCGCGACGTCGAAGACGCGGATCAGCGCCTGGACGGTGTCGTTGATATAGAGTCGCTTCTCGTCGGGCGAGAAGCACAGGCCGTTCGGCTGGTCGAAGAGATAGCGATCGACGAGCAATTGCGGAGCGCCGCCGTTCGGGGCTAAGCGATAGACGCCCTGAAAGCCGAGCTGCCGAGGCCGTTCGACGCCGAATACCGGCATCCGACCATACCATGGATCGGAGAAATAGATCGAGCCGTCCGAGCGTACACAGACGTCGTTGGGACTGTTGAGTTCTTGCTTGTCGAAATGCGAGGCGAGAACCTCGCGCCGTCCGTCGGGCCGCTCGCGGATCAGCGACGAGGTCGCGTGCTCGCAGACGATCAGATTGAGATCGGCGTCATAGGTCATGCCGTTGCATTTGTTGGACGGACGCCGCACTTCCGCGACGCCGCGCTTGGCGTCCCAACGCCGCCGGACGTCGGCGGGCATGTCGGAGAACAGAAGGAAATGGTCGACGGGGTGCCAGATCGGCCCCTCGGTGAACGTGAACCCCGTACCGAGTTGGCCGACGGGCGCGAAGGGGTCGATCAGGGCCTCGAATTCAGGCTTGAGAACGGCGTGGGTCATGGGAAGGCTCCTTTCGATTCAGTGGTCATCGCGAACAACAACAACCGTCATTGCGAGCGACAGCGAGGCAACCCAGACTAGCCGCAGTTGGAGACCCCTAGTCTGGGTTGCTTCGCTTTGCTCGCAATGACGGCTCATGCTGGAAACCACTGCCGCTTCGGATAGGACTGCACGATCGGACCGGGTACCTGGTCTTGCAGGCGTCCGGTGACGACGCCCCCCTCGACCTTGCAGGGGCGGTCGTGCACGGGCAGCAGGAAGCGCGCGTTGGCGAGCAGCTTCTTGATCGCGCCTTTCTCGGCGCGTTTGGAGAGGCCGTGGTTGCCCGTCGTATGGCTCCGCGTCCTGGGTCTGGCGGAACGGCTCCACCAACTGATCGTTGATGTCGTAGAGCACGTCGCCGCAGATGGTTGCGACGCCCTCGGCGGTGTGGACGTGGATGTTCATCGAGCCCTCGGTATGCGCGCCCGCCGCTTCGCAATAGACGCCCGGCATCAATTCGATCGGCCCGGAAATTTCGAGATCGAGCAGCCGCAGCGCGTGCCGCGTGTGCAGCCGGTCGATCAGATGTTTGATGTCGGGCGCGGGATATTGCGGGTGCTGGAGGCCGGAGACGGAATACTCCAGCTCCTTGCGATTGACGACGACGGTCGAGTTCATCGGGAACAGGTCGTCCTTGCCGGCATGGTCGATGTGCAGATGCGTGTGCGCGACGAAACAGCACCGTGCAGGCGCCGCATCCGCCCTGGCCGCAACCGAATTTGACCGAGACGTCCCCAACGCCCTCCCGCAGCGCGTTGAGCAAATTGCCGCCGGCGTCGACGAAGACGGCGACCTCGCGTGCGGTCGCGTGCAGGAAGGCGAGTTCGCGCTCGGCCAGAATTTGCGTGAGCGCGACGCCGGCGCCGATCGTGACGCGCCCCCGCCGGTGGCGCGGATCTGCTTCAAGCCGCGGTCTTGGACCCGCACTATGGTCGAGAGAGCGACGTCGCCCTCGTTGAGGGCGCGCATCACGAGCGTGCCGCCGCCGAGATAGCGCGCGCCGCGATCCGACAAGAGCGCCGCCGCCGCCTCGCCGATGGTCGCCTCGCGGGCGCTGATCCGGGCCTCCTCCAAGACCTGGTTGCGGACGATCTCGAGCCTTCGCGTCGTCTGCTCGGCGGCGATCCGGTCGGCGGCCAGACGCCGTTCCCTCGCGATCTTTGCCGCCTCGACCGCCTGGCCCGCCGCGATTTCCGCCTCTTCGATTCCACGCGTGCGGGCAATTTCGAGCGAGCGCGTGCGCTCTTCCCCGGCGATCCGCTCGGCGTTGATCGAATTCATCTGGACGATGCGCAGCTTTTCCGTCGCTTCGCGCGCCTCGATCTCGGCCTCGTCCACAGCGCGGCTGCGAGCGATCTCGCGGCGACGCGTCTCCTCCTCGTTGACGATCCGCGATTCGGTGACGGCGCGCTCCTGCTCGATACGCGCCTTTTCGATGTATTCGCGCGCCTGAATCTCGGCTTCCTCGATCGTGCGCGTGCGCTCGATCTCCCGCTGGCGCACCTCGCGTTCCGAGGCGATGCGCGCGGCATCGACCGACCGCTGGTTGGCGATGCGCGCCTTGTCGATGGTTTCGCGCGCCGAAATCGCGATTTCCTCGACCGCGCGGGTGCGCTCGATTTCCCTCTGGCGGACGTCGCGTTCGCCGGCGATGCGCGCCTCGCTGACCGCCTGCTCGTTGGCGATGCGGGCTTTTTCGATCATTTCGCGCGCGGAAATCTGGGCTTGCTCCGCTTCGGTCTCACCAAGCGCGCGCTGGCGCGCAACCTCGGTGCGCTGCATCGCGCGCCTGACTTCGATATCGCGCTGCTGGTCGAGCCGCGCCGCTTCGCTGTCGCGCTCGATTTCCAGCGCCTGCCGCTCCGCCTCGAGATTGCGGGTGCAGATGTTGATCATCGATTCCTGTTCGATGTGATTTGCGCAATTTGCGCCGGGACTCGATCTCCTCCATCAGATTGGTCAAGCCCTCGGCGTCGAAGCGATTGGAGGGATTGAAGAATTCGAGATCGCTCTGGTCCAGGTCGGTGATCGCGACCGACTCGAGCTCGAGGCCGTTCTGCGCGAGCGCCTCGGCGGCGGCGGCCTTGACGCGGCTGACATATTCGCCGCGCTGCTCGTCCATCTGCTCCATCGTCATTTCGGAGGTGACCGATACCGCCCTTCGGGGCGGCCAGGAATTTACGAAACCGAGCGACGGCCGATGACCTTGAAGCTCCTGACCTGCTCGGTCAGCGCGCGTTCGACCGGCAGGCGCTCCATCGACGACGCGCCGTAGAAACCGTGGCAAGTCCTCGTGTTTTTCAAGATGAAATCCGCGTCGGCGGGCTCCGCGATCGGCCCGCCATGCGCGAGGATCAGAATGTCGGGCCGCGCCCGCAACGCCGCGCCCGCCCAGGCGTCGATCAGGGCAGGGCAGTCGCCGAGCTTCAGCGCGGTTTTCGCGCCGATCGCGCCTCCGGTCGTCAGTCCGAGATGGCAGACGATGATGTCGGCGCCGGCGCGGGCCATAGCCTCGGCTTCGGCCTCGTTGAAGACGTAAGGCGTCGTCAGCAGGTCCTTGGTCCGCGCCGTGGCGATCATATCGACCTCCAGGGCGTAGGACATGCCGGTCTCTTCCAGATTGGCGCGGAACGTGCCGTCGATGAGGCCGACGGTGGGGAAGTTCTGCACCCCGGAGAAGCCGAGCGCCTTGATCTGATCGAGGAAGACGTCCATTTGCCGGAACGGATCGGTGCCGTTGACGCCGGCGAGGACGGGCGTGCGCTGGACGACCGGCAAGACCTCCGCCGCCATCTCGACGACGATCGCGTTGGCGTCGCCATAGGCCAGCAGCCCCGCCATCGAACCGCGGCCCGCCATGCGATAGCGGCCGGAATTGTAGATCACGATGAGATCGCAGCCGCCCGCCTCCTCGCATTTCGCCGAAAGTCCCGTGCCGGCGCCGCCGCCGACGATCGGCTCGCCGCGCGCGGCCATCGCGCGAAATTTCTCCAATAAGGTCGAACGTTCGAAACGGGGCATGTTCAGAAGATCTCCGCGAAGGGAAGGGTGGACGGCCGGGAACTCCCCTCCCCGTCCCTACGGTGCGTTCTTACGGGGAGGGAAGGCTACAGGACCTGCGCGGCGCGGCGGTAATCGGTCGGGGCCATGCCGACGTTGGCGGCGAAAAACCGAGTGAAGCCGCTCTGCGAGGAAAAACCGAGATCGAAGCCGATGTCCGCGACCGACTTCTCGCTGCCCACCAGCGTGTCGATCGCACGCTCCGTCAGCAGCGTATTGAGGTAGAGGTTCGGCGTGACCCCGGTCTGCGTTCGGAACAGCTTGTAGAAATGCGGGCGGGACAGCCCTGCCTCCCTGGCGACATCGTCGAGTTCGATGTCGGCGCCCAGGCCCTGCTGCATGAGGCGGATCGACTTGCGCACACGGAGGTCGGTAACCCCCTCGAAGAAGGGGCGGCCCGCGGGGGCGGGCGCCCGCCGCCAGGTTTCGTCGTAGCAGGCCTCGATGAGCGCACGGAGTTCATGGTCGAGGGCGGAAAGCGAATGCGCGGCGTAAACCATCGCCGCCGTGCGCCGAATTTGGCGGTCGAGCGCGGCGGTCCGATAGTTCAACGGGCGGCCGAAGCGAAGGCGCAAGGGGTCCCCGGCGCCGTCCGGCGCGAACCATTCCGGATTTACGTAGAGCACGAAGAAGAGCGCGCCGGCGTCGAGGTCGCGAGGGACAAAATTGTGCGGCTCCCATGGGCTTAGGGCGACGAACGAGGCCGTCGTGAGCGGACAAGTTCTCTCCGCGACGCCGATTTTTCCGTCGGAACCCCCGACATGGAAAATCAAGTGTCCTTCGCGGTGTGCGTGAACGTTGAATGGCCGATTGATCTGATAAATGGTGGCGCGGCCAAATCCGCCATGACATACGGCGATTGCGCGGCTCATCTAGCCTCCCCTCGCTGTGGATTTGTAGGCGCGAGGTTCCCCCAATCCGAGCGGTAATGCAAGCGCGCGTTTAGCCCGGGGCTACAAACCCCGGGTTGGAGCTGTGATGGGCCCGCCGCCTCTGGCGCTGAACACCCTGTTCAGCCGGCTGAGCGGGAGTGAAAAGGAGGCGCGGTCCGCGCCCCGAATTGCCTACGTCGCGACGTCGTTCCCTCATATCAATACTTCTTGCACTCGGGATTGGTCCGGCTCGGCGGACCGATCTTGGCGAAGACGTCTCGGGGATAGCCGAGCGTCTGATGCACGTCGGGGATGACCTTGACCACCTTGCTGACGAGGGCGCAGCTGCTGTCCTCGGCGACTTCGGTGACGAAATTGGCGCCGATCGCCTGACGGTCTTCGTCGAGGCTGATCTTGCCGTTCGGCGCGTCGATCGTGAGCGAGGCCATCGCCGCCTTGAGCTTCGACTGGTTGTCCCTGAGATCTCCCTTGACCTTGTCGAGCGACTCGAACAGCGCCATCGTGGCGTCATAATAATTGGCCGCGAGCAGCCCCGGGCTCGGCAAACGCTTGTCCGCAGGCGTCGCCTCCTGATAGAGCTTCACGAACGCCTTCCAGCGCGGATCGTCCCAGGTGTCGGCCATGCCGCTCGCCGCGATCGTGCCGATCATCGCCCTCTTTGCGTCGCCTTTCGCCGAGAGCACGGTCTGGTGGACCATGATCGAGCAGGTGGGCCTTGCCGCCCGCCTGCTGATATTGGTTGAGGAAGTTTACCGCGTCGGCGCCGCCGAGGCCGAGATAGATCGCGTCGACGTCGTCGGGCAGCGCCGCAATGGTCGAGGCGAAGTCCTTCGTTCCGAGCGGCGCCCACTGACGGCTCGTCACCTGCCCGCCAAAACGGCAGAAGTCGAGCACGAGGCCTTCGACCTGTGTATAGACGAACGAATAGTCCTCGGCGACTGTCGCGATCTTCCGATAACCCTTCGTGTTATAGGCGTAGTCTCCGAGGCCCACCTGCCACTGCGCGCCATCCATGTTCCAGCGGAAGAAATTCGGCGAGGGGACGGGGAAGGTGGTCTCCTGCGCGCCCGAGGCTGCGTTGATGAAGGTCAGCTCGGGATGGGTCCTCGAGAAATTCTTCACCGCGATGCCTTCGTCGCCGGACAGCGGCGAAATCAGGATCTGCGCCTTGTCCTGATCAATCAGTTTGCGCACCGCGCGAATGGCCGAGTCGGGCGTCGCGTCGGTGGAGGCGATTACGAATTCGAGTTGCTTGCCGCCGCCCATCGATTTGTAATTCTTCACTGCGGCGTTGAAGCCGGCGATGCCGTCCACACCCAGAATTGTGTAGGTGCCTTCGAGCGTCGCGGTTACGCCGACCCCTTGATTTTGTCCTGGGCCTGGGCGGCGCCCGCCACCAGGACGCTGGTTAGGGCGGCCAGGCCGATGCAACGCTTGGTCATTCATTCCTCCCGCTCGATTCCTCCCGTCGCGCGGCGAGGTTCAACTGATCCGAATTCGACCTCGACGCCGTCTTCGGGAAGACGGCTCGGCCGGCGCCGGGACACTGGCGGATCGCGAACGCGGCGAACCGCGGCGCGAGGATCCGGACTTGACGACGAGTGTCATTTTTAGCTGCTGCGGCGCCGCAAGCGCTTCGCGGTTGCAGCACGGGCGCCCCCGTAGACGCGGTGGCCGACCGGCATGGGTCCCGCCGGGCTGACACTCGGAGAATGGCGTTCTACGACGGCCGCCCTCGGCGAGCGCGGCTACGTTTGCGGCGTCGGCGCGCTGCCGCTCAGCGGCGGCCGCTTCATGACGACGAAACCGGAACGCTCCAGATGCTGCGCGAGACGCTCGGCGATGATCGCCGCCATCATTTCCGACGAATCGTGGACCCGTTTGCGGCCGCTGTAGCGTAGCGCGAACGCGATCGCATCGCCGATCTCCTCGGAAGTGGCGGGGGCGAGGTTTTCGGGCGCACGGGTCATGCGCCGACATACCGCGGCGGTCCGGACAAAACAAGAAAAAATTGGCTCGAGGCCTGCTACGCGAGGGAGAGCATTACGGCTCCGTCTTCACGGAGATCGCCGAAAGAAGCTCGACAAAGCGTTCCGCGTTGCAATCATATTTTATCAAATGGATACAGCGGCGCGACACACCCTAACCCTCCCCCACTCGACCGACTAGCCCGGTTCGTGATCGGCGCGACTGAATTCGATTATTTTTCTCGCTACTGGGCGAGATCGATGATTGTTTAGCTGAGGTGACAGCGTCGAAGCTTTGTGTAAAAGTGCTTGCGCTTTGGGGGCAGACAACATGGGCTTGGGCGGCTTTGCGCGAATCGTTACCGGCGCGTGGATGGTGGTATTTCTTGCCGCCTGCGCTCCGGAGGATGCCCTAGCCCCCACGCCCAACATCTATCTTGCGCCGGGCGCGAAACCCATCTTCGCGAATGCTCAGTCGAGCGGGAACGACGACCTGAGCCTCGTTTATGTGACGGATCGAGCTCCGATCACCGATCCCGACACCGGCACGCTGTCCTACGGCGCCGAGCGCTCTCGGTTCATGAGTTTCGGATCGGTTGATGTTCACATCAGTCAGCCCGCGGTTTCTTCGGCCTCGAACTCTGGCGGTGAGTTGAAGGTGGGAGCTGTGAGTGAGGTCGGCCGATTCCCCGAGGCGCCTTACGCCGCGTTGCTGACGCCCAAGGGATATCGCCGCTCGCCCGACGTCGTCGCCGCGCATCAGCACGCGGTCACAGCCCTGCAAGCGGAGATTCGTAGGCGAATCGCCGGGACTCACCGAAAAGAAGTGGTCGTATTCATTCATGGCTACAACAACACCTTCAAGGACGCCGTGTTTGCGACGGGAAACATTTGCCACTTCCTCGGACATGAGTTCGTTTGCGTCGTCCTGACGTGGCCGGCGGGTGGATCGAAGGGCGTCTCAATGGGTTACAACGTCGATCGCGAGTCGAGCGAATTCGCAGTGCCCGATATGAAGAAGGCCCTTCGCGCCATCAGCGAAACCGAAGGTGTGCGGAGAGTCGATTTAATTGCTCACAGTCGGGGCACCGACGTCCTCGCTTCCGCAATTCAGCAGCTCGGCATCGAAGCGTACGTATCGCGCTCTTCCGTCGCCGAACAGCTCAAGGTGAAGAACGTGGTTCTGTTTGCGCCAGACATCGACATCGACGTCGCCTCGACAAAGATGTTTGGGATCGTTTCCGATCCGGACGCCCATTATGGGGCCAAGAAAAACCCGAGCGGGCTAATTCCTTCGCAAGGCGATCTTCACGCGACGATCTACTCTTCGCCCGACGATGGCGCTCTCGGATTGGCCAGCATTCTCTTCGGCAGCGACATCCGCTTGGGACAGCAGAATTTGGACCAAGGCGGCGCGAAAGCGCTCGGAGCGGACCCGGGGCGATCGGGACTGGCGGACTTCATTCAAGTCGATGGCAGAACCGACGCCTTCGGTCATGGCTACTTCCTGTCGAACCCGGCAGTCAGTTCGGACCTTGTTGCGCTAATCCGATACGGGCTCAAGCCGGGCGATCCGGGAAGACCTCTGGTGGAGATCGGTCGGCCCTACTGGCGAGTGGCGACTGCGGCGGCTGCGACCTCACAGTGATGGTTGCGGCGGCTAAGCCGAAGTCGTGAAGGCGCCGTCTCATTGTAAGTAAGGCAAAAGCACTACGAGCAAGATCACGCGGTGAGCCTTCTTCGGGCGCGGTATTACGGTGACACTCTACTAAACCCCTTCAGCAGGTGTCGCGATGCGCCCTTCCTCTTGCTCGCAAGACCCGAGTCACATTGCGATTGTGCGGAGTGCACAGTGAAACCGCCCTCGGGCTCGTGACCCGAAAGCACGTGAATCGGTGCGAGCAGAGGGCCGCAGACCCGGACCGAACCCGTGAGTCCAGCCTCTCTTTAGGCAGGATTCTTTCCTTGTTAAGTCGAATTAATTCCCTGCTGAATCGAAATTAATTCCCTGCTAATTCCCTGCTACGGCGGACGAGTTTTCCCTGCTAACTCGGATTCATTGCCTGTTCGCTGGGCGGAGAACGCGGTTTCTCAGCTGTTTACCGCCCCGTGCGGCTTCCAGATGCGTCGCGGCGAGCGCTGATCGGCTATGCTGTCGCGGGTTGAAAATTCAATGATTTTTCTTTTCTAAACAACATAAGCGCGTCATGGTATTTTGTCTCCCTTCAGAAAGATGGCGCATGACCGACTCCCCTCCGACTCCCCCTCGCCTCGCACGCGGCGCTCCGCCCTTTCGCCGGCGGCGCGCTCGCTGCGCCTGCAGCGCATCTTTGCTCTCCCGCAGGACGGCGCCGCTTGGGCCCACATCGCGGCCGCCGGGGGGCGAGCAAGTGCTTGAAAACGCTAAAAACGGCAAGGGCTAGCTATTGGCTGAAGTTGGCGTCGATTTGGGATCGGCGCCACGTTCGCTCGGGGTCGGCGCCGCATTCATGGGAGGCGGCATCTGCGTTCCACTAGCGTCTCGAGGAGCTACCTCTGTCGCCGCTCGGACGTCAGGTGGCAGGCCGCTCTGCGTGGCGGATCGATTTGTCGGGCCGACGGGGGCGCCAAGTCGGGCGAGCGAAACCCACGGCCTGAGCAATAGACGGGATGACGCCAAATTTTTCGCGGCGAATCCATGGAAACAACTTGCGCACGTATTAATGGAGGCGCTACCAAGGGTTGCAGATACGGTTGCGTACAATAACCCAAACCTAAGTCGGCCTTTTCCGTTACGTCTCGAGCGATCTGTTCGCGTATTGCCTGTTTCACAGGAAGGCGCTCATCTTGGCCGCCGCTGTCTGTTTCCTCGAGCGCGGGCGTGGCGCGTTTGCCGCCGGGGTGGTCCTGACGCTGCTGGCG
>Ga0209773_10000082_pt1 | contig 25079 bp, 22 predicted proteins | sample BogFormECP14_OM1_FD_188244 | JGI IMG/M metagenome (GOLD analysis project Ga0209773, IMG submission 188244) | Bog forest soil microbial communities from Calvert Island, British Columbia, Canada - ECP14_OM1 (SPAdes) (version 2) | ecosystem: Environmental > Aquatic > Freshwater > Wetlands > Bog ... | reverse complement strand
CTGCGGCCACTCATCGCCCGCTTCAGAGAACTCATAACTCAAAATAAAGCGTTGACGCAGACCTTCGCGTTCGTCTGAAAAATGAGGGGATGGCTGAGGTCCTTGCCGGCACAGGTGTTTCTTGTATGGCTTGCCCTAAGGAGTTGGCGAGAATAATGACGTGGACCCTTGGACATCGCCGAGGTTTAGATCGAAGTTTTCACGGAAGGGCGATGCGGGTAATCGGGGGGAGGCCCGTTTGGCATTGTGTTTCGTGTTTCAACTGTTTCGGGACCAGCCTCCGGAAGCCTGCCGGACTTCTGAAACAGTTGAAACACGAAACACCAATAATCCGCGATTGCCGAGATCAACGTGCATGCTGGTGACGGGTATCGTGGTGCAGCTCACACCAGTTTTTACGATGGAGCCATCGGCATAGATTGGATCACTGCTTAACTTCCATATGCCGGTCACCGCTTTAGAGTCCGGCTCTCTGCCAATCAGCGCCTCACTGGACTCGGTCGCTGTATGACGGATCCCTCTTGTCCAACATCGCTCCCATTTTACTGCCGAGCCGGCGACCACTATACCACGTCACGGGTGAGATTTGCACCGCCGCGACGAGCCTGCATTCGGCGCGCGGGGCCCTCAAGACTCGACGGTCCATACGCTCGCGCAGTACTAAAGAACGTCAAGACGGGGGGCACAATGCCGTTAGCTGGGAGCACTCCGCAGGTCACTGCCACGGACCGCTGCCCTGATGGCTAGGCTTGCGCGCTTGGCTTACGACTTCCCCCCGCCAAACTGCAAGCCGGGTGTTGTGACGGAGGTACCGCGCGAGTTTAGGGGCTTAGGGTTTGAACGGATAAACGTATTTCCACAACGGTCGGGTGGACGAGTGGGCCTACTAATGCCCGTTCTCATTCGAGGTAGAGAGAAGCTCGGTAGACTGCCACCTGTCTCTGAGGCCAGCATGCAGGGACAATGAGCGGACGCAGGAGAAGGCGGGGGCGGCTGATAGGCTTTGCGAGACTCGCAAGTGCGGTAGCGACGAGACTGTATGGCGCCGCATAACAACGGGCTCATCAGCAATTGCGATTACATCAGCGCGAGCAGTGACTACCGAAGCGCAACAAACTTAAGTGCACAAGGGACGGTCAGCGCCTGACCTCCCCGCTGCGCACTTGACGAGTAGCTGTCACCTGATTCTATGAGGGCTAGGGCCAAAAAAACTTCTTGGCCCGGGCGAGCGATTTGGCGATCAGAATCGTTCCGGCGACCGTGGGAACGGTCAGTTCGCGAGTTTCTCTATAATGAGATCGAGTAGCTCACGCATGCGCCTCAGTCGGCGCAAGTCGCGGTGATAGCCGACAAAGGTGTCTCGCCCCGGTGGGGTCTCGTCGATATCCATTGCGATGAGGCCGGGCGTGTTATCGCCGAGCGGTCGCGGTAGTACGGCCAGTCCCGCGCCTCGCGCGCAGAGCATTGCTTGGACCTCACGGTTGTTGCTGCGGAACGCCACCGCTGCGTTCGGCAGGATGCGCTTCAGCCAGACCGCGTCTGGCATCTCGGCGAAGGCCATATCCATGGTCACAACCCGGGTGCCGGCCCCGTCCCCCGGCCGCGGCCTCTCGGTTCCAGCTGGGCCATACAGCGCATAGGGGATGTGTAGCAACCGGCGCGAAATGACCTCGGGCTCATCGAACGCTTTGATACGAAAAACTATGTCAGCCTCCCGCCTCGGAAGGCTGTACAGGCGTGCATCGGTGAGGAGTTCGATGCAAACCTTGGGGTGACGAGCGCCGAAGTCGGCGAGCACAGGCGCCAGCATGTATGTTCCGAACCAGTCAGAGGAACTGAGCCGCAGCATACCCTCCAGCTGGGCCTCGCTTCCGGCAAGCTGACGCTGAAAGGCAAGCGCCTCGTCCTCCATGCGCTCGGCATGGCCGAGCACGGCCTCTCCCTCGTCAGTCAACACGAAACCGTCCGCTGTGCGTTGGAATAGTGTATGGCCGACGGCTTCCTCCAGCGCTCTCAGGCGGCGGCCCATCGTTGGCTGGGTCTGGCTCAGTACGCGCGCCGCGCCTCCGAGAGTGCCTTCACGCGCGACGGCGAGGAAGATGCGCAAGTCGCTCCATTCCATCTCGCAAGCGCCACCCAAACAGAACTGCATGGACTTCGTTCAATATCATTGATTCCCATGCGGGTGCAAAGAAGTGATGCTGGGTCATCGACCAAGGAGCCCCTCAATGAGCCGGTCCTCGACAATGCAAGCTGCGATCCTCGAAGCCTATAACAAGCCGTTTCGTCTCGCTACGATATCGTCTCCCATTCCCGGCCCCGGCCAGGTCCTGGTCCAAATCGCGGCAAGCGGAGCCAATCCGCTCGACGCCAAAATCCATGCGGGCGGGGCGGTGCATGCTCGCCACCCTCTGCCGGCCGTCCTCGGCATCGACCTCGCCGGAACGGTGAAGGCTCTCGGCAAAGGCGTCACGCGTTTCCACGTCGGTGACGAAATCTATGGCATGACAGGCGGTGTCGGCGGCCATCAAGGCTCGCTCGCCGAATACGCCGCGGTTGACGCCGAACTGCTGGCCCTCAAGCCGGCGAACCTCACCATGCGTGAAGCAGCGGCGCTTCCTCTCGTGTTCATCACTGCCTGGGAAGGACTGGTCGACCGAGCGGCGGTTCGCTCCGGACAGACGGTGCTGGTGCAGGGTGGTGCTGGCGGTGTGGGCAGTATGGTGATCCAGATCGCCAAATCCCTTGGCGCCGAGGTCTGCGGGACCGGCTCTCCGTCCAGTCGTCCCACCATCGAGCGCCTCGGTGCGCAATTCGTTGCCCGGTCCGAGCCGGTCGCCGATTATGTCGGACGCTTGACCGGCGGACGCGGCTTCGATCTGATTTACGACACAGTGGGCGGCGCTGTGCTGGACGCCTCTTTTGAGGCCGTGCGCCGCTTCGGCCACGTGGTGAGCTGTCTCGGCTGGGGTTCACACGCCCTCGCGCCTCTTTCCTTCCGTGCTGCGACCTATTCCGGCGTCTTTACGCTCTTGCCGCTTCTGACGGGGGAAGGCCGCGCGCACCACGGAGAGATTCTCGCTGAGGCGACGCGCCTGGTCGAGACCGGCCGGCTCGCGCCGATACTCGACCCGCGCCGTTTCGCGTTGGCGACCGTTTGCGACGCTTATCGTGCGATGGAAGACCGCGCCGGGCGCGGTAAGATCGTCGTCGAAATCGGGGGCGACGACCGCGACTAGCAATCCCGACTCAAACCGCAATCAATAGGAGTGTCTCATGCACATGATGGATTGGAATACCTACCGCCAGCAGGTTGTCGCGGGTGTCGGCGGCCTCGCGAAGCTCACTCCGGACACGGTCAGGGGTTATGCCGCGATGGGTCTGGCCGGACAGAAGACCGGCCACCTCGATGCGAAAACCCGCGAGTTGATCGCGGTCGCCGTCTCGATCACCTTGCGCTGTGACGGCTGCATCACCGTGCACACCGAAAATGCCCGTAAGCTCGGGGCGACGCGAGAAGAGGTCGCGGAAGCGCTGGGTGTCGCGGTCAGCGTGAACGCCGGCGCGGCCATCGTCTACTCCACGCGTGTACTGGATGCAAGTCGTGCGCGGCGTGCTGGTGCCTCGAAGTGCTCAGCCGGCTGGTAGACAAGGTCGACGTCATGCGGGTTCTGCTATGCGTGACCTTTCGGCCGGAGTTCGTCGGGCCCTGGGTCGGGTGTTCGCATGTGGTTTCGCTGACGATCGACCGCCTTGCGCCACAAGAGACGATGGCCCTGATCCAGCGCGTGGCCGGGAATAGACAACTGACCACCAACATTCGAGACGACATCGTTGAACGCGCCGATGGCATACCTTTGTTCGTGGAGGAAATGACAAAGGCGGTTCTGGAGGCGGAGAACGAGGGATCGTCCGCGCGGACTATGGCGGCGGTTCCTTCGCCGAGGTTCGCCGTCCCGGCGAGCCTGCACGCTTCGTGATGGCGCGCCTTGATCGACTCGGATCAGCGAAGAGCGTCGCGCAGATCGGGGCCGCGATCGGCCGTGAGTTTTCGCACGCGTTGTTCGCCTGCGTGGCGGGTCTGTCCGAACCTGAGTTGGCGAAGGCGCTCGGTCGACTCAATCAGGCGGGGTTGCTGTCCCGCGAGGGTGTCCCGCCTCACGCGACCTATCTCTTCAAGCACGCACTCGTGCAGGACGCCGCCTACGGCACTTTGTTGCGGGAGCCGCGTCGGGCGCTCCACGCCAGTATCGCCGAGGCTCTCGAAAGCCGATTCCTCGACGTCGCGGAGGGCCAGCCGGAGCTGCTGGCGCGGCACTTCACAGAGGCGGGCCTGACCGAGAAAAGCCGCGGCGCTGTGGGGTGAGGCGGGACAGCGGTCTTTGGCCCGCTCAGCATTGATGGAGGCTGACGCCCAGTTCAGCCGAGCGCTTGCCCATATTTCTGCGTTGCCGGGAACGCCTGCCCTGCGCAGGGAAGCGATCAAGTTGCAAGTCGGGGTTGGCAATGCTCGGATGCACATAAAGGGCTTTGCAGCGCCCGAAACCATAGCCTCCTTCGATCAGGCTCGCCTATTGATCGAGAATGCGGAGGCGCTAGGGGAGCCCCTCGAAGACCCGCAATTGTTGTTTGCGGTCCTCTACGGGCGACTGAAGCCCCTATTCCACACAGCTTTCGCACCGACCCACGAAAATCAGGCCAGTCGAAGCTGCGGGCGGCGCGGAGGCGTGGTGTGGAGCTATGCGGCAGAGGAGAATACAAATGATCTCGACCGCTCTCGACAGCCTTCCCACGCCGCCTTGCTCGCAGCTCCTGGGTTGGAGAGTTCTCGACACCCGGCCGGAAGAAGGCTGGATTCGCATTGGCTTCGACGGCAAGCCGGAGTTCGTCAACCCAGCCGGGCTGATTCAGGGAGGCATCCTGTCGGCGATGCTCGACGACACGATGGGGCCAGCTGTGTTCGTGAAGACGAACGGCCGGCTTTATACAGCGACGATCAGCATGAATATCAGCTTTCTCGCCCACGCCATAGTCGGACCGATCATCGGCGAGGCGACGGTCGTACAGCTCGGAAAGACCGTGGCTTTCATGGAAGGCAGGCTGACGGATGAAACCGGACGTCTGCTCGCGACGGCCACCGCGAATGCGCGGCTTGTGGAAACGGGCAGAGCCATCGGGCGACCGCAGAGCTGAGGCGGCTGGCGTGGAATGATGCTGTGGCCTAGGCTCTGTCAGCTCGAGCGTTTCATGGCGTCGCGTTTTCCGGGCCCTGGGCGACTCGACCCGCCGTCGGTTGCTCGACGGTCTGCACAGGAAGAGTGGCCAGACGCTCGGAGAGCTTTGCCAGGTGTCGGACATGACGCGGCAGCCAGTTATCGCGATGCGCGGCAAGAGGACCGACACCAGCTTCGTGGCGATGATCTATTCGGGGTCCCGGCTTGATAGGCTCGCGGTGAATCTCGACAAGCCCCACCGTCTTGGAAGCTGTCGGCCTTGCGGACGCTCATTTCACGACGTTCCAACTGGCGCCGGCTCGCGCCGGCATGCCATGATGGCCAATGAATAATTCTCTTGGCGGGAGGAAAGACATGGAATCTGGCGTGTCCGGGATGATCTTTGAGCGCAACGCGCCGGTTCCGATGAGCGATGGCCTGCAATTGCGGGTCAACATCTACCGCCCCGAGACGGAGGGACGTTATCCCGCGGTGATGATCCAGGGGCCGTATAGCAAGGACGCGCATCTGAAGGATCTGCCGTTCTATCGGGAGGCCTGGAAGCATATGCTGGCGAAGAACCCCGATTTGCTCGGGCGCTCGTCGGGCCGGTTCATCCGCTGGGAGGCGGTCGATCCGGAGCGCTGGATTCCCGACGGTTACGTCGTCATCCACGCCGACGCGCGCGGCAGCTGCGCATCGCCGGGCTACATGGACCGTTTTTCGCCGCGCGAGATCGAGGACTACGCAACGCTGATTACCTGGGCCTCGCGTCAGGCTTGGAGCAACGGCAAGGTGGGCCTGCTGGGCATCTCGTACTACGCGATCTCCCAGTGGCAGGTAGCGGCGCGCCAGCCCGAGGGATTGGCCGCCATCGTTCCCTGGGAGGGCGCTTTCGACCACTACCGCGAACTTTCGCATCATGGAGGCATATTCAGTAACGCCTTTCTGTCAATGTGGTATACGCACACGGTCGCGGCGGCGCAGCACGGCAATGGGCAAAGCATCTATATGGACGCCATCACCGGCGAGAGGGTGACCGGCGGCCCGATCTCGGCGGAACTGTTGGACCGCAATCGCGTCGACCTGGTCGAAGCTCTTCGCGCGCAGCCATTCGACGGCGCGTTCTACCACGAGCGCACTCCCGACGGCTCGCGCATCAAGGCGCCGCTGTTGTCGGTGGGTAATTGGGGCGGCCTGGGATTGCATGGCCGCGGCAGTGTGGGAGGCTATCTCGCAGCCGGAAGCGAGCAGAAATGGCTGCGCATACACAGCGGCGATCACGTCACGCCCTTCTACGAGGAGGAATCGCTCGCGCTGCAGAAGCGTTTCTTCGATCACTTTCTCAAGGGCGAAGACAACGGTTGGGACCACGAGCCGCCGATCTCGCTGCTGATCCGACGACCGGATGCCGCGAGTTGGCGCCACGAGACCGAATGGCCACTGAAGGACACGCAATGGGAGCGCTACTATCTCGACTCCTCGGAGCGGCATATGGCGACCGGCGCCGTTCCGCAGGCGTCGGAGGCGAGCTTCGAAGCTCTCGGGGAAGGGTTGACTTTCCACGCCGCGCCTTTTGCGCGGGAAACCGAGTTCACCGGGCCGATGAAGGCCAAGCTGTGGGTGAGATCCTCGACCGCCGACCTCGACATTTTCTTGACCTTGCGCCTGATCGACCCCGCGGGCAACGACGTGACCTTTGTGGGCGCCTCGGAGCCTCGGACGCCGGCGGCGCAGGGGTGGCTGCGCGCGTCGCACCGGGCGCTGGACCAGAATCGCTCCACCGAATGGCAGCCTTTCCATCCCCACCTGACCCATGAGCCGCTGACGCCGGGCGAGCTCTACGAGGTCGACGTCGAGATATGGGCCAGTTGCATCGTCGCGCCGCCGGGTTATCGGCTGGCTCTGTCTATTCAGGGCAAGGACTGGGAGTGGCCGGATTCGCAGAACATGGCGCTCAAGGGCTCGGGTCCGTTCCTGCACACCGAGCGGGATCCGACGCTCTATGGCGGCAGGAGCACGGTGGCCACGGGAACCAGCCAAGCCTCCTATCTCCTGCTGCCGCGCATCCCGACTCGCTCCGCCTAGCGTTACAGTTGCATTCCTCCAGCGCGCCAACTGTCGGGCTCGGCGTGGTCACAGCCCGAGATAGGCGTCCCGCAGCAACTTGTCGTTCCTGACCTTGTCGCTCGGCCCCGTGAGGACGATCTCTCCACCATCGACCACATAGGCTCGATCGCTGAGCGCCAGCGCTTTTACGACCGCTTGTTCGACGAGCAGGATAGCCTGTCCCGATAGTTTCAGCTCGGTGAGCGCGCCGTAGACTTGGTTCACGATCTGCGGAGCGAGCCCGAGTGAAGGCTCGTCCAGCAACACGAGCTTTGGCGAGCTCATCAGCGCCCGGCCGATCGCCAACATCTGTTGCTGGCCACCGGAGAGATTCGCCGCTGCATCGCCGAGACGTGGAACCAGTTGAGGAAACAGACCCAATACCCGATCCAAATTCCGTGCAAACGCGGCGCGCGCGTCCCTGGGGTGGGCACCCATCTCGAGGTTCTCGCGCACGCTGAGCGAGGCAAGCATCCCACGGCCTTCGGGCACATAGCCAATGCCGACATGCGCGGGAACAAAAGCCCTGGCGTTGGTCATATCCTCGCCAAGAAAGCGTACGCTTCCTCGCCAGCAAGAAAGCTGACGCATGATGGCGCGCAAGATCGTCGACTTGCCTGCGCCGTTGGCGCCGAGTATGCAGACGGTTTCACCCTCATCGACCGACAGATCGACGCCGTGAACGACCTCGACGCCCTCGTAGCCCGTCGCGAGATCATTCACCTCGAGCATGGGTCGGGCGCGCACTCTTTCAGATCGAGCGGACGCAGATTCCTTGTTCGAAAGCGTGATCGGCGACGAAACGGGAGCGGGTCCGGTTTCTGCTGGAGTCGCTCCGGCTTCGTCGCCCAGATAGGCCTCGATCACGCGCGGGTCGCGGATCACCTCGTCGGGTTTGCCCGCAGCGACGATGATCCCTGCATCCATCACCACGAGATGCCGGCTCAATCGCTTGATCACGTCCAGGAGATGCTCGACCACAAGAAAGCTGGCGCCGCCATCGGCCAGCCTCTCGATAGTTCCGATCACGACTTCCAGCTCGCTGAACGAAAGCCCAGCCATCAGTTCGTCGAGCAGCACCAGGCGAGGAGACAGCATCAACACGCGCGCGAAATCGAGTAGTTTCAGGTGGCCTGTCGGCAGCTTACGGGGAGACTGGTCCGCGGCCTCGCGCAATCCCAGCGAGGTCAGGATGTCGAGCGCCGCGCTCCGCGCTTTGCCGACCGAAAGGCCGCGGACCAGGCCTCCGACCATCACGCCTTCGATGCAGGAGAGATCGAGAATCGGCGTCGGACGCTGAAAGGTGCGCACCAATCCCAGCCGCGCCCGCTCCACTGTCCCACGCCTCCCCAGGCTGCTGCCGGCGAACTGCACACTACCTGCGCCCGACGCGTAGACGCCCGTGAGTATGTTGATCAGCGTGCTTTTGCCGGCGCCATTGGGCCCGATCAACCCGACAATGCTGTGATCCTCGACCGAGAACGTAACGTCGACGAGCGAGCGCACAGCGCCGAAGGATTTTGCAATTCCCTCGACCTGGAGCAGCACCGTCATGACCACGATCTCGCCGGACGGCCGCGGACGAGGCGCAAAAGTCTGATCGCCAGCTCGCAGAGGCCTCGCGGCTCCGTCATGACCAACACGACCACAGCGAAGCCCAGAAGCATCACATCCCATCCGCCGGAGGCGCCGAAAGTCGCGTTGGCCGCTGTATCGATCGCCTCGTAAAAGATCGCGCCAATTATCGGGCCGATGAGATAATTTATGCCGCCGACGACCGCGATCAGCGCAATCTCGACCGAGAGAGTGAGACCGGAGAGGAAATTGGGGTCCAAAAAGCCGATATAGAAGACATAGACCACGCCGCCGAGCGCCGTCAGCGCCGCGCTCAGACAAAACACGATGACCTTGACGAGCGCCACGCGCACCCCCGCCGCGGCCGCGGCCTCTTCGCTGCTCTTAATGGCGGCAATATAGAATCCGAGTTTACTGCGCTTCAGGAGATCGAGAATCAGGGTCACCGTCGCGAGCAGCCCGGTCGCGATGAGGAAATACGCGCGCACATTGGTGAACTCGAGATCGAACGGCGAATCGTGGGCGAAGGTGATCGCCAATCCGCTCGGGCCGCCGGTCAGCTCCGAATAATGCAGGATGACCGACAGAACCACCGCCGCCGCGGATAGCGTCGCCAACGTAAAATAAGGGCCGCGCAATCGAAGTGTCGCCGCGCCGACGATGCCAGCGAGAACCACAGACCCGAGAATCCCGAGAAGGCCGCCCAGCAGCGGCGAGACGCCCGCCTGCTGAAACAGGATGACGGTGACATAGGCGGCGACCGCAACGAACACCGAGTGACCGAGCGATATATTGCCGGTGAGCCCGCACAGCAAGTTCCAGCTCTGCGCCCACAGTGCGAGGAACGCCATCGTTGTGGCGACACTCACGAAATAATCGTTGCTGGAGACCAGGCCCACGGCGGCGGCCATCCAAACCATGAGGATGACGAGCGCGCGCCTCACAACGTGCGCCTTCCCCGGGTGAAAAGGCCCTGTGGTCGCAGTATCAGCACCGCGAGGAACAGCAAATAGATCGCGGCGGTCGAAAGGTCGAGGTCGAAGTAGGACGCGGTCAGGGACTGCATGACGCCCATCAGCAGTCCGCCGAATACGGCGCCCACGACATTGCCCAGACCGGCAATCACAATTGCGAGGAACGCCACGACGACGAAATTCTGTCCGACGTTCGGAAAGGTATACTGATACGGGATGATGAGAGCGGCGGCGAGGCCGACCAATCCGATGGCGATCGAGGTCGACACGAGGTACACGCGTCGTACTTCGATCCCCAGCATTTCCGCGGTTTCCGCGCTCTCGGCCACCGCCCGGGCGCTCTTGCCAAACCGCGTCGCGCGCAGAATCCAGGCCATCACGACAGTGACGCCGAGCGCCACGATAAAAGCTATGGCGGGCCCGAGTTGAAGGTTGAGCCCGCCGAAGCGGATCGCCGCGCCGTTGATGGGATTCGGCACGAGCCTGAAGCTGGAGCCGCGCAGCACCTGGGCGAGGCCCTGCGCGCCGATCGAGAGTCCGATGGTCAGCAGAATCTGGGGTGATTCGCCAAACCGCGCGGCGCGATCCAGCAGAAGCAGATAAAATGCAAAGCCCACCGCGGCCATCACGAACATGGTGGGAAGAGCCACCCAATAGATACCGAAGATCCCCAGCGCGCCGGGCAATGTCCCGAGGCTTGCGAGCCCGACGGCGACGTACATGCCCGCCATGAGAAATTCGCCGTGCGCGAAGTTGACGAGCTTCATCACCCCAAACATCAAATTGAGCCCCATGGCGACGAGCGCATAGACGCCGCCGATCAGGAGCCCATTGAGGATGGATTGGAGAAAGATGATCACGTCATCGCCGCTTCACGCTCAACCAGCGAGCGGCGCTGGAACCCCCTCTGCGCGCCGATGGCGTCATGCATCGGCGCGACCCTTACGGCTTTGCCACCTCGGCCGTCGCCACACTCTCGGGAAACACGGTATGCGGCACGCCGTTCTGCCACTGGATGATGACCGGAACGACGTGGGTGTTGGCGCCGTTTGCATCGAACTCGACCTCGCCCGGCTGCATCATGGCCCCACCGCCCCCTGTCACATGCAGTTTGGCCAGCGCGTCGCGAACCTTGGCCGGATCGTCGGAGCCAGCCGATTCGATTGCCGCCGCTAGCACGGAAATGCCCGCGTAGGCTTCTCCCGCCTGTTCGGGCATGAAGGTCCCGTAAGCCTTTTGGTAACGTTGGGTCACACCGCTCAGCGCGCTTTGGTCTTTCACGTTCTTCGAATCGAGGTTCCACGAAGCGGCGCTGATCAGCCCGTTGACCTTGTCGCCGAGCGACTCGCCGATCGGGGGCCAGATGAATCCCGCGCCGCCACCGATGACCAGGACGTGCGAATCGGCGCTACGCAACCCGGTCAGAATCAGGCTCGCATCAGTTATGTACGAGACGGGAAAAAGCACCTGCGCGCCCGACTGCTGGATCTTGGAGACTAGCGGGCTGGCGTCCGTAATGTTTTCCGGATACGCGGAATTGAGCACAATCTCCAAGCCGGCTTTTTGGGCGAGCTGCTCGATCCCCTTCTCGGTCGCCGTCCCGTAAGGATTGTTGACATAGAGGATCGCCGCCTTGGTGATCCCCATTTTGTACTTATCGTTGAGGAACTTGAGGAACTCTACTTGTTGATTGCCGAACGCCGTTCCCTTCGGCGCTATCTGAAACAGATAGCCGCCGTTGTTCGGCGTCACCAGCGTGTTGCTGATCGCCGACGTGACCACGGGAACGTGATGTTTGACAAACGCCGGCAGCGCCGCCGTCGTGAGCGGAGACAGCGCCAGTCCATAGGCGCCCGCCAGCTTGTTCTGGCTCAGGACGCGTTCCGTCGTGGTCACAGCGCCCTGCGGATCATTGGTTGCGTCGGCGATGATCGGATTGAGCTTAGCGCCGCCGAGCGACTTGATGCCGCCGGCGCTATTGATATCCTCGACCGCGAGCTTCGTCGCATTGACGATCATTTCGCCGACAGTCGCGTTCGGCCCCGACAGCGGAACAATGACGGCAATGTCCACGGTGTCGGCCGCCCGCGCGGCGGCGGAGGCGAGGACGGCGGCGACGACGACTGTCCAAAAAGACGCCAGGAATGACAGTCCTCGCTTGCGCATTGTTCCTCCTTGAGATCGACGGTTCTTTACTATGGATTTCAGCTATCGTGGCCGCCCGTTCGGTCGATGTCAACGGGGGATAGACGGACGGGGAGAGACGGCAACGGCGTTATGCTCGCTCCACCACGTCATCGACATGGATTGGATGAGGGAGGCCTTCCGGCTGACCCGCAAAGATGGCTCAGCCGGGATCGACGGTGCGACGGCGGATTGTGAGGCAAATCCGCTGGAGGACAACTTGTTGGACCTTCTCGAACTCATCAAGTCCGGCCGCTATCGCGCGCCCTCGGGACATCCAACCGAGTGACGGGCCCGGGGAGCCCCGAGGCTGGTCGAGTACTGCTGATTCGCTGCCGCTCAATTGCGGTTGCATGGGCTCGCCTTGCGCAGCTACACGGGTTGAGCGCTGGTGATCCGACGAAAGCCTGCGCCTTGCGCCCGACATCCCTGATCTATTAAAAAGCGCTGTTGGCAAATTCCATAGCTAACCGTTCGAACCATGGCTTTCAGTGTCGACGTGCGTATGGTCGACGTGAAACGGATCGGCGCCAGGCCCCGTCGTAAACCAACCGCAGGCCGCCGCGCGCGTCGCCCGAATCTAGGACATTTCGTTGGCGCCATCCTGACGTTCCCACACGCCGCTTGTCCGCAAATCGTACGGCGACGAGATCTATTGCGATCCCTTTGGCGTGGGCGCTGATCTTGCCGCTCGGAAGGCGATCGCAATTGCGAGATTGATAGCCAGGGCCGGTCTCGATCGAGTCGACCTTGGTTCCCAGCGTTCCCGCGCCGAGCGGCGCAATGATCAATCTGACATAATCGGCAAAGACCAAAGCGAATTCGCATCCGAGGATTGGGCTGTACGGTAGACTGACGACATCGCCGTTCGCCAGATCGATGGAGTAGAGTCGAACTGGAGAAGAGACGCCACAACCTTCGTCGATAGGCTCCGGAAGCGTTATGGCCTCCGCCCGAGCGCCGCCGGCTATCAGCTTCGCCAGGCATGTCTGAGCTGCGTTTTCGGGCGCTTTGAGCGATGGCTTCGAGCCAGCTGGTTCTGGCGTCGCGGGTGGCGTCAGGTCGGTTGGGCGCGGGGGCGGCAGGGGCGGCTCTTCACTGAACGTCGCGCTTGTCGGCATGACGACAACAAACGCGAGAGTGCCGAGCAACATCGTTCCCGATAGGAACATTCCGGCCGCCTCGAACATCATCCCAACGAGGAGCATTGCTCAGGGGATCGCGGCGGTGCCCGTGCTGTCAAGACCGCTCTAGCCCATCACGCCAGGCGAGGGCAGCTTTCAGGCCTTGCTCTCGGCGGATTCTATCGAACTCGGCGCGCTTCGGGCCGCCGGCTCCTTCGATGAAAATGTCGATCTCGAGCGCCTGGGCCAGGGCGGTCTTCAGGCCCATGGCTTCGTAACTTCGATTGAGGGCGCGCTTCGACAATTGCACCGCCGTCGGATCGGCGGCGGCGATGCTCTCCGCGATCGAGAGCGCTTTGGCCAGTTCCTCGCCCGCCGGCGTCACGTGATTGACGATGCCGAGCGACATCGCCCTTTCCGCGCCCAGATGGTCGTCGCCGGTGAGCAGGATCTCCTTGGCGGTCTTCGCCCCCGTGACGTAAGGCAGAAGCATCGCGACCGCGCCGGAACCGAACTTCACCTCCGGCGCCCCGAGGCGCGTGCCGGCCGCCGCAACGGTGATGTCGCAGGCGATCGACAATTCGAACGCGCCGCCGATGCAAAAGCCATGGATGACGGCGATCGTCGGCTTCGGACAGTCCCAGAAGGCCATGATGAAGGCGAAATCGGCCTCGAGCACACGTCGCCACTCAGAAAGCGTGCGCTGACCAGCCTTCGCGGGGCCAGCTTTGAGATCGAATCCGGCCGAGAAGGCGCGCCCCTCGCCGCGGACGACGATCGCAAGCACGCTCTCGTCCCCGGACAGTTCGGCCATCGCCCGCGTGGTCGCTTCGACAAGCGGGCCGTCGAAGGCATTGAGCACGCGTGGACGATTGAACGACAGGATAGCGACCGCGCCGCGCCGTTCAATCAAGAGCGTCTCAGTATCCGACATCCTGTTCTCCCTCGAGGTGACGCCTTAGGAAAGGCCGAGCCGGTCGAGCGCCCGCATCGTCGTGAGCGCCGCCGCAAAGCCGAAGCGCTTCAGCGGCGAGAACGGGATCGGTTTGATAGGCGAAATGGGAAGGATGGGCTCGTGAGCCGCGTCCCTCGCCAGGCGCGCGAGCTCGGCGCCCATCGCTGTCTGCCAGCCGATCCCGCGTCCTTGACAGCCGATCGCCGCAAGGACGCCGGAGCGCACTTCATGCAGCCGCGGCCAGTAATCCGGATGGATCGCCACGCGCCCGCCCCAGCGATGCGAGAAGGCGATCCCGCGCAGGGCCGGGTAGAGCGCAGGCACGGCCCGCGCCAGATGCGCCCAATCGCTTTCGGGCCCCGGTTCGCGATAGGGTCCTCGACCGCCCATCAGCAGGCGTCCCGTATCGTCGAGCCGCCAATAGCGGATCACTTTGCGCGTGTCAGACAACACCTCCCCGCCGGGGAGCACCGCGCTTCGAAGCGCCTCGGGCAGCGGCTCGGTTGCGATCTGCAGCGACGTCGCGGCGACAATTGAGCGCGGCAGCTCCGGGAACAACCCGTCCGAATAGGCGTTTGCGCAAAGAAGAACCTTTCCGGCCACGACCTGCGCCCCCGTCGCTGTCGTCGCCCTCCAACCGCTGCCTTGTCTGTCGAGCGAAACGACTCGCGAACCGCCATGGATTCGCGCGCCCGCTGCGATCGCCGCCCGCGCGAGTTCGCGCACATAAGACAGCGGCTGAAGGCGCCCAGCGCGGCGATCGACGAAAGCGCCGACATAGGCGCGGGATCCGATCAGGCGTTCGGCCTCTTGCGCCCCGACATAGGCGACATCGGCGCCTCGCCTTTGCCATTGCTCGGCGCGGGAACGCGCGAGTTTGGCGGCCTTCTCCGAATGGACGCCCTGGATCCAGGCGGTGCGCCGGGCCTCGGCCCGCAGGCCGAGCCGTTCGACGAGGGCGAACACGAAATCGGCGGTCCCGCCGGCAAAACGCCATAGCCGCTCACCCCGCTCGCGACCGAGCGAAGCCTCGATCTCGTCCGGATCGTATTTGAGCCCGGGGATGAGCTGCCCGCCGTTGCGCCCGGACGCGCCATACCCCGGCGCGTCCGCTTCGAGCACGACGGCCTCGCCTCCCGCTTCCGCGATATGCAGAGCCGCCGAGAGGCCGAGATAGCCGGCCCCGACCACCAACACGTCGGTCCGGGCGCCGCCGTCCAGCAGTTCGACAGCTGGCGACGGGACGGCGGTCTCTTCCCAGAGATTGGCGAGGCGGCTCATGCTCAATAGCTCGGTGGGGTGACCGCCCAGACCACCTCCGTCTCGTCCGGGCCCGGATTGCGGTAGCGGTGCGGCAGCGCGCTCTGAAAGCCGAAGCTGTCGCCCGCCTCCAGCGTCACCATGCGGCCGTCGACCCAGAGCTCCAGTCGGCCGCGAAGCACGACCCCTGCTTCTTCGCCGGCGTGCGTGTAAGGCTCCTCGCCTGATGATGCGCCGGGAGGGAACCGGCACGACAGAAGCTCCAGCGCGCCCGTCAGGTTGGGGCTCAGCAGTTCATCGACCACGCCGGCCGAATAATCCAGCCGACGACGACGCGCGCGCCGCACCACGAGGTCGCGCTCGTCCTCCGGCACGTCATGGGCTTCAAAAAACCAGCTGATGGTGACGCCGAGCGCGCGCGATACCGCATGCAGCGCCTTGATCGACGGCGTCGCGCGATCGCGCTCCAGCAAGCTGAGATAACCGATCGACAGGCCGCTCGCCGCGGCGAGTTCCGTCAGCGTGATGGCGCGCGCTTTCCGCAGCCCGCGGATCTCACGCCCGATCAGGCGCGGCTGGCTCGGGTCGAGCGGCTCAGACGATGCTTCGGCGCGATTCGGTGGCAAGCGGCGATGCGACCCATGACAAATTTTTACCGTTGACAAAATATCGCATCAAATTTTTAATGCAAGCGAAGTCGCCGGGGATATGAAGGTATGGCCGAACGTTACGACGCCATCATTATCGGGGCCGGCCACAATGGACTGACCTGCGGCGCCTATCTCGCCCGCGCCGGCCTGAAGACGCTCGTGCTGGAACGTCGCCACGTGGCCGGCGGGGCGGCGGTGACGGAAGAGGTGGTTCCGGGCTTCAAGTTTTCGGTATTCAGTTATTTGATGAGCCTGCTGCATCCCAAGGTGATCGCAGATCTCGAACTCGCGAGATTTGGCTATGAGGTGCTTCCGGCGACCGATATGTTCGGCCCGCTTGCCGGGAAGAACTACATCGTCTTCGCCGACGACGTCGCCAAGACACAGGCGTCCTTCGCGCGCTTCTCGGCGAAAGACGCGGCGATTTATCCGGAGTTTGACCGCTATCTCATGGATTCGGTCAAAATCATGCGCAAGATTCTGCTCGATACGCCTCCCGATCCATCATGCCGCGACTGGCGCTCTTTCAAGGAGACGGCCAAGTTCCTCTGGAAATATCGCCGCGTCGGCGACAAACTATTTCGCCTCGTCGATCTGATGACGATGAGCGCCGACGACTACCTCTCCGAATGGTTCGAGAGTTCCGAGGTCAAGGCGGTGCTCGCCTATTACTGCGGCATCGGCACTTTTGTCGGGCCAAAGAGTCCCGGCTCCGCCTATGTCGTGATGCACCACCTGATGGGCGAACATGCGGGCGCCGGCGGTTGGGGTTTCATTCGCGGCGGGATGGGGTCGATCACCCAAGCCATCGCCCGATCGGGACAGGAGAAAGGCCTCGTCATCAAAACGGATTGCGAAGTCGCCTCGATCGAGACGGCGAACGGACGCGCAACCGGCGTGACGCTCGCGGACGGCGCCCGCTACGAGGCCGGCATCATCGCGAGCAATGTTTCGGCGAAGCTGACGTTTCTGAAATTTCTCGACAAGTCGAAGCTGCCGCCCGATTTCGTGCGCGACGTCGAGGCCTACCGCACGTATTCCAGTGCTTTCAAGATCAACATCGCCTGTGAAGCGCTCCCGCGCTACACGTCGTTCGATCCGCAAGCCTGCGGCTTCGCCTATCCGACCTATACGCACATCGGGCCGACGATCGAATATCTCGAGAGGGCCTATGACGACGCCAAATATGGCGACATGTCGCGCGAGCCGTTCGTGACGCCGGTGACGCCGAGCTTCGTCGACGACACCATCGCGCCGCCAGGCAAGCATGTCGTCCATCTCTTCGGCGGCCATGCGCCCCACACGCTGAAGGAGGGCGATTGGACCACGCGAAAGGACGAGCTCGTGCGGAATGTCATGCGCGTGATCGACGAACATGCGCCGGGCTTTTCGAGCGGCATCATCGACATGCAGGTGCTGACGCCGCCCGACATCGAGGCGAAGATCGGCTCGCCCCATGGCCATATTTTCCATGGCGAGTTGCAGATCGATCAGCTCTTCTGGGCGCGGCCCGCGCCTCATTGGGCCGACTATCGAACGCCGATCAAGGGGCTCTACCAATGCGGTTCATCCGCCCATCCGGGCGGGGGCGTCGGAGCCGTCGTCGGTCATAACGCCGCGCGCGAGATCTTAAGGGACGGACGGCGGTGAACGCGGGCCGCCGGCAGCAGACAGCGCGTGTCGCCGCCGCCGCGCTGCTGCTGGCGCCTGCCATGGCGATCATCTCGTTGGGATTCGTGGCGCCGCTGATCCGTCTGGCGATCTTGAGCTTCTCCGCGCCAGCTGGTCCGCTCGCAGCCTATCGCGAATTAGCGACGGTCGACGTCTACCGAATAGTGCTGAGGAATACCGTCATCCTGGCGCTCGTCGTGACGGCTGTGAGTCTCGCCATCGGCTTTGCGCTCGCGCTGATGCTCATCCGGCTCGAGGCGGCTTGGCGCGCCGTCATTTTCGCCTGCGTCGTGCTGCCGCTATGGATCAGTGTGCTGGTGCGGACATTCTCCTGGATGTTGATTCTGGAGAGCAACGGCCCTCTCAACCGCTTCCTCGTGGCGCTCGGGATCGTCGACCGGCCGTTGCCTCTCCTCTTCGCCTTTCCGGGCGTGGCGATCGGGATGGTGCATGTCCTGCTTCCTTATTCGGTATTGCCGATTTACGCAGCCCTATCGCGCATCGACCCCGCCTTGCTGCGCGCGAGCGGCGGCCTCGGCGCTTCGCCTGCGACGACATTCAGGCGCGTGCTGCTGCCGCTTTCGGCGCGCGGGCTGGCGACCGCGGCGACCTTCACCTTCCTCCTTTCGCTCGGCTTCTTCGTAACGCCGGCCCTGCTGGGCGGTCCGTCCGACACGACGATCTCGATGCTGATCGATTCCTTCGTCGAGGAACGTCTCGACTGGCCGCTCGCAGCGGCCGCTTCTATGACGCTGCTCGTCATGGCGCTCGCGGTCATCGGCCTCGCCGGGCGCTTCGTGCCGGTCGGCGCATTATCGGAGGTCAGGTGACCCCCGCTGGCGCCTGGACCAAAGCCTTTGCGGCGCTGCTGGCCGCCGCGATCGTAATACCAGTTCTCGCGGTGGCGCCGCTCGCGTTCAGCAAACAGAGTTTTCTACAATTGCCGCCGCACGACTGGTCGCTGCGCTGGTGGGAGGTCTTCTTCGCGGACGCCTCTTGGTTCCGCGCGCTCATGACGAGCTTCGAGGTCGCGACGCTCTCCTGCCTGCTGTCGGTGGCGGCCGGAACCTCGGCCGCGCTCGGCCTCCCGAGGCTGGGACCGCGCATGAGGACGATCGCTTCCGGACTCTTCCTCGGCCCGCTGGTCGCGCCCGTGATCGTGCTCGCAGTCGGGCTCTACGCGCTCGCCCGTTCGTTCGGTCTGGTGGGAAGCACGCTCGGCCTCGTGCTCGCCCACACGATGCTTGCGCTGCCCTACGTGGTCTTGAACGTCGGCGTATCGGTCGCTGCGCTTGATCCGCGTCTCGCCCTCGCTGCGAGCGGGCTCGGCGCGAATCCGTGGCGCGTATTCCGCACAGTGACGCTGCCGTCGATTCTGCCCGGCATGTTGGGCGGCGGCGTCTTCGCCTTCGTCACCTCCTTCGACGAGGTGGTGCTCGCGGTCTTCCTCGCGGGTCCGAACGTCAAGACGCTGCCGGTGCGCATCTGGGAGGATGTGCGCGTAGAATATACCCCCGTCGTCGCGGTCGCCGCGACGATCATGATTGTTCTCGCCGTCATCGGGTCGGCCGTGGGACGGCTCGCGACGCGGGGGACAGCGTGAGCGCGGTCGCGTTTTGTGGGATCGCAAAGCGCTACGGCGCCTTCGAGGCGCTGTTGCCACTCGATCTCGAGATCGCATCGGGCGAGTTCGTCAGTTTCCTCGGACCTTCGGGTTCCGGCAAGACGACGCTCCTCAACATCTGCGCGGGCTATACAGAGCCGACGGCGGGTTCGCTCTTCGTCGCCGGGCGCGATGTCACAGCCGAGCCACCACGTCGTCGCAATATCGGCATGGTGTTTCAGAACTACGCGCTGTTCCCCCATCTCGACGTATTCGAGAACGTCGCCTATGGGCTGCGGGTCCGCAAGATAGCGCGGGCAGATCTTGATCGACGGGTCGAAGAGGCGCTACGGACGGTGCGTCTCGACGGCTTTGGCAGGCGATCTGTGCGCAGTCTGTCCGGGGGCCAGCAACAGCGTGTGGCTCTGGCGCGGGCGATAGTGATCGAGCCCGACATCCTGTTGATGGACGAGCCGCTGGGCGCGCTCGACAAGCAATTGCGCAAAGACGTGCAGATCGAGATACGACGCATGCATGTCGCGCGACCGCGCACCACGCTCTATGTGACCCACGACCAGGAAGAAGCGCTCGTCATGTCGGACCGCATCGCTGTATTGCGCGGCGGCCGCATGGTGCAACTGGGCACGGCGCGAGAGCTTTACAACCGGCCCGTCGACGCCTTCGTAGCGCGCTTTCTCGGCGACTCGAATCTGATCGCCGGCCGCGTGGTGGAGCTGCGAAACGGGAGCGCGACGCTCTGCGCCGATGGCCTCGCCGCTCCGATCGTCGGATACGCGGCGGAGCGCCTGCGGATGGCCGAAACCGCATGCGCGCTGATCCGGCCGGAGCACGTTCGGCTGGTCGCCGGCGGCCAGCCGGCGCGCATCGTCGAGCGCATATTCCTCGGAGAGATCGCAGCGCTCAGGCTTGCTCTGCCGAGCGGCGTCGAACTATGGTCGCGGCTATTCAGCTCCGACACGCCGGCGCGCGATGAGATCGAGATCGGTTGGGATCGGGAGCGCGTCTCGATCCTGCCGGAGTCATCGTAAGGGAGGAGAACATCATGCTGACGAGACGACATCTGATCGCTGCCGGAGCTGCCGGGGCGATGACGAGCTTCATGGGCCGCGCCCATGCCGATGCGACAAAAATCACGTTCTGCTCATGGGGCGGAGCGCTCAGCGACCTCGAAAAGTCGGCGCTGCTCGAGCCCTTCGGGAAGATCAGGGGTTTCGAAGTCGTGGCGGCCTCGCCGACCAACTACGCCAAGCTGAAGGCGATGGTGCAGTCGGGCCAGCCCGAATGGGATCTCGTCAATGTCGGCGGCCGCTTTATCTGGCAGGGCGCCGATCTGCTCGAGACGCTGGACATGTCGCTGATCCCGAACGCCAAGGCGCTCGACGCGAGCTGGGTGGCTCCGAAGGGAATCTTCACGTCCACGGGCGCCACCGTCGTCGCCTGGAACGTCAAAGCGTTCCCGGAAGGCCAAGGGCCGAAATCCTGGAAGGACTTCTGGGACGTGAAGACCTTCCCTGGTCCTCGCGGTCTCTACAAATTCTTCTACTACAACTACGAGGCCGCTCTTCTCGCTGCCGGCACGCCGCGCGCGGAAGTCTATCCCATGACCGAGGACAAGGTGAAACTCGCCATGGACAAGATTCGCGAGCTGAAGCCGAACGTGAAAGTCTGGTGGACAGCCGGCGCCCAGCCGCCACAGCTCCTCTCTTCCGGGGAACTCGCCATGTCGTCGGCCTGGTCGGGGCGCGTGCTCGCCATCATCAAGGAGAAAGCGCCCGTCGCGATGACCTATGAAGATGGCATCGCCTGGGGCAACGCCTGGGTCGTACCGAAGGGCGCGGCCAACGCCAAACTCGCGATGGAGGCGATCAATTATGCGATCTCGCCGGAAGCGCAGGCGCGCCTCTTGGACCTGGGCATTTACGGGCCCGTTCTTGGGGAGGCGGCGGCGAAGGGGACGCCGGAGCAGCGCAAAATGATGGTCACTGCGCCGGAAAACATTAAGGACGTGCTCATCCTCAACGAGGAGCAGGCGGCTCTGTATTCAGCGAAATACGAAAACGACTGGAGCCGCATGCAACTCGAATGAGCGATGCTGCTATGAAGTCGTTGATAAACGGGGACCGCCTCGCGCCGCTCCTCGCGCCGCGCCGCATCGCCTTCGTCGGGGCGAGCGCGAGGCCGAACACGCCGGGGCGCGACATGATGCGGATGATCCGCCGCGGCGGTTTCAGGGGCGTCGTTGATGCGGTAAATCCGAACAGCAGCGAGATCGAAGGCTACCCTTGCGTCGCCACGCTCGCCGATCTTCCGGCTCCTCCCGATCTCGCGGTTCTATCGGTCAGGAACGAGCGGCTGGAGGAGACGCTGGCGGCGGCCATCGCGGCCGGCGCGAAAGCCGGCGTCATCTTCGCCTCCGGCTTCACGCCGGGCGACCGCGATCCTCCTCTGGCGCAACGGCTGGCGCGAATGGCGCGGGAAGCCGGCATCCCCATCTGCGGGCCGAACTGCATGGGCTTCTACAACGAGCTCGATCACGTATGGGTGTGCGGCTTTCCGAGCCCGCGCCAGCCCGCGCAGGGCTCGATCGCCTTCATAGCTCATTCCGGCAGCGTCTTTGGCGCGCTGGCGCATAACGATCCCCGCCTGCGTTTCGCGCTGGCGGTGTCCCCTGGCGGCGAAGCCACGGCGACAGTCGCCGACTACATCGCCTACGCGGTCGAACGGCCGGAGGTGAGAGTGGTCGGCCTGTTCCTGGAGTCGGCTCGCGATCCCCTGGGCTTCGCGCAGGCTCTCGAGCACGCGGCCGAGCGCGCCGTCCCGGTCGTCGCGCTCAAAGTCGGCCGCACCGAGGCGGCGGCGGCAGGCGCGCTCACGCATACAGGTGCGATCGCGGGCAGCGACCTCGCCTATTCCGCCCTGTTCGATCGCTACGGCGTGATCCGGGTCGAAACGCTCGACGAACTCGCCGCCACAATGCTGCTGTTGTCGACGGAGCGGCGTGTCGCGCGGGGCGGCCTCGTCGCGATCGGCGATTCTGGCGGAGAGCGCGAACTGATGATCGATCTGGCCGAGCGCGCCGGCGTCCCCTTCGCTGCGATCTCCCTGGAGACGAAGGCCGCGATCGCCGCGAGGCTGGACCCTGGACTCGAAGCCGCCAATCCGCTCGACGCCTGGGGCACGGGCACGGACTTCGTCGCCCATTTCACCCATTGCCTCGGCGATCTCCTCGCCGATCCCGAAGCCGCGCTCGGCCTGCTCAACGCAGATATCCGCGACGACTATTATCTGCATCGCGGCTTCGCCGATGCGGCGCTCGCCGCCGCGCGCGCGTCGGACAAGCTCGTCGCCGTCGCGACCAATTACACTCAGGTCCGGCACGAAGCCTTAGCGCTCGAACTCACGCTCGCAGGGGCGCCTGTGCTCGACGGCACGATGAACGCGCTCGCTGCGATCCGCGGCGCCTTCGCCTATCGCGACTTCCAGGCTCGGCCCTCCGATCCACCGCCTTTGCCTCCCGCATTGCGCGCCTCTGACCGTCAACGCGTCCGCGCGCGGCTGCGGCCGGGCGCCGGGGCGTTTGACGAGGCTGCCAGCCTGTCGTTGCTCGACGCCTGGGGCGTGCCAACCATTCCGCATATCGTGATTGCAAGTTTCGACGAGGCTCGTCGGGCGGCCGCGAAACTCGGCTATCCCGTTGCCTGCAAGACAGCGGAGCCGGGCGTCCTGCACAAATCCGATGTCGGCGGCGTGCGCCTTAGCCTGACCGACGAACGAAACCTCCTCGAGGCCTATGCCGATTTGTCGAGCAGACTCGGCCCGCGCGCGCTCATCGCGCCCATGGCGCAGCCCGGCGTCGAACTGTCGTTGGGGATGGTTCGCGATCCGCAGTTCGGCGCCGTCGTGACGGTCGGCGCAGGCGGCACAATGGTCGAACTGCTGGACGATCGGCGCGCCGCGCTCGCGCCGTTCGGGCGGGCGACGGCGCACCGGCTGCTCGACGCCCTGAAGCTTCGGCGCTTGCTCAACGGCTATCGCGGCGGGGCCGCCGTCGATATGGCGCGTCTGGCCGAAGTCGTCGCGTTGTTCTCGGTGCTGGCGGCGGAACTCGTCGATTGGATCGCAGAGATCGACGTCAACCCACTCGTCGCAGGTCGGGACATTTTCGCCCTCGACTCCCTCATCGTCGCCAGACCGGAGGCCAATTGATGGATCTTTCCTTGCCCCCCCAGGCGCTGAACTGGCAACGCCGCGCCAAAGCTTTCGCCGAAGAGCAGCTGTTTCCCCATGAGATCGAGCTGGAGATGACAGGCTCGCTGCCGGCGGCGACGCTGGATCGCTTGCGCCACGCCGTGAGGGAGCATCGCCTGAACGGCATCAATCACGCGCGGGAAGTCGGGGGCCAGGGGTGCTCGCAGCTCGAGCAGACGTTGATTGGCGAGGAACTGGGCCAGGCGACAGGCGCCCTCTGGGCGATCGTGCCCCATCCCGCGGTCGCGCTGAAGCACGGCACGCAACGGCAAATCGACGCTTATCTTCGCCCGAGCTGCCTCATGGAGCGCCGCGCTTCTGTCGCCGTCACTGAGCCGGGCGCCGGCTCCGACCCCCGCATGGTCCGCACCCGCGCCGACCGGCGTGACGGACGTTTCGTCCTCAACGGCGAGAAATGGTTCGTGACCTCGGGCGACGTCGCCGACTATTTGATCGTTCACGCCAACGTAGACGGCGACCCGGACAAGCCGACCTTGTTTCTCGTCGACAAGGCTCTTCCCGGGGTTCGCATCGCGCGCGAGCCCAAGTTCACCCACACCTACGTGTTCGGTCACCCCGAGTTCGTGTTCGAAAATGTGGAGATCGCCGAGGACCGCGTTCTGGGCGCGGTCGGCGGAGGCCTCGAGCTGACGAAGGACTGGTTCGTCGAGGCTCGGCTGCAAATCGCGGCCAATACGCTGGGCGCCGCGATCCGCGCCTTCGAGCTCGCCAACGCATGGGCGAACGAGCGGCGTCAGTTCGGCCGCGCCATCCGTGATTTCCAGGCCATCGAGTTCATGCTCGCCGATATGGCGGTGGAGATCATGGCGACGAAGAGTCTGGTCTACCGTGTAGCCTGGGAGATCGACAGCGGCGTCGACCGCAAACTCGTCCACGCGCGAGCGAGCGCACTGAAGCTGCAGGCGTCCGAGATGGCCGGCCGCGTGCTCGACAAAGCCGTGCAGATTTTCGGCGGGCGCGGCTATATGCGCGAAAACGCCGTGGAGCGGCTGAATCGCGAGGTGCGTGTCGACCGCATCTGGGAAGGCACCTCCGAAATCCAGAGAGTCGTCATCGGCGGCCAATTGCGCAAACGCGGAACTGACGTCTTCACCGGTTGGCTTTAGACGCCGCGCGGCAAGGGGAAACCGTGCGCGTTCCTTCGACTTAAACGCTGCGGGCGCTCGACGAAGCGCTGCGTAGAACACTGGACATCATCGCATCTGCTGATTTTGTCAGTCTGCGAACGGAGATTCGGCGGTATTGGCCGGTCTGCGGAGCCTTTCGATAAGATCTATTGCCTCTTTGCACATACCCTGAAAATAGATGGGGCGCGATCTCTCAAAAGTCCCCGATTTTCGAGCCAAAATCGCTGTTGCGAATATCTTGATTTCTGCCGCAGGTCGGTCAGTCGCTTGACCCCAAAACCTCTGGAGAACGGCGTGCAGGGTTTCATCTGCGTGAACCATCAGACCGGTTACGTGTGGGCGTT
>Ga0209773_10000076_pt1 | contig 25735 bp, 21 predicted proteins | sample BogFormECP14_OM1_FD_188244 | JGI IMG/M metagenome (GOLD analysis project Ga0209773, IMG submission 188244) | Bog forest soil microbial communities from Calvert Island, British Columbia, Canada - ECP14_OM1 (SPAdes) (version 2) | ecosystem: Environmental > Aquatic > Freshwater > Wetlands > Bog ... | reverse complement strand
TCGGCGGACACTGCATCCTGCAACTGCTCGCCGCGGGTCACCGCGTGCGAACGACGGTGCGCAATCTCACGCGCGAGCCAGAGGTGCGCGCGCTGCTGCAAAGAGCCGGCGTGGACGCGGGCGCATCGCTTTCGTTCATCGCCGCCGACCTGACCGCGGACGCCGGCTGGGGGCAGGCGGTCGAAGGCTGCGACTATGTCTTGCACGTCGCTTCGCCGTTTCCGCTTGGCGTGCCCAAACAGGAGGACGAATTGATCATTCCGGCTCGCGAAGGCGCGCTTCGGGTGCTGAGAGCCGCGCGCGCGGCCGGAGTAAAGCGAGTTGTGCTCACGTCCTCTTTCGCGGCGATCGGCTACGGCCATGCACCGCAGGCGGCGCCTTTCGACGAGACGACCTGGACCGATCTCGCAGGTGAAGGTGTGCCGGCCTATCCGAAGTCGAGAACCTTGGCCGAGCGCGCGGCCTGGGATTTCATCACTGCTGAAGCCAACGGACTAGAACTCACCGTCGTCAACCCGGTGGCCGTGTTCGGTCGGGTGCTCGGCCCCGATACGTCGGCGTCGATCGTCGGCATCCAGCGGCTGATGAATGGCGCGATGCCCGGACTCTCAAAAATCCGGTTCGGCGTGGTCGACGTGCGCGACGTCGCCGATCTGCACCTTCGCGCCATGACGGACCCGCTTGCCAAGGGCGAACGCTTTCTGGCGGTGTCGGGCGATTTCATGTCGATCCGCGAAATGGCCCTGGCGTTGAGGGCGCGCATGGGCGCGTCGGCCGAGCGCGTGCCGACCCGCGAACTGCCGAACTGGCTCGTCCGCCTCGCCTCGCTCGTCGACCCCTCGCTGAAGCAGATCACCACGGAACTCGGAAAAACGAAGAACGGGATAAGCGAGAAGGCCAGACGCCTGCTCGGCTGGGCGCCGCGGTCGCGCGAGGACGCGCTCGTCGCCACGGCGGAGAGCCTCGCGCGGCTGGGGCCGCTGAAGGGCGCGAGATAACCGGCTCAACCGCCGCGCCGGACCAGTTCGGCGATGACCGTCTCGACCGTGGTCTCGCCTTTGCGCGAGGGGCCCTCGAACTCGATCCAACCCTCGTTGAAGCCGTCGAGCATCCGCATGCGTGGGCCAGGATTCTTCATGCCTTGCGCCAGGAACAGCGACTCCCAGCTATCGCGCGAAACGATCTCGGCGTCGACCGGATGGCCTAGCGCTCGCGCAAAAGCCTCCGCCACCTCATTCGGCCTGACCCGGCGAGGTCCTTCCAGTTCGACGATGCGCTTGCCGGACCAATCCTCTTGCATCATCGTCGCGGCCAGACGCCCTATATCGGCGGTCGCCACCATCGGCACGGGCTTGTCGAGCGGCTGGAGGAAGCTCCGCACCTTGCCTTCGCGGGCCGCCGGGACATCCCAGGCGGAATTTTCCATGAACCAGGCCGCTCGGAGAAACGCGACCGGTATCGGCAGATCGCCGAGCGTGTGCTCCACCAGGCCGAGCTGGGTCAGCAGATTGGACTGCGCGGCCTGTGCGCCGATCGTCGAGAGAACCACGAGCCGATTCGGGCGGGCGGCCAGCAACGCGCTTCGGAGGACTTCGGCGAGGGCGCGAAACTCGGGAAAACCCGGCGACGGGTCGAATATCGGCGGGAGCAGCAGAAACACCGCCGAGGCGCCGCGGAATGCTTCGGTCGTCGCCGTCGCGTCGGAAAGATCGACTACCGCGATTTCGCAACCGCGCTCCTTCCAGGCGGCTCCCTTGCCCGCGCTGCGCACGACGGCGCGAACCTTCCGCCCATAGGCGAGCAGCGCGCGAGCCACGACGCCGCCGACTTGTCCAGTGATTCCCGTGACGACATACATCGAAGTTCTCCTCGATGCTCGAAACATCGTGACGCGCCGACGGCTCGTCAATCGTATGAGGGGCAAGAGACCGTGCGTTCTGGAAATTGTAGCCGCGCCCCGCCGAGCGCGGCCGTCGTAGGCGCCTGATTGTCCGATGGGCGAGCTAGCGGAACCCACGCGGTCGGCGCCAGACAGCGCCAGCGCCCCGCTCTTACCGTCAGTCCGGCCACGCCACCGATGAATACCGCTTGCAGGCGGCGATCAGCTGGTCCTGCAGGTCGGGGCTGCGCGCCTGAGGGTTCGGCCCGCGGCGGCGCATGTGGTAGAAGTATTCGCCGGAGACGCGCGCCTGCGGGTCGTCGCTGACCGCCAACCAGGCTTGGGTGCGATGGGCCTGGTCCATGTCGTCGGGGGCGCCGGAACCACCCATGCGTGTGGGCACCCAGCCGGGTTCGAGCGCGTTTGAGAGCACGCTTTTCCAGCGGCGCGCGGCGAACATGGCGAGCAGAACATCATGCAGCTTGCTCTCGGCATAGGCGGTCGAACCGTCCCAGCGACGCCGCGCCCAGGCGAGGTCGTCGAGGTGGGCGTCGGCGTGATGGTGCATGCCGGAGCTCAAATAGACGAGGCGATCCGGCCGCTCGATCAGCGCGGTCAGGATGTAGGGGGCGAGCACGTTGACCGCGAAGACGTGCGGCAGGCCATCCTCCGTCCGCAGAGGCTGCCGCTCACGGTAGCCGACGCCGGCGTTGTGGATCACGGCATCGAAGCGGCCGAGCGCGTTGACCTGCTCGGCGACGCTACGGGCGCCGCGGACGGTGGAGAGGTCCCCCACCGCAATGGTTTCAGCCTCCGGCAGTTCGCGGCGGGCGTCTTCACGACGCGCCTCGTCTCTCGCGTGAAGCGCGACCCGATGCCCCTGCTCTGCGAGCAACTGGCCAGCCATCAGGCCAAGCCCGGTCGACGATCCGGAAATGAACACACGCGCCATGATTTGCATCCTTCGATTTGCAGGGCCGGATGGAACGGGACTTGCTTGGGTGGGCTGAGTCGACGACGTCCATATAAGGAGCGAGCGTCATGTCGGAAGCCCAAAAACGAAGATCCATAATCGTGACCGGGGGCAACAAAGGGCTCGGATTTCAATGCGCGCGTTTCATTGGCAGCGAGGATCCCGATGCGATGGCGGTGCTCGCGTGCCGCAATGTCACGGCCGGAATCGTGGCGAAGGCCGAACTGAAGAAGCGGGGGATCGCTGCCGCCGTTCTGCCGCTCGACCTGGCGTCGCTCGAGTCGGTCAGGGAGTTCGTGGACCTCTTCCGCGTGAGCCGCTTGCCGCCGCTGGCGGGTCTGGTCTGCAATGCCGCGCTGCAGAATGTCGGGACGCCGCAGCGAACCGTCGACGGCTTCGAGACGACGTTCGCCGTCAACCATCTCGGCCATTTCCTGCTCGCCAACCTGCTGCTGCCCGGCTTCCTCGAGGACGGCCGCATCACCTTTGTCTCGAGCGGCGCGCACGACCCCGCCGAGAAGTCGGGGATGCCCGCGCCGCGATACGAGACGGCCAAAGAGATCGCTAGCGATTTTGAATCGGGCGCCACGGCCGGCAGGCGCCGTTACACGACTTCGAAGCTCTGTAACCTCTATTGCACGTATGAGCTGGCCCGCCGTCTGGAGAGCGCGGCCGATCAGCGGCTGCGTTCGATCCACGTCAATGCGTTCGATCCGGGGTTGATGCCGGGCACCGGTTTGGTCCGAACCTACTCGGCGCCGATCCGCTTCCTGTGGAACTACGTCCTGCCCGCGCTCACGCGGTTTCAGCAGAACGTGCACAGTCCCGACAAGTCCGGCCAACGGCTCGCCAAGTTGGCGACGGACTTTAGCGACAAGGCGACCGGCCACTATGTCTCCGATGGTCGAACGGCGCGATCGTCCGCGCTGTCCTACGATGCCGGAAAGGCGCGCGAACTATGGGAAGCCAGCGCCTTCATGGTCGGAATCGATCCTGCGATCGAGAGGGCGCCCCCGCCAGCAGCGGGCGCCGTCGGCTCGGCGGCGTGAAGGAGCGAAGGAGACGGCTCGAAACAACTGCTGCATCTCGACTGACAAAGCCAGCATGTGTCATCCCCGCGAAAGCGGGATCGAACCGTGGGACTCGACGAAGCGGCGAGGTAAGCCGGGAAGTCGCCGAAAGCGGCGCAAGGCAAGCCACATAGCGTCGCGGTATTCTGGATGCTCGCGTTCGCGAGCATGACACTCCAGGCCGCCACGGATGCAAACCACCTCGGGGCGTGCGAGAAGAGGCGCCTACCCGAGGTGAGCACCGACAGCCAATGCAGGCGCCCGACCCATCAACTTCGGCGGCCAAAGCCGACGCGCCGACAGGCGCGGTCCCCGCGACGTTGGCTCATCCAGCCGCCAGGCGCTTCTGGATCGCCGTCGTCCTGATCGGAATCGGCGCCGGCGTCAGCGCCGCCGCGCTGACGTTCGTTCTCACGACAGTGCAGCATTGGGTCTGGCCCCCGGCGAACGTCGACCTTCTGCAGGCGGCGATCAGCGCCGGTTTTTGGCGTCACGTCATCGCATTGACGGGCGCCGGGGTCGTCACCGGCATCGGGCAGATCTTGCTCGTGAGCCTACCTACCAGCAACAGCATCGAGATCACCTCCGCGATCTGGTTTTCCGCCGGCCGGCTGCCGACGCTGCGCACCTTGGGCAGCGCCTTGCTGTCGGTGATCATCGTCGGCATGGGGGCTTCGCTCGGGCGAGAAGGCGCGCCCAAGCAGGCCGGCGCCGTGATCGCCAATGTCGCATGCGACCGTTTCGGCTTGTCGGACGATCAGCGCAAACTGCTGGTCGCGTGCGGCGCCGGCGCGGGAATGGCCGCGGTCTACGATGTCCCGCTGGGCGGCGCGCTGTTCGCAATCGAAGTGCTGCGAGGCGCGTTGGCGTTGCGATTGGTGCTGCCGGCGCTGACCGCCTCTGTGATCGCGACGATCGTAGGATGGACCGTTCTTCCCAATGCCCCGACCTATCGCGTCGCCGAGCAAGGTAATTTCGCGTCGCTCATCGTCTGGGCGCTGCTCGCCGGGCCGCTCATTGGGGTCGCCTCGGTCGGCTATGTCAGGATGATAGCGTTTGCGGATCGCAACCGGCCGAAGGGCTGGCGGCGGCTGGCGGCGCCCGTCTTGGCGTTCGCCATACTCGGGCTGGCCTCAGCGCCCTTCCCGCAATTGCTGGGCAACGGCAAGGATCTCGCCCAGCTCGCTTTCGACGCAGCGGCCGGGCCGATGCTGCTGCTGGCGCTGCTCGCGCTGAAACCGCTGGCGACTTTCATTTGTTTCGGCAGCGGCGGCCCAGGCGGGTTGTTCACGCCATCGCTGTCGTTCGGCGCAGTCCTCGGCGGCGTCCTCGGATGGGCATGGAGCTGGGTTTGGCCGGGCGCGCCGCCGGGCCTGTTCGCGATCGTCGGCGCCGGCGCTGTGGTCGCGGCCACGACCCAAGGCCCCGTCTCAGCGATCGTCCTGATGATCGAGCTGACGGGGCGCGACCGCACCTTCATCATTCCGATGATCGCCGCGGTCGCCGTCGCGACGCTGGTCGCCCGAACGATCGATCCGCGTTCGATCTACGACGTGCGGCTCACCGACGCCCAACTCGAAGAGCGGCAGAGGCAGCGCGAGCGGCCGACGCACTGAGGGGTTCTCCCCTCCCCGCTCTTGCGGGGAGGGGCAGTGGTGGGGCTCTCCGTGGTCGAGAAAGAGAGCCCGAGGGGTTTCCGGTTGCACCGAGCGCGCCCCACCCCCGGCCCCTCCCCGTAAGAACGGGGAGGGGAGTCACCCAACGCTCTCCCTGCGGCTCAAGGGCTCTCCCAGCGACCGCTTCGCGCCGAGCGGAAACAGGCGTCGATCACCCGCATGTTGGCGATGGCGTCCTCTAGGGGGAATTCGAGCGGCGCCTCGCCCAGGACGGCGCGCGAAAAGGCGTCGCCCTGCAGCGTATATTGATCGCAGGTGGGGAATTCCTCGCTCCGTGCGCCCGAGCCGACGAGGTCGACGCCGCTATCGATCGTGATTCGCGTCGGCCGGTCCATCGGCGCGTTGAAGGGAATGCCGATTTCGATGCGTCCCTTGTTTCCCGCGATCGTGACGTGCTGATGGCCGGCCAGTTGCGTGCCGGCCGTGAAGGTCAGGTGACGGACCCCCGGGAATTCGATCACGGCGCTCGCCAGCCGGTCGGTGCCGAAGCGCGGATCGATATCCAGCGCGGCGACGACGCGCGAGGGCTCAGCGCCGAAAATGTAGCGCGCGGTCAGGATCGCGTAACACCCGATATCGTAGAGTCCGCCCCCTCCCGGCGGCTTGTTGCGAATATTCGCAGGATCCTCCAGGCGATAGGCGAACAGCGTCTGAATGGCGCCGACTTCGCCGATTCCGCCCGAACGCACGATCTCGTGCGCGCGCCGCCATTGCGGATGATAGCGCACCATGAAGGCTTCCGCGACGAGCTTGCCCGAACGGTCCCGCGCCGCGACCAGTCGTCGAGCTTCGTCGGCGTCGAGCGCTATCGGCTTTTCGCACAGAACATGCTTGCCCGCCGCGAGTGCGCGCTCGGTCCAGGGCACGTGCAGCTCATTGGGCAGGGGATTGTAGATCGCATCGATGTCGGGGTCGGCGAGCAATGCCTCATAGGACCCATGAGCCTTGGGGATCCCGAGCGCCGCGGCCGCGGCGCGCGCTCTCTCCGGATCGCGCGAGGCGATCGCGTCGATGCGCGAGACTTCGCCGCGCTGCATCGCGGGTATCACTTTTTCAGTCGCGATTTTGGCGATCCCGAGCACGCCCCATCTGACGACGCCCATCAAATCCTCCCTGTCATTCCGATGCGGCCTTCAGCCTTTGGGCTGCGGCGATCTCTGGTCGGATTGGCGCGCGATCATCCAGCCCGGATATTCCGGGTTCAGCGCGCTGACGCGATCGAGTTCGGCGATTTCCCCAGCGCTCAGCTCGAGCTTGGCCGCGGCGAGATTGTCGTCGAGTTGCTCGAGCGTCTTGGCCCCGATGATCACGCTCATCACGCCCTTGCGGGCGAGCAGCCAGGCGAGCGCCACGCGAGCGACCGAGGCGTCGTGCGCCCGCGCGATCGGCCGCATCGCATCGACGATGTCGTACGCGCGCTCCTTGTCGACCGGCGGAAAATCGAACAAGGCGCGGCGCGCGTCGTTGGGCTTGCCGCCATCGCGGTTGAATTTGCCCGATAGCAGGCCGCCCGCCAACGGGCTCCAGACCATTACGCCCAGGCCCTGGTCCTCGACCAGCGGAAGAATTTCGCGCTCGAGGTCGCGGCCCGCGATGGTATAATAGGCCTGCACGCTTTCGAACCGCGCGAAGCCGCGCCGCTCGGAAATCCCCAGAGCCTTCATGATCTGCCAGGCCGCCAGATTGGAGCAGCCGATGGTGCGCACATAGCCGCGCGAAACGCAGTCGTCGAGCGCGCGCAAGGTTTCCTCCAGCGGCGCGACGGAATCGAAGCCGTGGATCTGATAGAGATCGACGTGATCGAGATTCAGGCGTTTCAGGCTGCCGACGATCTGATCCATGATGTGCCCGCGCGAGAGGCCAACGGCGTTCGGGCCCGGGCCGGTGCGGCCGCGCACCTTGGTGGCGACGATCACGTCTTCGCGAGCCACATTCAGATCGCGCAGCGCCTGCCCTAGCAGAACCTCGGACTGCCCTTCCGAATAGACGTCGGCGGTGTCGATGAAATTCACGCCGGCCTCGAGCGCCCGCGCGACCAGGGCCGTCGCGCCCTGTTGGTCGACCGTGCCGATCGCGCGCCAAAACCCGGAACCGCCGCCGAAAGTCATGGCTCCGAGGCAAATCTCAGAGACGAACTGGCCTGTTCGGCCGAGAGGGCGATAGCGCATGGCGGGAGGTTTCCAACGGTGCTGAGCGGGAGCCGCCGCGCTCGCGACAGCGCCGCCACCTAACCGCGTCAAAGCCCGACATGCAAGAGCGGAAGGCGGCTCGGGAATTGTCCGGGGCTAAGGCCCCGACATCAAAAACTCTACAGTCACCACACCTTCACCACCCGATATCCAGCCGCCCGCGCGCGCTCGATCAAGCCGTCCTTGCCTGGCAGATGCAGCGCGCCGACCGCGATGAAGGCGGCGCCCTCGGCGAGCAGGGGCGCGGCGCGCCGCATCATCAGCTCGTTGCGGCCGACCAGCAGGAGCCGCGTGAATTCGGCTTCCGCCGAACGCTCTTCCGCCGTGAGGCCGGGAATGGCGTCGAGGATGGCGATCGCCAGCGCCGGGCGCTTCTGGCTGTACAGGCTGAGCAGTGTAACGTAGCCGTCGTCGTTGAGATCGGGCGCGCGCGCCGCGCCGAGCAGCATCGTCGCGGCGAGCTTGTTCGGAACGCTCGTCAATGTCTGCGTCTGCTCGACGACGGTTTCGAGCCCCACCACCGGCAGGCCATGTCCCCGACCGAACTCGGCGATGACCTCATCGACCTCCGGCAAGCCCTCGACCGCGCCCTCCGTTTCGCAGGTGGGGAGCGAAGCGGCCACCGCGAGAAACCAGAGTTCGAGGTGATGCGACATCTCCTGAGGGTAGCCGCGCGCGCTCAGAAACGCATCGACGACGCTCGAGTCCTCGGCGGACATCGCGCCGGCGAGAGTGTCCTGCCGGGGTGAGAGCGCGGCTCGTAGCATGCCGGAACCCAGATCGACCTTCTCTGCCGCGTCCATCGGGCCGCCGAGTTCGGTCGCGACCACTTTGGCGCCGTCGAGATACGCGAGGGCCTCTTTCGCGAGCGCGACCGCCGTAGTGTTGCTCGAATGGATGGTGCCATACACATATGATGGCGCGAGGCCCGGCTTCTCGACCCGCCAGAGCAGGCCTTCGCCGTTCACCAGGTCGTCCGCATGTGCGACGAGGTCGGGCTTGACGTCGGCGCTGTTGGAGAGATCGCGCCCTTTGCAGGGAGGCGGGGCGGCGGACGCCGGGCCCGTGACGAGGGCGGGAGCCGCCAGTGCGAAGGCGAGCGCCACGAGCCAGAGCAGCGGCGGAGGTAGCAAGGGTTTGCGGCGCATGAGATCATCTCCGCTAGAGGCGCGTGGATTGGCTGGCCCTCATCCCGCCTTCAGCCACCTGGTCCCGCAAGCGCGGGAGCAGCGCTGGGGTTGGGGCCTTCACAACTTGCGAAGCGCCACCTGTTCGATCCTATGGCTAGCGCCCTTGATCAGCCGCAGACTCGCTCGCGGTCGCGTGGGCAGAATATTCTCGCGAAGGTTGACGAGGTTGATGCGTCGCCAGATGTCGCGCCCGGTCGCCTCGGCGGCCGCGTCGTCGAGGTCGGCGAACTTCTTGAAAAAGCTGCGGGGATCGCGAAACGCGGTGCCGCGCAGGCGCATGAAGCGCTCGATGTACCATTTCTCCAGCAGTTCCTCGCTGGCGTCGAGGAAAACCGAGAAATCGAAGAAGTCAGAAACGAACGGAATCTCCTTGCCCTCGCGGGAGAGCCGATTGGGCAGCAAGACGTTGAGCCCCTCGACGATCAGAATGTCCGGCCGGTCGACGATGATCTGCTCGCCCGGCACGACGTCGTAGACCAGATGCGAATAGACCGGCGCCGTTACGTTATGTTCGCCGGCCTTCACCTGGGCAAGGAAACGTATCAGCGCCGTGCCGTCGTAGCTTTCCGGAAAGCCCTTGCGATCCATCAGCCCGTCGCGGATCAGTTTGGCGTTCGGGTGCAGGAACCCGTCGGTCGTCACCAGCTGCACCTTCGGCGTGTTCGGCCAACGCGTCAGCAGCGCCTGCAGCACGCGGGCCGTCGTCGACTTGCCGACCGCCACTGAACCCGCGACCCCTATGATATAAGGCACCTTGCCGTCGTCGGCGCCGAGAAATCGCTGCGTCGCCTTGAACAGGCCTTGCGTCGCCGCGACGTAGAGGGCGAGCAGGCGCGAAAGCGGAAGATAGATCGCGATGACTTCATCGATCGAAATGGGATCGTGGTTCGACTGAAGCTTACGAAGATCGTCGATCGTCAGCGTGAGTTCGGTGTCGGCGCGCAGCTTCGCCCACTCGTCGCGGCTGAACCGCCGATAGGGCGAGGCCGTGTCGTCATGGGGTGAAGGCGCCAGGTTCAAGTCATCCATGTCGCGCCCCCCACTGCTCCGCCCAGCCTATCGACGAGAAGACGTTCGTGAAAGGGCTCATGCGCGGCGCGAAGCCTTTTCTTCCAGGCCGCTCCGCTGTGTGCGCCGTTCGAGTTCCGCTAGCACCTCGGCCAGCGGCACGCCGCGAGCCTGGAGCAGGACGAGCAGATGATAAAGTACGTCCGCCGCCTCGGCGCGAAGCGCGGCATCGTCCTGCGCGACCGCCGCGATGGCCGTCTCGAACGCCTCCTCTCCGAACTTTTTCGCGCAATGCGCGACGCCTTTGTCGAGCAGCGTGCGCGTATAGGATTTCTCGGCGCTCGCCTCGGCGCGTTGCGCGATCAGCCGGGAAAGGTCGTCGAGCGTAAACATTTCATCCATGGCGATAACGCGGTAATCGCATTGTGCCGCTCAAAAGGGCAATTGTCGAGGAAGGTTGGACCCGTTGCGACCCGTGAGGCCCGCGGCCGACGCGAGGCGCATTTTTTGGGGCTTGTCGGGGGCAACGGACGGCGAGTCTCCGCGTAGACATCGCTACGTGCATTCGCTAGACTTGTGACTTTTTTAGGAAGAGTAGAGTCACAAATATGGCGAAATGTAGAACATGTTCCCAAGTTAAGGATTCCCTCATCATACTAAATTTCGCACGAATTCAGGCTATTGGTCTTCTATCCGGTTCATGGCTGACAGTTACTTGACTTTGCTGCCGAGACAGATTCGTTAAATTTGTAATCTAACTATTTACTCATTGTTGTCTGATTCTCGCCACATTGGGCCACGTGCCTGTGATCGACGGGCAACAGACTTTCCGAGGATTCTTTTCTATAAGCCAGGGACGTCAGCGGGGGCGAACGCGTTTTCCCGCTGTTTGGCCCGTATCCGGAGTTTCCCATGCGAAGAATTTTGTTGAGCGTATTGATGGCGGGCGTCGCGTCGAGCGCCCTTGCGGCTGATCTGCCCACCACCAAGGGGCCGCCGCCCGCGCCCTATCTTCCGCCGCCGGCCTTCAGCTGGACCGGGTTCTACATCGGCGTGAACGGCGGTTGGGGATTCACCAACACGCATAACGACAGCTTCGGCAACAATATCAATGGCGGCCTCGTCGGCGGCACCGTCGGCTACAATTACCAGATGGGCCAGTTCGTGATCGGTTACGAAGGCGATGTCGACTGGTCGGATATCCGGGGTAATGACTTCACGTTTACGTTCCCGGGCGCCGGACACGGAACTGACAAGCTGAATTCGGACTTTATGGTGACCGAGCGTGCTCGCCTGGGTTACGCGTGGGATCGGACCCTGTTCTTCGTGACGGGCGGCTACGCCGGCATCGACATGCATGGCTCGTTCAACGCGTTCTCCCCCAGCACCGGCCCCTTCTTCGGTTCGCAGAATGAATGGCACAATGGCGGCATAGTCGGCGCCGGCATCGAATACGCCTTCACAAACAATATCACGTTCAAAGGCGAATATCTCTTTGCGCCGCTGCAATCCAAGACCTACTTCGCGGGAACGCCGGCCGAGACCCGCACCGACCTCGACCTTTCGATATTCCGCGTCGGTGTGAACTACAAGTTCTGAGTCTTTCGGCTTTGACATTTACAAACCCGGCGGATTCCCCGCCGGTTTTTTTTGCATCGGTTCGCCGCCTCCAACCCCTCGTCGCGTCGTCAGCCTTCCAAGCGCGTGGCTTCGAACACGGGAACGGCGGACGCTAAACCGTCCAGCCGGGCGACCAGAGCAGGGTGGTCGGCGCGCCAGACGCCAGCGAAGCGCAGATCGAGATAGTCGAGCGCGCACGCCAAGCGATCGCTGCGATGTCGCGCGCCGCGTCGCCGGGTGGCTCCGGCGCGTAAAATCGCTGCTCGTTACGTTGCAGAATTGCCGCGTCCATGATCCCATCGCCGAGCGACTGCCTTGACGAGCGGATTTTGCGGCCGCGATCACGACCTTTGTCCGAAAGGCGAGGTGGGCGAAGATCGCAATATCCGCATGGTCGGCTCTCCCCGGCAGGCTCCGGTCGCGCCGGCTGCGATATTGCCCGAACCGCTCCGGCCCCCATATAAGTCGGTGAATTTCCCATCGTCCAGGCGGATCGGCGGTCGTCCGGCCACACGCTTGGGATTGCGAGGCCCCCTTGTTGCTGCACCCGTCCTCTCGCGAAAGGCTCGTCATCATCGGCGCCGGTCCCGCGGGCTACACCGCCGCGATCTACGCGGCGCGAGCGATGCTGCGCCCGCTATTGCTTGCCGGATTCCAGCCCGGCGGGCAGTTGATGATCACTTCCGATGTCGAGAATTATCCTGGCTTCGCCTCGGCGATCGAAGGGCCGTGGTTGATGGAACAGATGCGCGCCCAGGCGCAACATGTCGGCGCGCGGATCGAGGACGAGCATGTTGTCGCGCTCGATCTGGCCGTGCATCCCTTTCGGATTCAGTGCGACAGCGGACGCAGCTTGACGGCCGAGGCGATCATCCTGGCGACGGGCGCCAAGGCCAAGTGGCTGGGCCTGCCGAGCGAAGAGATGCTCAAGGGCTTCGGTGTCTCGGCTTGCGCGACCTGCGACGGCTTTTTCTTCCGGGGCAAGAAGGTGATCGTCGTCGGCGGCGGCAATTCCGCCGTCGAGGAGGCGCTCTACCTCTCCCAGATCGCCGCCGAGGTCACCGTCGTTCATCGCCGCGATACTTTCCGGGCCGAGAGGATCCTGATCGAGCGTCTCGCCGCGCGGCCGAACGTCGCCTATAAATGGAACCGCGAGGTCGATGAAATTCTCGCTGGCGGGACGCCCCATGGGGTCACCGGCGCGCGGCTGCGTAATGTCGCGAGCGGCGCTCTCGAGGAGGTCGATGCGGACGGGGTATTCGTCGCCATTGGCCATGCTCCGGCGACCGAACTCGTGCGCGGCCAGCTCGCACTGAAGCCGAACGGCTATGTCGCTACGACGCCGGGATCGACCGCCACGAGCATCGATGGCGTCTTCGCCGCCGGCGACGTCGCGGACGATGTCTTCCGACAGGCCGTTACCGCCGCTGGGCTCGGTTGCATGGCCGCCTTGGAGGCTGACCGTTGGTTGGTCGCCCAGGCGCCTTTGCGCCATGCCGCCGAATAGGTGACGCCGATCCGGCCGACGGAACGGCGTAGGTCCCCTTTGCCGCTATCGAAGATCGTGGATATCGCGTATGCCCGCGTCGGAGGCGGCGCGGGGGGATCTATGGACTGGGACAAGCTGCGCATTTTTCAGGCTGCGGCGGAGGCGGGCTCATTCACCCATGCCGGCGAGACGCTCGGTCTGAGCCAATCGGCTGTCAGCCGACAAGTCAGTGCGCTCGAACAGGATCTCGGCGCGGCGCTTTTCCATCGCCACGCGCGCGGCCTGATTCTCACTGAACAAGGCGAGACGCTGCTCGGCGCGGTGCACGACGTTGCGCTGAAATTAGACGCGGTTCGCTCTCGTCTGATCGACAGCCGGGAAAAGCCGCACGGCGATTTGCGGGTGACCACCACGCTCGCGCTCGGGGCCAACTGGCTTTCATCGCGGCTCGGGGAGTTCGTCGAACTGTTTCCCGAGGTCAAGCTGCAGCTTCTGCTGTCCGACGACGAATTGGACATCGGCATGCGCGAGGCCGATGTCGCATTGCGGCTGCGCGAACCGATGCAACCCGACCTCATCCGTCGGCGCCTGTTCACCGTCCACTTTCATGCCTATGCCTCGGCCGATTATTTGAAGAAGAGCGGCCAACCGCGCACGCTCTCCGATCTCGACGACCACCGTCTCGTCGCATTCGGCGCGCCGACGGCGACGCACTTTCTCTATGACCTGAATTCGCTGTTGACCGTCGGACGAGAATCGAAGAGCCCGCGCGCGCCGCATATCACGATCAATAACCTGGCCGCGATCATCCGGGCCGTCGAACATGGCGTCGGCATCGCCGTATTGCCCGATTACTGCATCGCCCCCAATTCGGGGCTCGTGCGCCTGCTTCCGCAGGCGGACATGCCGGAGATGGATTGTTTTCTCGTCTATGCCGAGGAAATGAAGAACGTGGCGCGCGTACAGGCGTTTCGCGATTTCCTGGTTTCGAAGGCGCAGCGCTGGCGATTCTGAGCGGCAGCGCGCCGGTCGCTACATATAGAGCGGCGCTTTCTCGAGGCCCTTATCAGAGTTCGGCGAGTTGCGGGCAATAACCGGTGAATAAACGCGTCGGACGCAGGTTTCGCGAATGCGGCGCCTTGGTTGACTGCAAAGTGAGGCCTGCGCTTCGTTCATCAGCGGCGCTGGTGAGGCCGCTGGTCTGGCTGTTCATCTTCGCGGCCGGGTTTCGGCAGGTGCTCGACGTATCGATCATTCAAGCGATGGGGCGTCGCCGCCTCCAGCGCTGGGGACCCCGCACGCTCGACATCGATGTTTTGACTTATGGCGCCGAGACGACAGACGAGGCCGACTTGAAGGCGCCGGATCCGCGAATGGCGGAACGCGCTTTCGTGCTCGCGCCGTTGGCGGAAATTTCCCCCGATCTTCGAATTGCCGATCAGGAAATCGTGCGATTGCTCGCGCTCGTGGATTGCTAGGCCGCCGCCTCGGCCGGGGGCGCCATGGCGCCGGTCATCATCGCGACCGCGTCGGACATGGTCAGCTTTTTCGGATCGATTACGGTCAGGCGGCGCCCGAGCCGGTGAATGTGGATACGGTCGGCGACTTCGAAGACATGCGGCATGTTGTGCGAGATCAAAATGATGGGAAGGCCGCGCTTCTTCACGTCGAGAATCAACTCGAGCACGCGACGCGATTCCTTGACGCCGAGCGCCGCCGTCGGCTCGTCCATGATGACGACCCGGCGCGCGAACGCCGCCGCGCGCGCGACCGCCACGCCCTGGCGCTGACCGCCGGACAGCGTCTCCACTGGCTGATTGATGTTCTGAATCGTCATCAGTCCGAGTTCGTTGAGCTTCTCGCGCGCGAACTTTTGCATCGCGCCGCGATCGAGGGCGAAAAACAGCTTGCCCAGTGGCGTCTTCGATTTGATTTCTCGCCCCAGGAACATGTTGTCCGCGATCGAGAGGGCGGGCGACAGCGCGAGGTTTTGGTAGACGGTCTCGATGCCGGCTTCACGGGCGTCGATCGGCGATCGAAAGTGAATCACCTCCCCCGCGAGCCTGATTTCCCCGGAGTCCGGGATTACGGCGCCGCAGAGCGCCTTGATCAGCGAGGATTTGCCGGCCCCGTTGTCGCCGATCACAGCGAGAATTTCTCCGGGGTAGAGATCGAAATCCGCATGATCGAGAGCGGTGACGCGGCCGTAGCGCTTGACGAGTCCCCGCGCGAGGAGGATCGGCTCGGCGCTCATTTGGAAATCCTCCGGATCCACTGGTCCAGTGCGACCGCGACGATGATCAGGATGCCGATGGCGAATTCCTGCCAGAGTACGTCGAGACCGGCGAGCGACACGGCCGATCGGAAGACGCCGACGATCAGCGCGCCAATAAGCGTGCCGACGATCGAACCACGACCGCCGAACAGACTGGTGCCGCCGATCACGACGGCGGTGATGCTGTCGAGATTGGCGTTCGCGCCCGCCGTCGGGCTGATCGCGCCGATGCGGCCGATCAGCACCCAGCCAGCGATCGCCGAGATGAGGCCGGCCAAGACATAAACGCTGAGCAGGATGCGGTCGGTGTTTATGCCGGCGAGGCGCGCCGCCTCGGGATCATCGCCCGTGGCGTAGACGTGGCGGCCGTAGGCGGTGCGATTGAGCAGGTACCAGACGGCGAATGCCAGCAGCACCAGGAGAAAGGTCCCCAAAATTATATGCGCGCCGAAAACGTCGAAAGTGGTCCCCATCGATTGAAGGAACGGCGCTTTGTCTTCGATGTCTTGCTCACGAATCGTCGCGCTGTCCGAATACCAGGTGTTGAGGGCCCCAATTATGCTGAGCGTGCCCAAAGTGACGATGAACGGCGGCATCTGCAGCTTCGTGACGAGCGAACCGTTCAGGAAGCCGAAGGCGATGCCGCACACGAGCCCCAGCGGAAAGGCGACAAACAGCGTCACTCCATCGTCGACGGCGAGGCGGCCCATGACGACGGAAGAGATCACCATGATCACGCCGACGGAAAGATCGATGCCGGCGGTCAAGATCACCAGAGTCTGCGCGATGCCGAGAAAGCCGACGATCGTCACCTGGGTCAGCACGGTCGAAAAATTGTTGGCGGTGACGAAGTGCGAATAATTGACGACCACTCCGAGCAGCAGGCCCAAGACGAGCACTACGAAGGGGACGGTAGTGGGATAGGAATGCAGGAAACGCTGGATGCGCTTCGACAGCGGAAGGTACTCTTCCTCGAACGAAGCCTGCGCGGTCGCCGCGGCGGTCAGCACGCGCTCGAATTCCTGAGGCGGAGGCCGATCGCCTTGCGCAACTTCGGTCATCGTTCGCTCCCCGTTCATTCGGACATGAGTTCGTCCGCATTGGAAACCGGCGCTCGTGAGGCCGAGTTCGCGAGCGCCGAGTCTTCGCTTTTATGACATGAAGCTACCAACCGCGGAAAAAATCAACCCCAGCAGAGCTTGCCGCCTTCCGCAGTGTCGATCGAGGGAACACCGGGGACCGGATGATCGGTCACGAGCTTCTCGCCGGTGTCGATGCTCTTCGGCTTCTTGCCGGTCTTGATGAACTCTGCGACCGCCTCGACGCCGTCGCTCGCCATCAGCAGCGGATACTGCTGCGAAGTAGCGCCGATAACGCCTTGCTTGACGCTCTTGATGCCGTTGCACCCGCCATCGACGGCGACCACGAGCACACCCTTTTCCTTGCCGGCCGCCTTCAGCGCGGCATAGCCGCCGTCCGCCGCCGGCTCGTTGATCGCGTAGACGAGGTCGATGTGATCGGCCTTCTGCAGTATCTTCTCCATCGCCGTGCGTCCGCCCTCGTCCGAACCCGAGGAAAGGTCGGAACCGACGATTTGTGGGCTGTCGCTCGTCGAGAAGTGCTTGGGATCCTTGACCGTGATCCCGAAGCCGGTGAGGAACCCGTTGTGGCGCAGGTAGTCCACGGTCGGTTGGTTGGCGGTGAGGTCGAGGGTGGCGATCTTGGCGTCCTTGGCCTTGTCGCCGAGCGTCGCTTTCGCCCACTGGCCGATCAATTCGCCGGCCTTGAAGTTGTCGGTGGCGAAATTGGCGTCTGCGGCGTCGACGGGATCGAGCGGCGTGTCGAGCGTGATGACCAAGATGCCGGCGGCGCGCGCCTTCTTGACCGTCGGCACGATCGCAGTGGAGTCACTCGGGACCAGCAAGATGCCTTTGGCGCCCGCGTTTATCAACTGCTCGATAGCGGCGACTTCGCCATCGTTGTCACCGTCGAACTTGCCAGCGTAGGCTTGCGGGGTCAGGCCGAGCTCCTTCGCCTTCGCATCGAAGCCCTTCTTCATCATGACGAAGAACGGATTCGTGTTGGTCTTGGTGACCAGGCCGACGATGTCGGCCGCGGACGAGGGGGCGCTCGTGAGAGCGACGGCGAGCGCTGCGATGGCGGCGGTCGAAAATATGGCTGACTTCCTGGACATGGATTCCTCCCGAAACAATTGGTATAGCTCCGATAGCGCTTCGCGCCTTGAATTGTCGAAACGCCGACCCGCCTCTTCAGGAGCCGAGCCCACGTCGTCGCGTCACTATAGGGACAAAAATCATGGCGAAAGTCAATGGATAATTCAATCGGCCTGAATTATTATTGACTTATCGCCTTAGCCCCCCCATTGTCACACCCAATGAAATGGCCTCGCTACGGCGGGGCCGCCGGTGCGAGGCCCATTCGCGCCGCCAGGGACGGACGATCGAGGAGCGCATGCCGGGAACGGTCGAGCCCAATGCCGCGTCCGCGCCGATTTCGATGGCGAGCGGCGCAGATCAAACGGGCGTGCGCCTCTACAACGAAAGGCTGATTCTTTCGCTGGTGCGACGTTTCGGACGGCTTTCCAAGATCGAAGTCGCGAGAATGACCGGCCTTTCCGTTCAATCGACCTCCGCCATCATGAATCGGCTTCAGGCCGACGGCTTGCTGCGTCGCGAGGCGCCCATGCGCGGGCGGGTCGGCCAGCCCACGGTTCCCCTTTCGCTCGATCCGGAAGGCGCCTTTTCGCTCGGACTGAAGATCGGACGCCGCAGCTGCGATCTCGTCCTGATCGATTTTTGCGGGGTTGTCCGTCGCCGGGCGCACGAGACGTTTGCCTATCCGACGCCCGACCTCATCCTGAATTTCGTAAAGGGCGCTCTCCCGTCGATCCATGGCGCCCTGACGCCGGCGCAGTTGCGACGCATCGCCGGTCTCGGCATCGCTTCGCCGTTTCAGCTATGGAACTGGTCGGCCGAGATCGGCGCGCCGCCGGGCGCGATGGAGGTATGGCGTTCGTTTTCGATCCTGGAGGAAGTCGGTCGACTCTCCGGGTTCCCCGTTACGCTCTGCAATGACGCGACCTCGGCCTGCGCGGCCGAATTCTTCTTCGGCGAGGCCTGGCGGCAGCGCGATTTCCTGTATTTTTTTCTCGGCTCGTTCGTGGGCGGCGGACTTGTCCTGGACGGCGCCCTCTACACCGGCCGAACCGGCAACGCCGCGGCGCTGGGATCGATGCCAATCGCCGCTCGCGAGTGCGGCGGCGGCGCGACTATGCAATTGATCGCGCGCGCTTCGCTCTACCAACTCGAGCGACTTCTCGAAGCGGCGGGACGCGACCCCTCGTCGATGTGGCGAACGCCCGAGAGGTGGGACGACTTCGGACCGCATCTCGAGCGCTGGATCGAGGAGGCCTCTTTCGCGCTCGCCCAGGCCTCGATGGCCGCGATTTCAGTCATCGACGTCGCGGCGATCGTCATCGACGGCGCGATGCCGATCGAAGTCCGCCAGAAGCTCTGCCTCCGGGTCGCCGCACAAGTCGAAACGCTCGACCGACGCGGCCTGTCCGACGTGAAGATCATCTCCGGCGTCGTCGGCGCGGACGCGCGCGCTATCGGCGGCGCCGCCCTGCCGCTGATCAAGAACTTTGCGCGCGACCGCGAAGTGTTGTTTAAGGACGCGCTCAACGGATCGGGCTGAAGCGATGCCCAGCCGGTCCGGCGCCCCCCGCTAACTCGTGAGGTTGAAATGGCGGCGAAATTCCCCAAGGTCGATCCTTTCGATGTCGTCGTGTTCGGCGGCACCGGCGACCTCGCCTATCGGAAACTCTACCCCGCGCTGTTTCATCGCGACATGAACGAACAGCTCACGGACCCGACGCGCATCATCGGCGTCTCGCGACGGCCGCTGTCGGTAGACGCGTTTCGCCGCTCGGTCTACGAGGCCTTGACGAAGTACAACGAAGCCGAAGCGAACTCGGCGATCGATCGCTTCATGCGTCGGCTCGATCATCTCGAGGTCGACGCCACCAGCGATGATGGGTGGGACAACCTGAAGGAGTTGCTCGGCGCGGACGAGCGCACCCGCGCCTACTACATGGCGACCGGCCCCGATCTGTTCGGTCCAATCGCCAAGCGTCTGGGCGCCGCGGGCCTGGCGACGCCGCGTTCGCGGATCATTGTGGAAAAGCCGATCGGCAGGGATGGCGAGAGCGCGGCGGCGATCAACGACGCGATTGGCTCCGTCTTCCCGGAAAAGAGCATTTTCCGCATCGACCATTATCTCGGCAAGGAGTCGGTTCAGAACCTGATGGCCTTGCGTTTCGCCAACGCGCTGCTCGAGCCGTTGTGGAACAACGCCTACATCGATCACGTGCAGATCACGGTCGCCGAGACGCTGGGTGTCGAAGGGCGCGGCGCCTATTACGAGCAGGCGGGCGCGCTACGCGACATGGTGCAGAACCACATGCTTCAATTGCTGTGTCTGGTCGCGATGGAACCCCCTTCTTCGCTGGAGGCCGACGCGCTGCGCGATGAAAAGCTGAAAGTGCTGAAATCGCTGACCCGCATCGACGATTCCAACGTTTCGACGACCACCGTCCGCGGCCAATATCGCGCCGGCTTCGTCGAGGGTGCGCCGGCCGCGTCCTACCTGCAGGACATCGAGAAGGAAACGAGCGATACCGAGACCTTCGCCGCACTGAAAATCAGCGTCGCCAACTGGCGCTGGGCCGGCGTTCCCTTCTACCTGCGCACGGGCAAGCGGCTGCCGCAGCGATATTCCGAGATCGAGGTCGGCTTCCGCCGCGTCCCGCACGCGATCTTCGAAATGGGCTCCGATGGCATACCCGCCAATCGTCTCGTCATTCGGGTGCAGCCGGACGAGGGCATCAAGCTCTGGCTGATGATCAAGGACCCGGGCTCGGGTAACATGCGGCTGCAACACGTGCCGCTCGACATGAGCTTCGCCAAGACCTTCGCGATGCCTTCGCCCGAGGCCTATGAACGCTTGCTGATGGACGCAATTCGCGGCAACGCCGCGCTTTTCATGCGCCGCGACGAGGTCGAGGCGGCGTGGCGCTTCATCGATCCGATCCGCGAGGCCTGGAGCCAAGTGGGCGAACCGCCGCGCCCCTATGCCGCGGGGACCTGGGGCCCCGCGGCCTCGATCGCGCTCATCGAGCGCGACGGCCGCACCTGGAACGAGGAGTTTGAATGATGGAACCCGCCCCTGAGCACCGCGAATTCGCGAGCGGCGCCGAACTCGCTCCCGCCTTCGCGGCCTGGACGGCGGACTGGCTCCGAACCGCTATCGAGGCGCGCGGCATGGCCTTGCTCGTCGTCTCCGGCGGCTCGACGCCAAAGCATTATTTTCAGGCGCTGTCGACGGAGCCGCTCGACTGGACGCGCGTAGCCATTACGCTCGCGGACGAACGACGGGTTCCCGACGACAGCCCGCGCTCGAATGCGCGTCTCGTGCGTGAGACTTTGCTCGTCGGTCCGGCCGCTCGCGCGCAATTCGCTCCGCTGGCCGACTCGCGGCTGCCGCCGGAGCGGGAACTCGCCGCGGCCGGGGCACGCGTCGCGCGGCTGCCGCTGCCCGCCGATCTCGTCGTGCTCGGGATGGGCGACGAGGGGCACACCGCTTCGTGGTTTCCTCACGCCGCAGGCCTCGCCGAGGCGATGGATTCTGCGGCCCGCACGCTGGTGGCGTCGATCGCGCCACCCGATGGCCTCGAACCGCGGCTGACGCTGACCGGCCGCGTGATCCTGCGCGCGCGGCGGCTCGCGCTGCAGATCGAGGGCGCTGACAAGTTGGCGACGCTGGCGCGCGCGATGGAGGAGGGGCCTGTCGAGGCGATGCCGATACGTGCGGTTCTGCGACAGGCGGCGGAGAAATTGACGATATTCTCGGCCGCGAGTTCGTAAGCGGCGAGTTCGTAAGTGGCGAGTTCGTAAGCGGCGAGTTTGTAAGTGGCGAGTTCGTAAGGGGGGAGAGGCTCGGTTCGTCATGTTTCAGCGAACTCGTCATTTTGCTCCCCGTTTCAGGCCCTGGGACGCCTCAGAAGCCAGAACTGCGATCCAGGAAATCGCGGCCGATGCGCAGTCTATGCGAGACCCGGTCGGGTTGTGGCCAAGCCATCCGATGGAAGATGGCGTGCCCGATGGGCTGGGGTCGATCTATTTCGGCGCGGCGGGCGTGATCTGGGCCCTGGACTATCTGTATCAGGCGGGCGCGATCGCCGATCCGGACGATCTTGCGCCACTGCTCGAGAAAGCCCTGGAACGGAACGCTCAGTGGTTCGCGGCGTTGCCCTATCCGCGTCACGCATCCCTGCTCATGGGCGACCTCGGCATCCGACTCGTCCAGATGCGCCTAATGCCCGATCCCGGGTTGGCCGATACGATTTACGACCTCGCCGCGGCCAACAATGATCTGCCCACGGTCGAATTCATGTGGGGCCTGCCCGGTTCGATGCTCGCCTGTGTCCTCATGCGGGACATGGTCTCCGATGCGCGATTTCAGGCCCTCTTTCAGACACAGGCCGCCCGGCTTCTGCGAGAGCTTGAAGCGAGCGACGAAGGCCCGATCTGGACCCAGAACCTCTATGGCCGGCAGACGCGCGGGCTCGGTCCGGTGCACGGCTTCGCGGGAAACATGCTGCCGCTGCTTCGCGGCTGGGATTGGCTGGAACCCGAACAGCGCGCGATCGTCGCGGATGCGGCGACGCGCACTCTGGCGGCTCACGCAGTGCACTCGCCTTTGGGAGCGACCTGGCCCGAGGTCACGCCGTCGAGCGGTTCCCTCGAGCTTTGCCAACATTGCCATGGCGCGCCCGGCATCGTGACGGTCTTCGCGGGCGCCCCCTTCTCGACCCCAGAGTTCGAGACGTTGCTGGTGCAAGGGGGCGAGTTGACATGGAACGCCGGACCGCTCGTGAAGGGATCGAATTTGTGCCATGGCACCGGGGGCAACGGCTACGCTCTCCTGAAGCTCTACCGGCGGACGAAGGATAGCCTCTGGCTGGAGCGCGCGCGAGCGTTTGCCATGGCGGCCATCGATCAAGTTCGAGGAGCGCGGGCGGCGTTCGGACGCGGCCGCTATTCGCTCTGGACAGGCGACGCGGGGCTTTCCGTCTATTTGTGGCATTGCACGACCGGAGAGCCGCGATTTCCAACGATCGACGTGCTCTGAATGCGACAAGGCGGCGAACGGATTGAATTCAATGGCGGAACAGTCCAGCAAACCACCGAATGGCGTCGAAAGCGCGGACAGTCCGACGCTGGCCAGTCTGTTGTCCGATTTCATGTGGATGGCCTCGGGTTTCTGGACTTCGCCTCAGCGCATCAAACTCCTGACGTTGGCCAGCGCGCTGATCATTGTCGTGGGCGCTACGGCCTATATGCAGATCAGGCTCAACGCCTGGAACGGTCCATTCTACAACGCGTTGACGAACAAGGATATGCCGGCCTTCGTCCAGCAGCTCGGCGTCTTCGCCGAACTGGCGGGCATATTGCTCGTTCTAAACGTGGCGCAGACGTGGCTCAATCAGACCACCAAAGTGGTCTTGCGCCAAGGCTTGGTGAACGATCTCTTGAACGAGTGGCTCAAGCCCGTACGCGCCTTCCGACTTTCGAATTCGGGCGCCATGGGGGCCAATCCGGACCAGCGCCTCCAGGCCGATGCACAGCATCTGACAGATCTTTCGACGGACTTGGGCATTGGCCTCCTGCAATCCACCTTGCTGCTGCTGTCGTTCATCAGCGTTCTTTGGGCGCTCTCGCGGGGCATGTTTCTTCCGATCGCGGGCCACGTGTTCGCGCCGCCCGGTTATCTCGTGTGGTGGGCGCTGATTTATGCCGTAGCCGCATCGTTGTTGAGTTGGCGCGTCGGCCGTCCGCTGATCAATCTCAATGCCGAGCACTACGCACGAGAAGCGGACTTTCGCTTCGCCCTCGTGCGCGTGAATGAGGACATCGACGGCATAACCCTTTATCGCGGCGAGGCCGATGAGAGGGCGCGCCTCGACGTTATTTTCGAAACTGTTCTCGGAGTCTCGCGACGCATCGTCAGCGCCGTGACGCGGCTGACGTGGGTCACCGCCGGCTATGGCTGGTTTACGATCGTCGCGCCGATCCTGGTGGCGGCGCCGGCCTACTTGCGCAGCGAGATGAGCTTCGGCGAGCTCATGGTGGTGGTCGGCGCGTTCAATCAGGTGCAAAGCTCGCTCCGCTGGTTCGTAGACAATTTCTCCAATATCGCGGACTGGCGTGCGACGCTGCTGCGTGTGGCGGGATTCCGAAAAGCGATCATGAGCATGGATGAGCTCGGCCAGACTGCGAGCCGGATCAATTTTACCGAGACGGAGGACGTTTCGATACGGATTGACGACCTTCAGGTCGCCTCGCCGACGGGCTGCGTCACGCTGAGCGAACCGCACTCGAACCTGGATCCCGGCGAACGCGTCCTTATCACTGGCGCAAATGGCGAGGAAAAAGCCTTGCTGTTTCGCGCCATCGGCGGGCTTTGGCCCTGGGGCAGCGGCCGGATTACGCACCCGGTCCGTCGATCCATCATGTTCATGCCGGTCCGCGCCTACGTCCCGTCTGGCACGCTGCGCGCAGCCGTCGCCTATCCGCACTCGACTGAGGTTTTTGAGGCCGTGGTCATCGCCAAGGCGCTCGCCGACGTTGGACTGGGACACCTCGAGCCCCTGCTCGACACGGTCGACCGATGGGACCGGGAGTTGTCGGACGACGAGAAGCAACGCCTTGCCTTTGCCCGCGTCTTCTTGCAAAAGCCGATCTGGGTAGTGGTCCACGACGCGCTCGACGTCCTCGAACCAGAATCGCGCAAGCGGATCAGGGCGCTCTTTGCGGGTGAATTTGCTGATCTCGGCGTCCTCAATATCGGGCATGACCAACCCGAAGGCGAGTTCTACGTCCGCAAGCTGGGCCTCGTGATGGATCCGCTTGGGCCGACGTTCAAGCCGGCCCACGAGCACGGACTCCCTGAACCACCCGAATCTGCGGGCAAAGCTCAGCCCGCCAAATAAGCTTCGGCGCCATGGGGATTCCGATCGCAGCAGGGATGCTCGTTACTGCGGACCCCCCGCACTAGAAGCGGCCTTGCAACAGTCGTAGCAAGCGCGTCGCGGCAACAAGCGAATCAGTACTCGATTTCCAGCCGGTTGAAATACGGGGCCGAGATGACGTCGCCGTGGATGTCGCATGACCTGCCGTCTGCTCGAGCCTGCTTGGCCCCAGGATACCGGACGGTGATTCGATCCGGCGCTGGACCCGACAAGGCCAGTTCAATCACGGCTCGGGATTGACCGCGGCGAGCCTCGAGACTGGCGGCGCCGAAGGCTGTCGGCAAGTCGCGCAGCGTGATGCCCTCACCCTCCCACCAGGCGTCGGGAACTGCGCGGAACAATTCGAGGACCCCGCCGTTCTCCCGCAGCAGCATACGCCGAATCGCGGTGATGAACTCGGCTCCGATCCAGGTGTGGGGCATGTCGCCGATGTAGTCCGGGGCCCGCAAATCGCTCCAAACCACCTCGGCCCAAGACCTCCAGCCGCGAGGCCTTCGGCACGTCAGGGCGGCTGACAGCCAGCGGAACGCATCATCGTATCGGCCCAGAGCTACGAAGGCGTTGAGGTTGCGCAGCTCGTACGGCGTGAAGTTTCCCTGAAAATCGATCGAGCAAATCGCCTTGAGGCGGGCGGCGGCGCGGTGATAGGTCGCCGCGACCAACTCGGCCGGAAGGACGTCCTCGACTTGGCAGGGTTCGAAGGCGATGGAGGTTGAACTCGGATCGACGTCATCGCGATCGGCGGAGCCGGCGATGAGGCCATTCTCCATCCGCGCGGCCGTCATCCGGATGGAGCGAGTGAGGTTCGCGGCGAACTCCCGGCCCTTCGCGGCGGCATGAGCTGCAACGCTCTTGTCGCCGATTTCTTGAGCCAGAAATTCGCAGTTTCGCCACGCGCTCAAGGCGAAATAATCATCCCAATAGCTGTAGGAGGGATTGCTATAGCCCTCGTGACTGATGGACGGAGCCAACAGGCCATGCATCGCCGGGCCGCGCGAGGCGTCGGCTCGCGCGCAAAGCTCCTCGATGAATTTCGTCGCGCGGACCACCGGCTCGAAAATGGCGCCGAGGAAGGCCCGGTCCCGGCTGATGCGATAGACGTCGGCCGCGATCCCCGCAAATTCGCCCTGTGCGTCGAATTCGATATCGCCGCCGTAACCGCGGTTGACAGTGCCGTCCACGTTGAGGATGGGCGGGACCAAGCCGTTCTCGTAAATGCGCTTGGAATACCAGACGACGTAATTTTTGGCCTCA
>Ga0209773_10000075_pt1 | contig 25903 bp, 21 predicted proteins | sample BogFormECP14_OM1_FD_188244 | JGI IMG/M metagenome (GOLD analysis project Ga0209773, IMG submission 188244) | Bog forest soil microbial communities from Calvert Island, British Columbia, Canada - ECP14_OM1 (SPAdes) (version 2) | ecosystem: Environmental > Aquatic > Freshwater > Wetlands > Bog ... | reverse complement strand
CGATTTCCGCGGAGGATCCCGCCATCATCGGAATCTACAGGATTCAGGGAAAAGTTGTGGCAATGCCCAACCAGCCGCTGGGTATGCAGGTTTTGGTTTATCGGACGGACCTTCTCGCCAAGTACGGCTACAAGACGCCACCCAGAACCTGGGATGAGCTGGAGAAAATGGCCGTCCGGATGCAGGCGGGGGAGCGCGCCGATGGGAAGAAAGATTTTTGGGGGTTCGTCTGGGCCGGAGCGATCGCAACGGACAGCGAACAACTCACGATGGAGGGACTGGAGTGGCAAGCAGCAGAAGGAGGCGGCCACATCATCGAGCCCGACGGAAAGATCAGCGTAAACAACGCAAATGTCATCTACGCTTGGGAACGCGCGGCACATTGGGTAGGTCGGATCTCTCCTCCCAGTGTTGTTTCTTACACCGCTACGGACGCAGAAAATAAATTTTGGGTTTCCGGCGAGGCTGCGTTTCTGCTGAGTCACGCCATCGTGTATGAGATTTTTGCGGAAGATAAGCCGTTCCGCGACCAAGGGGGAGTGACCAGCGTTCCTGCTGGAAAGAGCGCGCGCGTGGCTACGCTGGGAGGCTACGCTCTGGGGATATCCCGGTTTTCAGCGCACCGCGCCGAAGCCGTCCAGTTCATCCAGTTCCTGCTTCGCAAGCATGCGGAATTGGTGGCGACTCATCGTGAAAAGCTGGGCCGAAAGGTGGAGTATTTTGAAGTTCCGCCTTTGATGAGGGAGATTTATCCCTGGTGGTACAAAGCGGGGGAAACGGGAGGGAGCGAGATAATTTCGCGCCCGTCGGCGGTTGCGGGAGCGAACTATGAGGCGGTCTCTAAAGCCTATACGCGCGCACTGCATTCCGTGCTGACCCGAGAGTCCACAGCTCCAGCAGCGGCTGCGGCGCTACAGAATGAGCTCGGTCGGATTATGGCTACTAACAGCACTCAAGCGGGAACAGGTTCGCACTGAGATGAATCGACTGCGACTCAACATTGGCCCACGCCTGGTTCTATGCTTCGCGCTGATCATCGTTTTGATGTTTGCCGGTGACGTAATCGTTCTATGGCAATTCCACATTGTCCAGGCGCAAGCAGAACGGCTCGATAATTATGACGAGGAGTTGGTGGCGGTCTTGCGTGTTCACTCCGACCTGTTGAAGCTTCGCGACACACTTGAATCGCTTGCGAACGCAAGAGACTCAGAACGCCTGAAGGCAGAGACGCAAGCGATGAATGAGGCCTTTGCGGAGGACATGCGACGCGCCAAAAGCGCCCTGTCGGCCGTGCATTCCGACAACGCCTCTGACCAGACGATTCTCCCCATCCTCGCGGTCGTCCAGTCGAATCTGCAATCGGAGACCGCCTCGGTGATCGATTTAGCTGAAGCGAATGATTGGAACGCCGTGCAAGTGCGGCTCGCCAATCAGTTACGCCCGCTCGAGTTTTCGATCTCTGCCTTGGTGGAAAGAGTCGATCGCGAAGTAAAGACGGAACACACTCAAGCCGCAGCCAACATTCGCCAGGTGCAGCAGCGGATCTTCATTCTTGTGCCGGCTACGGTCGTTCTCACCTTGTTGATTGCCGCATCCTTGGGACTCGTCATTACGCGCAGCATCACGCAGCCACTTGAACGACTGGTGGAGGGTTCCAAGATGTTGGCGCGCGGAGAGTTCAACCATCGGGTTCCCATTCAGGGAGAAGACGAGCTTGCCCAACTGGGAGGCGTGTTTAACGATACAGCTCAACGATTGCAGGATCTCTATGAGAGCTTACAAAGCAGCGAGGACCGACTCCGCCGGGTAATCAACACCATTCCCGCTCATGTGTGGAGCTCGCTGCCGGATGGTTCAGTAGACTTCATCAACCAGCGTTGGCTCGAATCCACGGGGCAATCCATCGAGAAGTTGCTTGGATCCGGTTGGCAATCGATCGTTCATCCGGATGATCGTACTCGATACATCGCTCAGTGGAGATCGGCATTAGCCACAGGAGAACCCCTCGAGATTGAAACGCGCATCTGGACTGCACAGCGCGACTATCGGTGGTTACTTGTGCGCAACGTGCCTTTGCGTGATGGTCATGGAGCGATAGTCAAGTGGTACGGCACCGGCATCGATATCGAAGATCGCAAACGCGCCGAAGAGGCATTACGTAAGGCGCAGGGAGATCTCGCACACGCGAATCGTGTGACTACGATGGGCGAACTCTGTGCGTCCCTTGCGCACGAGATTAATCAACCCATCAGTGGCGCTATCACGAATGCTTCTACCCTGCTACGCCGGCTCGATCGCGAGAAGACTGATATCGAAGGCGCTCGGGCTGCGGCTTTCTTGATAATTCGTGATGCAAACCGAGCGGCGGAAATCATTAACCGAGTCAGGCTGTTTTTCAGAAAAGGCGTTGTGACTAGGGAGCGCCTCGATGTCAACGAGATGATTCGAGAGATGGAGATTCTTCTGCACAACGAGGCGACCCAGCACTCGGTTCTTGTACAGACAAAGCTCGCAGCCGATGTACCCCTCATTGTGGCAGACCGCATTCAACTGCAGCAGGTATTAATGAACCTGATGATCAACGGCATCGACGCGATGAAGGCCGTCGACGGCCCGCGTCAACTCACGCTCGGCACCCAGAATGACAGCAACGAACATCTTCTGGTATCGGTCGAAGACACTGGAATTGGACTTCCTCCGAACCAAGCGGGCCAGATATTCAACGCTTTCTTTACGACCAAGGAACACGGCACCGGCATGGGGCTGCGTATCAGCCGAACGATTATTGAGGCCCACGGTGGCCGGCTCTGGGCTACGGACAACCATCCTCGCGGAGCAAGTTTTCATTTCACGCTGGCTGTCTCCTCGGACGGCGCGAGCTCGGACGCCGGCCCTGGGCGCTTGGGGGCCGATTAAGGTTGCAACCCATCGGCCATCCACTTGGCGAATAGTTCAATTCGCGATTGCGGCCAAGGACCTTCACCTTTCGGTGGTGGGGGCGGCATTACCGGGCCGCCGATGCCCCGAATGCGATCGTAGATGGCGGCGGCGTGCTTCTTGACGTCATCGTAACTTGCCAGGTTGAACCCCTTTTTCATGCCTTCAATGTCTCGCTCCGTAAAAAGCGGGCGAATGTCCGTTTGGAAGCTCGTCGTTTTCGTCATGGCGCCTCACAGGTAAGGGATTATACCGATGTTGCGGCCTCGTTCGTGAATCTAAAACTTCCTATCGCGCGACGTCAAGGTATCGGCTTTTCATTTCACGATTGAACCGAGGAACTTAAGGTAAGTCCCGGCGCGTCGCGCGCGCGCCGGAACGAGGAGGAATCCGCTACTCCGCGGGCTTCGCCGCTCCGAATCGATCTCGGAAGGGCACCGTCCTTCAGGCGGTAGCGTGCTGTGCACTTGGTTGCACTTCCCGCAGCAGACCGGTCTCCATGTCGAAAATGAAGCCTCGCACCGGGACATCTCTTGAGATCCAGGGATGTGATCTTACCGTATTGATTTGTTCCCGTGTGTTCTGCTCGGGATCCTTATAGGAGAAGAATCGCATGGGAGCTGGCGACGCATCACCGGTGGAAGCGCTCAGCTTCGCGTTCAGCTCGGCATCCGTAAATGTCGTGAACCCGCAACCGGTGTGGTTGAGAAGCAGTATCTCCGTGGTTCCCAGTACGCGGTTGGAAACAACAAGTTCCCCGAGAACATCTTCAGTTACCGCGGGTCCGCCGGTGCGGATAACGTCTATATCGGCTTGCGGCAGACCCAAGATTGCAGGGAGGTCTGAGAGACGAGGGTCCATGCAGGTTACAACTACGATTTTGGGGGCCGGCCGCTTCGCCAGCGTTGGGTCGTACGTCTTTGCGTAGTTGCGGTTCGCTTGTAGCGCCTTATCAATAATGCTCATCGTATTCCTCCTGACGGGCTAACGGTGCGGCTGAGCCCGTTTTTTTAGAGTGTCGCTCGTCCGACCGAATCGGCTGCGATGCGGCCATTACACCCGAGGCGCTGCGGCGAATCAATTGGACGAAGGTATTGGCGATACCTTGGTATTGGGAATGCTTGGAGCCCTGAACACCGCGGTTCGAATAGCCACAGCTTGAAAAGGGCCCACAAAAGAACCGTGGCCGCGCCCCAGGGAACAAACACATCCAACGACCAGTTGGGAGCCGCTGAGAATAAGTTCGCGTGCGGCCACATCGCGAACTAATCCGGCATTGCGGGTCTTTGCCTCAGGACTCAGCTGGTCGGAACCATTCCACGTGATCCATCCCTTGTGTCCACCGGCTCGTTGGTCGTGCATCGGATGAGCGAGAACAGCATAGGATGCGTTTTCTTTCGGGCTCGTCTCTGCGACCCGATACGAAGGTATCGCCGACACCTTCGTCCAATTGTTTCCTTCGCGTTCCGCTGGCTTAATTAGGGGTGTTGAAGGCGCGGTCAAAAGGAAGCGATATGGCAAAAAACAAAACAGCGATTGTTACGGGAGCGCAGCAAGGAATTGGCGCGGGGCTCGTCGATGGCTTTCTGAAGAGGGGCTATAGCGTCGTCGCAACGTCGCTGCGCGCCAGCGAATCATTGCGCTCCACACCGGATCTGGTTGTTGTCGATGGAGACATTCGCGATCACGGGACCGCCGCGAAAAGCGTAGAAGCAGCGATCACTCATTTTGGAACCGTGGATGTCCTGGTGAACAACGCCGGAATCTACATCACCAAGCCGTTCACGGAATTCACAACGGACGACTTCAACATGCTCGTTTCCGTCAACCTTTTGGGATTCCTCGATATGACGCAACTCGTGGTGAAGCAGATGCTCAGGCAACAATCGGGGTGCGTGATAACGATCTCTGCTGCGCTTGCTGATAACCCGATCGCCGGCGTAAACGCCTCTGTTTCCATGATTACGAAAGGCGGCTTGAATACCATCACCCGCCATCTGGCGATTGAATATGCAAAGCAGGGCATCCGCTTCAACGCCGTTGCACCAGGCGTCGTGGATACGCCGCTGACCAAAGAGAATCCCAAAGAAGATCTCCACAAGCTGCAACCCATGGGAAGCATCGCCGAGATCAGCGACATCGTCGATGCTGTTCTGTATCTGTCTAACGCACGCCAAGTCACGGGCGAAGTTCTTCACGTGGACGGTGGGGCGCACGGCGGGTGCTGGTAGCGCGGGAAACGAAAGAAGATAGGAGGAAGCTATGTCCGTAATGCAATTTCAGCCAATAGTGAACGCAATTAGGGGCCGGCCTTTGGCCTCAGGAAATCAGGGCGTAAGCGACGAGCAAGCGCTCGTCGCGAAGGCCAAGTTGGGACACGACGACGCCTTCGGAGAACTGTACAAGCGTCACCAGCGCAAAGCGCATCGCACGGCCTTCCGCATCCTTCGCAATCAGCAGGATGCGGAAGATGCGGTGCAGCGCGCGTTTCAGCGAGTAGTCGTGAACCTGCAACGGTTCCGCGAGGACTCCACCTTCTCGACCTGGTTCACCCGGATAGTCATCAACCAAGCCTTGATGTTGTTGCGCCAGCGCCGCAGACGAGAGCCGCTCCCTGAAAATAATGCGGATGCTGAACAAGATGACCGTGGCATGGAGGTCGCCGATGGCAGGCCTTCACCAGAAGAAATCCTCTGCGAAAGCGAGCGTCGCGCGACGGTGCGGCAAGCCATTGCGGGGCTTCGAGAGAACCTGAGAGTCGTTGTGCTCCATCGGGAGATGCAAGGCCTGACCAGCTCCGAGACCGCGCGGCGTCTTGGCTTGACGGTGAGCGCTGTTAAGGCGCGCACATTTCACGCCCGGAGGTTTCTGAGGAAGCATCTTGAACGGAACTTTATGGGCGCAAGCGCGCTGGGCAAGCCGCAAGAGAGACGGGCATGAAAGGCAGCGTGGAGTATGCTTTTGTTGCGCGGGAGCTGATCGTGCGAACAGGGCGGCATGTGGTTGTCCTGACGTTGCCACTCGTTTGTTGGTTGGCGGGGCAGGAATATCCGGCACAGGCGCTGCTTGCTTGGGCGGTGCGGCTTGGCACGGCTTTGTTTACCAAGCCGAGGACTTCAGCCCGTGCGAGAGAGAATTTTGACATCTCTCCCCTTCCGGAAAACGCGCTTTAGGAAAGCAATGGCGTTCAGACCAAACAAGGGCTAAATGAAGTAGTGAGCACCGGCATTACGAGTTTCATTCCGAAAGGAGCATGAACATGGAAGCTAGACCGCAGCTGGAGCAGTCCATGCAGGAAAAACAAATCCGCGCGGCACTGGATCAGCATTGGGCGGCGTCTGATGCCAACGATTTTGACACGGAGCACCGCATCTATCTCGAGGACGCGGTGCTGGAATACCCGCAGTCAGGCGAGCGAACCCGCGGTCGATCCAACATACAGAAACAGCGCGCCAATCAGCCGAGCAACAAACGGTTTTCTATCCGGCGAATCATCGGCAGCGGTGAACTTTGGGTCACCGAATTCATCCTGACATATGACGGCAAGCCGTCCTATACCGTGAGCATCATGGAGTTCAAGAGCGACAAGGTTGCGCGGGAAACACAGTACTTTGCGGATCCATTCGCGGCTCCTGCATTCCGCGCTCAATGGGTCGAACGGATGGACACATAATCTCGAGGCGCGATTCTCCTAGGGAGGTACAAGAGATGGATTGGGAACGGTTGGTCCAGTTTGCGCTGATGGGTAGCAGCGATTTGGAACAATATGCCATCCTGCTGGTACGCGTTTCCATCGGGCTATTCTTCGCCGTCTCCGGCGCAAACAAATTATTTTCCGCTGGCGGCACAAGACCTGTTTACGACACTCTCGTTCAGGCCAAAGTCCCGTTTCCCCATCTGATGGCGTATTTCGTGTCGGGCGTCGAGTTCGTTTGCGGATCCTTGGTGGCCGTCGGGTTTCTTTCGAGCCCGGCCAGCGTGGCTTTAGGGATCGATATGATTGTAGCCATCCTGACCAACACGCTTGCCACCGTGCCTAAAGGACTTTCGCGTCTCAACTGGCTCGACGATGTCCTCTACCTTCCGGAAGTCCTGTACGTGCTCTTTTTTATATGGCTGATCTGCTCTGGTCCGGGAAGGTTCAGTGTCGATTACTGGCTCGCCGGCAAGCTGGTGAGGTGATCGAACGACGAAGCCGCTTGCTGTTAGACAAGAGCTTGACGGTCATTACCAGAATCCTTCAGCCGCAGGACTGGCGCCAAGTCCTGACTGACGCCGTCCCCGGAGATGTGGCGTACGCGGATAGGACTTGTACGGCAACGCGAAGTGCCGGGACTCAATGCTCCGCACCTTCGTTTTGTGTTAGGTTCCTTAAAAAAGGAGGCATTATGAAGCTCACAGGGAAAAAGGCTCTTATCACCGGCGGTAACAGTGGCATCGGTCTGGCCACAGCCCGACTTTTCATTGCTGAAGGCGCTCAGGTCGCCATAACCGGTCGCGATCAGAAGACGCTCGATGAGGCGGTGGCAGAACTCGGACCACACGCTCGTGGCTACCGCGGAGACATCACTGTTGCGGAAGACCGCGAGCGGCTCTTCGCAGCCCTGGCCAAAGATTTCGGGAAACTCGACATTGTGTTCGCCAACGCCGGCATCTCCGGCCGGACGCCTACCGGCTCGACCGACGAAGCCATTTTCGAGAAGGTGATCCACGCCGACCTTAACGGCCCTTTCTTTACGGTCAATTCCGCGGCACCTCTGCTGAACGACAACGGCAGCATCATCTTTAATGGGTCGGTACACAACTATCTAGGCCAACCGGGTGTGGCCGCATACGCAGCCGCAAAGGGTGGTCTCGTGTCGATGGCGCGAGCGATCGCCGCAGACCTGGCACCGCGCAACATTCGTGTGAATGTCGTCGCACCGGGCTCGATTAAGACTCCTATTTGGAAGCGCGGAGCCCGCGCCGCTATGTCCACAGATGAGTCCGACAAAGAAGAGAAGTTCTTCTCATCTGTAGTTCCGCTAGGCCGTTGGGGTGAGCCGGAAGAAATTGCAAAAGCCGTGCTGTTCCTGGCCTCGGAGGATTCCTCATACGTCAACGCGGTCGAGTTGGTGGTGGATGGTGGACTCACGGGTGCCCAGTTTGGAGCGCCCATTCTTCGCCACTGACATGTCCCCAAGGACTAGGCTGGCGTCCCCTCGGCGATAGGAAGATTCACGCGGGAGGAATCCTAACGACATGGCTCGGCTGCTATCAGTGAACGTTGGGCTCCCGCGCGACATCGCGTGGAAATGCCGCACTGTACACACCGGCGTCTGGAAGAATCCGGTGGCTGGTCGCTGTCGCGTCGGCCAGTTGAATCTCGAGGGAGACGGTCAAGGCGACTTGGCCGGGCACGGAGGCGAGCATCGAGCCGTCTTCCTTTATCAGATTGAATCGTATCGGTACTGGCAGGAGCAACTGAAGCGGAGCGATTTCGTTTATGGGCAGTTCGGTGAGAACTTTACGATCGAAGGATTGGCTGATGATGCCGTGTGCATCGGCGATCGATTTCAGATCGGCACCGCACTTTTCGAGGTCACCCAGCCCCGCGTGACATGCTATCGCGTCGGCATTCGGATGAACGAACCCCGGATGGCGGCACTGCTCACAGGTAGCGGCCGGCCGGGATTCTATTTCCGCGTTCTCCGCGAAGGTGAGGTCGCTGCCGGCGACGAAATTGTGAAGGTGGGAGAGGCGGGAGAGCGCATGACCGTCACTGCGATCAACGCGCTCCTCTATTTGCCTCCTCACCCACGCGATGGTCTGGAGCGCGCGTTACGGATCGAAGCGCTTGCGCACGGATGGCGTGGCTCGTTTGAAGCGCTGCTGCAGAGTGAGCAAAACGAGGTGGAACCGGGAAACGCGGGACTGGCGCCTGCGGCGGCGGCGCATCCGGCCTCGCCAGGATTTCACTCGCTCGTCGTTACCTCAATTGATCGCGAGTCCGCGGACGTTCTCTCGTTTGCCATGCAGAGCGCTGAGGGTCAGCAGCTTCCCATGGCTATGCCAGGCCAGTACGTCGTTGTGCGTTTGCAGCCCACCGCGGGCGGCCCGACGCTTTTTCGCAGCTACTCGCTCTCGGGTCCACTTTCAAGAGAGCGCTATCGAATTAGTGTGAAGATCGAGCCGGATGGAGCGGCTGGAAACCAGCTGCGAGAGCATCTCCGTGTGGGCGACCGCCTCGACGTCAGCTCGCCGCGCGGAAGTTTTGTGCTGCAGGCGGGAGAGCGACCGATCGTACTGCTCAGTGCCGGGATCGGCGCGACACCCGTTCTAGCGATGCTGCACGCACTCGCGGCGGCACGCTCTACACGTCAGGTCATGTGGCTGCACACGGCGCGTGATGGCCAGCATCATCCGTTTGCCGGCGAAGTGCGCCGCCTGATGAACGCGGTGACGAACGGCCGCAGCTACATCTGTTACACCAAACCGGACTCAAACGATAAAACGGGTGAAGATTTCAACGCGACGGGCCGCTTCTCGCGATCTGTTTTCGATGAACTCGGACTGCCACTAGACGCTGACATCTACCTTTGTGGCCCAACCCAATTCATGGCGGACATGAAAGAGGCGTTCACGGCGTTAGGTGTGGCGCCAGAGCGCATTCACATCGAGATCTTCAACGGCAGCGAATCCAGGACCCCTGGCGTCGTCGGCGCAGTAACGCGAGCTCCGCATCCGCCTAGCAATGAGGCGAACACTGGCACGTTAATATCGTTCGCACGGAGCGGCATTTCCGCACACTGGAACGCGGCGCGGTACGGGAGCATCCTGGAAATGGCCGAGGCGTGTGATGTTCCGGTCCGTTGGGCGTGTCGAACTGGTGTTTGTCACAACTGCGAGAGCGGTTTGGTCTCGGGGGCGGTCGTCTACCAACCTGAGCCACTCGACAAGCCGGCTGATGGCAACCTTCTGGTTTGCTGCTCACAGCCGACTAGCGATGTCGTCGTTGATTTGTGAAGCCTGACCAAGTTGAATTTTGTGAATTTCCGTGATCCGACGTTAGTTACGGCGAAGAATGTTCTTCAGCTGATTTGGTTTTTCCAACCAAGTACTTCCATGGATGCCTTCGCGCAATTAGTCGGTAATCCTCGAGCTGAGCTCCGAGATGCAACAGGTACTCAGTCATGAGCAGATTTCAATGATCCCAAATTCTCGTTAGCACGATCGCTGTCGCAAAAACTGGGTCCACCTCACCAGATATGGTGCCACAGCGCGTAATCGTCCATCGCGATCTCCCTAGACTGCCCGGCTTCGGATTTCCAATGGCGAAGTGTGAGGTATCTTGACACACACAAGGCGGACGACCCAACTCTGCAATAAAAGAAAAATCACGGCGCCAATTATGAACAAGAGACCACGGCTGAGGGGTTGCGGCTGGTCTCTGCATCCTTGTGCGTACGCAAATCATCGAATGGGGGTGGGCTAAGCCAGATCGTCGAGCCGTTGGCATCATCCGCCGTGAATTCCATAAGATAGAGGGTCAGATGTCCGAATATAAAAAGAACCCGGAGTCTATAACTCGTCTGTCTCCCGAGCAGTTCCGGGTGACGCAACACAACGGAACTGAGCGGCCATTTGAAAATGCTTTTTGGGACCACGATGAAGCGGGCATCTACGTGGATATCGTTTCGGGCGAACCGCTTTTTTCTTCGCTCGACAAATTCGATAGTCACTGCGGTTGGCCGAGCTTCACCAAGCCAGTGAATCCTGAAAACGTGGAGGAGAGGCACGACAACAGCCACGGCATGGCTCGTACCGAAGTGCGCTCAAGCCACGGCGACAGCCATTTGGGTCACGTGTTTGACGATGGTCCGAGCAACGCGGGCGGGCTGCGCTATTGCATCAATTCGGCGTCGTTGCGCTTCATCCCCTTCGACGAGCTCGAAAGCGCAGGCTACGGCGAGTATCGTAAACTCTTCGAACCTCAAGAAAAGGAGTAAGAACATGACATCATCGCAAGAACGAGCAGTTCTCGCCGGCGGTTGCTTCTGGGGCATGCAGGATCTGCTGCGCCGCCGTCCGGGTGTGATTTCCACACGGGTCGGTTACACGGGCGGCAACGTTGCGAATGCGACGTATCGCAACCATGAAGGTCATGCCGAAGCGATCGAAATCATGTTCGATTCACAAAAATTGAGTTATCGGAAGCTGCTGGAATTCTTTTTCCAGATCCACGATCCGACGACCAAGAACCGCCAGGGACATGACGTCGGAACTAGCTATCGCTCAGCCATTTTCTACACGACTGAAGAACAAAAACGGATTGCGCAGGAGACGATCGCGGACGTTGATTCTTCAGGACTTTGGCCCGGAAAGGTGGCGACCGAAATAAGGCCCGCTGCTGAATTCTGGGAAGCGGAGCCCGAACATCAAGACTATCTGGAGCGTATTCCGAACGGCTACACCTGCCATTACGTCCGACCCGATTGGAACCTTCCCGAGCGGCGGCTTGAGCCCGCTCCGAAAGCGGAGGTTTAACAGCCGGCAGGCGGGCTCAAGGTGAGAGCGGATAATTCTGTTTGGCGTTGGTGCGTTCTCGATCGGTTTCAGACCGATGAAATCGGGAGCGTCGCGTAAGCGGACGTGTGCGGTAAGCACATTCGTGCTGCTCGACATCGTTGCTCTAACCGGCGTGCAGTCCCTTTTCTTGGCTCACCGCATCACCGTCCCCTCGTTTCAATTCGCGGAAAACGATTGTGGAGAGGATGGTCATTCCACCCAGCACGAGGAACGCGCGGTGGATGCCGTGAATAAATTGCGGGGCGCTGGAAGTGTGGCGATCGGGAATGAAGAACGCGGTGACGAGCGACGCGCAAGCCACAGCGAAACTAACGGACATCTGCTGCACGGTGCTAGCGATCGAACTCGCGCTGCTGGCCTGTTCCTCGTTGACGTCGGCGTAGACGAGCGTGTTCATGCTCGTATATTGCAGTGAGGTGAAGAATCCGAAGAAGAACACTTCGCCGACGACCAGCCAGACCGGCGTGCTCTTCCCGATGTGAGCAAAAAACAAAATTTGCACGCCCATGAGCAGCGTGTTCGATACCAGCACCGCGCGGTAGCCAAAGCGCGCCAGGATCCGCGGCATAGCCGGCTTCAGGCTCATGGAGGCGATGGCCTGCGGAATCATGAGCAGGCCGGATTGAATTGGCGTGAATCCAAGGCCGACTTGATAGAGAAGCGGAAAGAGAAACGGAATGCCGCCGATGCCAAGGCGGGTGACAAAGCTGCCGGTGGCTGCCGCGCGAAAGGTGCGAATCCGAAATAGCGCGAGACGCAATAGTGGATGCGCGGTTCTGGTGGCATGAAATCCATAGCCCGCCAGCAGAACGATGGAAACGCCCAACAGGCCCAGAATTTCTGGGGGGTTCAGCGTATGCTCGCCAAACACTTCCAACACATAGGAAAGCAGCGCGACGCCTGAGCCGAACAGAATCAGCCCGGTTACGTCGAGAGGATCGGTGTGTTCGCGGTAGTCCGGCAGATGGCGGTAAACAAGGTACAAGCCAACGAGGCCCAGCGGAATATTCACGAAAAAAATAAATCTCCACTGAAGGTATCCGACAATCAGGCCGCCGGCGATTGGTCCTAACATAGGGGCAATCAACGCGGGTATGGAGACGAAGCTCATGGCGCGAACCAGTTCGGATTTGGCGAACGTTCGCACTAAGGTGAGCCGGCCGACGGGCACCATCATGGAGCCGCCGCAGCCCTGCAGGATGCGGCAGGCGACTAGCACGTGGATATTGCTGGACATGCCGCAGAGAAAGGACCCGAGGGCGAAAATGGCGATTGCGAAGGCGAAGACACGGCGCGTTCCGAAGCGGTCCGCCATCCAGCCGCTGATGGGAATGAAGATCGCGAGGCTCAAGGTGTAACTTGCCAGCACCGACTTCATGCTGAGCGGAGCAACGTGGAGTGCGGCCGCGATCGTTGGCACCGCGGTATTGAGAATCGTGGTGTCGAGCGACTCCATGAAAAGCGCAACGGCGACCAGCCAGGGCAGCAGCCGCTTGCTGGACGGGGCCGGGGAGGGTTGCGAGGAAGGAGGTGCGATCGGATCGGGCGGAGTCAAATTCGTTGGACTGGGCTGCATCGGCCTCCGCGATGGCATTCTTCAATCATCAATATTGGAACGCTAAGTATCGCTTAGCTGCGCTACTATTTCACGCTGGCACATCTGGGAAGTTGCGTTGACTCTATTACCGTGGGCGTGTAGTCCTGCGCTTGCTTGAGGGAAGGCCCGTGCATCTGCACCATCGAATCCTTGGCGTATTGCTTTGTGGCGTCTTTGCGTTCGCTCCGTTTGTTTCGAGAAGCCAGAACCAAAGTCCGGCCCAAAGCGCGAGCCGGCCCTGGATGAATGCGAAACAACCGCCCGACGAGCGCGCGGACTTGCTGCTGACACCGATGACGCTCGATGAAAAAATCCAACTCGTGCATGGTTCCTTTGGCGCGCCACTGGGGAAGCTGGTGCCCACGGCGCCTCCGGGTGCTTTGGGGGGAGACGGTTTCGTGCCGGGCATCCCGCGGCTAGGCATTCCGGATTTGAATCTGATTGGCGCGGGACTGGGCGTAACGGACCTAGGGCATCGAGCGAATGGGCAGTCAACTGCGTTGCCATCTTCGCTGGCGGAGACGTCCAGCTGGGATCCGGAGATCGGGTATGAAGCGGGGAAAGTAATCGGGGAAGAAACACGCGACGAGGGTTTCAACGTGTCGCTGGGCGGCGGAATTGACGTGATGCGTGAACCGCGCAATGGACGGAATTTTGAGTATCACGGCGATGATCCGCTGCTGGCGGGAAAAATCACCGGGCAGGAGCTGCGTGCGATTCAAGACCAGGGCGTGGTGGCGGACATCAAGCATTACGCGGTGAACGATCAGGAATCGGGGCGCTTCACGGTGAGTTCGAACCTGGACAAACGCTCAATGCGCGAGATTGATTTGCTGGCGTTCGAGATTGCCATCAAGGATTCGGGCGTGGGCACGGTGATGTGCGCCTACAATCGCGTGAACGACGTTTATTCCTGCGAGAACGACTATCTGCTGAACGAAGTTTTGAAAAAGGATTGGGGATTCAAGGGCTGGGTGATGTCCGATTGGGGCGCGACGCATAGCACGGTGCAGGCCGCGAATGCCGGACTCGACCAGGAATTTTTTCTGAGCCAGTATTTTTCCGCGCCGCTGAAGGAGGCGGTGGAGAAGGGCGAAGTGCCGCTGGCGCGGCTGGACGACATGGTGCGCCGGATTCTGCGCACTTTGTTCGCGGTGGGAGTGATGGACCATCCGCTGGTGGTTACGCCGATTGACGTGGAGAAGGATGCAGCCGTGGCGCAGCGCATTGCGGAACAGGGCGCGGTGCTGCTGAAGAATGACGACGGTCAGTTGCCGCTGGATGCCTCGAAGGTGCGTTCGATCGCGGTGATCGGTTCCCATGCTGATATCGCGGTGCTTTCAGGAGGAGGATCGGCGCAGGTGAATCCCGTCGGGGGAAACGCGGTGCCGGCGAAGCCAGTGGCGGACGATGATACCGACGCTTTTCTGGCGATTCAAGTTTGGGACCCGTCGTCACCGTTGCGGGCGATTCGTGCGAAGAGTCCCAAGAGCAAGGTTGCATTTGCGTCGGGCTTGGATGCGGGCGCGGCCGCGAAGCTGGCGGGCGATTCGGATGCGGCCATTGTCTTTGCGCACCAGCACACACACGAAAACGCGGACCTGAAGAATCTGGCGCTGCCCGACGAGCAGGATGAGTTGATACGGCAGGTCGCGGCGGCGAATCCGTGCACGATTGTGGTGCTGGAAAATGGCGATCCGGTGCTGATGCCGTGGCTGGGCAGCGTGAAAGCCGTGCTGGAAACATGGTATCCGGGCACGCGTGGCGGCGAGGCTATCGCGAACATTTTATTCGGCGACGTGAATCCGTCGGGGAAATTGGTGTTGTCGTTCCCGAAGAGCGAGGCCGACTTGCCGCGGCCCGTGCTGCAAGGGCCGCCGCCGCTGCCGGCCGGACAAAAGCCGGACGCGGATATGCAGAAGCGCGATGCGTTTTTCGACGTGAACTACAGCGAGGGGATGAAGGTGGGCTACCGTTGGTACGACGCGGAAAATAAGGAGCCGCTATTTCCTTTTGGCTTCGGACTTTCCTACAGCAGCTTCGCTTATGCGAAATTGCGCGTCGAATCTGCGCGGCAGGTGAGCGTGTCGTTCACTTTGAAAAACACCAGCGGGCGCGCCGGCGCTGAGGTGGCGCAAGTTTATTTGGGATTGCCGGCGAGCGCGGGTGAGCCGCCGAAGCGGCTAGTGGGATGGAAGAAAGTGAAGCTCGGTCCGGGTGAAGCGCAGGAAGTTACGGTGAACATTGAGCCGAAGTCTCTGGCGATTTTTGACGATGCGCGGAATGTGTGGGAGATTGTGCCGGGCGAATATCGGGCGTTCGTCGGAGGATCTTCGCGCGAAACTCCGCTGACTCAAAGTTTCCGGATCGGACCGGCGCAGGCTGTCGAGCTGCTCAAGTAGAACTGAAAGAGTGACCCCTGCGCCGTTGCGGCGCTGCGAAGTCTTGCTTCGGCTGAGAGACGCGTGCGTGAGGCGGGAGACCGCGAAGGTTAAGGCTGCGAATGACTTCACTGTGGAAAAACGACGACGAACTTTTTGCGCTGGTGCGCCGCGAACTATTTACCTGCGTGGTGGGAGACGTGATGGACAAGCTGCAACTGCTCCATCAGTTTCTGCCACCGCAGATTCACCCGCTACACGCGGAGATGGTGACCATTGGCCGCGCGATGCCGGTGCTTGCGACGGACGTATTCGCCGAAAAAGTATCCGGCTCGGCGAACGCGCTCATGGAAAAGCCGTTTGGGCTGATGCTGGAAGCGCTTGATGACCTGCGCCGGCACGAAATTTACGTGAATACGGGTTCTTCGCCGCGCAATGCTTTGTGGGGCGAACTGATGAGCACGCGCGCGAGCAAGCTGGGCGCGGCGGGCGCTGTGGTAAACGGATATGTGCGCGATACGAAAAGCATCCTGAAAATGAATTTCCCGACTTTCTGTTTTGGTTCGTACGGGCAGGATTCGGCCCCGCGTTATAAGGTGGTGGATTTCCGCGTGCCGATTGAGATAGCAGGGGTGCTGGTGCGTCCGGGAGATATTATGTTTGGAGACGTTGACGGCGTTTGCGTGGTTCCGTCAGAAGCCGCTGAAGAAGTGTTCGCCAAATCGCTGGAAAAGGCGCGCGGCGAGAAGCTGGTGAAGAAGGCGATTGAGGAAGGAAGCAGCGCGGTGGCGGCATTTCAGAAATTCGGAATCATGTAGGAGCGGAGATTGGGTGAAAGGGATTACGCGGAAGTGGGTGGCCGTTCGCAAATCGTGCGCGAGTTTCTGGGCGACCACGGCCTGGAGACCTGGCTGGCGTGGAGGCCCGACGAGCTGGTAATGATGGCCGGGTATACCCCGCACTGGGGCGCTTCGGCATTGCTTCATTTCAAGGACCGGGAACCAATTCTTTTTGTGCCGGAGATTGATCCGCGTGACCATATTCCCGGCGGTTTGGAGCTGCGCGAATATCCGTGGGGCAATCTGGACTGCGCGGACCCATTCGGCGTGCTGGTGGAAGCAATTCGAGCTGCGCTGGAGAAATCCGGTGTGAGGCCCGAGCGCGCGGGAGCGCTTTTTGGCGCAGCGAGGACGGCGTTGCCCATGCAGACGGCAGAGCAAAATCCTTTTGCTGAGGATTTTTCGAGCCGAATCGCGGGGATCGTGGCCAAGCCCGACGCGCAGACACAATCCGCGTTTCTGGGGCTCTATCTCCTAAAGACCAACGAAGAAGTGGAGCGGATTCGAACCGCCAATCGCGTAGCGGGAATTGGCCTGCGGGCTTTCTTCGACGGTCTTTCCGTTGGCGCTACCGAAACCGGCCTCGCTTCGTTGGTGGAGACTGCGATTCATGCGCAGATCGGGCAGGACGGCATTTTTCATGCGCGCGGCTGGGCGACGGTGCAAGCCGGGCCGCACAGCGTTGACGCGGGACGCTTCAATCGCTCATCGGGACGGCGATTGCAGGACGGCGACCTGGTGCTGATTGAACTGGCGACGTGCGTGAATGGATATTGGAGCGATCTGACGCGCACGGTTGCGGTCGGGACTTTGAGCGCGGAACTGGAGCGCGTGTTGTCGTTAACTCGAAAGGCGCAGGAGGCGGCGATCGCTGCGGTGCGGCCCGGCGCGACGGCCGGCGAAATTGACGCGATCGCGCGTGACGTGATCGCGCGGGAAGGACTCGCGGCGCACTTCACGCACGGGACCGGACATCACGTGGGATTTCGTTATCACGATCCGGGCTTCGGGCTGGTTCCGGGTGCGCCGGAAAAATTGCAAGCTGGGATGATCGTGACCATCGAGCCGGGCGTTTACGTTGCCGAATATGGCGGAGGCGCGCGCATCGAAGACAACGTGCTGGTGGCATCGGGCGGGCACGAAGTGCTGTCGCAGGATTCGCGAGGGCCGGAAAGAGTGCCGCAAAAAGTGACGCAGAAAGTGACGCGAAGATGATCAGCATCGACCTTACCGGCAAAACGATTCTGATGACCGGAGCGCTGGGCGCCATCGCCGAACACATGGTGCGGAAGTTGGGCGAGGCGGGCGCGACGCTGGCGCTCACCGACATCAAATCGGAGGAGGCAGCGCAGCGCACGCTGGACGAGTGGAAGATTCCGCGCGCTTCGTACGCGTATTTTGCAGCGGATATCACGGATGCGGGCGCCGTCGAGCGGCTCGTTGAAAAGACCTTCGAGCGCTGGCCCGCGCTAGACACCGTGCTGGGCCACGCCGGCGGCTGCGGGCTCCATCCTTTCGCGACTACGTCCGCTGCGGAGCACGAGCGCATCTTTCGCTTCAACTATTTCGCACAGACGTATCTGGCGCGCGCCGCTCTGGCGCAATGGACCAAGCGCGGAATCGCGGGACATTTGATTCTTACGTCCTCGTATGTGGCGCGCGTGCCGCACACGAAAATCCCCGCGTACGCTTCGGCCAAAGCGGCGCTGGAGAATTTTGCACGCTGTCTGGCGCTGGAATACGCGGCGACGGGCATCCGCGTGAATGTGGTTTCGCCGGGAAATGTGGCGGCGGGAAGTTCGCTGAAAGTTTTCGAGGAGGATACGGCCTACCGGGAATTCGTGCTGCGCGTTTCGCTGGGCCGGCGGAACAGCCCGGAGTCGATCGCCGACGCATTCGTTTTTCTGTGCTCGCCGCTCGCGAGCGAAATTAACGGGCAAGTGCTTAGCGCGGACTACGGCGGCGGGATTGGGAACCGGCTATGAAGATCGGTCTGGGTCTCTATCGGCACATGCTGACGCGTGAATATTACGATTTCGCGCGGCAGGCGGGCTGCACGCATGTGGTCATTCATCTGGTGGATTATTTCCGGCAAGGCTCCTCGAACCCCGCGAACAATCAGCCGACTGGCGCGAAATACGAACCGTGGGGGGTGGCAGGCGATCCCGAAAAATTATGGACGGTGGATGAGATTAAGAATATCCGCAAGGAAATAGAAGATGCCGGCGTGACGCTCGCGGCCATCGAGAACCTGGACCCGGCGCACTGGCACGACATTCTATTGGATGGCCCGAAGCGCGCGCAGCAAATTGAAAAAGTCAAAACCATCATTCGCCACATTGGCGGAGCCGGCGTGCCGGTGCTGGGCTACAACTTCAGCCTCGGCGGAGTATGCGGGCGCGTAACCGCAGCGGCCGGGCGCGGGCGAGCGGTGACGTTGGGCATGGACGGTCCCGCGGAAGACGTGCCCATTCCGAACGGGACGATCTGGAACATGATTTACGATCAAGATGCGACGCCCGGGACGCTGGCCGCCATTTCACAAGAAGAACTTTGGAAGCGCCTGCAGCGATTTCTGGAAGAGGTAATTCCGGTGGCGGAAGAATCCGGCGTGCGGCTCGCCGCGCATCCAGACGATCCTCCGATGCCCACCATGCGGCAGCAGCCGCGATTGGTGTATCAGCCGCGCATGTATCAAAAGCTGATTGACCTGGTCCCCAGTGCCAGCAACATGCTGGAACTTTGTGTGGGAACCCTGGCGGAAATGACGGAAGACAATATTTACGACGCGATTGATTCCTACAGCAGGCAGAACAAAATCGCCTACATTCACCTGCGGAACGTCGAGGGGACGGTTCCGCATTACCGCGAAACGTTTATTGATGAAGGACAGGTGGACATGCTGCGCATCCTCGGGATCTTGCAGCGGAATCATTTCGACGGCGTGATGATTCCAGACCACACGCCGCAAATGACGTGCGCCGCGCCGTGGCACGCGGGGATGGCGCACACCTTGGGATACATGCTGGCGGCGAAAGCGATGTTGGAATCGGCGACCGATAAAACTAGCGGGAAATCGCTTGCCGCTTCCGGAGATAAATGACTCCGGCTTCCACAGTGACGCCGAGCCATTCGCGCGCGCCGCTGGCCATCGCTTTGGCGGTATCAACGCTGGGCGGGCTGCTTTTCGGTTACGACAACATCGTCATCAGCGGCGCCATTGGATATTTGCGGAATCTGTTTCATCTGGACGCGGCGGGAGTTGGCTGGGCCGCCGGCTGCGCTTTGATTGGCTGCGTGCTGGGTTGCGCCGGCGCGGGAACGGTGGCGGATTTTCTTGGGAGAAAAAAGGGCCTCGCGCTTTGCGCCGTTTGCTTCACGCTATCTTCCTGCGGAATGCTTTTTGCAGGCAGCCTGAATCAATTTGTCGGTTGGCGTCTGCTGGGCGGTTTGGGAATTGGCGCGGCATCGGTGATTGCGCCGAATTACATCGCGGAGATTGCGCCAACGAGAGTGCGCGGCCGCTGCGTCACGCTCTACCAGATGGGAATTGTGGTGGGAATTCTGGCGGCGGTATTGGTCAACATGCTGATCCAGCGAATGGGGGATGAGGCGTGGAATACGGCGACGGGATGGAGGTGGATGTTTTTCGCGGGCATGGTGCCGGCGCTGCTTTTCGGGCTGATGATCATTCCCGCGGTGGAAAGCCCGCGCTGGTTAATGAAGGAGGGCCGGCGCGAGCAGGCGCTTCGCGTCCTTTCAAAAATCAACGGTGCTGAGGTGGCGCGAAGCGAGGCGAGTCAGATCGAGGAAACACTTTCGCTGGAAGAAGGGCGTTTCTCGGAATTATTCACCACCTTTCGCCGCCCGTTGCTTTTGGGAATTATGCTGGCCGCGCTGCAGCAGGTGAGCGGCATCACGCCGCTATTTTCGTTTCTGCCCGAAATTTTTCGTTCCGCCGGCGCCGCTACCGGCGATGCTTTCCGGCAATCGGTGATGGTGAGCGTGATCAATCTGCTATTCACGTTCGTGGCGTTGTGGCTGATCGATCGCGCGGGCAGAAAAACTCTGATTCTGGCCGGGACCACTTTGCAATTTCTTTCGTTCGCGGCAGTGGGTTGGCTTTATTACGTTCACGGCAGCGGCCTGGCCATTCTGATTTTCGTGATGAGTTTCGTCGCAGGGCATGCGGTGGGCAACGGCGTGGCGTGCTGGGTGATAATTTCGGAAATTTATCCGACGAAAGTTCGCGGGCGCGCAATGTCTATCGCCACCACGGCGTTGTGGCTGGTCGGTTATCTCGGCAATCAATTATTTCCGGTAATGCAGAAAAATCTCGGCTCCGATGGGACGTTCTGGTGCTTCAGCGGAGGCGCACTGCTCACGATCATCCTGGTAGGGTTGCTGGTTCCGGAGACGAAAGGACGCAGCCTGGAAGAAATCACCGAAATTTGGGCGCCACCGGCGGTACTTTCCAGTTCGACACATTCGTCTTGAAGCTGGGGGCGGTGTTTGCAAGAACGCGGCGATCCCTTGCAGGGCGGGAGATGCGTGGACCGCCGCGACGCGGTTTGATATTCACTGTTGTTCGGAGTTCCTTTGCCGCGAACGGATTCGAGCGCCTCGAGAGTGCCGCGCAGGCGATGGCGCATTGCATTTCTGCTAGCCCTGGGAGTTTTGGTCAGCTTTTTCGATCGCATCAACCTCTCGGTTTCCCGCGAGGCACTCAATATTTCTTTCGGAATGTCGCTGATTGCGTTCGGCTACCTTTCCAGCGCTTTCAGCTGGACGTATGCGCTGATGCAAATGCCGGCGGGAATTTTGCTCGATCGGCTGGGAGTGCGCCGAGTGGGACGCGTCAGCACCTTGCTGTGGAGCCTCGCGTCGTTTGGCGGGGCGCTGGCTCCGGCACTGAACTGGTTTTGGGGCGCGCGATTGCTTTTAGGCGTGAGCGAATCTCCCACGTTTCCCGCGAATGCCAAAGCGATCGGTTATTGGTTCGGCCGCACGGAAAGAAGCCTGGCAATGGCGACCACCGATGCGGCGGCAAAATTTGCGGCGGCCATCGGAGTGCCCTTCATCGGCTTGCTGGTCTTGCATTTTGGCTGGCGCTGGAGTTTCGCGGCGACGGGGTTCATCAGTTTTATTTATTTCTTATTGTTTCACGCGATCTACCGCAATCCCAGCGAGGATCGGGGGCTTTCCGCCCAGGAATCGCAATTTCTGGCCGAGGGCGGGGCCCAGCCGGAAGATGCGACCGCAGCGCAACGTGGCGCTTCGCTCGGTTATCTGCTGCGCCAGCGTAAAGTCTACGGCCTGGCGCTGGGATGGGGCGCTTACAATTACACTTTTTTTGTGCTGCTGAACTGGCTGCCCAGTTATCTTTCCATTTCGCAGCATGTGGATTTGCTGCACTCGGTTTTCTACACCAGCGTGCCGTGGCTATGGGCGACTTTCACGGATTTGCTGGTGGGGGGATGGCTGGTGGACGCTTTGATTCAGCGGGGATGGAATGCGAACCGCGTTCGCCAAAGTGTTATGGTGGGAGGAATGGGCATGGGACTGGCGATTCTGGGCACCGCGCGGGCGCATGGCCCGATGGCGGCGCTGCTGTGGATCAGTCTGGCGCTGGGCGGCTTGGCCGCCGCCGCTCCGGTAGCGTGGACGGTTCCTTCGCTGATTGCGCCGCGGGAAAGCGTTGGAAGAGTTGGCGGGATTGTGAATTTCTGCGGGCAGATCGCCGCGATTTCCGCGCCCATTGTCACGGGTTACATTGTGACCGCAACACATTCTTTCGCTGCGGCGTTCGCTACTTGCACCGCGATTCTTTTTCTGGGGATTGTGGGTTATATCTTCTTGTTGGGGCGAATCGAGCCTATTCCCGAGCCGATGGAAAATGAAGCGTTGGGATAGGGGCTGGAGCGCGCGCTTCTGGCGGGCAAAAATCTTCGAGGTGCCGAGAATGCCGTTGATGCGATTTCGTCGCGGTTCGACAGCTCTGACCCTACTGCCGGCTCTGATTCTGACGTTATGGGCGCTTTCGGTACTTGGAAATGCCGCGGAGGCAGCGCGGCAGAAATATATTTTTTATGTGGGCACGTACACCGACCACGGCAGCATGGGAATTTATGCGTACCGCTTCGATTCCGCGAGCGGCGAGTCCACTTCGCTGGGACTGGCAGCCGAGAGCACTGCTCCTTCATTTCTGGCGATTGCTTCGAGCGGACAATTCCTCTACGCCGTCAACGAGATCTCGCAATTCAACGGGCAGCCCGCCGGAGCGGTGAGTGCTTTTGCGATCCAGCCGAAGACCGCGAGGCTAACGCTACTGAATCAAGTTCCATCGCGCGGTGAGGGGCCCGCGCACATCGCGCTGGATCGTAGCGGCAAATACGCGCTGGTTTCCAATTACGATCGCGGAAGCATCGCCATATTTCCGGTGCTGGAGGATGGGCGCCTCGGTGAATCCACTGCGTTCGTTCAGCATAAAGGATCGAGCGTGAATAAGAAGCGCCAGGAGGGGCCGCACGCCCACGCCGCCGTGTTCTCGCCCGACAATCGTTTTGTAATTGTTGCGGACCTGGGACTCGATCAGCTGTTGGTGTACCGTTTCGATGCGGCTGCGGGAACTTTAGGCAGCGATCCACAAATCGTGCGAGCCGTACCGGGCGCCGGACCGCGGCACTTGGCGTTTGATGCCACGGGCCGGTATCTGTATGTGATCAACGAAATGCAATCCACAGTCGTGGCGTATGCCTACGATGCGGCCCATGGCACGCTCAGTGGATTACAGATTGTTTCCGCGCTTCCCAAGGGATTTGCGCGAAGCAGCGAGGCGGCGGAAATTGAGATGCATTCTTCCGGCAAATTTCTTTTTGCTTCGAATCGCGGCGACGACAGCATCGCGGTGTTCGCCGTCAACGCGAAGGATGGCAGGCTGACGCCGGTGGAAATTGATTCGACCGGCGGAAAAACGCCGCGCAATTTCGTGCTCGATCCCACCGGAGCTTGGCTGCTGGCAGCAAACCAGGACTCTGACGATATCGTGGTTTTTCGCGTTGATACCAGCACCGGGCACCTTTCGCGGAGCGGACCCGAGTTGCATGTGCCGTCGCCCGTTTGCGTGAGGTTCGTGCCGGCGCCATAAATTTGTGAAGACGCGATAGCGGAGACGCGCGGCAACAGGCTGGAACCGCGATTGCCGAGACACCGTCTAATCAATTTTGAAAATTTCCCACAAAAGGGGAATTACGCCAATGAAATTTGGCCTTTTTGCTCTGCTTGCGGTTGTCGTTCCCGTATCTCTGTGGGCGCAGGATACAACACAAACGATTGATGGCTGGAAAATGCAAGACGCCGCGAAAGTTGCGGGAGAGGCGTCGGCCATTTCGACCGCTGGTTTCGAGCCGCAGGGCTGGTATGCCGCGACTGTTCCGGGAACCGTACTCACCACGCTGGTGAACAACGGCGTGTACCCCGAGCCGTTGTATGGCGAAAATATGCGCGCGATTCCGGAGAACCTGAACAGGGCAAGTTATTGGTATCGCACCACGTTCATCGTGCCGGCTGCATACAAGCGCCGCTATATCTGGATACATTTTGGCGGCATCAACTACAGCGCACAGATCTGGGTGAACGGCCGCGAAGTGGGAACTATGCGGGGCGCGTTCATACGCGGTGATTTCGACATCTCGCAATTTGTACAGCCGGGTCGCCGCGCCGTGCTCGCTGTGCTGGTTGCGCCGCAGCCGCATCCTGGCGTGCCGCATGAACATACCGTTGCGCTGGGCGTCGGCCAGAACGGTGGCGAAACGGCGATTGATGGGCCCACATTTCTTTCCACAATTGGCTGGGACTGGCTCCCCGCCGTTCGCGATCGAGATACGGGCATCTGGCTTCCGGTCACGATGGATGCAACCGGGCCGGTCGTGGTGAAAGACCCATTTATTACTACCGATTTATCGGCGGCGCACGACCGCGCGGACCTGCACATTTCCGCTACACTGGAGAACAAATCCGCGAAGCCCGTTAATGGCACGCTTACGGGCGTGATTCGATTGCAGCATGCAGGGGCCCAGAGCACAGCGTCGCAGAATTCGCAGGACCACGAGATCACTTTCCACAAATCCGTGACGATTGCGTCGAACGGCTCGGAAGCGATCGTGCTCGAGCGCAAATCCACACCGGAGCTGCACCTTTCCGACCCGAAGTTGTGGTGGCCCAACGGCTACGGTCCGCAGAACTTGTACACTCTCACGCTGCGTTTCGACGTCGGAAAAACTTCCTCGGACAGCAACACGCAACAGTTTGGGATTCGCAAGATCGAATACCAGGTCGCCGGCTCGGACAACCTTACGCTTTCGGTGAACGGCGTTCGCGTGATGGCCCGCGGAGGCAACTGGGGCCTCGACGAGGGAATGAAACGGATTCCGCGAGAGCGATTGGACGCGCAGTTTCACATGCACGCGCTGGCGAATCTGAACATCATCCGCAATTGGGTCGGACAGAGCACCAGTCCCGACTTCTACGACATGGCGGACAAGTACGGAATCCTGCTGTGGGATGAGTTCTTCCAGCCTAATCCGCTTGACGGTCCCGACGTGAGCGACGTTCCCACTTATCTTGCCAACGTCACCGACAAAGTGCTGCGCTACCGCAACCATCCATCGATCGCGCTGTGGTGCGCGCGAAATGAAGGATATCCGCCGCAAGAGCTTGATGACACTCTGCAGACGCTGATGGCCCGCCTGGATCCTACGCGGCTCTATCAATCGAATTCCTCCGCCGGACGCGGCGTCGCTTCGCATGGTCCTTATTATTGGCGATCGCCACGCTTCTTCTACGTGATTCACGAGAGCTTTAAGACCGAGACAGGCTCCGTCTCCATTCCCACCATCGAATCGATTCAGGGGATGATGCCGCAAAAAGATTGGGAGACGATCAATGATGATTGGGCGCAGCATGATATGGCGGCGGGCGCGCAACGCGGTAATGAGTTCCCCACTTCTCTCGCAGTGCGTTACGGACACATTCGCAATCTTGCCGACTTCGTCCAGAAGGGCCAGCTAGCCACCTATGAAGCTTTTCGCGCGATGTACGAAGGGCGCAACGCCGAGATGTTCAGGAGCACTACGGGCGTGATCACCTGGATGAGTCACCCGGCGCAGCCCAGCTTCGTCTGGCAGCTCTACCATTACGATCTGGAGCCCAACGCTGCTTTGTACGCGGTGAAGAAGGCGTCGGAAACCGTGCATGTGCAGTTCAATGAAGAAAACCGCGACATCGAGGTGGTCAATAATCGTCCGGACGCGCTGAACGCGCTCACCGTGAAGGCGCTGATCTATCGTCTTGACGGCACGCTGGACTCACAAAAGACTTATCCCGTGGCGCAGGTTCCGGGCAGCAGCACGATCAAGGCAGCGCAAATCGAGGTGAGCGCGCGCATCAGCCCGGTGTATTTCATCAAGCTCGAGCTTAGCGATGCGCACGGACAGCTGCTCTCCAACAACTTTTACTGGCAGCATGTGGCTCAGGATCAGTTTGAAGGTCTGATGAATCTTCCCACGGTCACACTCGACGCC
>Ga0209773_10000073_pt1 | contig 26533 bp, 23 predicted proteins | sample BogFormECP14_OM1_FD_188244 | JGI IMG/M metagenome (GOLD analysis project Ga0209773, IMG submission 188244) | Bog forest soil microbial communities from Calvert Island, British Columbia, Canada - ECP14_OM1 (SPAdes) (version 2) | ecosystem: Environmental > Aquatic > Freshwater > Wetlands > Bog ... | reverse complement strand
ACAAGTGAAGAATGTGCAACGCTGGTTTCCACAAGTGCAATAGAATCAATGCGGAGGAGTGGCAGAGTGGTTGAATGCGGCGGTCTTGAAAACCGTTAGGCTCGAAAGGGTCTCGGGGGTTCGAATCCCTCCTCCTCCGCCAGATTCTCTAGGGTCCAACCCGGACATCTAGATAACAAAGCATTCCGGACACATGAGTGGAATCCCTTCGTTTATACTTAGGTCTGCGGCAGCAAATGGTCCGCCGCCACCCCGCTTCGACATTCTAAAATAGAATCTCTTGGACTTATGTCTTCCTCCAAAGCATTCGTGCGGATGGCGCGTCTCTCGCTCGTCTTCCTGGCAGTTTATGCAAGCGTCTCGCTTGCTCTTCCGCGGGACAACCACGCTCTTGTCACTTTCGCGAACCTCGCCCAGTGCATTCTGCCGCTTCTAGCCAACGCCGGCCTCCTTCTGAACGCTGGCACTCCTCACTGGCGAAGGAATCTCTTTTGGATGCTGCTCGCGATGGCTTGCACCCTTTGGATGATCGGGCAATTCGAGTGGACCTACTTCGAGCTCTATCTCCATAAGTCGCCACCCGACATTGACCCGTGGGACATCGTCTACTTCGTGCGCGGCGTTCCGCTGATGGCGGCGCTATCGCTCCGCCCGCACTTGAGGCGGGGCGAGTTACAATTCCGTTTTGGGTATCTGGATTTCGTACAGCTCCTGACCTGGTGGCTGTTCCTCTATGTTTACGTGGTCATGCCCTGGATGTACGCAGAGCCCGGCGTCGGTCAATATACGTACAATTACATCCTCCTTATCAATGTTCAAAACCTGATCGTGGTTGGCGGCTTCGGCTACCTATGGTTCAGGGCAGCAGGAGCCTGGCGGGTGGTCTACGCTCATCTGTTTGGGGCGTGGACCTTGTATTCGCTTTCCTCGCTCACTATCAATGTCGCGCTGCAACTGCACCATTACTACACGGGGAGTTTATACGACCTCCCGCTGGTCGCCTCCTTTCTGTGGTTCGCTCTCGCGGGCGTAATCGCCTACGAGAGACGCGACGCTCTGGATGCGTCATCGGGGGAGGCGATCGAAGTAGAATCCGGGAGCGCCCGGGGAGAAAGTGTGGTGCCCGCGCGAATGGCCATGGTCGCGGTATTGTCCTTGCCGTTGTTTGCAATTTACACGCTGCGCTTCTCTCATGAGAGCTTCGCGGTCCGCGAATTCCGCCTCATGACGGTTCTTGTCGCCTCCATTCCCCTTGTGTTGCTGGTTTTCGTGAGAACGTATCTAGCCGATGCCGACCGCACGCGCTTGCTCACCCACTCCGAACGATCGATAGAAAATTTGCAGAGGCTTCAGACGCAGATCGTACAATCCGAAAAACTGGTCTCTCTCGGCCAGCTCGCCGCTGGCGCCGCGCACGAAATCAACAACCCTCTTACGGCGATTCTCGGTTTCTCCGACCTCCTGGCAGACGACCCCGCCCTTCCCGAAAAAGCCCGCTCCACGGCTGGGAAAATTCGCGAACAGGCTCGCCGCACAAAGACGCTCGTCGGTAATCTATTGAGTTTTGCCCGCCAGGTTCCCACCGAACGCACGCTCCTGGACATCAACACGGTCGTCACCAATGCCGTGCAGTTGCGTACCTTGGATCTGCGCTCCGGTTCGGTTCGCATCGAGCTCCAGCTCGAATCCGTCCTCCCGGGCGTTCGCGGCGATGGCAATCAGCTTATGCAGGTCTTTTTTAATCTCATTAACAACTCCGTGGATGCCATGGAGTCGTCCAACGGCGGCGTTCTCACTATCAAGACCTTGCGCGATCGCGCCTACGTCATCGTTCTTTTCCTCGACACCGGTCCGGGCATCAAGGAGCCTTCCCGTGTGTTCGATCCGTTTTATACGACCAAGCCTGTCGGCAAAGGCACCGGCCTGGGTCTCAGCATCTGCTTCGGCATCGTTCAGGAGCATAGCGGCAGAATTCACTGCTACAACAGGCAGGAAGGCGGTGCCGCATTTCGCGTGGAGTTGCCCGCTGTCCTCGCGGCTCTTCCGACTAAGGAGTTGCAGCCTGCGACCCCTGCCACGGCTTCGGCTCCGCAAAAGCCTTCCTGACCTCGCTCTTGTGCGGTCGCCAGGACAGGCCGCAGTGCGGCTCAGCGCTCGCTGAACTCATGTTAGAGTTTTGATTCGATTTCGAAAGCAGATCCTGGAGACGCGATGACAGACTCGGCCATCGTGACCGAAAAGCTTACGCGGCGCTTCGGCAGTTTAACCGCGGTGGACGGCGTCGATTTGACCGTTGCCGCCGGACAATTCTTCGGCTTCCTCGGCCCCAATGGCGCCGGCAAATCCACGACTATCAAAATGCTCACCGGCCTGCTTGCTCCGACCTCCGGCCGCGCCACACTTCTCGGGTTGGACTTCGCCACGAATCCCGTCGAGGTCAAGCGTCAAATCGGCGTCGTACCAGAGGGCATGGGTCTCTTCGAACGCTTGACCGGCGCCGAGTATCTGGAGTTCGTTGGCCGCATGTACGGCCTCGATCGTCCCACGACACGACGCCGCTCCGAGGAACTCCTCGATTTCATGCAGCTCGCCGACCGTCCCAAGTCGCTCATAGCGGACTATTCCCACGGCATGCAAAAAAAACTTGCGCTCGCCGCGGCCGTCATCCACGGACCCCGCATTCTTTTTCTCGATGAGCCTTTCGAAGGCGTGGACGCGCTTGCCGCCGGCGCGTTAAAGGCCCTTCTCGGACGCATGACCGAGCGCGGCGTCACCATCTTCCTCACATCGCACGTCCTGGAAATCGTCGAGCGGCTCTGCAGTCATGTCGGCATCATCGCCAAAGGCCGCCTCGTTGCCCAGGGCTCGCTCGAAGAACTGCGCGCCGGAATCGCAGGCGAAGAAGGCAGCAAGACTACCCTCGAGCAAATCTTCCTCTCCATCGTTGGCCAGGACGGCTCGCAGCGGCCCAATCTCGAGGAGCTCTCTTGGCTGATGTAATGCACATCCCTGGTCTCTGGGAGCAAGTCCGCCTTGTGGCCGGTCTCCGCCGTCGAATTCTCGTCAACAATCTTCGCAGAAAGCATAATCAGTGGGACTTGATTGGGCTGATCCTTGTCGGTGCTTTCGGCGCTTTCCTCGTCATCGGCGTGGCCATTGCTGTGTATTTCGGCGCCTATACATTCATGTCCGGCGGCCGCGAAGAGTGGATCGCCTTGCTCTTCTGGGGGATCTTTCTGTTCTGGCAGTTGTTCCCTGTTTTTACGGCAGGCTTCGGCGCGGGTTTTGAATTTCGCACGTTGCTGCGTTTTCCTTTCAATCTCAGAGCGTTTTATTTGATTGGCCTCGCCTACGGCCTCGCCGATTTCGCCGCTCTCGCCGGGATGTGCTGGCTGCTGGCCCTGACGCTCGGCGCCACAGTCGCAAATCCCGGCCTCCTGCCGACCGCGCTCATTGTCTGCGCCCTCTTCCTTCTCATGAACCTTACGCTCGAACGACTGATTGGTTCCTGGCTTGAACGCATCCTGGCCCGCAGGCGCACCCGCGAGATCTTTTTCGCGCTGTTCATTTTGCTCGTCGTCTCCGTCCAACTCATCAGCCCTCTGCTCCAGCGCTACGGCCGCACCGCTCAGCCCTGGGTCCGGCAAGTGCTTCCCTACCTTGCGGTCTTTCCTCCCTCGCTGGCGGGCCGAGCCGTTGCGGGCGCGGCGCATATTCATCCTTCCGACACGCTCCTCGGTGAGGCAGGTGTTTTGCTCTATGTCCTGGTCTTCAGCGCCTTCCTCTGGATGCGCTTTGCCACGGAATATCGCGGCGAGGAACTCAGTGAGACCGCTGCCCCCGCTCGCGCAGTACTTCGTCCAGTTTCTCGAGTCGCCGAACAGTCCGACGCGCTTCGTCTGCTCGGCCCGCAGGTCGCCGCGGTCGTCCGCAAAGAGTTCCGCTACTTGACCCGCAACAGCTTCGCGTTCTTCCTCCTGGTCATGCCTCTCGTGCTCGTTCTGGTGTTCTCGACTCAATTCGCGGGCAAGCATCCCACGGCGATAAAGCATCCGCCTTCGATTGACCTTTTCTTCCCGGGAATGATGGGCTATCTCATCCTCATTCTCATGAGTCCTGCTTACAACTGCTTCGCGTTCGACGGAAAAGGCATTCAAGCCTATTTCATGTCGCCTCTGAGTTTTCGCGAAGTTTTCCTGGGAAAGAATCTGATGCAGGCGGCAATATGCCTCTTTGAGCTCGCGCTGTCCATGGTGGCGTTTTTTTACGTTGTGGGGCGGCCCTCGTTACCTGTCCTTTTTGCGACGTTTGCGGCGGTTATTTTCGCGATTTCAGGCCAACTGACGATCGCCAACTGGTCTTCGCTGAACTTCCCGCGCAAGTTGAATTTTGGGCAGATGCGCGGCCAGCGCCAATCCGGGATGGCTGCTCTCGTCTCTCTTGGGGCGCAAGTCCTCATGGCAGGTATCAGCGCGCCCATTCTTTTCTTGAGCCGTTGGACCGGCAATCCGTGGCTCCCGGTGGAAGTATTTGCATTTCTTGCAGCCGCAGCCGCCGTCGGCTACGCGTCCTCGCTCGATCCGTTGGCCGCGCTTGCTGAAAAAAAGAAAGAAACTCTCATCGAAGCATTGTCGAAATGAAGTTTTCGCGAGCCTAATCAGGGCAAATCCGTATTTGTAATTTTTCCCTCGCCACTCGACACTAATCACTCGCCACTTCTTGGTCTTTGAAAAAACTCTCTTTGGGTCTTCCGGGATAAGCGCTTACCTCGCGTCTAAATCATCGGAACGCAAAGACTCCGCATACCGCGCCGCAATGGCCTTCCAGGAAAAATAATCTTCCTGAGCCCGCTGGCTTCTCTCCGCAAGCTCCTCGCAATACTCAGCGTCCGATAACACCTTGAGCAGCGCTTCCCCCAAACCGCTCTGACGTTTCCGATCCGCAAACACAATTCCCGCTTCCGTGATCGGCGACGCCGTCTCCGGCCCGTCAAACGCAACCACCGGCAGGCCGCACGCAATTCCCGCGATGGCGCTTCCCCGCCGCGAAGAAATCCCTCCGCGCACAAAAAGCAGGACGTCGCACTCACCCAGCTTCTGGACGATCTCTTTCCCGGGCAAAATTCCCAGAGAACATACTTCAATCGGCTGCTTATCCATAAGGCTCCGCAGCGCTTTCTCTGCCGTATCGGAATGCCGGCCCATCACCACCAACCGCAGTTTCCCCAGGCGTTCCGCCACGATCTGCAAAGCCTCGGAAATGCTCGCAATCTCCCAAATCCCGCCTTCGCCGCCGGTAATTCCAAAAACGCCAATCGTCGGCAGTTCGTTTCCCCTACTCTGATTGGTTTTCCAAGCCGTTTCCGGTTCCGGCAGGTTGGCGCCCACGGGAATGAAAATGGCTCGCGTGTGTTTCTTTCCAATCCAGGGAATTTTACTTACCGGCACCGTGAAAACGCCGAGCTCGCAAGACCGCAGCGCTTCGCTCATCGCATGAGTCTGCGCGCGCCGCCGCAGCTTATCGATCGTCCGGCTGCCGTGGTAGGGCAACACGTCGTGGTATACCATCGCGACGCGCGCTCCCGCTTGTCGAAGAACGCGCAGCACGCGCAAGAATCGCAGTGGAAATCCTCGCTCGGACCATGACAGCGCGGTGTATTGCACCAGCACCCAGCACCCGCGCCACACCGCGGCTTGACGCTCAAGCTCGCGCAGCGCCGCCGGCCAGCCATCTTCCAGCCAAGCTACCCGCGCAAGTTCCAGCCCAATATCGTGTGCGCGCAGTGCCGCTCCCAAATACTGACAATACTCTTCGACGGCATCCGTCGGCGCGTCCCGCCGGCCGAGCAGCGCGATGCACTTCTGCGTCATTCGGGGAGAGCCAGGATGTGGCCAGCACCGCAAGCTTTGCAGTTATACCCTAGCCGCGAAAACTCTTCGATGAGGATGCGATTATTTTCCTCGCTGTGCATTTCGCAAATGACGCCCGGGCGTTTTTCCTTCAACAATCTCCGCGCGCCGCGAAACACTTCCACTTCCGCGCCTTCCACGTCACACTTGAGAAAATCCGCCGCTGGCTGTGTACACGTGTAATCGTCAAGCGGCACGGCATCCACCTGAATCGTGTCACCGGCCCCAACCGGGACGACATGCCCAAGCCCGCGATCTGGAGAAGTTGCCGGATCGGTCCGCGCAAAAAAAACCGCACGCGGCTCGGACCACACCGCCTTCTCTTCCACCGTTATCCATCCAAACGAGTTTCGCGCCACATGCTCGCGCAACCGCGCCGCAACTTCCGGATCAGCCTCAAAGGCCACCACGCGCCCTTCTTTCCCCACGAGCCGCGCCGCAAGCAACGAAAAAAATCCAATATTCGCTCCAATATCGTAAAACGTCATCCCCGGCCGCAGATTCTGCTGTAGCGCCTCCTGCACTTCCGGCTCTCCCCCGCCTTCAAAATAATTCTGCCCCGTCCGCGGATTCAAATGCAGCCACAACCCCTGCGCCGGCCCCTTCTGCACTTGCACCCACGCAAGCGAATCCCGCGGCACAAGTTTCGCCCCCGCCCAGCTGACGCATCGCCCCACAACCGGCACGCGCCGCAGCCCCGCCAGCGACGATGCGTATCGCAAGAAAAACTGCGCCAGCAGCCCCTGCGAAGCGTTCACGTCATTTCTCCACAACAAAACTTCCGATAACCAACGCGTCCATCCCCGAACTGAAAAACGTCCGAATCGCATCCGTAGGCGTATGCACAATCGCCTCGCCGCGCAAATTGAACGACGTATTCATAATCACCGGCACGCCGGTCCGCTTCCCGAACTCGTCAATCAGCCGCCAATAGAGCGGATTGATCTCTTTCTCAACAGTTTGCGGCCGCGCGCTCCCGTCCACATGCGTCACGGATGGAATCACAGAGCGTTTTTCCGGTCGCACCTGCGCCGTCAAAACCATGAACGGCGAGTCCCCCGCGCTTTCCAGATATTCCGCCGCCGCTTCCTTTTTCATCGAAGGCGCAAACGGCCGCCACCACTCTCGAAATTTCACCGCGTTATTAACCTTCGCATTCATCTCCGGATCTCGTGGGTCAGCCAAAATCGACCGGCTCCCTAGCGCTCGCGGCCCAAACTCCATCCGTCCCTGAAACCACCCAAGAATTTTCCCGCTCGAAAGCAATTCCGCAGCGGTAGCCGCCACATCCCCCTGCCGTGAGTACTTCAACTTATAAGTCCGCAACGCGCTTTCAATCGCCTCATCGTCAAACTCCGGCCCCAGATACGCGTGCCGCATCGGCCTCATCGGCAAACGCCTGCCACTATCCAGATAAGGCGCAAGCGCCGCACCCACCGCCACTCCATCATCGGAAGCCGCAGGCTGCACAAATATTTTGTCCACCACGCCCGAAGCAAGAATTTTCCCATTCGCTTTCGAATTCAGCGCCACTCCTCCGGCCAAACAAACGTTGCGGCTTTTCGTTTTCTCCACCGCCATCTTTACCACGCTCATCATCGCAATCTCGCAAGCTTCTTGGACCGCGTACGCCACATCCTTATGCCGCTCCTCAATCCCACTCTCCGAAACGCGGCTCGGCCCCAGCAACCTGACCATTTCCGCAAACGGCGCCGACCCATTCGCAACCAGCTTCCGCGCATGCACTTTGTAAGGCGTCCCGTCCGCATCAATAAATGCGCTCAAATCCACGCCAGCCTGCCCATACGGTGCCAGCCCCATCACCTTCCACTCATCACTGTTCCTCTGAAACCCGAGATACTCCGTAAACTCGCTGTAAAAATATCCAACCGAATCCGGAAACGGAATCGTCAAAACGTGTTCCAGTCGTCCGTCCCGTCCGTGCCAAATCGAAGTCGCCTCAAACGCCCCGCGTCCATCCATCACCACGACGGCCGCATCCGCAAATCCCGAATAGGAGTAAGCACTAATCGCGTGAGCCAAATGATGCCCCACAAACCGCATCCTCGCCTTCATCTCCCCAAACATCTGCGCAAACCGCTTCGCCCCGCCTCCCTGGTGCCACATGCTCATAAAGTGCAGCGTCGAGTTCAGCCCGTTCAAATAAGTCGCCCTCATTTTCCCCGAAGCGTAACACTTCAAATCATGCCGAAACGCCGCCCCCGGCACCGGCCACCCAAAACACACCTCGTCCAACTGCTCCGCCTTCACCCGCGCAAAATCCAAACAAGCCCGAATCGCATTCTGCGGAAACCGCGCATCATGTTTCGCCCGGCTAATCCGCTCTTCCGCCACCGCAAACACCAATTCCCCGTCGCGCACCAAACACGCCGACGAATCATGCATCTGCGAATAATTAATCCCCAGTGTGATCATACAATCTCTGTATCGCCCTTGCCTCGCGCCGCGGCTTTACTTGTTTCGCCGTGCGATGAAAAGCGAATGAATCTCCTCCGCAATCGTCCAGCCGGCAACGCCACCATTCCGAAAAAGCCGGTTCACCAACTTTACCGGCCCATAGTCCGGCGTAGTCCATCCTTTTTCAAAAACTCGCGCATCGTGAAAAATCACTGTGCCGCCCGGCCTCACAAATCCGCTCCACTCCTGCCAATCCCGCTCCACGGCAGGTTCGGCGTGATCTCCATCAATCAAGATCAAGTCGATCGACTCTTTCCAATCCTTGGCAACGTCCTGGCTGAATTTTTCGATCCACACTACTTTTCCATGCCGGCTTTCATTAACAGTTCGCCGCGCCACGCGCTTGATGAAATTCAGAATTGGCAGCCGGCTCAAATGAAATGGATCGATCAGATAAAGCGTAGCGTCTTCCGCCATCCCTTCTCGCAGCGCCAGCGCCGAAACTCCCTCGGCCACTCCGATTTCCACCACGCACTTCATGCCGGCGGCCCATTTCTTCAGCGCCGCGTGCTCTTCCGCCGTATGCTGCGCCATCGCCGGCCGCAGCCCCACATAAGCGCAAGCGGAATGCCGAAGCCAGGGACTGTCCTTCGGCGCATCCGCCCCGCCTGTAGCCGGTTCCCCCGGCAAACTGACAACCACGTATCTCAAATCTTTCCCCAAATCATTTTGCTCTCTTCCAACGGCGCGGCCTGCTTACTTGCTTCCCATTGCGAGCACAAACACCGCTTCCATTTTCTCCGCGATCCGCTCCCAAGTGTAGCGACGCATCGTTTCCTGCCCCGCCAGTCCAAGCCGTTTTCGCAAATCGATCGAAGCACACAGCCGTTCAATCCCCCGTGCCAGCTTCTCCGCGTCCGCCGCGGGAACAAGCAATCCGTTGACGCCATCCTCCACCACATCCGCCATCCCGCACGTGTTGGTCGTAACCACCGGCATTCCTGTTGCCATCGCTTCCAGCAAAGTCAGCGGCATTCCCTCCACCAGCGACGGAAATACAAAAACATCATGCTCTGCGTACACTGCCGCAATCTCTTCCCGCTTCACAAACGGTATCACTCTCACTCGCTCGCGTACTTCCGCCGCAAATGTCTTCTTCACGTCATCCGCAGGCACCGACGATCCCGCCACCGTCAGCCGCGCGTTCGGAATTTGCTTCGCTACGAGACTAAAAGCGTCCGCGAGATAGTAAACGCCTTTTCGGTCGAGCCATGTGCCCACGAAAAGCAATTCGCACGCCGCCTTCTCCGAAAATTCACGCGCGATGAAAAATCTTTCTTCGACGCCGTTTGGCACGTACCAAAAAAGACCAGGCTCTCGCTTGTACTTCAACTCCGCGCAAATCCAGGCCTCTCGATTCGCAACTGCCCCGTAGTCCGCCGTCTTTATCGAGCGGTCGTACATCCTCTGATGATAAGCACGATGCCACAACCGGTTCTTCCAGTTGAAATTCCACGCGCGCCCTTTGCAATGCTCAGCCCGCATCGCCTCGACATAGCGCTCTTCGCTTCCTTGCATCGTCAAGACATAAGGAGGCCCGCTCTTCGCTCCAGACCTGCGCCGCCACGCTCCATACGCGCATCCCCACGGCGCGTGAATGTTCACGACATCATATTTTCTCGGCTCTTGCCGAATCCGCCGCGAAACCCCCCGCGCAAATCGCAACGCCTCAAACCGCTTCCGCCCCGTCGCACTCTCGGGTACATCTTCCAGAAACCAGCAATCCACCGTGTGCCCGCGCTTTACCAGCCCTGCCGCATGATTCAACACCACACCGGCTGCTCCTGCCTCTTTCGCCCGAGGCACTCCTATCGCGATTAGAATCCGCAACGAAGTCTCACAAAATAGGAAGTATGTGTCGGCTCAATGGCGCGCAATCTGATCAGGGATTCGAACGCGCGCTCGTTCCTAACGCGATGGCCGGTCCTCAAACTCACGCCTTAAACTCTTCGGCGTCGGCGACCCGCGTTAGTTTCGGAACCGGCAAGAATCGCGCGCGCGCACGCAAATACCACCCGCGAGACGACAGCCACCTTCTCCCGCCGTAATACCATCTCGGCGGCAGAACCATCGCCGGCGCCATCGCTAGCATTCGAAAAAAGCGATGCGAGCTCGGAGCATCCGTATGCATCACTTCATAGATTTTATTTTCCGTCCGCACTGTTTCCCACGGCGCGCCGCCATCCAGCATCAGTCGCATCTGGTCAGCTTCTAGCTGAACGGTTTCAACAACGCAAGAAACCACTTCAGGGGACGCTCCCCTGGCCGGAAGCTCCTTTCGGAGAGCGCGTGCCAATTCCTCCATCACGTTTTGTTTCCGCCGCAACCCCCCCGCTCCTCCGCCACCCGACAGGTACAAATTACCGCCATGAATACCGTAATATGTCAGCGCATCTCGAAGGATAATCAATTCGCTCATCAGCGCCCCAAGCGTGAACACATATTCGTCCGCTTCGAAAACTAGACCTTCGGGTACTGGTAGGATGCGCCGCGCGAGCTCCGTGCGCAGAATCATGCGGCTTGTTCCCAGAAAGCTTTTCCTGAGCCGAAACACGCGCGCCGCTGCCACCGAATTTAGCTGCAGCCGTTCGCTCTTTTCAGGAACAGTGGTGCGGGTCGCCCCATCGGCGAAAGCTTCGTAAATTCCGTGTCCCAGCAAGCCCACCGACGGTTCGGACCCCAGAACTTCGGTCACGCGTTTCAACTTTCCCGGTGCCCACCAGTCGTCTCCATCCAAAAACGCGACAATTTCCCCCCTGCACTCCGGAATCCCTGCATTGAACGCTGACGCCTGCCCGCCATTCGCTTTCCGCAACAGCCGTACCTGCGGCTCGAATCTTCGAACAATTTCCGCCGTGCCATCCGTCGATCCATCATCCACTACGATAATTTCCCGCTCGGCCGCGGGGAAGTCCTGCTCCAGCACGCTGACGATCGCTTTCTCGATGAAGCGTTCGTGGTTGTACGTATCGATCAGTACGCTTATAAGATGCTTTGCCATCTGCCGACTCGCTCGCCGTTACCTTCCTCTGCTCACAATCCACATGACGCTGGCTTTTCTCTCCAAATTGTACGACGCCCTCATCAGCCCAATCGTTCCGACCGTGAACTGCCCGAACAGGCCCATCAATTCAATACTGATATCTGTGGCCCCTCATCAGCAGCGGTTTCTCGAAGAATTTCCACGACATCGAAGCCACCGCCAGGCTCATCGCTAAAGCCAGCAGCGTCACTCCGACGCCCGCCAAATTATAAACTTCCGGCGCATCATGCAGAATCAGCCGGTGCGCAAACTGGTTAATCGTCGCGTGCACTAGATAGACGCAGTAAGAAATCATTCCCAGTCGCCGCAGCCACTTCACACGCATTATCGACGCCAACCGTCCCTGCGGCTGCGAAATTGCAGTAAGCAGAAGACAACTATAAAAAATTGCCAGCCACGTGTAGCCGATCGTTACGGTCACCACGTTAATTGGATGTGCCAGCCACCACAGCAGCGCCGCGAAGCCCAATGCCAAAATCAACAGCGACCTCTTCAAGAACCCCGGCCGGCTCGCCAGGAAATCCCGGAACCATTGTTTGCGCCAAAAAATCGCAAGCAGCACTCCCGCTGCCAGCGCATCTGCCCGGCATGGCGTCGCCAGCACTGCGACAAAGGTCCCGTCCGGAAGAAATCGCAACGCAATCACCCGGAGAACGGGCACGACCAGCATCGTCCCCAACAGGATGACCAACACCTTGCGCTCCGAAAAAAAACGGATCAGCGGCGGCGCCACCAGATAAAACTGCTCCTCCACCGCCAGCGACCACATCACGCTCAGCCAGATCCACTGAAATGGTGTCAGTGCGTATCTCATATTTTGCAGGTATAGCAGATAGTAGGGAAGCTGCGTCAGATCCTTCGTCTCCACCGCATATCGCCCGGGCGCCAGCCACAACGCCCCGGCCGCCAGTAAGGCAAAAATCCCCAGCCACAGGTAGTAGATCGGGAAAATCCTATACACGCGCCGCGCGTAAAACGTTGAAAAATAGCGCGGCGATTTCCGTTCATCAAGAAGGATTCCTCCAATCAGAAATCCTGACAAAACAAAGAACAGATCCACGCCGCTCCACCCCACGGCCAGCACACTCAGCAGGTGGTGCATCCAGAATCCTAAAGGCGCGTGCACTGCGCCCCCTACGTAGTGGCAAACAATCACCAACGAGATTGCCAGGCCGCGGAGACCATCTAATTCCGGTACACGCCCTCCGGTTGCCGGAGAACGCCTCCCTATACTGAGGTCGGTATCCTTTTGCGGCTCGCGCTCTTCTGGAGCAATCGTTGCATCTGCAGTCGGCGCTTGTGCTGCATCCCTGCTCATACTGGTCGCGCTCTCCTCTTCACTCCGGAATCCCCGCATTAAAAGCCGAAGCCTGCCCCCCGTTCGCCTTCTGAAGCAGTTTCAAATGTGGCCCGAATTTGCGAACAATTTCCGCCGTGCGATCCGTTGACCCGTCATCCACCACAAGAATTTCCCGCTCCCCCGCCGGAAAATCCTGCTCTAGCACGCTCACAATCGCTTTCTCAATAAAGCGCTCGTGGTTATACGTATCAATCAGTACGCTGACAAAAGGCTTTGCCATCGGCTGTAAAAGGTCCGTCAGCTTTGGTCATCTCTCGCTAAAGAGGTCGCGCCAGTTCCCGGATGTCCCCCAGTCTAAGTCTACGACATCTCCGCGACTTCGGCCTTCGCTTTGGCGCGCGCCGCCATTGGCGCATACAAACCCAACAAGCTCCAGCCAACCGCTTTGCCCTAAAATTTATCGCACGTTCCACTTGACAAATCACTACTAAGTGCGTATGCTTTCCTCTGTAGAAGACTGTTCCTGGGACACGTAGCGCCAGCATCCCTGCTGGCGTTTTTGCTTTTAGGTAGCACAAACTTGCCTACCCCAAAAAGTGAACCCTGCCGTCGCTCATTTGCCCCGATCGCTCACCGGCAACCCAAAGAGGAGACACCGGACTCACAACGGAAAGGCGTGACTTGCAAAGATAGCCCCAAGTGCCTTTAGAATGAGCACTTACGAAAGTGCATCAAAACAAAGGACTTTAACTATCTGTGGAATCAACACTTATACAAAACGGGGGGAGGGGCCCCCTTCGTTGGCGGCAACTCTCAAGTCCAGGACCACTGTCTTTGCTGCCTTGGCCCGTTAAACAACCCGAGTATGTGACTTGCTCCCAACCTCGTTTTCATACCAAGCGATGGTCTTCCGCAATCCGTCCTGCAAGGAGGTTTTAGCCCTCCACCCGAATTCGGCCAGCGCCCGCGAAGTATCCAGGCACCGCCGGGGCTGCCCGTCAGGCTTGGAAGCATCCCAACGCACCCCACCCTGGTACCCCGTCAGCGAGCGAATCAATTCCAGCAGGTCGCGCACGCTGATCTCTTCGCCAGACCCCAGGTTAACGAGCTCCGGCTTTTCGTACTTCTCCGCCGCTAGAACGATCGCCTCCGCCGCGTCTTCCACGTACAAAAATTCGCGCGTCGCGCTGCCCGTTCCCCAAGCGGTAATCTCCGCAGCCCGCGCTTCCTTCGCCTCCCAGCATTTCCGGACGAGCGCCGGTATCACGTGCGAACTTTCGAGGTCAAAATTGTCCCGCGGCCCATACAAATTCACCGGCGTAAGGTAGATCCCGTTGAACCCGTACTGCTGCCGGTAAGCCTGCAACTGCACCAGCAGCATCTTTTTCGCGAGCCCGTAAGGCGCGTTCGTCTCTTCCGGATACCCGTTCCAGAAATCCTCCTCGCGAAACGGAACGGGCGTGAATTTGGGGTACGAGCAGATGGTTCCTGCGCAAACGAACTTCTCGACCCCGGCGATGCGCCCTGCCTCGATGGCGTTGATGCCCATCACGGCGTTGTCGTAAAAAAATCGTCCAGGATTCCCCCGGTTCGCGCCGATTCCGCCAACCACGGCAGCAAGATGAATGAAAACATCCGGCCGCAAATCCTTATACAGCCGCAGCGCCCCGGATTTTTCACGCAGATCGTATTCGCTGCTGTGCGGCGTGTGAATTTCCGAGCAGCCCGCGGCCCGCAATCGTTCCACTACGAACGACCCGAGGAACCCGTTGCCGCCGCTCAACACCACCCGCCGCTTTTCCCAAAGACCCATCTCCACCCTCAGTGCTGCGAAGCCTGCCCTTCCACTGCCTCCATCACGCGCGTCACCGAATTCTGCCAGTGATTCCAATGGCTGAATTTCTTTTCCAGAATCGCGCGCCCGCGGCCCACTGGAACGAGCCCCGCACCTTCCAGATCCGCATCCACCATAATCGCAACAAGATCGCTGAATCCAATGCGCGCCTCCCAGTCAAGTTTCTCGCGCGCTTTGCGCGTATCCGCAATCAGGCAATCCACTTCCAGCGGACGCATATAACGCTCTGACGTCTTCACGTGCTTGCGCCAATCCAGCCCCGCGTAAGAAAACGCCTCTTCCACGAATTCGCGCACCGAATGCGCTTCGCCCGTGCCGATGACAATATCTTCGGCGGTTTCTCGCTGCAGCATCTTCCAGATCGCTTCCACGTACTCCGGCGCGTAGCCCCAGTCGCGCCGCGCGTCAAGATTGCCAAGAAACAGATGGTCCTGCTTGCCCGCGACGATGGCCGCAACCGCGCGCGTAATCTTGCGCGTCACAAACGTTTCGCCGCGCCGCGGGCTTTCGTGGTTGAACAAAATCCCGTTGCTCGCAAAAAGCTGGTAGCCCTCGCGGTAAATCCGCGTCATCCAGTAGGCATACACTTTGGCCGCGGCATACGGGCTGCGTGGCTGAAACAACGTCATTTCGCTTTGCGGCGGAGCCGCGGAGCCGAACATCTCCGAACTGGACGCCTGATAGAACCGCGTCTTGCAACCCGCTCTGCGAATCGCTTCGAGCAGCCGCATCGTGCCCAGTCCGGTGACATCGCCCGTGTACTCCGGCATGTCGAAACTCACGCGCACGTGGCTCTGCGCCGCAAGATGATAAAGCTCATCCGGCGCGTAGCTGTACACCATATTCAAAATCCATTCGGAGCTCGACAAATCGCCGTGGTGTAGAAAGAGCCGCGTGCTCGCCTCGTTCGGATCCTGATAAATGTGGTCGATGCGCTTCGTATTAAAAGTGCTCGCCCGGCGAATAATTCCATGAACTTCGTAGCCCTTGGAAAGCAGCAATTCCGCAAGGTACGAGCCGTCCTGTCCGGTAACTCCCGTAATGAGTGCGCGTTTCATGTGCGCTCTTTCTTGCCGCCCGCGTTTCGGCGGCCAAGCCAACATATTTTCACGATTCTCCGCCTGGGGTGCGCTCTTATTTTATAAGCCGAGCCAAAAGATACAAATAAGTCCCCTTATAGCCGCGCATCCGGATGTAGGGATATGCCGCAACGGCAACCGGCAAGCACGCGGTGTATTTAAGGTGGCCGAGCATTTGCATCGCGCGATGGCGCGGCGAAGGAGCTGCTTGCAGCACCGCGGAAGCCTCTTCCGGCGCCATTTGCATCACGTCGCGAAAACTCGCCGAACCATTCCCCGCGGTCTTCGCCGACATTCCCGTGCGCAGAGACATATTGATCATCTGCGCCGTGTGCACGACTCCGGCGGGCTGCTGACGCACGGAAAGAACCTCGAAGCCGTTTGCTCCCAACACATTCCGCAAGGCGGCAGCATTCCAGCGCAGAAAATGATTTGGCGGATAATCCAGAACATCCGGGCCGGTAAGCCAGCGCTCCCGATTGGGCACGCTCAAAGCGATATAGCCGCGAGACCTCAGGCAGGCCTTGACCCCGCTTAAAAAATCCAGCGGAACGGCCTGGTGTTCCAGCACCTCAAAAAAAGTGACGACATCGAATTTTTCGCCCGGATATTTTTCGGCAAATTCCGAAATCGTCAGCCCCAGCACTCTGGGCAAACCGAGTTGCTTCTTCGCGAATTGCGCCGCATTGCGATCGAGTTCCGTGCCCGTCACGGTGTACCCCGCGGTCCGCGCCGCTGCGAGAAAATTTCCCGTGCCGCAGCCAATATCCAGCAACTCGCCCCGTCCAGGCGTCAAAGAATCACTCAGAAAATACTTGTGGCCGGGTTCGAGCGGCATCACGTTTTCATCACGGCCACCGTACATCTGTTCGTACCAGCGCGCGTCCGGCATCACGCGCGGCTCCCAAAACTGCAAATCGCAAGCTGCGCAATGAAACAATTCATACTTCCCGTACCGTTCGACGGCAGAATTGCGGCACACGTTTGCGCACGCGGGGCATTCCGGAGAAGCCAATCCGCGCGCCACACCGCTCTCGAGTTCAGTTAGGGCCGGGATCGCACCTGAAATATTTTGCGGAGCTGCCGTCATGTATTAGCTCTTTGCAGCTGCATGCTTCCTTTCTTCCGAAGGCAGCCCCGCTCCAAATGCCTGGCTGAACATCTCTTTGTATCCTCTTCGAAAGTCATCCAGCAGATGCAGATGATCATAACCCAGGATCAGAGTGCTGAACGCACGAACGTAGCCATAAAGCCGATGCCTCGTGGACATGATATCCCGGTAGAGACGGGGGTATTCGAACAGATGCCGGAAGTATTTCCAGCGTCCGGGCTGGCGGAGCGCGAACTGGTCCAGTTCCTGCGCTTTCGTCCATTGTTTCAGGTACGCGCGTAAGTCTTTGGTACCCAGATCATGCTGATGGTGTTCGAGCCAGCCTCGAATTCCCGTAATGAGTCCGGCCCGCATGGCCATGCGGTTCTCGATGGCGCGCCGCGACGGCCCGCCAGCATTTCCCTGAAAGAGGTTCGCGCCGTGCAGGCGGTATTTCGCGAGAAATTCGGGAAGAGCAACCACTGGTGCCACAAAAATGATTAGTGCTGTCAGGTAAGCGTCCGCCTGAGATCGCAGCGTTTCGGGCACGGGCAGCAACCTGTTCAGCGCGCTTCGCCGAAACGCCAGGCACGAGGTACCGACCATCGGATAGCGCAGCAAAGAAACGCGATTCTCCGGGACGCGTCCCGAGATTTCCGCAAAATAGCTGTCATCCTCGAGTGGTTCTCCCTCTCGCCACAAATGGGTACGGTGATAAACCATGCCCGCTTCGGGATTCTGCTCGAAAGTTTCGCAGATGCGCCGTAATTTCTGTGGCAGCCACAAGTCATCCGCATCCAGCAGTGCGATGATATCGCCCCGCGCATGCTCAAATCCGAAGTTGAACGCAGAGGCTTGTCCACCGTTTGGTTTTCGAAGATAGCGAATTGCATCCCCATACTTTTTCAGCCTCTCGGCTGTATCGTCCGTCGAGCCGTCATCCACAACCAGAATCTCCCGCTGCTCGCGCGGAAAATCCTGCGCCAAAACGCTGTCAACCGCCTGTTCGATGAAATGCCCGTAATTGAAGGCATCGATCAGGACGGTTATAAAAGGCCCGTTCATGCTCGCATTCCTTCAGCCCCTAAACTTTCTCGGCGGAACGCCGAATGGGCGTGGCGCGCAGTCCCAGCAGGTTGCGAAGAGGTCTCGTAATGCCAAGGAGGAAGAACCAGACGGGTTGGCAGAGCCGATACAACGCGACGCGGCCGGCTTGCCGCAAGTAACGTTTCACTGCGGCCCAGTGCCGCGTGAAATTAGGCTTAAGCTTGAGGCCGTCCGCGTGCAGCACGTAGCTGGCATCCGCGATGGTGCGCAAATGTCTCCACCCTCCGGTTGCCTTATGATTTTCTCCACCCTCCGCTCCGGTCAGGACACCCTGCAGGCCTCCGGGATGGTGGCGATAATCATGATTCTGGTGAATGGCCACAACGGCCCGCGAAGCGTCCACGACCGGCGTTTTGAAATCCAGCGCTTTCCAGACAGTCCAGTTGTCCCAAAAAGGCCGCCCCACCACGAGCGGCGGCATGTCCGTGAACAGACCTCGCCGAAAAACAAAATAGTCGATCCAATCGGGAGTGCGCTGGTTGTTGGTCTGGAGCGCCAGGTTGCGGAGGCGCGTCTGCCAGTCCGGGCTTGTGAAATCGCGCGACTGGGTAACATCCGTGTCCCAGCGGCGGCCGACCATCAGGAATTGCCGGTGGGCAGCAGCGACATGTTCCACGGCCGAACGAAAATCCTGCAGCAAGATAATGTCGCAATTGCTGTAACAGAGAATTTCATGCCGCGCGATGGCCTGCGCCCTTCCAAACAGAAAGTTCGCGCGATTCAAACCGGTTTCGTTTTTCTCCGTATGCCGTTCATGGCGAATGCCTAGTTCTTTCGCTGCATCCGCGGCGCCTTCGTCGTTGCCGAAAAGGATGACTTCGACGTCGCGATGCAGCAGCGTCCAGCTCTTCAGCGCATTGCGCTGGATAACGCCGTTGTGTCCGACGAACGGCTTTCCGGTCGTGAAGAGCGTCAGCATCGTCAGGCTCTCAACGCTTCCGGCGAGCGCGGAGATTCTGCGGCTCGGCGATCAAGCGCTGGAATTCTTCGGCGCGCTCGTCCGGCATCGCCACGAAATTTGCGTCGTAGGATTCTTCATCGGCCGAGATGGGATGGAGCCCGCCGGACTCGCTCAGTGCAAACCAGCGGTAGTTCCAGCGCGCCAGAAGCCGCACGATTTCCCGCGCTGCGTAGCCCCATTGCCGCGTCCGAATGTCTTCTACTTCGACGAGAAGGGCCGGCCGCGGTGCGTTTTGCAGAAGCCGCTTGGCGCCTTCCAGAACGGCCAGTTCACCGCCTTCGGCATCCAGCTTGATAAAATCCACCTGCTCGATTCCGCGCGCCGCAAGCACCTCATCCAGCCTGCGCACCCACACGCGCACCCGGCGCGTTTGCTCAGGCACCGCAGGCGGCCGCAAGCTATTTCCCCAATCACGGAAGCCGTCGACCAGAAAGAAGTCCGTTTCGCCTGGGTTAACTCCTAATGCGCAGGTCTCCAAATCCACGTTCTTGCAGCGATTGACGTAAAGATGTTTCGTGAGCCGCCGGCATTCCCGCTGCGAGGGCTCTATGGCAATCACATGCCCGCGCGGCCCAACGCATTTCGAGGCGAGCAAAGTGTAGAGCCCGTGGTGTGCACCGATGTCGAGCACCGTCATCCCGGGCCGCAAGAGCCTTCGCACAAAGCGGACTTCCGTCTCTTCGAAGCCGCCGTACATAAGGTCGTGATCCATCGCGCCATGCTCCGCCAGCCACCAAGCCCCAAACGGAAGACGCAGTGGGATCGGCATGTCGGGGAACACTCGCCGGGCACGCAGCGCCAGGGTGATGTACTTCCTGCGAAACGGGCTGGCGACGAACCGCGCGATACGCCGCGGAACGCTGAGGCGCGCCCCGGGAGGTTTGCTCCAGGGATCACGCGCCTCGCGAGGCTCCGGATACAGCCGGAATCCGGCGACATCCACTGGCGCGCACGACGCGAGCAAAACAGTTCTTCGCCGCGTGTGCTCCGCCGTATCGCGAAAATCGTCGTGATCCGGCAGGGGAATGACGCGATAGACCACCGCAAATCCGGCGCGGTAAAGCATCTTCACGAGGCCGCCTTCGCTCGGATAACAGGCCATGTTCGTCAAGCAGTGATCGCCGGCGCCGGGTTCTTCGCGCAGGAGAATCGAGGGCTTTTCATCCGGAATGCACATGCTCTCGAGCAGCAGGCACTTTTCCGTCAACCCACGCAGATGACGCAGGGCGATCTGCGGATTTTCCAGTTGAGAGAGAAGACCGCAGCACAGCACAAAATCGAAACGGCCGAGTTGCGCAATGTTGGGATCCTGGATGCCGGCGTTCTCGAACCGCAACTGCGGAAACCGGTTACGCGCTTCGGCAACGTTCTCCTTGTTAGCGTCAAAACCGCAGACACTCAGCCCGCAGTTTTCGAGCGTTTGCGAAGAAAAGCCCATGCCGCACCCGGCATCGAGCGCCCTGGAAAGATGAAACAGCGGCTTCAACCTGGCGACGGCACGCCGAATCGTTTCCGCGCGCGCGGTGATCAGCTTGCGGTACTCCCGCTGATCGTATGGCGTGAGCTTTATGGTGAACTCCGCCGTGCGTCCCGCCGAAACAGTTTCGGCAAACGGCATTCGGTTGATCGCAGACATAGCGCTGGACTCCAATCCCGCGCCCCTGGCGAGGGAGCCTTCGGCGCGGCCGGTGCTGCGTGCGCCTTCCCGGGTCCGCCGCGCTCGCGCGGGTGCGGCCGTGAAGGCCTTTCCGCCGCTCTCTCGAATATGGAAAGCTGCCGCTCTTGATAGCGCGACTGGAAAGTAGAGGGATAGTAATTATGTGGGGGCGCGAAAGCAAGAAGAATTATTGTAAAGTATACTGTACCTATTAGGATATAGGCACTTGGACGGAAAGTGGGTTATCGCCGAGTTAGTTTGTCGGCTCGCCGCGAGGACCGGTAGTCCTGTTCGGCCTGGAACCGATCACGGGCCGGACTTTGCTCCAGCTCGGGGGCGGTGCAGATCCAGTGGAAGAGTCCAAGGAGGACGAATAGCGCCGTAGCAACGACCGCCAGTAAACCGAACCAGAACACGTCAGATCCCCCCGGCTTGAAGCGTGGCTTCTTGAAGTACGCAGATGAGCTTACCGGAGGCAGGGTGCGAGGGCAAGGTCAAAGCCCGCGCTAAGTCATAGAATGGTAATCACTTAGGCACAACCCTACCCGGTCCGGGTCGTGCATGAATTATGTTTATTTATATTATATATTACCATACAATACTATTAGGACAACGGCCCGCAACGCAGTTTACGCCCGCGCCCCGCCCCTCAACCCCAGCCTCTTCCTCACGCCTACCGTTTTATGCACAAACACTTCCCACAGAAATTCCCTCACAGCGGCCACCTCTCTCTTCCAGAAGACCCTCTGAATTTCTCCCGCCTCAGTCATCCGGTGCGTGGCGCTTAAGATGGTGTACCGGTGCGGCCGCTCCCCGTAATATTTCAGGTTTTCATCGGCCTCCACGCCTCCATAGGTTCCCAGCTCCCGTCCTCCCGCCACATGGTTGTAGTCGTGCAACTGGTGAGCAATCGGCGCATATTTCGTCAAGTCCACCACCGGCAGCCCATTCCTAAGCGCGTACTTGATGCACCATTGGTCGAACCATACGCGCCCAATCGCCAGAGGCGGCACGTCCCGGTAGGTCCCGCGCGGAAACACAAAAAAATCAACGCCCGTATGACTCTCGAGCTGCCCTTCTTTCCGCAGCCGCACTTTCAGTTTTTCTTCCCAGTTTTCGCCGAACTCCATCGGCTCGCGCACTTCGAGGTTAGTCCGGCGTCCCACCGCCAGGAACTTCCCGAATTTGTCCCGCACCTTCTCGACGCCCGCCGTAAACTCGCGCGGCAAAATAATGTCCGCGTTCACGTAGGCAAACACGTTCCCGCTTCCATGTTTTTCGGCGCGCTCCAGAATAGCCGCGAGCAGCGGCGTGCCGTGGCGGTTCCTGGCGACTTCCGGAATGTGCACAAGTCCGAGCTCGCGCGCGGTTTCCGCACTGCCCTGCTCGGTTCCAAATAAAATGATCTCCGGCCTGGGAACCAGCTTCGTCCAGCTGGTGATGGCGTTGCGCTGGATCACCCCGATGTGTCCCTGAAATGGTTTCGCCACCGCGCAAATGGTCAACTCGAGCGCGCCCATCGTGTCTCCTTTCACTCGGTCCGCGCCCTGTACGAACTTCTCAATTCGCTTTCACCATCTCTTCATAGAGTTTAACGTACCGCCTCGCCTGTATCTCCAGCGAGTACTCCTCGAGGGCCACGCGCCGGCATTCTCTCGCCGCCCCTTCGCGCAAGCCGTCATCGCCAAGGATTCTTTCCAGCGCGGCTGCCAGCGCCTTGGCATCACCCGCCGGAAACAGCAGCCCTGTCGCGCCTTCTCGTACAATTTCCGGAATGCCGCCCGCATCCGACCCAACCACGGGCGTCCCGCAAGCCATGGCTTCCAGCGCCGTTTGCCCAAAAGCTTCCTGCAGCGACGGAATCACGAACACGTCCGCCGCACTATAAATGACGGCTTGAAACCGGTCGTCGGTGACGTAGCCGAGGTGCAAATGCGCAAATCGTTTTGGAAGTTCCGGCTTGCTGCGGCCCATCGACAGCAAAAGCAGTTCCGGCCCGCCAGAAAGCATCGCAAACGCTTCCGCTAAAACCGCAAACCCTTTGCGCGAAATCTTCGGGTGATCCGCCACGAACAAAATGACTCTCGCATTGGCCCGCAATCCCAGCACCGACCGGGCCGCTGCTCGCTCGCGCGGCGCAAACGTCTCCACGTCCAGCGAGTAGTGAATCGCCGTAACCGGAAGCTCCTGAAACAACGAACTCCGCTTCGCCTGCGACGCAAGCCAATGGCTGTCGGTGACAATTTGCAAACGCCCGCGCGGCACGCCGGCAATCGCTTTTTTCTTCCTTTCCCAGATGCTCCGCGAGAGATCTTCTTGCTCCTCCGAGTTCAACTCCGGACACGCGCCACACGCCGCGGCAAACTTTCCGCAGTTACGATCGTAGTGGCACCCGCCCGTGAACGGGTTCATATCGTGCAGCGTCCACACCACCGGAGTTCGCGCCGGAATTTGCGAAAGAAAATCCGTGTAATCCGCAAATCCTGCCACCCAATGCAGATTCACCACATCCGCCGCGGGAAGCTGCCGCTGCAGCTCGCCACCCAACACGCCTCGGTCATCGCTGAAAAATTCCTGGCCTTCAATCCGCTTTTTTCGGTAGGGCGCAAAGTCCGCCTCAATCCGTCTGCGCCGCGCGTTCCGAAGCATCCGCGTGAACAAACCCGCCCGCCCATCGAACGCGACAATCCCTTCTCCAGCCTCCGCAAGGTCGCGCACAAAAAAAATCGAATCGTGCCCAATCTGCCGCAGCCCTCGGTGCAAACGCGTCGCCGCACGTCCCGCGCCCCCATCCTGATTCGCGCTTACATGAACAATCCTCACGGTTTCCTGGCTTCCATGCACAGCGACCCCGGCCGGTAAGCGGATCCATCCGGTTCATTATCCAGCCCGTATTGCGTCCAATCGGCGATTTGGCTCTGCGTCTCCTGAAAGCGCAGCGCATTTACAAATCCCATTTCCGCGAGCAATCGTCCCAGCGAATATCCGTCGTACATCCATTGATGGATTTCGCCTTGCCTGCGAAATCGTCCGACCTGTAGCGCATCATAATCGGCGCGACTGAGAACGATCCTGGCAAGCTTGTTTCGAATCACAGCTCCGGGATTTTTCACAATGTAATCCCACTTGGCGCGCATCCGTGCAGCTCGGCTCTGCGGCGCAGCTTCTCCAGCGCGCGTTGCCGCCGCACGCGCGCGTTCCGCTTCGGCGCCCACGCGCCGCGCCACAAACTCCCAATTGGGTATTGGATTCTGCCTCAGGTATTCGAACCACGCGCCGCCGGGCGACTCGCGCACCGCCTGGTCCAGCATTTCCATCACCACCCAATCGTAATTCTCGCGCCAGCCCGCAACCCCGCTGGCCGCTTTTTCCATCGCCTCCAAATACAGCCGCGCCACTTCCTCCAGGTCCGGCACGACCACGCGCAAAATTCCGCCGCGCTTCAGCACGCGCAAACATTCCGCCAGAACCTGCCGCGCCAGCTTCTTCGGGAAATGTTCCAGCACATGCGAGTGATACACCACGTCAAACGAATCGCCAGCAAATTGCAGCGGATTTTTTAAATCCCATTTCTGCACCGCCGCGCTCACGGGAAATAAATCGAGGTTCACCCACTGTGGATGGAAACGCTCTCCGCAGCCCAAGTTGAGCGCGCGCAACGCCGCGTCCTGCCCTTTTTTCTCCACCGCTCTTCGCGCCGCCTCCATCATCTCGACGTGGACGGGCTTCCACCGCCCGCCATCCCCCGCGACCGCGAGACGCGCTGCGCCATGCGTTCGAACCAGCCTCGCACCTGCTCGCGCCGTTTGTAGCCCGCGACGAGCGTCCCCAGCGCCGCCGCGTAGTTCATCGCGCGAAGCCGCCCGCTGATGTGCCGCCCAAAGCATTTGTTGTACAGCAGCAAGTGCCGAAAATAACGCAGCCGCCCGGGTGTCTCCAGCAGAAACTGCTCTTTCTCCCGATAAAGCAGCACTCGGCTCACATAAGCGCGGGCCTGCGCGCTCCCGCTGAATTCCGGCTTCGCCAGCCAACTCTGCATCCCCTCAATCACAATCTGCGCCATGGCGATGCGTTCGCGCCGCGACTCCGCCGACAACCGGTTTTCTTCCGCGTAGTAAAGATTTTTTCCGTGTAAACGGTACGCCGTAAGGCATTCCGGAATCGCCTGTATCGCCGCGGCGAACGGAATCATCAGCCCGATCCACGTGTCTGCCAGGATCCGCAGCCCGTCAGGCACCGGCAGAATTCTCTCCAGAAACCGTCGCCGGTACGCGGTACACGAAGTAGGACACGGCTCATACCAAAAAATGTTGTCTCCAGGCGAAGTGAAACTCCCCGAAACGTCGTGAAACGTCGCCTCTTTGCTGCTTTTTGTCGCGTCATCCACTTCCAGATACTTGTGATACACCATGCCCAGCGCCGCATTTTTCTGAAACTCCCCAACCACCCGCCCCAGCTTTCCAGGCAGCCAGTAGTCATCCGCGTCCAGCAGCGCAACGATTTCCCCGCGCGCTTTCGCAAAGCCAAAGTTAAACGCCGAAGCCTGCCCGCCGTTTGGCTTATACAAGTACTGAACCTGCTCGCTGTATTTCTTCACGCGTTCCGCGGTGTCGTCCGTCGAGCCGTCGTCCACCACCAGAATTTCCATTTCCTCGCGTGGAAACTCCTGCGCCAGCACGCTCTCCACCGCTTCCTCGATAAAGCGCCCGTAGTTGTACGCGTCAATCAGAACGCTGACGAGAGGCTCTCTCATCGTGTTCCGCTCTCTGGCACAGGGATAATCGTTTGCGGCGCCCCCACGTTAAAAGAATAGCAGCACTGGCGCGCTTTGGAGCTTTAACGTTTCAGGCAGGCTGGAAAGGAATCAATCAACTTTGCGGTTGCCGCGTCGTTCCAGGCGCGGACGGTTCTTTCATGGGTTCCGTCGACCTGGTGTGCTGTTTCGCGCTCGCATCCTTCGCAAGCCGGATACGAAAATGCCGCTCGTAACAGTCGGTGCAACGGTACGGCGCGACGTGAACCGCGTTCAGGATAACGCGCTCGAACGCTCCTCGCCTTTTGGAAAGGTGCAGTTGATCGCTTCCGCAGTGCGGGCAAATGGAACCACGCCAGCCAAATTTCACAGGGATACCTCCCGGGTGCAGCGCTGGTTTGATGTTCACACCCTGGCCGGTAAGGTGTGCCCGCCGCACTTGAAGCACTACTATACACCGCCAAGCCTCAAAGAGTCAGATGCAATGGCCTCGCTCTGGGTTTCCGCCGTCAGCTCTTGAGTTCCGCTACTCTTGATGGCTTTCGCCCAGCATTGCCCCTCGTTCGTCACGACAAATACCACGAGCAAGTCTTCCCGCGCCTGAGCCTCACCCGTGCGGATCCGAGCGAGCAAAGCGGTGACGGACGACGAATCGGGCTCGGAATCATTCCTGGCCGAGGTCATTGATTGCCTGGAGCCGTGAGGGTAGAATCGTGAATCCCCAGCAGGCGCGCTTCTGTCTTAAGGTCATCCGAAGCAGTGACTGCATTCTTATTTTCTTTGGCGCGCGCCGTCAAATCGGCAGCAGCCTCCAATGCCCGCTTGCAAGTTTCGCGAGCTCTGTCCAATTGCCCCTGTTCCCTCTCCATTTGGGTCTGGTTAACAAGGACGCTAACCAACACGTCCGATACCAACAAGTCGCCAGGCCACTTCTTTAGAATGTTGCGGCAAAGAGTTTCGGCCTGCGCCAGGCTGGCGGATTGCTCAGCGAGGCGTCCCGAATTTCCATACAGGCCGCCAAGTGCATTCAGATCAGCGGCCTTCAGGTACTGGTTGCGTCGATCGGCGGGATCAACCTTGATCAATTGATCGACGTTCTGAAGCGCTTCCAGGTAATAAGGCTCGGCTTCCTTGAATTTCTTCCCCCGTTTTAACTCATTTCCGAGCCTATTTGACATCGTCGCTACGTCATCCATTGCCAAAAGGTCTCCGGGGCTCTGTTGCGCCTTAACTTTCGCCAAGTTGAACGCCTCCTGGTAAGCTTCCAGCGCGCGAGGGGTAAGCGACGGATCCTTGGCCGC